>ERZ1090869.88-NODE-88-length-48531-cov-6.479103_pt1 | contig 48531 bp, 41 predicted proteins | sample MGYA00478474_ERZ1090869 | MGnify/ENA primary metagenome ERZ1090869 (study PRJEB33644, sample SAMEA5815748) | chicken gut metagenome | biome: Chicken; feature: Gastrointestinal Tract; material: Caecum | place: Ireland | collected 2019-01-01 | study: A study of the... | reverse complement strand
GCTGTGTATTTTCAATAGATTTAGTGCGAATTATTTTTACCTGTCAAAGCTGTTATCTTTCTGTTACAATATGATTATGTACAGTTTGCACCGTACCAGAAAAAGAGGTGTGTACTGTCTAAAACTAATGATGTGAAAACAGAGAGGAGAACAATAAAGATGTTGTTTGTATGCTATCCAAAGTGCAGTACATGCATGAAAGCAAAAAAGTGGCTGGATGAAAAAGGAATAGAATATGAGATGCGGGATATCAGACAGGATAATCCTAATTTTACGGAGTTGAAAGAATGGTGGGAAAAGAGCGGTCTTCCGCTGAAAAAATTTTTCAATACGAGCGGGAATCTTTATAAAAGCATGAGTCTGAAGGAGCGTCTTCCTGAAATGACGGAAGAAGAGCAGATCCGGCTCCTGGCAACGGATGGAATGCTTGTGAAAAGGCCGATCCTTGTGACAGATACTGCTGTCTTGACCGGGTTCAGAGAAAAAGATTGGGAGGCGCTCCTGGGATAAAAGATACCTGAGAGAAGCCCCGGTTACTGAAACCTGTATTTTTAAACCTGACAATTTTCCAGAGCTGAGTTATGAGCACAACACTGGGGAATTTTCTTCCGGCAGCCCTGTTATTAACTTTTGTTTCATGTTAGAATAGCATCAGTATACAAAGGGTAACACTGATACCAGGGATGATTCAGATGCTGGAATATTTCAAACAATGTTGAAACGGCGGGTAAGCCGCTGACAGATGGAGGAGAAAATGGCAGGTATAGAGTACAGCGCGCAGCGTGTTATAGATGAGGTGGAAAAGGCTGTTGTAGGGAAAAGAGAAATCCTCTCAAAGATTATGACGGCGATTCTCGCCGGGGGACATATATTGATAGAGGATATACCGGGGACGGGAAAGACGACCATGGCCCTTGCATTTTCAAAAGCGATGGGCCTGAAAGCCCGGAGAGTGCAGTTTACGCCGGATGTGCTTCCGGCCGATCTGACAGGATTTAATATTTACCAGAAGGAGACAGGAAAATTTGTCTATCAGCCGGGAGCAGTTATGTGCAACATCCTGCTGGCCGATGAGATCAACAGAACGTCTCCGAAGACACAGTCTGCCCTGCTGGAAGTGATGGAGGAACAGCAGGTCACAGTGGATGGGGTGACGCGCCGGACCGGGCAGCCTTTTATTGTAATTGCCACTGAAAATCCGGCCGGGTCTGCGGGAACGCAGCTGCTCCCGGAATCTCAGCTGGATCGGTTTATGATCTGTGTCAGCATGGGATATCCTACTGTTGAGGAAGAGATGGAGATCATGCGCAGAAGCCGGGAGGATGACCGGACAGCGGGGATCCGTCCCATTCTTGATGCACCGGCTCTTCTGGAAATGATGGGTGGGGCGAAAGAGATATTTATGCATGAGAGGATCAGCAGGTATATTGCGGAACTGGCCAAGGCAACCAGAGAGGATCCCTGGACAGAACTCGGATTAAGCCCCAGGGGAACGGTGGCGCTGACGGCGATGTCAAAGGCATGTGCATATTTGAAAGGGCGGGCTTATGTGATCCCATCCGATGTGGAGGAGGTATTTCCATGTGTGGTATCCCATAGGCTTATATTAAATATGAAAGCAAAGGTGGGTCACATAAAGGTTGAGGAGGTCGTCCGGCAGATCCTTGAAAATACCGAGAAGCCGGCGTTGAGAACAAGGCGGTAGAGAGATGGTCAGAAGAACAGCAGGGTATTTGGCGGTGCTTCTCGTCACGGCATACCTGTTTTTTATGTATAATGATACGGTGCTTTCCGGCATTTTGGTATTTGTTCTCCTTTATCCGGTACTCTCCGGGATCTATCTTGCGTCGGCGGGAAGAAAAGTGATTCCCGGCCTTCACAGAGTGCCCCCTCTCGGGGAATCGGGAAAGCAGATAAAGGCAGGTATTTCTGTAAAAAATATATCCGGCTGCATGAGCCTTCGGTATGAATTCCTGCTGACAGTCGGAAATAAAGGGGGAGAGAAGCGCAGGAAAAAACGGCTGCGCGGCGTGCTGCCTCCGGCAGGGGAGGAGACGCTGTGGTGCCGTTTTGAGACTGAATACTGCGGGATCATGGAGATATGCCTGGAGAATGTGAAGATCTATGATCTTCTCGGCATATTTTACAGAAAGACCAGGTGGGGCAGAACGGCTCAGATCAAGGTGATGCCGGAATTCAGGCTTATGCCGCTGGAAGTCAGCCGCAGGACGAGAGAGTTTCAGGCAGAAGCCCAGGAGTTTTCCCAGCAGAGAAGGGGAGACGACCCGTCTGAAATTTATCAGATCCGGGAATATAGAGAGAAAGATTCCCTGAAAGATATCCATTGGAAGCTGAGTGCAAGGGAAGAGCAGCTGATGGTAAAAGAGCGCAGTTTTCCTCTGGGATGCGTGGTGCTTATCTATATTGATTATCGAAAAGAGCAGCAGTCAGAGGCCGGATTTTCAAAGCTTCTTGAAAATGTGGCTTCACTTTCTGTTACTCTGGCTGAAGAAAAAGTGATCCATATGGCCGCCTGGTATGAGGAGAAAAACGAAAGAATTGTCAGATGGCGCGTGGCGGATGAAGAGGACGCCTGCGATATGGTATGGAACCTTATGGAAATACAACCCTGCCGGGACGCGGAAAAAGCGAGGATCTGTTATGAAGATGCGTTTCGCGGCCAGGAATTTGCCGGCGTTGTGACAGTTGAAGGAACCGGGATGATGAAAAAAGACGGACAGCCTTTCGATTTCCTGAGACTGTAACTCCGGCGATGCGGCAGGCCCTGACACAGGCCCGTGTGCGTTGGGCGGGCTGGAAAAGGAGAGACAGAGATGAAAAACCGTGGTTCGGGAATTAAAATATACCGGGCTGAACCGGAAGGAAGACGGGGGAACAGAGGTGTGCTCCCGCTTTTCTGCCTTCAGTCAGCAGTTATATGTTTTCTCATGGCCGTATGGTGGAATGCCTTTTTGTCGGTGTTCCGGCTGCCTTTCGACCGGGTCTGGCTGTATGGGGGAAATTGTGCTCTGGCAGTCCTTTTGAGCTGGGCCGGCAAAAAATTCCGCGGAAAGGCCGTGGCTGTATCACTGGCTGCGGCCGCGCTGCTTTTGTGGGTTTCCAGGGAGACTGTTCTTGAATTATATGAATGGATGATACAGAATTATCCGTCAATGTTTTTTGAATATGCAGAAGGCGAGGCGGCTTTCAGCCGGGTCGCGGTGCTGGCAGGCGTTCCGGTTCTTGACCTTTTACTGGCTGTGCAGAGAAAAGGGAGGGGGAAAGGATGTGCCGGGCTTGTCCTTGCAGCTCCCTTTTTTGCTGCCGCTGCTGCCGGATATTTTCAGCCGGTGCTGCCCGCATGGCTTTTGATCGTTGGGGCGGCGGTGTATTTTGTCTCCACAGATACGGGAACGGGCGGAAAGGCCAGAAACAAAAGCGGTTATATGTGGATACGCATAGCGCTGGCGGTCCTGACTTTATCTGTGGTGGCTTTAGTTTCCTTTCAGGCAGGGAAACTTCTGGATAGTGAGAGAGGCGTGGAAGGCGGATATTATCTGCGGACCCGCGCCGCTATTCAGTCAGAGGTGATCGGCGGAGTGCGTGACTTGCTGGAGGAAAGAACCCGGGAGGAGCAGCCGCAGGAGCCTTCGAATGAGGAAAGTGTCCGGCCGGAGCAGGACAACATGGCGCAGGGCAGTCAGACGATGGAAAACCCAGAAGGAGGAAACGGGGAAGAAACTCCGTTTCTGCCTGCGGACAGTGGGATGGATGATCTGGGCAGCCTGGCCTATTTTCAGCCCGCATCCGGGCAGCTATCCACATTTGTGACCGGGGAGCGGCCGCAGGATACCGTATATGTGGCGGAGAGGTGGGGGATCACGTATGACGATAATTCCTGGAGCGGTCCGGCTCGGTGGGAGGGCGACGCTGATACTTTGGAGAGCCTGGAAGAGTGCCGGCTTTATCCTCTGGAACTTGCAGATACACTTGAGAGTCTGTGCGCCGGATGGAATGGCGGGGGAAATGGCTCTTTGCAGGAAGTAAGTTCAGAGATCAGCAGAGAACTCTCTGAGCGGGCCGTGTACGATACCAGACCGGGGGCCACGCCTGCAGGAAAAGATTTTGTAGAGTATTTTCTTTTGGAAAATCAGAAAGGATTCTGTGTTCATTTTGCTACAGCCGCTACATTGATGTACCGGTACTGTGGTTATACATCCAGGTATGCAGAAGGGTATGCGATTCCGGCTTCAGCCTTTCACCAGAATGAGTTCGGCGAATATGAGGCAGAGATCACGGGGAGCATGGGACATGCATGGTGTCAGGTATACAATGAGCAGACAGCCACCTGGACGGATATGGAGCATACGCCTCCTGCGCCGGAAGGAGAGGCCGGACAGCCTCCGGCAACAGATTCTGTCAGAGAACGATCCCTTCATCCGTCTTCGGAACGCAGCGGCAGGCTGTTTGGCTTCCTGCCGGTGTGGGTGGCTGCAGTATTCGGCATCGCTGCAGTGGGAACAATTCTTTTTTTCCTACAGGCGGCGGTACGTTCTGCCCGAAGAAAGCAGCAGTTTAACAGAAAAAGCGGCGGTGAGGGTATCAGGAGAATGTATGGGGCTGTCCTTGAAACTGCCCGGTTTCAGGGGATGGAAGTTCAAGAAGCTTTGGGCGAAAACACGGCGGAGCAGCTGGCGGGAGAATATCCCGAACTGAAAAAAGAAGAATGGGAATGGATGTACAGCTGCGTGATGGAAAGTATGTTTTATCACCTTGATGACGAAAAAAAGGCATGGGAGCAGATGAAGGGATTATATACACGCTTCAGGAAGGCTGCTTACAAGCGCATGAAGAGAAGGGAAAGGTGGCGGTATAGGTATGTGTGCTGCCTGGGATAGAGACAGCGTGAAAATATACGGGAATTACGCTGCCTTCAGTTGAAAGAGAGGAAAATCTGATGATACGTAAATTTGAGAAGAAAGACAGAAAAATCTATATGGAAATGGCGCGGGAATTTTATCATTCCGATGCAGTTCTCGAACCAGTCCCGGATATCCATTTTGAAAAAACAGCTGAAGAAGCGCTGCGGCCGGGCGGTTTTACTAAAATCTATATATTAGAATATGATAATATCCCTGTGGGATACGGGCTGACAGTAAAAAACTTCTCACAGGAGACCGGCGGGATTCAGGCATGGATCGAGGAAATTTATATCAGGGAAGCATATCGGTCGAAAGGACTCGGAAAAGAGTTTTTTACTTATATAGAAGAAAATAAAGAGGACGATGTCATCCGTCTGCGCCTTGAGGTAGAAGAAGATAATACACGAGCCATAGAGTTTTATAAAAAAATGGGTTATAAAGAATTGGAATATATTCAGATGATCAAAGATTTCTAGGTGTTTTTCAAAAGGGGCCTGACCCCTTTTGAAAAAATGTATACAAGTATGCAAATGGGATCGATTTCTTTGATTCTACCATTGCAAGAGGCGTATGAATGATGCTATAATTCATAGTAGCGTTTTTTGCCTTTTAGGCAGGAACAAGAATTGTGAGTAGGTGACTGATTTGAAGAATAAGATCAAACGTTTTGCCAAAGGAGATTTCCATATTCCGCAGCCGGATATTATTTTCCCTGAGACGCGGATCGTCATGCGTGTGGGGGAGGGGGAAAAATTCAGAGGGAGTTTTTCTCTTCAGAATCAGGGCGAGGGTACCATCCGCGGCCTTGTGTACCCGTCTTCTTACCGTGTGGTATGTGACGAGCAGGGGTTTGACGGCAATCCTGTGAATATCTATTATACATATGACGGTACGGGGCTTGTGCCGGGACATGTGGAACACGGAAAGTTTACGATTGTCTGCAACGGCGGAGAGTATGACATCGCTTTTACAGCGATCATTGAAAAACCATTTGTAATGACAAGTTATGGAAAGGTGCAGAGTCTGGAAGACTTTAAGAAACTTTCTTTCCGGGATGCGGCCGAGGCTGTTAAACTGTTCCGTTCCAGAGATTTTTATGAAATTTTGAAATATGAGGACAGGCGGATACAGGCTCTTTATGACAATATGCGCAAGTGGGAGCTGGATCAGCATGCCCTGGAGGAATTTCTTGTCGGCTGCAAACAGAAGGAAAAGATATTCCTTACTCTGGAGGAGGAGAGCCGGGCGTTTATCTCTCTTTCCGAAGCGCGCAAAGAGACGTTTACGATCAAAAAGAATACATGGGGGTATCTGGAGATCGACGTGCGCACGGAGGGGGATTTCCTTTATGTGGAACATACGCGGATCACTACAGAGGAGTTTATCGGCAATTCATACAGGCTTGAATATTTTATTACACTGGAAAAACTTCACAGAGGAAGCAATTTTGGCAGGATCATACTGGAGACGCCCTATGAGACACTGACATATGAAATTGTCGTAGAGAAGGATATTAACAGGGAAGAGGATCGCCGCGCCAATGACAGGGAGTTCACGGGCATTGTCAAAAATTACCTGAAATATGAAAGCGGAAAGACGGATCTGAATCTGTGGGTGGATGAAGCGGTCAAGAGGATCAGCCATCTCCGCGATGTGGATCCGAAAAATGAGTTGTATCTGCTGGTGCATGCTCATATTTGTCTGCTCGGCAAAAGAATGGATGAGGCAAAATGGCTGCTGGAGTCCTATAATTATAACAGGTTTGCTATCGGAAGAGACGTGGAACTCAGTTCTTACTATCTCTATCTTACCACGCTGCTGAGCAATGACACGATCGGCCAGCGCCGCGTTGCGGAAGAACTGTCAAAATCTTTTATGAAGCACCCGGACAGCTGGAAGATCCTCTGCATGCTCGTGGAGGTGGACTCTGAATACAAGATATACAGCGAGAGACTGCGGGCTCTGGAAAAGCAGTTTTATGAGGATAAATCCCGCAGTGTGTGGTTTTATCTTCAGGCATTCCGATGCTTTCGGGATAAAAGTTCTTCACTTAAAAAACTTGGCATGTTTGAGATAAGAGTTTTGCTCTTCGCAGTAAAGCATAAACTCATGACCCGGGAGCTGGCTCTTTATACGGCAAATCTGGCCAGCCAGATGAAGGTGTTTGACAGGCATTTGTATAACGTGCTCGTACAGTCTTACGGCATGTACAAAGAGTCCATGATCCTTACGGCGATCTGCACGCTCCTGATCAAGGGGAATTGTGTGGAGAGCCAGTATTTTAAATGGTATCAGAAGGCAGTGGAATCCGAGCTTAAGATCGCCCAGCTCTATGAATATTATATGGCTGCAGTGATACCTGACCGTTTCCGTAAATCTCTGCCCAGATCGGTATACCTGTATTTCATGCACGGCAATTCACTGAATTACCAGAAATGCGCATTCCTATACGCAAATCTTATTACATATGAGGATGAGACAAGTGAGATTTACGCGCATTACAGGGATGAGATGGAAGCATTTGCATGGAATCAGCTGGACAGGAGAAATATAGATGAGCAGCTGAGGATCATCTACAAAAGATTTATCTCTGAGTCCCAGATGAACCCTGACAGGATAAAAGCGCTGTATGATATCTGCCATGCATATCAGATCACAACGAAAGTGCCGGATATGAAATATATCCATGTGATCGCGGAGGACGGAACGATCACGCAAAAGGCTCCCTATACCGAAAACGGCGCCAGAGTATTCCTTTACGCAAAGACAGACAGGCTTGTGTGGGAGGCAAAGGATGGAAAACATTATACAGACACCATTCCTTATGAGAGCAAAAGGCTGTTTTATGAGCTTCGGTACATGGACATGTGCAGGAAGTTCATTAACGGGCTGCGCCGGAACCGGGAGGAGGAAGACGCCCAGGAACTGACGCTGGAACTGGTGAGGGAGCGCGGACTTGAAAATTACAAAGAAGAGGAGATATTCAGTCTCTGCAGCAGGACGATCAGGGAAAATAATTATGAAAACGATGATTTCCTTACCTATGTATGTTTCGACCTGTTTCTGAAACAGCAGTATGACAAGGTGATCCTCACCTATCTGGCCAATTATTACTGCGGCGCTACGCTCGACATGAAGCTGCTGTGGAGAGAGGCCAGGGATTATGAAGTCCACACGCACAAGCTGGCGGAGCGTATTCTTACGCAGATGCTGTTTTCCGAGGAATTGTTCCAGGAGGCTCAGATCTTTGAACAGTACTATGCGGAGGGGGCGTACTTCCGCCTGCAGCAGGCATATCTGGCCTACGTGTCCAGAGAGTATGTGGTGGAATCCAGAAAGATCGGGCGGAGTGTGATCGACATCATCTGCCGGGAATATGAAAAAGGGGAGGATACCATAGATATCTGCAAAATTGCAGTTCTGAAATATTATGCAGAGAAAGAGTATAGTTCCCAGACCCGCAGGACGCTGAAGAAATTTCTTCAGGAGTTGTGCGGCAAACAGATTTATTTCCCGTTCTTCCTGGCTTATGAAAAAGACTGGCTTATAGAGCTTCAGCTCTGGGACAAGACTCTGATCGAGTACAAGGGACAGAAAGGCAGCAGGGTCATGCTTTACTATCAGCTTCAGAAAGGCGGGCTGGAGCAGGCAGACTATTCAACAGAGGTGCTGACCCCTATGTATGAAAATCTTTATGTGAAAAAATTTGTCCTGTTTGCCAATGAAAAGCTGAAATACTATTTTAAAGAAACAATAGACGGAAATTCCTACCGCAGCGATAAAGAGACGTGCGTGCGCGAGGCGGAGCCGGGAGAGCAGGGCAGATTTGGAAGGCTCAACGATATCCTCATCGAAAAGGATGAACAGGACCGGAAGAGAAAAATGAAAGAGTATGCGCTGGAAGACGCATGCGCGGCACGAATATTTGTACAGTATTAAGGAGGATGTCTTCTCATGGGGCAGGGAAGTATAATTGGATATGAGATAAATGAAAAGACGTGTCAGATCAGTTATTACAATGATCAGCAGCTTGAGCCCGATACGCTGGAAGTGGATGCTGATAATTACCAGATCCCCCTGATCATAGGAAAACTGAGAGACACCTGGGCGTACGGCAAGGAGGCAAAGCGCCTGGTTACGATCAAAGAGGGCTTTACGGTTACCAGGCTTCTGAGCAAGAGCCTGGCAGGGGATAAAATTGAATTTGGAGAAGAGACATATGACGCGGTCTGGCTTTTGTCCCAGTTTATCCAGATGTCCCTCCAGCCCTTCCCCGAGATAGAAGGGATCGTGTTCACTGTGCCTTCTCTGACAGAAGAACTGGCGCAGATGCTCCGGGGAATTGCCGTGCGGATGAATATTAACAAGCGCCATATTTTTATACAGGATTATAAGGAAAGCTTTTGCAACTATCTGTTTTATCAGCCCAAAGAATTATGGCAGTATGATGCGGCGCTGTTCTGCTGTGACAGAAACGAGATCAAAGCTTTTATGCTCCGCAGGCTGAAACCCGGGCTGGGAGGCGGAAAAACTACGTTTGTTACAGTGGATGAAGTGGCAAGCGCCCATATGAAGGAACTGGCCATGGTCTATCCGGTTTTAAATGAGGACAAGGCAAAAGAGGCGGACGCCATGTTCTGCAAGTTTATTGAGAGCGTGTTCAACAAGCGGATCGTCTCGTCAGTATTTCTGACAGGCGAGGGTTTTGAGAACAACTGGTATCCGAAGGCGCTCCGTGTACTCTGCAACGGACGGAGAGCGTTTATCGGCAACAATCTGTACAGTAAAGGAGCCTGCTATACAGCTTACCGCAAGCTGTTTATGCACATTGAAAATCCCGTTTATCTTTCCGAGGATAAGCTGACGGATCAGATTACGGTCAATATGCGCGTGGACGGCCAGGAAATGTGGTATCCTATCGTGTCCTGGGGCGCCCACTGGTATGAATCAAACAATCAGTGGGAGGTGATCCTCGAGGACGTGGAGGATATTGAATTCCATATCGAGTCTCTGATCCAGGGAGACGTGAGGACGGAGAAGATATCTCTGGATAAATTTCCGAAACGGGCGGAATATTCCATGCGCCTCCAGATCGAGACGCTGTTCCTGGATGAGAAGACCTGTAAAATCACAGTGAAAGACGCAGGGTTCGGGGATTTCTTCCCGGCAACGGATTTCCGAGAGGAAAAGATAATTCACTTAGGAGGCAATGATGGGAAATTTAATTCTTTGTCATGAGAGACACGCGGCTCATCCTTATGAGATAACCCGGATCCACAGCAGGATTTTTACAATAGAGGAACTGTGCTACTATCTCTGCAATAATCTGTACCTCATCGATTATACGATCATGAACGAACAGCTCTGCGCATGGCTGGACGACGAACTGGGCATGGAGAGCCTGGCGGAAAGCCTGCGTGATGTCCTGCGGCTTCACGGCTCTGTGGAGAAATTTGTCCTTACAATATTGAAGGCGTCCAGGATATACCGTGAGCCGGAAATGATCCGTATCCAGAACGTTCTGGAGCATCTGAAAAACCAGAAAGATATTGAACGCCAGAAGTTCAAGGGAGACAATCTTCTGGAAAGCGGGGAGGTCGAGGAGGCGATCCTTGTATACCAGGCAATTCTCAACCAGGAGAAAGACGAGAGTGTGGACGATAAGTTCTACGGGAAAATCTATGCGGGGCTCGGAGCGGCGTACGGCAGGCTGTTCCTGTACCAGGAGGCTGCCCGGATGTATGACAGGGCATACCAGATCTGCGGGGACCAGACACTGTTGAAGCCGTATCTTTATGCTTCATATAAATATCTTTCTCTGGAGGAGTATCATATCCTGATCACAAAACACGACGACTATATGCGCGTAAACGCGGAGATGCGCAGGGAGATCGATGATGTAAAAGCAGGGCTTTTGACCGAGCCGGATGAAGAGATGATGGAGAAGTGGAAGAGGCAGCACCGCAGGAGCCACAGTTGACAGAAGAAGTACGGTATGGTAGAATACAACGGTACTTTACCGTGGCGCAGTGACTCATTGGTAGAGAAAAAAAGTGACACCGGATCTGCGGTGGTGGGAGGAGAACATGAAAAGAAGAGTATTAAGCGCACTGTTATGCACGGCCCTGGCTGTTTCCATGCTGGCCGGATGCGGTTCTAAGAATGGCGGAGATTCCGGCAGCGATATGGAGTATGTGAAGGACAAGGGCACTCTGATCGTGGGGATCACGAATTTTGAACCTATGGATTACCAGGACGAAAACGGCGACTGGATCGGTTTTGACGCGGATATGGCAAGAGCTTTCGGAGAGAGTCTTGGCGTGGACGTGGAGTTTGTGGAGATTGACTGGGACAATAAGATCATGGAACTGGACAGCAATACCATTGACTGCGTCTGGAACGGCATGACTCTGACCGAGGATGTGACCAGTGCTATGGAATGTACGGACGCCTATCTTCAGAATGCCCAGGTAGTCGTTGTTCCCGCGGATAAAGCGGATCAGTACCAGGATGAGGAGAGCCTGAAAGATCTGACATTTGCCGTGGAGGCCGGCAGTGCGGGCGAAGATGAGGTCGAGGCGAGAGAACTTGCATTTAACGCTGTGACAGCTCAGGCTGACGCCCTTATGGAAGTTGAGGCGGGTACTTCGGATGCGGCTGTGATCGACCTTTTGATGGCAGCGGCTATGATCGGCGAGGGAACAAGTTACGCAGACCTTACTTATACGATCAGCCTGAACAGTGAGGAGTATGGGGTCGGTTTCCGCAAAGGTTCGGATCTGGCTGAGGAACTGAACAAGTTTTTTGCCAAGGCTTATGAAGACGGCAGCATCCAGGAATGTGCGGAAAAATATGGCGTACAGGCTGCACTGATCGAGCAGTAAACATTACAGACGGAGTTGTGACATGGAATTTTCAGAACAGTTTCCAATTGTTTTACAGGCACTGAATGAAGGCTTTCTGCAGACCCTGAAGCTTTTCTTTGTGACGCTTCTTGGAGCTGTGCCTCTGGGACTTATCATCTCTTTTGGTTCAATGTCCCGGTTCAGGCCGCTGAGTTATCTTGTAAAGATCATCGTGTGGATCATCAGAGGAACGCCTCTGATGATCCAGCTTTTGATCATCTTTTATTTTCCCGGAATCGTATTTGGAAATAATATCTGGGGCGGATCTGAAAGCGGCCGTTTTCTTGCGGCTTCTGTTGCTTTTATTTTTAACTATGCATGTTATTTTTCCGAGATTTACCGGGGAGGGATCCAGGGGGTGCCCCACGGCCAGGAGGAGGCCGGGCTTGTGCTCGGTATGACAAAAAGCCAGATCTTTTTTAAGATCACGCTGCTTCAGATGATAAAGCGTATCGTGCCGCCGATGTCCAATGAGATCATCACACTTGTAAAAGATACCTCCCTTGCACGGGTCATCGCCCTTCAGGAAGTTATATGGGCAGGGCAGTCTTTTCTCAAAGGCTCCCAGGGGATTGCGGGTGAGATCTGGCCGCTGTTCTTTACTGCGCTCTATTATCTGGTGTTCAGCGGTATTTTGACGGTCCTTCTGGGGCGGTTGGAAAAGAAACTGGAGTTTTTCAGGTAGGAGGTGGTACATATGGCAATTTTGGAAGTTGAGCATTTAAGCAAAAGCTTTGGGCGCACGGAAGTGCTCAGTGATATTACCTTTTCCCTGGAAAAAGGGCAGGTGCTCTCAATCATCGGCTCATCGGGGAGCGGAAAGACTACGCTCCTTCGCAGCCTGAATTTTCTGGAACGGCCTGACGGGGGGATCATACGCGTGAACGGGGATACACTGTTTGACGCGGAGGATCCGACTACAGTACAGGAGAGTGAAATCCGCAGAAAGCGGCTGCATTTTGGCCTGGTATTCCAGTCCTTTAATCTGTTTCCCCAGTATACGGCTCTGGGGAATGTGATGCTGGCAAAGGAGCTTCTGGCAAAAGAGCAGCCGGACTATAAACAGCGGAAAAAAGAGATACACTCGGAGATTGAGGCGGAGGCCAGGAACCTTCTGGAACAGATGGGACTTGGGGACCGGATGAATAACTACCCCCATCAGCTCTCAGGAGGCCAGTGCCAGCGCGTAGCTATTGCGCGGGCGCTTGCGCTCAAGCCGGATATTCTCTGTTTTGACGAACCCACCTCGGCTCTGGATCCGGAGTTGACCGGCGAGGTGCTGAAGGTAATAAAAGGGCTGGCGGATCAGGAGACGACGATGGTGATCGTTACTCATGAGATGGCTTTTGCCAGAGACGTTTCCAGTCAGGTTATATTTATGGATGGCGGACAGATCCTGGAACAGGGTACTCCGGAGCAGGTGTTCGGGCATCCCTCGGAGGAGAGGACAAAACAGTTCCTGTCCCGTTTTACAAATGGCTGACCCAAGAAAATACGGCAGAGGGGATGTTGATTTTCCCTCTGCCGTATATTATAATCAAATCTGCGGAATCGGCGCAGAAGGCCGTCCGCACACTGAAAAAGGACAGACAGGAAGGCATAGAGAGAAGGAGCGAATTACATGAGTGAATTTGAAAAGGTCTCCACAGGACTCGGCGAGGAGTGTGGAGTATTCGGAGCTTATGACATCGATGGGGGTGATGTCGCTTCGTCCATTTATTACGGCCTGTTTGCGCTTCAGCACAGAGGACAGGAGAGCTGCGGTATAGCCGTGACGGATACATCCGGTCAGAGAAAGGTCATTTCAGAAAAAGGGCTGGGACATGTAAATGACATTTTTGACCAGGATACTCTGTCAAAGCTTAAAGGCAACCTGGGCGTGGGGCATGTCCGCTATTCCACAGCCGGGGGAACCCGCGCAGAAAATGCGCAGCCTCTGGTGATCAATTATGTAAAGGGCACTCTTGCCATTGCACACAACGGCAATCTGGTCAACGCCATTGAACTGCGCAGAGAGCTGGAGTATACAGGGGCAATTTTCCAGACCACGATCGATTCTGAAGTGATCGCCTATCACATTGCCAGAGAAAGATTAAACGCGCCTGCTGCCGAGGCGGCGGTGAAGCGTGCGATGCAGAAGATCAGAGGCGCTTATGCGCTTGTAGTGAACAGTCCGAGAAAGATGATCGGGGCGCGGGATCCGTTTGGCCTCAAGCCTTTGTGCATCGGGAAAAAAGACAACACTTATTTTCTCGCCTCAGAGAGCTGTGCCATCACGGCTGTGGATGCCGAGTTTGTGAGGGATGTCCGCCCTGGAGAGATCGTGACGATCACAAAGGACGGAATTCAGTCTGATATGAGCATGGCGCTTACGGCGGACCGGGAAGCGAGATGTATTTTCGAATATATCTATTTTGCGCGGACGGACAGCACCATAGACGGCGTAAACGTTTATCATGCCAGGATCCTTGCAGGGAAAGCGCTGGCGGAATCCTATCCGGTGGACGCGGATCTTGTAGTAGGCGTGCCGGATTCAGGACTGGTAGCTGCAAAGGGGTATTCGGAGCATTCCGGTATTCCGTTCGGCATGGCATTTCACAAAAACAGCTATGTGGGAAGGACATTTATCAAGCCAAGCCAGAAAGAACGTATCTCCAGCGTAAAAATAAAGCTGAGCGTCATACCTGAGGTGGTAAAAGGAAAGCGCATCGTTATGGTGGATGATTCCATTGTGCGTGGGACGACTTGTGCGAATATCATTAAGATGCTGAAAAACGCAGGGGCGAAGGAGGTACATGTAAGGATAAGTTCCCCGCCGTTTCTGTATCCCTGCTACTTTGGAACAGATGTGCCGTCAAATGAACAGCTGATCGCTCATTCGCATACGCCGGAGGAGATCCGAAAGATGATCGGTGCGGATTCTCTCGGATACATGGAAATCGACAAGCTGAAAAATATGGTGGGCGGCCTGAAATACTGCGACGCATGTTTCACCGGCAGATATCCCATGGAAGTGCCCGGTAAAGACATCAGCCACGCATTTGAGTAGAGCACCTGGCGAGACGTTTTCGAGCCTGGCGCGGACCACATCCTGACACTTAGCGTTTTTTGAGTTCAGCTGGAAGGATGTTACTAAAAGCACAAAATAATTACCGCAGACATTCATACAAGAAACAGGAGATATTAAGGAGGAAAAAATCATGTCAAACGACCGTTATGTCAGCCCGCTCTCTGAGCGTTATGCCAGCAGGGAGATGCAGTATATCTTTTCACCGGATAAAAAATTCCGAACCTGGAGAAGACTGTGGATCGCTCTTGCTGAGACGGAAAAAGAACTTGGATTAAATATTACGGACGAACAGATCGAGGAACTGAAAGCGCACGCCGATGACATTAATTATGACGTGGCAAGAGAGCGGGAGAAAGTTGTGCGTCACGATGTGATGTCCCATGTATACGCCTATGGCGTGCAGTGCCCGAAAGCGAAGGGGATCATCCATCTGGGCGCCACTTCATGCTATGTAGGAGACAATACGGATATTATACTTATGGCAGATGCGCTGAAACTTGTCAGGAAAAAACTGGTCAACGTGATCGCGGAACTGGCAGGATTCGCAGATAAGCAGAAAGCGCAGCCCACTCTTGCGTTCACTCATTTCCAGCCGGCGCAGCCTACAACAGTGGGTAAACGGGCCACTCTCTGGATGCAGGAGTTTGTAATGGATCTGGAAGACCTGGACTATGTTCTGGGCAGCCTGAAGCTTCTCGGCTCAAAAGGTACAACAGGAACCCAGGCAAGTTTCCTGGAACTTTTTGACGGCGATCAGGAGACGATCGACAAGATCGACCCCATGATCGCGGAGAAGATGGGATTCTCAGCCTGCTATCCTGTGTCAGGTCAGACATATTCCAGAAAAGTGGATACCAGAGTCCTCAACGTACTCGCAGGAATCGCAGCCAGTGCGCACAAGTTTTCAAACGATATCCGTCTTCTCCAGCATTTGAAGGAAGTAGAAGAACCGTTTGAAAAGACACAGATCGGTTCTTCCGCCATGGCTTATAAGAGAAATCCTATGAGAAGTGAGCGGATCGCATCCCTTTCCAGATACGTGATGATCGATGCGCTGAATCCGGCCATTACCTCTGCCACACAGTGGTTTGAGAGGACACTGGACGATTCTGCAAACAAGCGCCTGAGCATACCGGAAGGATTCCTTGCGGTAGACGGAATCCTTGATCTGTGCCTGAATGTGGTCGATGGTCTGGTCGTATATCCGAAGGTAATAGAAAAGAGGCTGATGGCGGAACTTCCGTTTATGGCCACGGAGAATATTATGATGGACGCAGTAAAGGCAGGCGGCGACAGACAGGAACTCCATGAGAGGATAAGAGAACTTTCCATGGAAGCGGGAAGAAACGTAAAAGAAAAAGGGCTGGACAATAATCTGCTTGACCTGATCGCCCGGGATCCGGCTTTTAATCTGAGCGCTGAAGATCTGGAAAAAACAATGGATCCTTCCAAATATACAGGACGTGCAAAAGAGCAGGTCGAGGCGTATCTGCGCAATGTGATTGCTCCGCTGCTGGAAGAAAACAAAGACATTCTCGGACTCAGGGCAGATATTCAGGTATAGACTCTGCTCTTAGGAAAATCATTGTTGAAAAATGCAAAGGAATGTTGCAAACGATTGCGGCATTCCTTTTTCTCTGATACCTTATCTTCGGAATAATATGGTTAAATTTTCCATATTTTTGTTTTGGTGAAGAAAAGGAAAGGGAGTCAGATCATGGAATGGTGTGAAAAGTTTTATGTAAATCATGGCTTTGAAAGGGTGATGCACCGGCTGTATGGAATAACCGTGGCACTTGTCCTGTTGTGCCTGATACTTGTGGGAACAGAGGTCGGAGATACGTCTTTCTCTTCTGGAAGAATGGCGGCAAGGGAAGGACACGCTGCGGAGGCCGCGGACGGAACTGAAAGAGTGGACATTCTGGCAGAAAATATGGCGGAAGAGATAGGTGGTCCGGGAGTAAAAACGGCTGGTATTTCTTCTGCAAAAGTCCTGTACCCGGTTCTGTCCGGGGCTGTATCTGAAGGCGTGTCAAATTGCGGAACCGATTTTATGGGGGCGTATTCCGAAGCTGTATCATCGAATACGGGAATGTCAGAGAAACTGGAAGATGAAGGAAGCAGCCTGTCCGCGCCGGCAGTACCGGACAAGATGCCGGAAAGCATATCGGACGGGAAGGAAAATATTGTGGCGGATCTGCCGGAAGTCTTGCCGGACACGCCGGCAAAACCGGAAGAGATACCGTCTGATCCCGGAACATCAGCAGACACAGATACGGAGTTCGCAGAGGTGGAAGGATTTCTCGTGGATGAAAACGGGATGATCTGCAGTATTGCGGATCCGGGAAAAGCGGTGAAAAACGGATATATGCGGCTGCCGTCAGAGGGCTGCAGTTCAGTTGCGGCGGACGCTTTTGCAAATGTTCCGTCTGGAATCATAGAAGTGTATATACCGGCAAATATTACATACATCGAAGAAGGAGCCTTTGCAGGATTCGGGCAGACAGAGTGGTTCAGCACAGATCCTTCCGGCGCCTATACTTCAAGGGACGGAGTCCTTTTCTCCGAGGGCGGGACATGTCTGCTGGCCTTTCCGGCAGGCAGGATCGGCATCTATAAAGTGCCGCAGGGAGTGCTGCGCTTTGCAACAGGAGCGTTTGAAGGGGCGTCCATCTCAAAGCTGGATATCAGAAACTGCAGTGTGGAAGACATGGGAAATATGCCTGAAACAATACAGATATTGTAAGTATTGTTTGTTGAAGAATACTCTGAATTGCCGTATAATATTGTATTATATAACGGATAAAACAGGGCCGCATAAGGCGGTCCCGGCAGTTGGAAGGAGGGTTCTTTATGAGAGAAAACGGCATACTTCAGATTCTGGAAAACAGCAGGTATACCGTCGCTCTTACAGGAGCGGGGATGCTGCTTGAGAGCGGGTATCCCTTGCTGAGAGACGGAGAGGAATCATATGAGATCGAGAATAGGTACGGGTATTCCTTTGAGGAAATCTTCAGCAGTGGATTTTATTCGGCCAGGAAAGAACTGTTTTTCCGCCTGTACAAGGAAGTCATGCTGAACACAGCCAAAAAGACTTCTCCCGGCCGGGGGTATGAGAGCCTGAAAAAGCTGCAGGATGCCGGACTGCTCCAGTCTATTGTCACCCGCCGGATCGCAGGTCTGGAAAAACGCGCCGGCTGTAAGGATGTAGTTGAAATGAAGGGCTCCATCATGGACAATGTATGCCCGAACTGCGGCAGGCATTATTCCATTGAGTATATGACGGCGGCAAAAGGTGTTCCTCTGTGCGAACAGTGTCTTGTGGCGATACGGCCCCAGGTATGTCTGTTTGGAGAGATGATCAACAATACCCTTATGACAAGGGCGGCGGAGGAAGTTGCCAAAGCGGAAGCTTTGATCGTGCTGGGAGCAAGCCTCCACTCCCCGCTGTGCAGCCAGCTGCTGCAGTATTATACGGGGGCAAACCTGATCCTTGTGACGGATTCGGAACATTACTCTGACCAGCAGGCGGACGAGATCGTCTATGGCAGATGCGATGAATTTCTGGAAACGCTTGTTTCCGAGTTCGAGTCCAGAACAGGCAGATAATAAAACTGAAATTGGAGAAAAGACATGAGTAAAAAAGTAAGAACAAGATTCGCACCCAGCCCTACCGGCCGGATGCATGTAGGAAACCTGCGTACAGCGCTCTATGCATATCTGATCGCAAAGCATGAGGGCGGGGATTTCGTCCTGCGGGTGGAAGATACAGATCAGGAGAGATATGTGGAAGGGGCGCTTGATATCATATACCGGACGCTGGATAAGACCGGCCTGATCCACGACGAAGGCCCGGACCGGGACGGAGGGTACGGCCCTTATGTGCAGAGCGAGAGACAGGCAATGGGGCTTTATCTGAAATATGCGAGACAGCTTGTGGAACAGGGAGACGCTTACTATTGTTTCTGTGACAAGGAGAGGCTGGATTCTCTGAAGACCACGGTTTCCGATGACGGGACAGACATTGTAGTATACGATAAGCACTGTCTCGGACTGAGCCGGGAAGAGGTAGAGGCGAATCTGGCTGCCGGAAAACCCTGGGTCATTCGTCTGAACGTGCCAAACGAGGGAGAGACAACATTTCACGATGAAATTTACGGAGATATCACTGTGCCGAATGCAGAGCTTGACGATATGATCCTGATCAAATCCGACGGCTTTCCGACCTATAATTTTGCAAATGTGGTGGACGACCATCTGATGGGGATCACCCATGTGGTAAGAGGAAATGAATACCTTTCCTCTGCTCCGAAATATAACCGCCTTTATGAGGCTTTTGGCTGGGAAATCCCGGTCTATGTGCACTGTCCGCTGATCACGGATGAAAATCACAAAAAGCTGAGTAAGAGAAGCGGGCACTCTTCGTATGAAGATCTGATCGACCAGGGGTTTGTGTCCAAGGCAGTTGTAAACTATGTGGCTCTTCTCGGGTGGTGCCCGGATGACAACCGGGAGATCTTCTCTTTGGAGGAACTGGTAAAAGAGTTTGATTACCGGCATATGAGCAAGTCTCCGGCTGTCTTCGATACAGTGAAACTGAAGTGGATGAACGGGGAATACTTAAAGGCAATGGATTTTGAGGAGTTCTATGAACTGGCGGAGCCTTATATCTGCCAGGCGGTCACAAAAGACATGGATCTGAAAAAAATCGCGGCTCTTGTGAAGACCAGGATTGAGATACTGCCCGATATTGCAGAGCAGATCGACTTTTTCCAGGAACTGCCTCCATACGATACAGGACTGTATACACACAAAAAAATGAAAACGGACGCCGCGAAAGGGCTGGAGCTGCTCCGGGAAGTGCTCCCTCTGCTGGAGGCGCAGGAGGATTACAGCAACGACGCTCTTTTCGAGACATTGAAAGCCTTTGCCGGAGAGAAAGGCTATAAGATCGGCTATGTAATGTGGCCCATTCGGACAGCAGTGTCAGGAAAGCAGAACACGCCTGGAGGAGCTACGGAGATCATGGAAGTGCTTCAGAAGGACGAGTCTTTAAAGCGCATCCGGTCTGGGATTGAAAAACTGAGTGCAGAGCAGCAGTAACGGACAGGACGAAAATATGAAGTTTAATAAGGCACAGGAACAGGCCGTCTCCCACCGGGACGGCCCCTGCCTGGTCCTTGCAGGGCCAGGCTCAGGAAAGACGCTTACAATCGTAAACAGAATCAAATATCTGATTGAAAAATGCAGTGTAAGACCAGAAGAAATTCTGGTCGTTACTTTTACCCGCTTCGCGGCCCAGGAGATGAAAAACAGACTCTGTTCACTGATGGGAAGGAAAAATCTTCCGGTTACGGCGGGGACATTTCACGGGATTTTTTATGGGATCTTAAGATGTACCTACAGGATGAGCGGGCAGAACATCCTGTCGGAGGAGGAAAAATACCAGCTGTTAAGAGAAGCGGCAGGCCGTCAGGAACTGGAAGGCGCGGACGAGGAGGACGTTATCGCGGATATCGCCTCCGAGATCGGAAAGATAAAAAATAACCGGCTGGATCTGGAGGAATATATCCCGGAGAAATGCAGTGCGGGAGTTTTTCGGGATATTTACAGGCAGTATGAGGAGGAGAGGAAGCGCAGGAGAAAGATCGACTTTGACGATATGCTTGTACTCTGCTGTGATCTGCTTTCCTCCCGGCCTGAGGTGCTCTCGGGGTGGCAGAAGAAATTCCGCTATATTCTGATCGATGAGTTTCAGGATATTAACCGGATTCAATATGATGTGATCCGTATGCTGGCTCTGCCGGAGAATAATCTTTTCGTGGTGGGGGATGACGACCAGGCTATCTACGGGTTCCGCGGAGCGGACAGTGAGCTGATGTTTCAGTTTCAAAAAGACTATCCCCAGGCCCCGCAGATCCTGCTGGGCACCAATTACCGGTCTACGGAATTCATTGTCCGCAATTCTCTGAAAGTTATCCGGCACAATGAGAGAAGGTTTGAAAAGAAACTGGAAGCGTCCCGGAGCGGAGGCGCCTGTCTGCATGTACAGGAACTTGCGGATCCGACAGAGGAGGCGGGATATATTCTGGATGAGATAGAAATGTGCATCGCGAATGGAGTAAAGCCGGAGGATATCGCGGTTCTTTTCCGCGTTCATACGGACGCCGGACCAGTGGCTGAAGCTTTTGTGGAGCGTCGCATTCCGTTCCAGATGAGGGAACATCTTCCCAATATTTACAATCATTTTATCGGAAAGGATATCCAGGCTTATTTTCGTCTTGCAATGGGAGAGCGCAGAAGAGCAGATTTCTTTCAGGTCATGAACCGCCCGAAACGGTACATTGGAAGGGACAGCCTGTCAGGACAGAATATTTCCTTCGAAGATATTCGAAAGCACTACTGCGACAAAGAATGGATGATGGACCGGGTGGACCAGTTCGAGTGGGATGTAAAGATGCTGGCAAAGATGGCGCCTTACGCGGCGATCCAGTATATCAGAAAGAGGATCGGATACGACGATTATCTCAGAGATCATGCCTATGCCCATAATATACCGAGAGCGGATCTGAATGAGGTGCTCCAGGAGATCGCGGAGGCGGCCAGGCCTTATAAAACACTGGAAGAATGGTTCTGCCATGTGGAAGAATATACCCGTGTGCTTGCGGAAAAGGGAAAGCAGAAAAAAGAAAATCCTGAGGGCGTGCGGCTCATGACCATCCATGCCGCCAAGGGGCTGGAGTTTCATACGGTATTTATCGTGGAGGCCAACGAAGGAAAGCTACCCTATAAAAAGGCCCGCACAGATGCCCAGACGGAGGAGGAGCGGCGCCTGTTCTATGTAGCCATGACCCGGGCGAAGGAAAAGCTGACCGTATGCTATGTGAGAACAAAAAGCGGAAAGGAGATCTCTCCTTCCCGCTTTGTAGACGAGTTACTGGATGTCGTCTAAATCAATATCTCCGAAATCCTGTTCCTCCATCCATTCATTGAAGGCTTCCGAAACACGGTCGAATTCTTCATCGTCTTCAATATTTTCAAGGTCGGGCTCTTCATCCTCTCCGTTGTCGATGAAGCGGTACAGATACACCTGTCCGTCGTCGCTGTCCCCGTCTTCGTTCAGGGGAAGGAGGGCGATATATTCCTGGCCTTCCGTCTCAAATATAGTGAGAACAGCACATTCCAGTTCCTCATCATTATCAAGTGTCAGTGTTACAGTGAGCGTTTCGTTTTCATTCATATGATTTCTCCTTCTGCATCTGCCGCCGGCGGCACCTGTTATTTTGTCCCTTTTACTGTCGGGCCAGTGCAAGGCAGCAATATTCTGTATACAGGGTATCAAAAAGAAGAGAAAAAAGCAAGATGCACTGTCTATTGACATTCACCCGAAACAAGGTAGAATGAAAGAGTGGATGATAATATCCTTGAAACAGACAGAAGGGGTAAATGACAAATGAAAAAAAGATTTACGGCGGCGCTGCTGACCGCTGTTCTGGTTTCTGTTGTTCTGGCAGGCTGCAAACAGAATGTAGGTTCTCCCGAGGATAATGCAGTGGTGGAGGAACAGGAAGAGACAGAGGAGGACGAGAAGGAGCCGGAAATGGTTCTCGGTTTCAGCTGCAGCGATCTGTCCAATCCATTTTATACAGTTTTAAAAGAAGCGGTCCAGTCTTATCTGGAGGAGGAAGGGGGACGCCTCATTGCCCGTGACGCAGAGTCGGATGCGGCGCTTCAGAACCGGCAGGTTAACGAACTGATCGGGCAGGATGTGGAGGCAGTTTTTTTGTGCCCGGTGGACTGGGAGGAGATAACTCCGGCCCTGGAGGCCCTCAACGAGGCGGGAATACCGGTTATCAACGTAGATACTGAAGTGAAGGAGACCGCACTCGTAAAAGCATTTGTAGGCTCAGATAATCATAATGCCGGATATATATGCGGGGAAGATCTTGTTTCCCGCCTTCCCGAAGGAGGCAGGATCGTGATCGCTGAGGACTCCGGGATTAATTCTATCAATGACCGCATTACAGGTTTTGAAGAGGCTGTCCGGAACAAGGGCTTTGAGGTTGTAAAACGCATTGACGCGGGAAGCACGGATGTCGGAGATGCGCTGGAAAATCTTCTGGAGGAAGAGAAGATCGATGCCGTTATGTGCGGCAATGATTTGATGGCAGTCCAGGTGCTGGAAACGCTGGAAAAAGCGGATGAAAGGGATGTTCTTGTATACAGCGTGGACGGCTCTCCGTATACGAAGAGCGCGCTTACAGAACCGGGAAGCCCCATGACAGGGATCGGAGCCCAGTCGCCGATCACAATGGGAAAAACGGCTGCAAAAACAGCGATAGCTATTCTGAACAGGGACAGATATGAAAGGGAGACGTATGTGGAGACGTTCTTTATCAACAGTGAAAATGTTGATATGTACGGAACGGATGGTTGGCAGTAGAAAGGAATAGAATATGAGAAAAATTAAAGGAAGTCCGCAGCCTTTCGGGGCGTCTGTAGAAAAAAACAAGGTGAATTTTGCAGTTCAGGCGCCTGCCGGAAAGAAATGTGAGCTTTTGCTGTACCGAAAAGGGGAGGAATCCCCACAATGCAGCTTTGAGATGCCGGAAGAGGAGGGGATTGGCGAAGTCAGGTTCCTGGCCGTTGAAGGTCTGGACGGCTCTGATTATGAATATAATTTTAAAATTGCAGAAAAAATCTGCGTTGATCCTTATGTCAAAGAACTTGCGGGAAGAGAAGTGTTCGGCCGCAGCCGGGACGTCCAGAAACATCAGGTCAGAGGGAAGCTTATATCCCGGGATTATGACTGGGAGGGAGACGAGAGACTCCATATTCCGTGGAATCAGGTCACAGCCTACACTTTCCATGTAAGAGGTTTTACAAAACACAGTTCTTCACGAGTGCCTCACAAAGGGACTTACAGAGGCGTGATCGAGAAACTTCCCTATCTGAAAGATCTGGGGATAAACCAGATCCAGTGTATGCCGGTCTATGAATTTGATGAATGCAAGGGGACGAAAATCAATTACTGGGGATATGGGCCGGCCTATTATTTTGCACCCAAGGAAGCGTATGCTGCGGGGAAAAGCGCGGTGAGAGAGTTAAAAGATATGATCAAAGAATGCCACAAGGCGGGAATCGAAGTTGTTCTTGAAATGCCTTTTGCTCCGGGAGTTCCCAGCCAGACAGCGTTGGAGTGTCTCAGATTTTATATGCTGGAATATCATGTGGATGGTTTTGTCGTAAATCCCTATACGGTTTCCTGGGAATTGTTAAAAGAAGATCCTCTTCTGAAAGATATTAAGCTGATGCAAAGAGAGGACGGTTTCCAGAATGTGATGCGGCGTTTCCTGAAGGGAGACGAAAATATGGTGAATGATGTGATCTGGGCGCTGAAGCATAATTCCGCGTACGACGGCGCGTGCAATTACATTACCACACATACAGGCTTTACCCTCTGGGATCTTGTGTCCTATGAATGCAAACATAATGAAGAAAACGGGGAAAATAATACAGACGGGCCGGACTATAATTACAGCTGGAACTGCGGAGCGGAAGGACCCAGCAGAAAAAAAGCGGTTGTGGAACTGCGCCGAAAACAGGTAAGAAATGCATTCCAGCTTCTCCTGACAGCACAGGGAACCCCGTGTATACTGGCCGGCGACGAGTTTTTTAACAGCCAGAAGGGAAACAACAATGTGTACTGCCAGGACAATGAGACAGGCTGGGTAAACTGGAACCGGCTAAAAAGCGACGATTCCCTGTTCCGTTATGTAAAAGAACTGATCGCATTCCGGAAAAATCATCTCTGTATGCACAGGGCGGAAGAATTAAACGGCATGGACAGAACAGCCTGCGGTATGCCGGATGTTTCTTATCACGGGGAAAGTGCCTGGCAGGTGAAAGCAGAAGTGTCCAGCCGTCAGCTGGGTGTGCTTTACTGCGGCGTGGAGCTGGAGGACGAGGCATGCTTTATTGCCTACAATATGCACTGGATCCCCCACAGTTATGCCCTCCCGTCTCCCGGAAAGGGAAGGAAGTGGTATCTGGCGGCAGATACCCGCCGGGGCGTACTGGAAACGCCGGAGTTGTCTGTGGAGCAGAAGAATATAGAACTGGAAGAGCGCAGTATTGCGCTGCTCGTAAGCAAAAAAACGGAAGAGACTCCGAAAAGCCGCAGATCATCTGTTGGATCAGCCAGAAAATCTGAAGGGAAGACGGCGGGCAGCCCGGAACAGAAAGCTGATCCGGGGTCTAAAAAGAAACCGGCAGAAAGCGGGGATGGCAATGAAGGCGGTGCGCCACTTTTGCACGATCACAAGGCATAAGCTGCTCGTAATGAGATATTGCTTCCGGGTGGGGCTGTACCGCCAGGGCCTCCTCCATGATCTGTCCAAATACAGCTGGACAGAGTTCCGGGTGGGATGCAGATATTATCAGGGAAACAGAAGCCCGAATAATGCGGAGCGGGAGGAGAGAGGATGCTCCACCGCCTGGCTGCACCACAAGGGAAGGAACAGACATCATTACGAGTACTGGATTGATTATAGTCTGGACGGCAGTGGAAGCCTTACCGGAATGAAGATGCCTGTCCGCTATGTGGTCGAGATGTTTATGGACCGGATTGCCGCCAGCAGGGTGTATATGGGCGACAGTTATACGGACAGCGCGCCTCTGAATTACTATCTCCAGGGAAAAGCGGGCAGCCTGATGCACCGGGAGACCAGAGAATTGCTGGAAAGACTGCTTTTTATGCTGGCAGAGCAGGGAGAAGACAGTGCCTTTCGGTATATCAGAAGAGAAGTATTGAAGAAAAAACGGAGGATTCAAAAAAATGGAGATGAATAAAATTGCGAGTTTCACAGTGGATCATATCCGGCTTGTGCCGGGAATCTATGTGTCCAGAAAGGATAAAATCAGCGATACTGTGATCACCACTTTTGATATCCGCATGACAAGCCCAAACGATGAACCGGTCATGAATACGGCGGAAGTCCATACGATCGAACACCTGGGCGCTACATTTCTGAGAAATCATGGACAGTATAAAGACCGGGTCGTATACTTTGGACCCATGGGCTGCAGGACGGGATTCTATCTTCTGCTGGCAGGAGATTATACATCCGCTGACATCGTGCCCCTGATGCGGGAGATGTTTTCGTTTATCGCTTCTTATGAGGGAGAGATTCCGGGAGCATGTGCCAGGGACTGTGGAAACTATTTGGATATGAATCTTCCCATGTCCAGATATCTGGCGCAGAAATTTTTGACGGATGTGCTTACGGATATCCAGGATTGCCGGTTGAATTATCCAGAATAAAAGGAGCTGATACTTGTGATATTATATATTATAAGGCACGGTGAGACGGACTGGAACAAGACGCACAAGGTCCAGGGGCGCACGGACATCCCTCTGAATGATCACGGACGGCATCTTGCCCGGGAGACGGCGGAGGGAATGAAGAAGCTGCAGATCGACCTGGCATACACGAGCCCTCTCTCGAGAGCAAAAGAGACCGCGCAGATCATACTTGGAGACAGGAAGATTCCACTGATCATGGACCGCCGGATTGAAGAATTCTCTTTCGGAAGCTATGAGGGAATGCACTGCGGGGGAGAAGATCAAGATCCCGAAAGCGTAGAATTCAACCGATTTTTTACAGACACGGCAAATTACATTCCCCCAAACGACGGTGAGACCGTCTCCCATCTGTATGAAAGAACCGGGGAGTTCCTGCAGTGGCTGTGCCAAAAAGAAGAACTGCAGGATAAAGCCATCCTCATATCCACCCACGGAGCGGCCATGACCGCCCTGCTCAACAGAATCAAGGGCAATCTGTCCGTCGGCAGGTTCTGGAAGGATAAAGTCCCCCCGAACTGTGCAGTTTCGGTCGTGGAGGTTGTGGACGGAAATCCCACGATAAAAAAAGAAGGCGTGATTTATTATAAGGGACAGGGTAAAACTTAATCGGGGACGTAGTAAAATCCAGTTTTACTACGTCCCCGATTTTAATCGTTTTCTTCCGTCTGTACGGAATATGTCTGGCGTTTTCTTGCCATTTCGTCACTTTCCAGATATTCGTCGTAGGTCGTGATCTTGTCGATCAGCTGGCCGCCCGGCACAATTTCCATGATACGGTTAGCCGTTGTCTGGACGATCTGGTGGTCTCTGGAGCTGAAAAGGATCACTCCGGGAAATTTGATCATTCCATTGTTCAGCGCAGTGATAGCCTCCATGTCCAGGTGATTGGTGGGCTCATCCAGGATCAGGACGTTGGCGCCGGAAATCATCATTTTAGAGAGCAGGCACCGGACTTTTTCTCCTCCGGAGAGAACTTTCAGTTTTTTTACGCCGTCTTCCCCGGAAAAGAGCATCCTTCCCAGGAAACCGCGCACATAGGTGACATCCTTTTCCTCAGAGTATTGAGTGAGCCATTCTGTAATGTTGTAGTCACTGTCAAATTCTCCGCCGAAATCTTTCGGAAAATAGGCCTGAGATGTGGTGACGCCCCACTTGTAAGTGCCTTCATCCGGTTCCATCTCGCCGATCAGAATTTTAAATAGTGTGGTTTTTGCAAGCTCGTTGCCGCCCACAAAAGCGACCTTGTCGTCATGCCCCAGGGTGAAGCTGATATTGTCCAGTACTTTTTCCCCGTCGATGGTTTTGGAGATTCCCTCCACAGTAAGGACTTCGTTGCCGATTTCCCGGTTCGGACGAAAATCAATATATGGGTACTTGCGGCTGGATGGCTTGATCTCTTCCAGCTGGATTTTTTCCAGGGCCCGCTTCCTTGATGTGGCCTGCTTGGATTTGGAAGCATTGGCGCTGAAGCGGGAAATAAACTCCTGCAGCTCTTTGATTTTTTCTTCCTTTTTCTTGTTCGCCTCTTTCATCTGGCGGATCAGAAGCTGGCTGGACTCATACCAGAAATCGTAGTTTCCGGCGTAGAGCTGGATTTTTCCGTAGTCAATGTCCGCGATCTGTGTGCAGACTTTATTGAGAAAATACCGGTCATGGGACACAACAATGACTGTGTTGTCGAAGTTGATGAGAAATTCCTCCAGCCATGCGATGGCGTCCAGATCCAGGTGGTTGGTAGGCTCATCCAAAAGCAGGATATCCGGGTTGCCGAAAAGAGCCTGCGCCAGGAGCACTTTCACCTTTTCCGGGCCGGTCAGCTCCTTTACATATTTTCCGTGAAGCTCTGTGTCGATGCCCAGTCCGTTTAAGAGAGACGCGGCGTCGGACTCTGCTTCCCAGCCGTTCATGGTGGCAAATTCCGCTTCCAGTTCGCTTGCCCGGATCCCGTCCTCGTCGGTAAAGTCTTCTTTGGCGTAGATAACTTCCTTTTCCTTCATAATCTCATAGAGGCGGGCATTTCCCATGATTACTGTGTCCAGGACGATAAACTCATCATATTTATACTGATCCTGCTGCAGGAAAGAAAGACGCTCTCCGGGCGTGATGACGATATCACCTTTGGTCGGCTCCAGCTGTCCGGACAGGATCTTAAGAAAAGTTGACTTGCCGGCTCCGTTGGCCCCGATCAGACCGTAGCAGTTTCCCTCGGTAAACTTGATGTTGACATCTTCAAAAAGCGCTTTTTTTCCAACGCGCAACGTTACATTATTTGCACTAATCATCTGTGATCTCCTTACTTTCTGAATCTGATGACTGACCTGTCTCTGAAAAAAGACCGGAAAATAGAAAGAAATTTCCCGGACGGCAGAAAACAGGCCGATTTCCACCGCCTATATTAACATGGGACAGCGGCAAAAGGCAAGGCACAAGTGCGAACTTATATAAAAATGAAACTTACGGTTCCCGTTGGAAGAAAAACAGTATATAATAGCAGTGTCGGAGTCCGGCGGGACGACGGTAAAGTATGGAAGCGAGGGAAGATTATGAGTATAAAAAAGGCGACGATGGTTCTGGAGGGCGGTGCGACCAGAGGTGTTTTTACATCAGGCGTTCTCGATCTTCTGATGGAAAAGGATATTTATACATCCCATGTGATCGGCGTGTCGGCAGGATCCTGCAACGCGGCGGGGTATGTGTCAAAGCAGCCGGGCAGGACCAGAAACTGTATGATCCCCAAAGAAAAGGACCTGGGCTATTACTACGGTATCCGGGATTTTGTGAAGGAAAAAAGTGTGATGAATATGGACATGATCTTTGACAAATATGTCTATGAAATCTATCCTTTCGACTTTGACACATATTTTAATTCTGAGATAGAGTGCGAGATTGTGACAACCAACTGTCTGACCGGCAAGGCGGAGTATATGACAGAGAGGAAAGACAAAGACCGCCTGATGAAGATCTGCCGGGCTTCCTGCAGTATGCCCCTTCTGACGCCCATCGTAAACGTGGACGGTGTGCCTTATCTGGACGGAGGGCTTGCAGACTCAGTACCCATCCAGAGAGCGGAAAATATGGAAAATGAAAAAATCGTGGTCGTGCTCACGAAGAATGCGGGCTACCGGAAAAAAACGATTTCCAGGGGAATGCAGAGGATCTACCGGAAAGCATACCGGTCATACCCGGAACTGATCCGCACCATTTTCCGCAGGAGTTTTGAGTACAATAAGACAATGAATTACCTGGACCAGCTTGAAAAGCAGGGAAAGATATTTGTGATCCGCCCGCAGGTCAAGCCGGTGTCCCGGCTGGAGAGGAATACAGAAACTCTCCATGCATTTTATGAGCACGGATACAAACTGATGGAGAGAAAATTTGACGACCTGATGGAGTATCTGGAAAAATAGGAAGGAGGAGACGCAATGAGCAGGCCGGAAAATCTGGATTATACGCAGAACAGAGAACTGTCCTGGCTCCGCTTTAACCAGAGAGTGCTGGAAGAAGCACGGGACGAGAGCGTTCCGCTTATGGAGCGGATGAAGTTTGTAGCCATATTTACCAGCAATCTGGATGAGTTTTTTATGATCCGTGTAGGGAGTCTGTACGATATGGCCGCGGCGGACAATACGAAACAGGACATCCGTTCCGGGATGACGGCAAAGGAGCAGCTCGCAGCCATTTATAAGGCCGTGGCGCCCTTGTATAAGGAACGGGATAAGACTTATGCGGAGATTAAAAAGCAGCTTCATCCCTACGGGGTATGCGGACTCGGATTTAAAGAGCTGGAGCAGCAGGAAAAGAAATATGTGAAAAAATATTTTAAAGAACAGGTGCTCCCGGTCCTCTCTCCGCAGATCGTAGATGTGAACCATCCTTTTCCCCACCTTCTGAACAAGGAAATCTACGTGGTGGCGAACCTGAAGCAGGGAAATAAGACCATGATGGGCGTAGTGCCGGTTCCCCAGTACATCTCAGATGTGCTGTTCCTGCCAGGACATGATATCCGGTATATCCGCATGGAAAAGGTGATCCTGGAGTATCTTGAACTTGTGTTCGACCAGTATCAGGTGTCGGATAAAAATTATATCTGTGTGACAAGAAATGCCGATATCGCTCCAAACGACGAACTGATGGCAGACAATGAAGATTTCCGGTTTGTCATGCAGGAGACGCTTCACAAGAGAAGGAGAATGGCGGTAGTCCGTCTGGAGGCGGCAAATCCTCTGGGCAAGGAAATGGAAAAATTTTTCTGCGAAAAGTTTTCCATTTCCCCGGAATGCATCTTTCGGACAAAAATGCCCATGAAGCTGGGATTTATATTTAATATCGCAGATAAAGTGCCGGAGTCTATGAAGAAAGCGCTCACAGACTCTCCGTTTATCCCCCAGCCTTCAGCCATGCTTTCCGAAGGCAGCGTGATGGAACAGGTGAAAAAGAAAGACGTCCTTCTTTCATATCCTTATGAAAGTATGGAGCCATTCCTTCAGATGATCAAAGAGGCGTCCACAGATCCGGATGTGATGACCATCCGGATCACAATCTACCGCCTGGCAAAGAAAGCCCGTCTTGTGGAGTACCTGTGCGCCGCGGCGGAAAACGGCAAAGAGGTGACTGTTCTGATCGAACTGAGGGCCAGATTTGACGAGCAGAACAATATCGACTGGTCCGAGCGTATGGAGGAGGCGGGATGCCGCGTCATTTACGGATTTGAAAACTACAAAGTTCACTCCAAGATCTGCCTTATTACATACCGGAATAAAAATGAGATCCGGTACATCACCCAGATTGGAACCGGAAATTACAATGAAAAGACGGCAAAGATGTACACCGATTACTCTCTGATCACATCCAGCCAGGAAATCGGAGAGGATGCGGCGGTCTTTTTTAAAAATATGTCTATTGGAAACCTGGACGGAGCGTACGATCATCTGATCGTATCCCCCACGAGTCTGAAGCAGAAAGTGCTTCAGCTCATGGACGAGGAGATTTCCAAAGGCAAAGAGGGACGGATCCTGATGAAGATGAACTCTGTAACGGACATGGATTTCATTCGCAAGACAGCCCAGGCATCCCAGGCGGGAGTGAAGATCCAGCTGATCGTCAGAGGCATCTGCTGCATTCTTCCGGGGATTCCCGGGAAGACAGATAATCTCCACGTGACCAGTATTGTGGGAAGATATCTGGAACATCCCAGGGTATTTGTATTCGGGAGCGGATCCAATGCAAAGGTGTATATCGGCTCGGCGGACATGATGACCCGCAATACGGAAAACCGTGTGGAAGTGGCATGCCCGATTTATGATGAGACGATCCGCAGACGTCTGATCCATGATCTGAAGATCATGCTTTCAGATAATGTGAAGGCGCGGGAGATGGCAAGCGACGGAACATACAGAAAGAAGCCGGCAGGAGAAAAGCCCGTAAACGCGCAGGAGACGTTCATGAAAGAGGCCATGAATGCGAGAAGGCCTGCGGCTCATACCAGAAAAAAGGAGAAATCATCACTTTTGAGCAGGATATTCGGGAGGTTTGGAAGAAAAGAATAAAGAGCAGGAGGAGAAAACATGAAACAGCTCACAGTCAGAGACTTTGGAACTCTGAAAAACGGTGAAAAGGCTCATCTGTACATTATGGAAAACGAGAAAGGCGTGACCGCAGCGGTGACTGATTATGGCGCGGCTCTGGTGAACCTGCTGGCGCCGGATAAAAACGGAAGTCTGCTGGACGTGGTGCTTGGCTTTGACGATGTGTCCGGCTATGAGAACGGAACAGAGTGCTTCGGCGCGTCTGTGGGAAGGAGCGCGAACCGGATCGCAGGAGCCGAGTTCCAGCTGAACGGCGTGACATATCAGCTGGCAAAAAATGAAAAGGGGAACAGCCTCCACAGCGGACCGGATCTCTGGTTCAAGCGTCTGTGGACAGTGACAGACAGAGGGGACGATCATGTGACCTTTGTCCTTCACAGCCCTGATGGAGATCAGGGATATCCGGGAAATGTGGATATGCAGGTGACCTATACTCTGGATGAGGAAAACGGGATCACAGTCCACTATGAGGCTGTTCCAGATCAGGATACGATCATCAATATGACAAACCACAGCTATTTCAACCTGAACGGCCAGGGCAGCGGCACGGCGTTGGGGCATACCCTGACAATGGATTCTGATTTTTTTACACCAGCGGATGACGAGGCGATTCCAACCGGAGAGATCCGCCCGGTGGACGGCACGCCGATGGATTTCCGGTCCGGCCGTGTGCTGGGTGCGGAGATCGATTCCGATTATGAGCCGCTCAGGCTGGGGGAAGGGTATGATCACAACTGGCTGTTAAAAACAGAAGGAAAGTTTGTGAAAGTAGCGGAACTGGCAGCGGATCAAAGCGGGATTGTAATGGATACATATACAGACCGCCCGGGCGTGCAGATGTATACGGCAAACTTCCTTGGAGGGAGCAGAGGAAAAGGCGGGGCATGCTATAACAGCAGAGACGCCGTGTGTCTGGAGACCCATTTTTATCCGGATGCCATCCACCACGACAACTTCCCCGGACCGGTGTGCAAAGCGGGGGAAAAGTATGATACGCGGACGATGTACCGCTTTCGGACAGGCAGATAAGAGAAAGGCAGAACAGGAATTTACATTATATGGGAAAAGCATTATACATTGCGGAAAAGCCCAGTGTGGCGATGGAGTTTGCGAAGGCTCTGAAAATAAGCGCAAAGAGAAGAGACGGGTACATGGAAGCTGATAAGGCTGTCATTACCTGGTGCGTAGGCCATCTTGTGACCATGAGCTATCCAGAGGAGTATGACCCGGCACTGAAGCGCTGGAGTATGGAAACGCTGCCGTTTATCCCGAAAGAGTTCAAGTATGAGGTTATCCCCGGCGTGGCGAAGCAGTTCAGGATCGTAAGCTCGCTTCTCAACCGGGAGGACGTAGATACGATCTATGTGTGCACCGACTCTGGAAGGGAGGGGGAGTATATTTACCGCCTGGTGGAGCAGGAGGCCCATGTAAAAGGGAAGAAGCGTCTGCGGGTGTGGATCGACTCCCAGACCGAGGAGGAGATATTGCGGGGTATCCGGGAGGCAAAAGACCTTTCGGCATACGATAATCTTAGCGAATCCGCATACTTAAGGGCAAAGGAAGACTACCTGATGGGAATTAATTTTTCCCGCCTGCTCACCCTGAAATATGGCGGAAGCATTTCTTCATATCTCCATACAAAATATTCGGTCATTTCCGTGGGAAGAGTGATGACCTGCGTGCTGGGCATGGTGGTCAGGAGGGAGAGGGAGATCAGAGATTTTAAAAAGACTCCCTTTTACCGGATCGTCGGAAACATGGCGGCGGGGGACTCCTCTTTTGAGGGAGAATGGAGAGCAGTGCAGGGATCCCGGTACTTTGAATCTTTTGACCTGTACAAAGAAAACGGATTTAAGGAGAGAAAAAAAGCGGAAGTACTTGTGGAGATTTTAAGCCGGGAGCAGCCGCTTACCTGTCAGGTGGAATCTGTTGAAAAGAAAAAGGAAAAGAAAAATCCGCCTCTTTTATATAATCTGGCAGAACTGCAGAACGACTGCTCCAGGCGGTTTAAGATAAGCCCGGATGAGACACTGCGGATCGTGCAGGAACTGTACGAGAAGAAACTGGTCACATATCCGAGAACAGACGCCCGGGTCCTGTCTTCAGCTGTGGCAAAAGAGATCAGCCGGCAGCTCAACGGACTGACGGGCTATGCTCCGGCAGCTCCGTTTCTGAAAGATATCCTTCAGTTTGGTTCCTTCAGGACGTTGGAGAAGACCCGGTATGTCAACGATAAACAGATCACGGATCACTATGCGATCATTCCCACAGGACAGGGACTCCCGGCTCTGGCTTCAGTATCGCCGGTGTCCCGGAATGTGTATGATCTGATCGTGCGCAGGTTCCTGAGCATCTTTTATCCTCCGGCCATATATCAGAAAGTGTCGGTCGTAACGCTGATGCAGGGCGAGCGTTTCTTTTCGTCCTTCCGCGTGCTGGCGGAGGAAGGATATCTGAAGGTGACGGGCAGGCCCGGCCAGTCAGGACAGGAACAAAACGGGACCGAGAAGAAAAAAAACGGCGGAGGAAATGATTCTCCAGACTCTGGAGAACCCGTTGATAACAGCGGTGGAGGAGAGCAGGATGCCGCTCTTTTTGAACAGGTGAAGCATCTGAAAAAAGGAAACATCCTGCCGGTGAAAAAGCTGGAAATAAAAGAGGGAGAGACCTCACCTCCAAAGAGATACAACTCCGGCTCTATTATCCTTGCGATGGAAAACGCAGGACAGCTGATCGAAGATGAAGAACTCCGGGCCCAGATCAAGGGGAGCGGGATCGGCACAAGCGCTACCCGGGCAGAAATACTGAAAAAACTGATCCACATTAAATACCTCGCACTGAGTAAAAAGACCCAGATTATTACGCCCACCCTCCAGGGAGAGATGGTTTATGATGTGGTGGATCATTCCATCAAGTCCCTTCTCAACCCGGAATTGACGGCGAGCTGGGAAAAAGGGCTTACCTATGTGGCGGAAGGGTCCATCAGTCCGGACGAGTATATGGAGAAGCTGGATCAGTTTGTGGCAGGCCGTACGGCAGGGGTAAAGAGACTCAACAACCAGTATCAGCTCAGGGCATGTTATGACAAGGCGGCAGCATTTCACAGAAAAGCCGGAGGAAAACAAAAGATCTCTGTCCCACGGAAGGACGAGAAAACATAAGAAGAGAGACAGAAAAATAAATATAGAAAAAGCAGATGCAGTAAAAAATAAGGAAGCCTTAAGACGGCGGAAAAGGAGAGAAAAATGAAAGGTGTAACAGTAAAGGAACTCTACACACTGGAGGAGACGATCGCAAAAGATATTTTTGACGGGGCAGTATATCCCTGGGAAGTGCTCCCGAAGATCAGCAGCTTTATCATAGAACTGGGAAATACGCTGAGCAGCGAGGAATATGACAAGATCGGTGAAAATGTATGGATCGCAAAATCAGCAAAAGTGGCTCCCACGGCTTTTATCAACGGGCCGGCTATTATAGGGAAAGATGCAGAAGTGCGCCACTGCGCGTTTATCAGAGGCAATGCGATCGTGGGCGAGGGCGCTGTGGTGGGGAATTCCACGGAGCTGAAAAATGTAATTCTGTTCAATAAGGTCCAGGTGCCGCACTATAACTATGTAGGGGACTCGATCCTGGGATATAAGTCCCATATGGGAGCAGGCTCCATCACCTCCAATGTGAAGTCTGACAAAAAGCTTGTCGTAGTCAAGGGAGCGGATGGAGAGATCGAGACCGGCATGAAAAAGTTCGGGGCCATGCTGGGAGACGAAGTGGAAGTAGGATGCGGAAGCGTTCTTAATCCGGGAACTGTTGTGGGAAGCCATACCAATATATATCCTCTTTCTTCCGTGCGGGGCGTGGTCCCGGCAGGGAGTATCTATAAGAAACAGGGAGAAATTGTGGAAAAGATCTGAGACAGCAGGCAGAATAGTATTTTTGTGTTGACACGGGCCGGAAGCCCGTGTTATCCTATACCCCAGATACTTTAATGCTTTAAAGCGTTGCGCTTTAAAGCGAATAAGCAAAAAGGGCGCCCCAGGCATACAGGATTCCGGGGGTCCGTTTGACAAGAGTAAGGAAGTTGAGGAAGAAGAGATGGGAATTAAAATTGCGTTGCTTATTGTATTTTTTGCGGTTATGGTCGGAGTAGGGATCTATTCCAGGAAACATGCCACCAGTGTGGATGGATTTGTCCTGGGGGGAAGAGCGGTAGGACCGTGGCTCACTGCCTTTGCCTACGGGACATCCTATTTTTCTGCAGTTGTATTTGTAGGGTATGCCGGACAGTTTGGATGGAAATACGGCATTGCCTGCACCTGGATCGGGATCGGGAACGCGGTGATCGGGAGTCTCCTTGCCTGGGTCGTGCTTGGAAGGCGGACAAAGGTTATGACGCAGCACCTGGGGTCAAAGACAATGCCGGATTTTTTCGGGGAGAGATATGACAGCAAGGCGATAAAGATCACTGCCTCTGTGATCGTATTCATTTTTCTCATCCCATACACGGCTTCTGTATACAACGGCCTGTCCAGATTGTTTGGCATGGCGTTTGATATCCCCTACTCCTGGTGTGTGATCGCAATGGCTGTGTTTACGGCTCTCTATGTCATACTGGGCGGCTATATGGCTACGGCGATCAATGATTTTATCCAGGGCATCATCATGCTGGCGGGAATCGTGGCAGTGGTCGCGGCTGTTCTTGGCGGTCAGGGGGGCTTTATGGAGGCTCTCTCAAAAATGGCGGAAATTCCCAGTGATGTTCCGCTGACGGCAGGCCAGCCAGGTGCTTTTACCTCTTTTTTCGGGCCGGATCCGCTCAATCTTCTGGGAGTGGTGATACTGACCTCTCTCGGTACCTGGGGACTTCCCCAGATGATCGGGAAATTTTATGCCATCAAGGATGAGAAATCCGTCAATACAGGAACGGTCATCTCCACAGTGTTTGCGATCGTAGTTTCCGGGGGATGCTATTTCCTGGGTGGATTTGGAAGACTCTTTGACAGCCCGGAAATCTATGACGGGACCGGGGCGGTTGTCTATGACAGCATTATCCCGTATATGCTGTCTGCTCTCCCGGATATTCTCATCGGGATCGTGGTCGTGCTTGTGCTCTCTGCATCCATGTCCACACTGTCGTCCCTGGTGCTGACTTCCAGCTCCACAATGACGCTGGATCTGCTCAAAGATAATATAATTAAAAACATGAGTGAGAAAAAACAGATTATAATCATGCAGCTTATGATCGTGTTTTTTATCGTGGTTTCAGTAGTGATCGCGCTGGATCCTCCGACGTTTATCGCTCAGCTGATGGGAATTTCCTGGGGAGCGCTTGCGGGTGCGTTTCTGGCGCCCTTCCTCTACGGACTGTACTGGAAAGGGGTTACAAAAGCAGGCGTATGGGCCGGATTTATTGCAGGGGTCGGACTGACTGTGTCCAATATGTTTATCGGATTTATCGAATCACCGATCAACGCGGGAGCGGCCGCTATGGTGGCAGGTCTTGTGGCAGTGCCTGTTGTAAGCCTTCTTACGCCAAAGATGAAAAAAGAGAAGATTGACGATATATTCCAGTGTTACGATGAGACGGTAACGATCACGAAAAAAAGATCTCTCCAGCAGGAGATCTGAGCAATGGTGTTTCAGAAAGAGAACCTTTTGTGCAGGGCTGACGCTTCGGCCCCTGCGTGAAAGGTTTTTTCTGCTTTAAAGAAATTTAGGGGAACCCGGGCTGGATCAGGATCCGTTACGGATCCCCCGCGGATGTAAAAGGGACCAGATTCGCCTTGAATATCTGCAACGCGTGTGTTATAATGCGTTCAAAACAGATCGGAGTTTCCGTCCGGCGGGGAGCGGACGGGAATTTCGGACAAAAAGAGAGAGCAGGAAACAGAGCAAAAAGTTGTTGACATTTGGTGGCCGGTATACTACTATAGTAGCAGATGCGAACAACTGTTCGAGTTAAAGGAGAACTGATTTATGGCAAATAATGTAAATACCAACGAAGAAAAGAAAAAAGCGCTGGATGCAGCGATAGCAAAATTGGAAAAGGATTTTGGAAAAGGAGCGGTGATGAAGCTTGGCGAGTCAGGTGCGCACGTTGCAGTGGAGACTGTTCCCACAGGATGTCTGAGCCTCGACCTGGCTCTGGGGCTTGGGGGAGTTCCGAAGGGACGTGTGATTGAGGTTTACGGACCGGAATCCAGCGGTAAAACGACCGTTGCCCTGCATATGATCGCGGAGGTGCAGAAGAGAGGCGGAATTGCCGGTTTTATTGACGCAGAGCATGCGCTTGACCCTGTGTATGCGAAGAATATCGGCGTAGATATTGATGAGCTGTATATCTCTCAGCCGGACAGCGGCGACCAGGCGCTTGAGATCGCAGAGACCATGGTGCGTTCCGGCGCGATCGATATCATTGTCATCGACTCTGTAGCGGCGCTTGTTCCGAGGCAGGAGATCGAAGGCGATATGGGGGACAGCCATGTGGGACTTCAGGCAAGGCTGATGTCTCAGGCGCTCAGAAAACTGACCCCTGTGATCAGCAAGTCAAACTGCGTGGTGATCTTCATTAACCAGCTCAGAGAAAAAGTAGGAGTTATGTTCGGCAACCCGGAGACAACCACAGGGGGCAGGGCGCTTAAGTTCTATGCCTCTGTCCGCATGGATGTGAGAAGGATCGAGACGCTCAAGCAGAGCGGCGAAGTGGTCGGAAACCGTACCCGCATTAAGATCGTGAAGAACAAAATCGCTCCTCCTTTTAAAGAGGCGGAATTTGACATTATGTTCGGCAAGGGCATCTCACGGACCGGAGATATCCTGGATCTGGCAGCCGGAATTGACCTGGTGAAAAAAAGCGGGGCGTGGTATGCCTATGAAGGGGAGAAGATCGGACAGGGCCGGGAGAATGCGAAAAGCTATCTCGAAACTCATCCTGAGGTAATGGAGGAACTGGACAGAAAGGTCAGAGCCCATTATCATCTGGGAGAGACCCCGGAAACCGGAGAAAAGGACAGTGACGGGGCATCTGTGTCAAAGGAGCCTGCTTCTGATCTGAAGTTAAAGGCCGGTAAAGCGAAATGATGGTCACGCGCACGGAGCCGTGCGGAAAGACCAGATACCGTATATATCTGGATGGAGAGCCTGCATTTATCCTGTACAAAGGCGAGATGAAAAAAATGGGCATCCGGGAGGGGGAGAGCATATCGGCCGGGACGGAGGAGACGATCCGCTCAGAAATACTATACAGACGCGCACGGCTGCGCGCCATGCACCTGCTGGAAGGCATGGACCGGACAGAGGAGGGGTTGTGCGAAAAACTCCGTCAGAGCGAATACCCGGAGGATGTGATCGAAAAGGCTGTGGCATATGTCCGTTCTTTTGGCTATATCAATGACGCCAGGTATGCGGAAAACTTTATTCTCAGCCGCAGGGATTCAAAAAGCCGGAGAGAACTGGAAGCACTTCTGGCTAAAAAAGGAGTATCCAGAGAAAATATTGACCAGGCGTTTTCAATCTGCTATTCAGAGGAGGAAGAACAGAAAGCCATACAAAAAATTCTTCGTAAAAAACGGGTCGATCCAAAGACTGCGGAAGGGGACGAACTGCGGAAAATATACGGATATCTTGCCCGGAAAGGCTTCCGGTATGATGCAATCCGTCAAGTAATACAAAATCATACGGAGAATGCTTGACATTGTTGTGAAAACAGTATAAAATTTAACTGTTGTATTTTGATAAAATGTACAATGAAAATTGAATAAGGAGGTGCTCCTGTGCAATGGATTTAGGCTTATGTATAGCGATTGCCGTGGCCCTCTCGGTGATAGTCGGAGTTATTTCCCATTTTGTGACAGTTTCCAATCTGAAAAAAAATGCAGAGAGTAAAATTGGAAATGCTGAGAGCAGAGCAAGGGAAATCATCGACGATGCTGTGAAAACTGCTGAGACAACGAAGAAAGAAGCTCTCTTGGAAGTTAAGGAAGAGTCGATCAAGACAAAAAATGATCTTGAGAAAGAGACGAAAGAAAGAAGAGCTGAGCTGCAGCGCTACGAAAAGCGTGTGCTGGCAAAGGAAGAAGCTGTCGACAAGCGGTCGGATGCCATTGAACACCGTGAATCTAAACTCACAGCTAAGGAAGATCAGTTACGTCAGCGAGAAGCCAAGGTAGAAGAACTAAGTCAGAAACGTGTGCAGGAACTGGAACGGATCTCAGGACTTACCTCCGAACAGGCAAAAGAATATCTGTTGAAAACTGTTGAAGAAGATGTCAAGCATGACACTGCAAAGATGGTCAGGGAACTGGAAGCACAGGCAAAGGAAGATGCGGACAAAAAGGCGAAAGAATATGTTGTCAATGCAATCCAGAGATGTGCTGCCGACCATGTAGCTGAGACAACGATTTCTGTTGTCCAGCTTCCCAGTGATGAAATGAAAGGACGCATTATCGGGCGCGAGGGACGCAACATCAGGACGCTGGAAACGCTGACCGGTGTGGAGTTGATCATAGATGATACGCCGGAAGCCGTTGTCTTGTCCGGATTTGATCCCATACGCCGTGAGGTCGCAAGAATAGCTCTTGAAAGACTGATCGTAGATGGAAGGATCCATCCCGCAAGAATTGAGGAGATGGTGGAGAAAGCTCAGAAGGAAGTCGATACAATGATCAGGGAAGAAGGCGAGGCAGCCGCTCTAGAAGTCGGCGTGCCGGGCATTCATCCAGAGCTGATCCGCCTTCTGGGACGTATGAAGTTCAGAACGAGTTATGGGCAGAATGCCCTGAAGCATTCCATAGAGGTGGCGCAGCTTGCCGGACTCCTTGCAGGGGAGATCGGGCTGGATGTGCGAATTGCAAAACGTGCCGGTCTTCTGCATGACATAGGCAAGTCAATAGACCATGATGTGGAAGGCTCACATATTCAGATCGGCGTGGATCTGTGCAGAAAGTATAAAGAGTCTGCTACGGTGATCAATGCGGTGGAAGCCCACCATGGCGACGTAGAGCCTCAGACGCTGATCGCGTGCGTTGTGCAGGCGGCAGATACGATTTCTGCAGCCAGACCGGGAGCAAGAAGAGAAACCATCGAAACATATACAAACAGATTGAAACAGTTAGAAGATATTACCAACCAGTTTAAAGGTGTGGATAAGTCTTTTGCCATTCAGGCAGGAAGAGAGATTCGTGTTATGGTAGTTCCAGAGCAGGTATCTGATGATGATATGGTGCTTATGGCCAGGGATATTGCAAAACAGATTGAGTTTGAGCTGGAATATCCCGGACAGATTAAAGTAAATGTAATCCGTGAATCACGGGCTACTGATTATGCAAAGTAACCGAAATCATAACGACTGAGAAAAGATGCAGCCCTTGTCGAGAGACAAGGGCTTTCTTTTACAGTCAGGACAGGAGGAGAAGAGATGAGTGAAGAAATTAAACGGCTGAAGCGGGAATTGAAATTCAAAGGAGTTATCCTCGATTTTTATCAGGATACGATGCAGATCAATGGAGACCATACGGCGGTGTGGGATTTTATCAGCCATAAAGGGGCTGCTGCTGTGGTTCCTGTCTGTGAGGATGGAAAGATACTCATGGTCAGACAGTACAGGAATGCGCTGGAACGCTATACATTGGAGATACCGGCAGGCGCACTGGATGAAGCGGATGAACCCGGGATCGTATGCGCGGGCCGTGAACTGGAGGAGGAAACCGGTTACAGGTGTGATGAACTGGAATGGCTGATCAATCTCAGGACGACGGTTGCGTTCTGCAATGAAAAAATACAGGTGTTTGTGGCAAGAAATCTGATCCCTTCAAAGCAGAATCTGGATGATGACGAATTTATAGATCTGAAAGCCTATTCCCTTGACGAATTGAAAGAAAAGATTTTTTCCGGTGAGATTGAGGACGCAAAGACGGTATCCTCGCTTCTCGCTTATGACGCAAAGTACGGGAGTAAAGAGTCAAATATTCCGATGTAAGCATACGGGGCATCAAGCTGGCAGCGATGCAGGCAGCGGGGGGATTTGACCCTCGCGGCAGTCGCCAAATGGACATGCCCGCATGTCCGCCCGGCTCGTTGCTCGCGGGAATAAATTATAGGAAACGGCATATAATGAAATATCTGTCAGTGGTGAAATCCGTGTCAGAATTTTTACTTCAGGGGGCGTATCCATGAAGATATTTCATACGAGAAAGCAGCTTCTTGTTTTCTTTATGCCTGGATTTTTGCTCGGTATCATCTATGTGAACTTTATCGCTGTAAAATATATGGCTGAGCCGGGCATATTCAGCAGCTATTTTTTGGAACAGTTTCGGTCGGCGGACATTGTGGCGGAGGAATACCTGTGGTATCTGGTAAGAGTCAGGATATTTCCTTTTCTGGTGCTGGCGGGCCTGTCCCTGACAAAGGCGAGAAAGCTTTCGGCCGTCCTGTTCCTGGTATGGACGGGCATATCAGGAGGGATCCTGATATCGCTTGCCGTCAGCAGTATGGGAATTAAAGGAAGTATTTTGTGTATGGTGGGACTGTTCCCGCAGTTCCTGTTTTATATTCCTGCCTATCTTGTGCTGATATGGTATGCATATACATATCCCGGGAGCCAGTGGAACCGTCAGAAGTCGATATTTGTCTCTTTTATGATGGCGGCCGGCCTTATTCTGGAAATATATGTAAATCCCCTGCTTGTACAGGGGTTTCTCTCTACATTGTAAATCTTAATATCTGACCGCAGAGAAAACGGGTATATAAGGAGGCGCTTATTCCCGGTCCTGCGCCGTATATCACAAAACTGTGTCTGCCGCAGCTGTATTGCATGGCGGAGGGGGATCCTCTTTGCTTCTCGACTTTTCAATGCAGCTGCGGCAGATATTCTGTTGGGGACAGGAAAACAGTTTCGGGATATCTCAGGGATGTGGAGTTTTAAAAGTTTTTCTCCCGGTTCGATATAAAACCAGAAACGCGAGTACGGTTACAGCAGCCTGGCTTGCGAGAAGCCCCCAGAGGTATCCAAGGATCCCGCAGCGCGGGATAGCCAGAAACACGCTTGTGATCCGCATGCCGAGACTCAGCATGTTGATCAGAAATGTGGAAGTGGTTTTCCCAAGCCCGTTGATCGAGCTGATCAGAGCCGCATTTGTATAAAGAAACGGACACATCCAGGCCAGGGTCAGGATGAATTTTCCGGCGGAAGAACTGTGAAACAAAAACTCTCCCAGAAAAGAACCGGACAGGAGAAAGAAAAGGCAGCAGGCAAGGCCGAGAAGAAAGCAGCCGGAAGCGGCTTTTCTGATCAGAGCGGCCATGCCGGCCGGATCGCCGTCAGCCTGGGCTTTTGTCACAGCGGGCATAAGTACGGTCCCTACGGAACTGGTAACTGCTGAGGGGAAAAGAATACACGGCAGAGCCATTCCTGTCAGTACGCCGTATGTACTCAGCGCGTCAGATGTATCCATGCCAAAAAGCTTAAGGGACGCGGGGATCGATGCAGCTTCTACGCTTTGGAGCAGCGTGACTGCAGTCCGGTTGGCGGTGAGGGGCAGCGAGAGGCGCATCAGTTCTCCGGCCGGCTTTTTCAGACCTGCAAGAGAAAAGCGCCCTGGGATGCGCAGTATTTTGGATAAAATACGGGCGGAGTATAAAAGCGAAAAAACTCACCTGCCACGACCCCGGCAGCCGCCAGGCTGATGGAAGGACGGCCGCCGCTTCCGGAAATATAGAAGAATACACCTATTACAAAAAGGATGCGGACAGTCTGTTCCACAAGCTGGGATATAGCGGGGACTTCGGTCTTCTGCAGCCCGAATGAATAGCCGCAGATACAGCAGTGAACGGCGGAACAGGGCAGAGCATAGGATATAATGACCAGCATTTCCGTACATCGCTGGTCGCCGAGAAAAGAAACGGCGATAGCGTCTGCGTTCTGCTGGATCAGAATAATTTCCAGAAGAGAGACAGAAACTGTGAAAAAAAGCGCAGCAAAAAGTGCGGCTTTTGCCTCGCGGTATCTGTTAAGTGAAATTTTCCTGGCCACAGTCCGGGAAAGAGCGGTTTCAATGCCGGCAGTGCCGATCGAATGGCAGAGCGCGTAGACCGGAAAAATCAACTGATACAGTCCTACGTTTTCTTCACCGAATGCGTGGCTTAGAAAGATGCGAAAGAAAAATCCCATAAACCGGCTGATAAATCCTGCGGCTGTCAGAATAAAAGCACCCCGGATCAATGTGTGTTTTGATGGCATGGAAAGGAGCCCTCCGGCAGAACCTTTTATTATAGATATGACAGATTTTATCAGGATATGCCGCATTCTTTCTTGACAGAACAGGAAAGGAATGATATCCTACAAAAGAAATCCTAGCAAAATACTAGGAATAACATGGCGATATTTAAAGAAGGTGATAGAGTGAAACTGTCAACAAAAGGAAGATACGGCCTTCGCGCGCTGATCGATCTGGCGCAGTACAGTGAACAGACACCGGTTTCGATTACCAGTATTTCTTCCCGGCAGGACCTCTCGGAACGATATCTGGAACAGCTTATGTCCATGCTGAAAAAAGCCGGTCTGGTCAGAAGCGTCCGGGGCGCCGGCGGCGGGTATGTACTGGCAAAGCCGGCGGATCAGATTTCGGTTGGCGATGTGCTCAGAGCGCTGGAGGGCAGTCTGGAACCGGTAGATTGTGCCGGCCTGGATCCGGAGGGCGGCTGCAGGGCGGCTGACAGCTGTGTGACGAAATATGTCTGGCAGCGGATCAATGAAAGTATCAACCGTACAGTGGATGAGATCATGCTGAGCCATCTGGTGGAGGAGAGCAGAAAGAAGAACTGCCGGGAGAACAGAGAAGACCGGGGCGAATGCAGAAATTAGGACAATGGACAGATGTCATGTATGGACAGAATGCCGGGACAGCATCCAGGGCATAAAGTCGGAGAAAATACAGGAGGTAGAAAAAGTGGAAAAACTGATTTATCTGGATAATGCGGCGACGACAAAGACAGCGCCGGAGGTTGTGGAGGCAATGCTTCCGTACTTTACGGAGCATTACGGAAATCCTTCCAGTGTGTACGGATTTGCGGCGGCAAATAAAGAAGTGATAACAAGACAGAGGGAGATCATAGCGGGGACTCTCGGAGCAAAAGACAATGAAATCTATTTCACGGCCGGAGGGACAGAGTCTGACAACTGGGCTCTTACAGCTGCGGCAGAGGCCTACGGGGATAAAGGAAAACATATTATAACAAGCAGGATCGAGCATCATGCCATTCTTCATACCTGCCAGTATCTGGAGAAGCGGGGATATGAGGTGACCTATCTGGATGTGGATGAAAACGGGCTGGTAAATCCGGCAGATGTTGAGGCGGCCATCCGGCCGGATACCATTCTTGTCTCCATCATGTTTGCAAACAATGAGATCGGAACGATCCAGCCGATCCGGGAGATTGGAGAGATTACGAGAAGAAAGGGCGTGCTCTTCCATACAGATGCTGTTCAGGCTTTCGGCCAGATTCCGATCCAGGTAGATGAATGCGGCATTGATATGCTAAGCGCCAGCGGTCACAAACTGAACGGACCGAAAGGGATCGGTTTCCTCTATATCAGAAAGGGAGTGAAGATCCGTTCCTTTATCCACGGCGGGGCGCAGGAGAGAAAGCGCCGGGCCGGAACGGAGAATGTGCCCGGTATCGTCGGGCTTGGAAAGGCTGTAGAGCTGGCCGTGCAGACTATGGACGAGCGGGCGGCAAAAGAGACGGAACTCAGAGATTACATGATCCGGCGCATTGAAGAGGAAATCCCCTACTGCAGGCTGAACGGAGACAGAGCAAAGAGGCTTCCGAACAATGTGAACTTCAGCTTCCGGTTTATCGAGGGAGAATCGCTGCTCATTATGCTGGATATGAAAGGGATATGCGCGTCAAGCGGTTCTGCCTGCACTTCAGGCTCACTGGATCCGTCCCATGTGCTTCTCGCGATCGGGCTGCCTCATGAAATCGCACACGGCTCTTTGCGTATAACATTGGGAGCGGACACGTCAAAAGAGGATCTGGATTATGTGGTGGACTGCCTGAAGGAAATTGTGGAGCAGCTGCGCAGCATGTCCCCGCTTTACGAAGATTTTATAAAGAAACAAAAAGATAACAAATAAGAGGAGGAATACAGGATTATGTATACAGAAAAGGTGATGGATCATTTTCAGCATCCGAGAAATGTAGGAGAGATTGAGAACGCCAGCGGAGTGGGCACGGTAGGAAATGCGAAATGCGGAGACATCATGCGCATTTACCTGGATATTGACGAAAATCAGATCATCCGGGACGTGAAATTTAAGACCTTCGGCTGCGGCGCCGCAGTTGCCACCAGCAGTATGGCCACCGAGCTGGTAAAGGGGAAGAATATCCAGGAGGCAATGCAGGTGACCAACAAAGCCGTTATGGAGGCGCTGGACGGACTTCCGCCGGTAAAAGTCCACTGCTCCCTTCTTGCGGAGGAGGCCATCCACGCCGCACTCTGGGATTATGCAGAGAAAAACGGCATCAAGATCGAGGGACTTACAAAACCGAAATCAGATATACATGAGGATGAGGAAGAAGAGGAATACTAATGAGCAGAGTGGTCATTGGAATGTCCGGGGGAGTGGACTCCTCTGTCGCGGCCTATCTGTTAAAAAAAGAGGGCTATGAGGTGATCGGCGTCACCATGCAGATCTGGCAGGAAGAGGAGGCCTGTTCTGTGGAAGAAAACGGCGGCTGCTGCGGTCTGAGCGCAGTGGAGGATGCCCGGCGGGTAGCCGCGGCGCTGGATATTCCTTTTTATGTGATGAACTTCCGCAAAGAATTCCGGGAACATGTGATCAACTATTTTTCGGAAGAATATTACAGCGGACACACGCCCAATCCCTGTATCGCCTGCAACCGCTATGTAAAATGGGAGGCTCTGCTGAGAAAAAGCCTGACCCTCGGCGCAGATTATCTGGCTACCGGACATTATGCCCGCGTTGAAAAGCTGGCCAGCGGAAGATACGCGCTGCGGAGATCCTCTACTCTGCAAAAGGATCAGACCTATGCTCTCTACAATCTGACTCAGGATCAGCTCAGTCATACCCTGATGCCTGTGGGCGCCTATTCAAAAGATGAGATTCGCGCGATTGCCGGAAAAATCGGCCTGAAGGTGGCAGACAAGCCGGACAGCCAGGACATCTGTTTTGTGCCTGACGGGGATTATGCCGGATATTTGGAAAGAGAGACCGGCAGAAAAGCAGAAGAGGGAAACTTTGTGACTGCAGACGGCAGGATACTGGGACGTCACAAAGGAATTATCCACTATACTGTGGGACAGAGAAAGGGGCTGGGACTTGCCCTGGGCTACCCTGCTTTTGTGGTGGAGATCCGGCCAAAGACAAATGAGGTTGTGATCGGTTCATATGAGGAATCGCTGACGGACACTGTTCGGGCAGACCGGCTGAATTTCATGTCCGTGGACAATATCACATCACCCGTGAGAGCATTTGCCAAGGTCAGATACAATCACAAGGGCGCCTGGTGTACGGTGGAGAGGACAGGGGAGGATGAGATCACCTGTCATTTTGAGGAGCCGCTGAGAGCGGTGGCGCCCGGGCAGGCACTGGTGCTGTACGACGGAGAGTATGTGATGGGGGGCGGAACCATAATATGAGAGATGAGAATATAGCAGTGCGGGCGGATTTTCATATGCACACGGAATTTTCCGGCGACAGTGACGCCCCGGTAAGGACTATGCTGGATGCGGCGCTGGAAAGAGGGATGGAAGCGGTCTGCATTACCGATCACATTGATGTGGACTACCCGGAGGACGGCAAGACGGGAGAAAATCCGTTTCTGTTTGACCTGGACGAGTATTTCCGGGTCTTGGACGGGATAAAGAAAGAATATGCCGGCAGACTCGATCTGCGGATCGGGGTGGAACTGGGGCTGCAGCCCCATCTGGGAGAGCGGTACCGGTCACTGGTGGGACACTACCCTTTTGATTTCGTGATCGGTTCTCTTCATGTAATTCATGGAATGGATCCCTATGACGGGATCATCTTTGAAGGGCGCAGCGACAGGGATGTATACAGGGAAGCATTTCAGGCCACTCTGGAGAATCTGGATCAGGTAAAGGATTTTGATGTCCTGGGACATATTGATTATGTGGTGCGGTATGGAAGACATCAGGCCCGGGAATATTCGTACCGGTCCTTTTCGGATGAAATCGATATGATCCTGAAAAAGGTGATCGGCATGGGCAAGGGAATTGAGATGAACATGGGCGGATTTAAGTATGGCCTGGGATTCTGCAATCCCCATCCCGATGTGATCCGCAGATACCGGGAACTGGGCGGCGAGATCATCACCGTGGGAGCGGACGCCCACCGGCCCGAGCATGTAGCCTATGATTTTGAAAAGGCGGGAGATATCCTGAAATCCTGCGGATTCCGGTACTATACAGAGTATAGGAACAGAAAGCCGGTTTTCAAACAACTTGGGTAAAAATGCATTTAGTACTTGAATTTTTGTTCTTGTTTTAGTACAATTAGTCTAGTTGATGAATCTTAAACAATACGTGCGTGCATTTGTGAGGGGTTCATTGTTACGGCTGCAATCCAGCCAAAGAATTTTTAAAAACTTTTAGGAGGAATTAATCATGGCAGTAAAAGTAGCGATTAATGGATTTGGACGTATC
>ERZ1090869.87-NODE-87-length-48552-cov-5.861930_pt1 | contig 48552 bp, 46 predicted proteins | sample MGYA00478474_ERZ1090869 | MGnify/ENA primary metagenome ERZ1090869 (study PRJEB33644, sample SAMEA5815748) | chicken gut metagenome | biome: Chicken; feature: Gastrointestinal Tract; material: Caecum | place: Ireland | collected 2019-01-01 | study: A study of the... | reverse complement strand
CTTGCTTGACTGCTCTATGATTCTCAGAATACTTTTTCAAAATTGATTTCCGTGAACAGGAAACGGGAAAAAGAACCGCCGCCCTCATTGTGAGACGGCGGCGTCCATTCCAGCATATCAGGAACCACGTTCCTTTTCTTTTCGTCGGCTGCGCTTTCGAAATTCACCGGGAGACATCCCGGCGGATTTCTGGAACACCTGCGCAAAATAAGATTGAGAAGAAAAGCCTATCATCTTTGCCACGTGGGCAATGGAGTAGTTTGTTTCCTCCAGAAGCTTCATGGCTTCCTCTACACGTCTGGAATTGAGGTAGTTGATGGGGGAAAGACCGATATATTCGCGAAACGCGTGAGCCAGATAATACTTGTTCAGGCTGCTGATTTGTGCAAGGTGGTCCAGTGTGATGGTGTTTCGGTATTGTTCGTCGATATACTGTTTGATGGCAAGGCATTCCCGTGCCGTCCGTTTGGGAGAGGAAAAAGAAAATTCCTCCCGTGCTTCCCGGTTCAGATAAATCAGGAACGACTGCAGCATCCAACCGCAGACCTTCTGATATTCCGATCGCTGCTTTTCCAGTTCAGCAAGAATCTGCTGCATGCAGAAAAGGATTTCCCGCCGGAATTCCCGGCATTGAAACAAGCCGCAGTTTACCCACTTTTCATTGCCCGAGGGTGTCAGGCTGAGACCTTCCACACCGATAACAATAAGGTCTGCCTTTTTGCCTTCGGCAAGGGTTTCACTGTGAAGGACGCCCGCATTGATGACGATCATCTCGCCCTCTGAAACGGGAAAAGTTTTTCCTTCAACGTTCCATTCCAGTTCTCCGGCAGCGAGATAGCAAAACTCGGTATAGGGATGCGTGTGCACGTGCACAATGGCATCTCCCTCCGTGCTGAAGGCAGCGGCACAGTGCAGCCGGATGGGAATGTTGTTCTCCCCTCCCACGCGGAGGGCCAGTTGAGGTTGATACTTGATATTGCTCATGGAGATCCTCCTTCGCGGCAGCCGATCTCTCTTCCTGGGCTATAAAGCCGGCGGTCCAGAAGATGGTATGATGCAATTCCTTACCATAAGTATACTATGAGTTTTTTCTAAGTTCAATTGGTTTTTTATAAAAAACAAATAAATATCACTCCACAAAATCGTCATTTGTTATAAAATTGCCTTATCTTTTTTCCTTTTCAGCAACGGATGAAAAATGTGAATAAATCATGGCAGCCATTGCAGAAAATATTTTATGAAAGAATGCAACAATCCTACAGGCCCGTGCGTCTTTATAATAGAAGAAATTGCCTTCTGTGTTTTGCCCGCGCGGCCGCAGGCGCAAAAGGAGAGATAACGATGATTCGGGTGGAAGGTATTAAGAAGATCTACTGCGTGGATAAGGAGCGTATCGTCGCGCTGGGAGGTGTGTCGCTTCAGGTGCGGGAGGGGGAAATCTGCTGCATCTTAGGTTCCTCAGGCTCCGGAAAGTCAACGCTGCTGAATATCATGGCAGGGTTGGAAAAGCCGAGCCGGGGCAAAATCCTTCTTGCAGGAGAAGACGTGACCCGCTTTTCAGAGCGGAGATGGGCGCAGTTCCGGCAGAAAAACATCGGTTTTGTGTTCCAATCCTATAATTTGCTGCCCACGCTCTCTGCGCTGGAAAATGTAGCCCTTCCGCTTGTGTTCCGCGGCATTGGAAAGGACTTGCGCATCCGCGAAGCTGCCAAAATGCTTCGGGCAGTGGGACTTGGCAGCCGTATGGCGCACCGCCCGTCCCAAATGTCCGGCGGCCAGCAGCAGCGCGTCGGCATTGCCCGCGCATTTGTTTCACACCCGAAGATTGTTTTCGCAGATGAGCCAACCGGCAATCTTGACAGTAAAACAAGCGATGAAGTGATGCGCATCATGGTCGGCCTTGCCAGGCGTTACCATGAAACACTTGTCCTTGTCACACATGACAGGGAGATTGCCGCTTACGGCGATCGGCTGATCGAAATTCACGACGGCTTTGTGCGCTATGACAGCCGCCAGGCTTCCGCACAGAAGGCCGGACCATTGCTCCCACAGGAAAGGAAGGCGGCGACATGAAACGTATTGTGCAGAAATCCATTTCCCTCACGCTGATTCTTCTGGTTTTGGCCGGCTGCTTCCTGCCCGGCATCTCCCATGCGGTGGAAAATGTCCCCGTGCGCATCAGCTATAAGCTCGATGGCGTGACCTCCGTTTCGAAAGGCATGCCGTTCGGCGCCACGTTTTATTTCAATTTTGAAGGGGAAAGCATCTCTTCGCCAAAAGAGGCGCCGAAAGTCAGCGTTGCGGCGTCCGGCGTGGCGCTCTCCAAAAAGAGCTTTGAACTGGCGCCGTTTTCCTTGCGGGTCAGCGATACGGGCAGCTCTGAGGAACCCTTTCCGAGCGGCACAACCTATGAGCTCTATATTCCCGAACAGTATATGACGTACACCGGCAAATCGCCGGCCACGTTCAAATTTACCATCACCTGGAAATCCGGCAGCGAGTCCTATCGGGCTTACGGCCAGAAAACCGTGACGGAATGCGTGGTTTCCGATGCAGAGCCGGAGCCGGAGCAGCCGCAGGCCAAGCCGGGCTTGCTGCTGGAAGGGTATTCTGTGAGCGATAAAGACATCCGTGAAGGCAAACAGTTTGAGCTCACGCTCAATGTGCGCAACAACAGCCAGGTGGAATGCCGGAATGTGAATGTGGTGCTGCCCAGCCTGGAATCTATCACGGTAAACGGCGGCCTGAATGCGCAGACAATTGCCTCCCTGCCGGCCGGCGGCGCCGCTTCCGTGAAATTTTCCATGCTGTGCGCTCCCTCCATGGCAACGGGTAATGTGCCGATCGCTGTTTCCCTGTTTGGCGAGGACGTGGAGGAACGCACCTATCAGGCCTATGTGTTTGTGACGGGAACGGCCGATCAAAAGGAAGAAGAGCCGCCTGTCTCCGAGGCACCGCAGGAACTCAAGCCCATCATCATTCTGGAAAGCTATGATTACGGCGGCGAGGCGGTGCGCGGCGGCAAGGAATTCGATCTACCGATGAACTTCCGCACCACGAGCCGTACGCTGAGCATCGACAACGCGCTCATCAAGGTTTCCGCCGTCACAAATGACGCCGGGGCGGGCGCGGCATTCACGCCGGCCAATTCCTCCAGCACCTTCTATATTGAAAGCATCGCGCCCGGGCAGTCCGCACAGGAAACCATCACCCTGCTGCCGAAGGCGGACGCGGAACCAAATTCCTACAGTATGCAGGTCACATTTGATTACGTGTACGGCAAGGACCACACGTCTGCAACGGACAGCGTCACCTTTTCCATTCCCCTCACACAGGAGGATCGCTTCACCGTCACATTGGGCGAGATCTACGGCCCTGTGATGGTGGGGGACAGCGTTTCCCTTTCCGCCAACTATGTGAACCAGGGCAAGAGCACCATCTATAATCTTTCCGTGGCCGTGGAGGGCAATTTCACAGCTCTGGACGGTTCCACCAGCTACATAGGAAACGTGCAGTCCGGAACGGGCGACTATGTGGATCTCAGCGTTTCCCCGAATGAACCGGGCCGTATGGAGGGAAAGATGATCTTTACCTATGAGGATTCTACCGGGGCGCAGAAGACGGCGGAACAGAGTTTTACCTGCGATGTGGTGGAAAGCTTTTCTGATCCTGTCATAGATCCAGGGATAGAAGACCCGATGATGGATCCCTCTGCGGAAGAGGATCAGGGGCTGCCCGTGTGGGCCATTGCCCTGATTGCTGTCGGCGGTGCTGCCGTTCTGGTTGTCCTGATTGTCCTGATCCGCAAGCACCGCAAGGCAAAGAGGGAACGGTTCCTGGAGGAACTGGAGAGCGGGGAAGGGGAACCCGCACCCTTTGAGCCGGAGCAGCCTGCCGCAGAACAGCCGCAGGAGGAGGGGGAGCAGCCATGAAGCTGCGCGATATGCTCGGTATGAGTGTGAAAAACCTGCTCAAGCGCAAAGTGCGCACCAGCCTCACGGCGGCCGGCGTGCTCATCGGCACAGGTGCCATCGTCGTCATGCTTTCCATCGGTATCGGCCTCACAGAGGGCATGAACGAATCCATCGGGCAAATGGGCGATATCACGGTGATCCAGATCTATAACTACAATCAGAGCGCCGATCGTGCCAAGCTTAACGATGAGGCGATTGCATCCATTGCTTCCATGGATCAGGTGGTGGCTGTGACGCCGGTTTACAATGTGCCCTGGGGATCCTGCGTGATAGAGAGCGGGAAATACCGCTATGACGGATCGCTGTACGGCGTGGATATGAGCGCGATGGAGGCTTTCGGCTACCAGCTGGAAAACGGCTCTTTCCCGGATGATGCGGAACGCGGCAATGCGGTTCTCTTTTCCAGCGATGCGCTTTATTCCTTTTTCAACACGAAAAAGAAATCCCATAACCGCGTGGATCCTTATCCCGACCAGAATGGAAACATCCCGAAGCCGTATGTGGATCCGCTGAAGGATCGCCTGGAGCTGCAGATGATGGATGAGGAGGGAAAGACCACCGGCCGTCCCACCAAGCTGGTCGGCACCGGTGTCCTCACCACGGATTATTCCAAAACGCCGAGCGCCAGTTATGCCGCCTTCGTCGATCTCTCCCTGGCAAGGGAATTGGCGAAAAAAATAAAGACGAACGGCAGCTCCGGCGGCCGTGGCGCGCAGGAGCTGAATTACGATCAGGCCGTCGTCAAGACGGCAAGCGTTTCGGACGTGCAGGCCGTCGAGCAGGCCATTCATGATCTGGGTTTTCCCGATACGTACAGCATGGAAACGGTTCGCGCCCCGATTCAGCAGATGATGAACACGATTCAGCTTGTGCTCGGCGGCATCGGCGCCGTGTCGCTTGTGGTGGCGGCGCTTGGCATTCTGAACACGATGATTATGTCAATCTATGAGCGCACGCGCGAGATTGGCGTCATGAAGGTGCTTGGCTGCGAGGTCCGTCATATCCGCGCCATGTTCCTGATGGAGGCCGGCATCATCGGGCTGCTCGGCGGCATCCTGGGCCTTGGCGTGAGTTACGGCGCATCCGCTTTGATCAATTTCTTTGCCTCCTCCGGCGGAAGCGGCGCATTGGGTGGTATCCTTGGCATGGCGGGCTCTGTCTCCACTATCTCCGTGATCCCGCCGTGGCTGGCAGCCGGTTCTGTCGTATTTGCCGTCTGTGTAGGCGTGGTGAGCGGAATTCTGCCGGCAAACCGGGCCGTCAAGATCAGCGCGCTCACAGCCATCCGTCAGGATACCTGAAGATAATGCATTTTGGTTTGCCCTGTGTGGGAGCCGCTCCGAAAGGAAGCGGCTCCTTTTTTGCTGTCCGTGTGTTTTTGAACGTGTTTTTTAGAAAAAAGAGTGCAAAATGGATAAAAATATACTATACTAGTTCTGTATCATAAGATCATTTTCTGAAAGACGGAAGGCACACAGAGGAGGAATTACCATGCAACGATATTTGCAGCACCTGTGCGAAGGGGCGGATCGCCGCACAAAATCTTTTCTGCAGGCGCAGGTTTTGGACCCGAATTCCCTCCAGTATGGCGGAATACGCGGGGACATCTGGGAGGCAAAACCTACCGTTTATGCGCTTGCCACTGCGCTGGCAGCCTATCTGAATCCGGGCTGCTCCCATTTTGAATCGGGGGAGCTGCTGCGCGCCATGAAACTGGCGGCCGCCTTTGTGGAGCGCACCCAGCGGGACGACGGGAGCTTTGACTATCCCTCCTGCAATTTTCATTCCGCGCCGGACACCTCCTTCTGCTTCAAGCGCCTGATCGCCGGTTACCGGCTGATGACCGGCGCGGGGGCCGCGCGGCCGGAACTGGAGGAACTGCGGGATTGCTTTCGCCGGATCCTGCGGCGGGCCCTGCCTGCCATCCGGGACGGCGGCTTCCACACGCCGAACCACCGCTGGGCCATTGCCGCCGCCCTTCTGCAGGGGGCGAACCTGTTTGCACAGGAGGAAGCGTTTGCGGAAAGCCTGCGTGCCCGGGCCGGGCAGTATCTTGCGGAGGGGATCGACTGCGATGAGGACGGCGAATATGCCGAGCGCTCCGCCGGCAATTACAACGCCGTTGTCAATAACGCTATGCTTGCGCTGTGGCAGGAGACGGGAAATGATTTTTACCTTGACTGTGTGCGCCGGAATCTCACCATGATGCTCGATTACATCGATCCGGACGGGTATGTCTTTACGCAGAACTCCACCCGGCAGGATCTGGGCCGGAAAGACAGGCCGGATCTCTATTTTTATCAATATCTGGCCGTGTGCAGCCATGAGCCGAACGAAGCCTTTGACGCTGCCGCCCATGAGATCATCCGCAGCAACCAGGCGCGCGGCGATCTTGCTCCGGATTGCCTGCACATCCTCATGAACCACCCGGAAATGGCAGCGCACGTGTTTTCCGGCTGCGGGTTCCCGGCGGAATACCGCCGCTTTTTCCCGCGTTCCGGCGTGCTGCGCGTGGCGCGCCCGGCTTATTCCTACACCGTGCTGCGCGGCAAGAGCGGTTTTCTCTATGTGAAGCGCGGCGCGCTCACGCTCTGCGTGCGGCTGGGGGAAAGCCTGTGCGAAACGCGGAATTTCGTGCCTGCGCAGATGGACGTGCAGGGAAACGCCTGCACGCTTTCCGGGGAGGCGCAGGGCTGGTATTATCAGCCGTTTGACGAACCGCCCGCCACTGCCGACTGGTGGGAGATGGATCAGTCCGCCAGAAAGAAGAAAATTGCCTGCACGCTGCACACGCGGGTGCGCATCGTGGAACGCGAGGACGGCCTGGACCTTGCACTGGAAGCAAAAGGGCTTGACCGGCTTCCCCTCCGCCTGGAGCTCTGGCTGCCGCAGGGAGTGAAGCTTTCCCACGAAGCGTTTGCCGCCGCACCGCCGGCGGGCGCGGAGCTGCTCCTGCGCTCCGGGGAGCTGGAGATCCGCCAGGGGGCGGACGTGCTGCGTGTGGGCCCGGGTTTCGGAGAGCATGCGTTCGGCGGCCATTATTCCGGTGAAGAGCGCAACCTGCAGGGTGTGACGGTCTATTGCAATGCCTATACGCCGGCGGAGCGTTCCTTCTCCATCCGTGTGGGAACGTGAACATGGAGCAAACGAAGCGGAAACCGCGGGGCAAACTGCTCAGCGATTATATATTGATCCTGCTCGCTGTCGGCGCGTGTATGCTGCTCTCTTTCTTTGCCACCAACACATTTGTCATGGATACGGCGCGGAATCAGTCCCGCCAGGCGGCAGACGTCATCTTTGAGCAGGCAAACGACCAGGTTGGCATTTTTGAGGAGGATATCTCCAACCTTTATCTGAATGTCATCCAGAACGTTTCCGTCAGCAATTTCTTCACCGCAGAGGATTTTGCGGGACGATGGAACAACCTCGATGGCTATTTGCAGATGGTGGGCAACAACATGCGCATCAACACCAGCCTGGAGAACATCATGTTCACCGATGCGGACGGCAATCTCATTGCTTCCAAGGGGGATATCTTTTTCTCTGCCCAGTGGAAGCCGGAGGACCTCAAGGGTGTCACCTATTCCAATCGGCTGTATGACGCGCAGCACAACGAATTTTTCTTTCAAGTCGGCGCCCCCATGTATATCGATCAGGTTGGCAGTTCCCAGGTGGGCGTGGGGTCCGTCTATCTGCTGTTCAACACAGGGTATCTGCAAGCGATTGTGGACGGCGCGCTGCCCAACGACGATGCGGCCGTCGGGATTCTTGACGCAGAGAACGCGCTGATCGTCAGTTCCGGAAAATGGGAACAAGAATATGGGGCAGAGAGGGAAACGAGGGAAGACGGCAATTTGCTCGTCTACGTCTCCGCTGTGGGATATACCGGCTGGCGCATGGTCAGCGTTGTGCCGAAAAGCAGCCTTCTTTCCGGCGTCACGCAGATGCAGCAGATCAGCTTTGTCACACTCGGCGTGGCCCTGCTTGCACTGATTTTCGTGTGCAGCCTCATCTATCTGCGCATCATCAAGCCGATTGCCCGGCAGACGGCTTTCATGGCGTCCTTTACGCAGGATACGCGCCAGCGCATCGAGGTGACGGAAAACAACGAGATCGGTGAGATGGCCCAGAAAATGAACGAGATGCTCGACAGCATTGAGACGCTCAACCGGGAAAAGCTGGAGGTGCAGAAGCGGAACATGCAGCTGGAAGTGGAGAAAAAGCAGACGGAGCTGATTGCATACCGCAGCCAGATCAATCCGCATTTTCTTTCGAATGCGTTTAACTGCATCCGCGGCATCGCGCTTTACCACGGGGAGAAGGAGATCGCGGAGCTTTCCATGGCGCTCACGCGCTTTTTCCGGTACAGCGTGCAGAAAGAGGAGATTGTCACTGTGGGAGAAGCGCTCGAAAGCCTCAGCTATTATGCGCAGATCATCCAGTATCGGTTTAACGGCCGCCATCAGGTGGAGCTTTGCGCAGCAGATGACGTGAGGGAAGAGCGCATCCCGAAAATGCTGATCCAGCCCATTGTGGAAAACGCCGTGTTCCACGGGCTGGAAACGCTCACAGGCAGCGGCGAGGTCACCGTCACAGTCCGCCGGGATGAAAAGAACCTTCTTCTCACTGTGGCGGACACAGGTGGCGGCATGGATGTGAAGACGGAGCAGTCGCTGCGCCAGGCCATGCAGGCATATGACAGAAAGCAGAAGATCCCGGAAGGTTCCCCCGGCATCGGTTTCATGAATGTGTACCGAAGGCTGCGCCTCTTTTATGGGAACAGTGCCGTGTTCCGCATGAAAAACGAACAGGGCAAGGGCTTGGAGATCCGCATGGAATTGCCGCTTTCCGCTTTTCCCCGGAAAAAGAAGAGCGGGCAGGAGAAAAAGGAGTGATAGAATATGTACCGTGTGCTGTTGGTTGATGATGAACACTGGGCGCTGCTGGCGCTCAGAAGCCTGATCGATTGGGAGAGCTGCGGTTTCACTATCATTGGGGAGGAGGAGAACGGGGAACGCGCCCTCCTGACGCTGGAACAGGAGCAGCCGGAACTGGTGATTTCCGACATCCGCATGCCGGGGATGGACGGCCTCGCTCTTCTGCGGCTTCTGCGCGAGAAAAAGGCGGAAACGGAAGTGCTGTTCGTGAGCGGCTACACCGATTTTGAGTACGCACGCGAGGCGCTCCGCTATGGCTGCTGCGGGTATCTCGTAAAGCCTGTGGAGGAAAAAGAGCTCACCGAATATCTCTCTAAAATCCGTACCGTCCTCAATAGGAAACGGGAACAGCGCGAAAAGGAAGGGGAGAAGGAGGGCTTCCAGTCCGAGAATGTGCTGGTGCGGCGCATGATGCAGTATCTGCGCGATCATTATGCCGAGGGCATCACGCTGCAGGTGCTCGCAGGGGAATTCGGTATGAGTGAAAACTATATCAGCAGCCTGATCAAAAAGGAGACGGGCCGCCGCTTTTCCGAGCATCTCACTGAGATACGCATTCGCCGCGCACAGGAACTGCTGCGCTCGTCCAACGACAGCATTGAACAGATTGCCGGCAAAGTCGGCTACCCGGATTATTTTTACTTCACGAAGGTGTATAAGAAAGTCACGGGCTTGAGTCCGGCGGCTTTCCGCAAACAGCTGTAACCGGTTTCCTGAAACAAAGCGCCTGATTCCATTCTGGAAATCAGGCGCCTTTTTGCTGCCCATTTGACGAAAGAAACACCAGATTTGCGCAACAAGGGGAAGTATTTTTGGAATCGGTATCTTTTTACACAAAATACATGGGAATTTGACAAAGAATAAAGGGAAATTTCCATGTAATTGTGAACGAATGAAGACTAAAATAAAAACAGTTTCGGAACGGTGCCCGCTGTACCGTTCCTGCTGAACGAAATAATTTATAGAAAGAAGGATAAAGCAATGAAACACAACGTTGCACATCGGCTGATCGCGATCGCGCTGGCAGCCCTGATGACGGCGAGCCTTGCTTCCTGCTCGGACAACGGCGGCACGGCGTCCACCGGCGGCTCCGAGTCCACGGGCGGCGACGCTGCTTCCACGGCGGATGACGGCGGAGCATCCACAGGCGAGACCACGGAGCTGTACTGGTTTTCCGATGTAACGGGCTGGGGCCCGGCCACGGCGAACTGGACCACCGACACTTCCCCCGCTATCGATTATATCAAGGAAAACTTCGGCTTCACGCTCAATATTGAGCAGCCCCCGACGGACGCCGCCACGAAGCTCGGCCTCATGATTGCGAACAACTCCCTGCCGGATCTGATGTCCATCACGAATCAGGACGTGTATAAGGAGCTTGTCTCGGCCGATATGGTGTGGGATCTGGAAGAATTCCTCCAGACATACGATCCGGACTCCCATCTCCTCGAGGACTTCCCGGAGGATATTAAGGGTGCCCTGATTGACACGTACGGCGGCTGGTATTCGTTCCCCAGCCACATGGAATCTGCCGACAATCGCGAGAACTTCCCGCCGGATGATCAGGTTTGGGTTGACGTCGTGGAATACGGCGACAACGGCTGCATCATGTTCAACAAGGACATCATGGACGCCCTCGGCATCACCGAGGATGACGTCAGAACGCAGTCCGGTTTCTATGAGGCCTGCGAGAAGGTCAAGAATTCCGGCTACCAGGTGGATGGCCAGAGCGTGCTGCCCGTCGTGCTTCACTGGAACCTGTGGATCGGCACGAGCCTTGACGGCATCATTGCGAAGAACTTCGGCGCCGTTCCGGTGGACGCTGACGGCAACTACCGTCATCTCGAGCTCTCCCCCGGCTACAAAGAGGCTCTGAGCTTCGTCAACGACCTCATCATCAACGGCTATCTGGACGTCAACACCCTGACGATCGACGAGACCGCCGGCAAGACGTACCTCGACGCCAAGCGCGTGTTCTGCTGGATCGGCAACCAGGCGCAGCAGGATAAGACCAATATGCCCTGGGTTTCCTACGGCCCGATCCTTGCCGACAACGGCGCGCAGCCTGTGCAGGGCATTGCCCAGGCCGCCAGCACCGGCTGGATTCAGACGCTGGTTTCCAAGAACTGCAAGAACCCCGAACAGATCGCTGCCCTGCTGAGCTGGGCTTCCAGCCGTGAGGGCCTGCTCCTCAACTACTACGGCATTGAGGGCACCGACTACACGATCGACGACAATGGCATCGTGACCCGCACCGAAGATGGCGAAAAGACGTATGCCGAGGTGTATGACAACAACGTGCTGCTGTGGCCGTTCGCCAACACCTCCTTCGAGCGCAACACCGAGCCTGTTCCGGATCCGACCTCCAACCGCGGCGTTGAAGTGGCTCTGATGCCTGCTTTCGGCCGCTATGAAGACACCTACATTTACGATTCCTCGCTGCTCGGCTTTGAAAGCAGCTCCGTGCTCGAACCCTCCAGCGACCTGGGCCTGCAGCTGTCTCAGGCTGATACGTACCTCGAGTCCCAGAAGGCGACCATCTGCACCGCAACTACCAAGGAAGCCTTCGAGACCGCTTATCAGGACATGATCAATCAGCTCAATGCGTACAACATTACCGCCATCGACGAGGCATACAATGAAGTGTACCAGCAGTATTGCGAGAACATGGGCGATTCGATCGAAGATGTGAACGCGGATCTTTACTAAGCTGCGGCAAACGACAGACTGTGAAGGAGTGTATGGGAGCCGCCCGGCTTCCATACACTCCTTGTTTTACCGCAGAGAGAGGAGTACGGTTCTATGCAAAACAAGAAAAAGAAATCCTCCATCAACGGCGGGAAGGTCATGCAGTTCCAGCTTCACACGCTTATGCTGCCCGGCACCATTCTGATGCTGGTGTTCTCCATTCTCCCGTTGTACGGCCTTCTTCTGGCGTTCAAGAATTACAAGGTGACGGAGGGTATCCTGGGCGTCTTTACCAGCCCGTGGTATGGATTCCAGAACTTCAAAGTGATTTTCGGCAACTCCGATTTCACCAACATGCTTATCAACACGCTCGGCATCAATCTCATCGGCAATGTCGTGAACATTCTGGCAGCCATCACATTTTCCCTTCTCATCAATGAGATTGCGCGCCCGCGCTTCAAGAGCTTTGTGCAGACCGTGACCTACATGCCCCACTTCATTTCGTGGGTTGTGTTCGGCAGCATCGTGATGACCATGCTCAACGCGGACGGCGGTTTCTTCAACCTTGTGCTGCAGAAGCTTGGCCTGATTGATGAGCCCATTGTGTTCATGGCCGACCCGAACTATTTCTGGGGCATCGCCATCCTTTCAAACCTCGTGAAGGAACTCGGGTGGAGCACCATCCTTTACACGGCGGCCATCTCCGGCGTGGATCAGGAACTGTATGAGGCGGCTGAGCTTGACGGCGCCTCCCGTTTCCAGAAGATGACCCGCATCACGCTGCCCTGCATCAAGGGCACGATCATGATCATGATCATCTTTGCCGTGGCCGGCATCATGAACAACAACTTTGACCAGATCTATGTGCTGCAGAATTCCTTCAACCTCTCCCGCAGCCAGGTTATCGATACTTACATTTATAAAGTAGGCCTGCAGGAACTGCAGTTCGGTATGGCGGCTGCCGTCAACATCTTCAAGTCCATTCTGGCTCTCATTCTGCTGACTGCCGCAAACTTCATTTCCAACAAGCTGACCGACAGCGGCCTGTTTTAAGCGGGAGGTGCCTTATGACTCAACTCAAATCAAGAAAAAATCAGCGTTTCGACATCATTCTCGGTGTAATCATGGTGATCATCATGCTGATCACCATTTACCCGGTGTGGTACTGCGTGATCAACTCCCTCAACAATGCAGAGGCCATTGCCAAATATGGCTTTGCCACACTGCTGCCGCAGCAGCTCTCCTTTGAGAGCTGGGGTTCCGTTCTGAAGAATCCCGATATTTTCCGCGCCTTCGGCATCACGCTTTCGAGAACCGTCATTGTCACCGTGCTGCAGACGCTCATCACCGCCATGTTTGCCTACGGCTTTTCCAAGCGGAATCTTTCCGGCAAAAAGTTCTACACGGTCATCGGCTTCATCAGCATGTATCTGAACGGCGGCGTCATCGCCTATTTCATCCTGTTCTCCACGATGCACATCTACAACACCTATTGGGTGTATATCCTGCCCTGCCTCTTCGGCGGCTTCTACAACGTCATCATCTTCAACACCAACTTCAAGGCCATTCCCGAGTCTCTGTTTGAGTCCGCGCGCATCGACGGCGCCAGCGAATACACGGTCTTCTTCAAGATTGTGTTCCCGCTTTCTAAGCCTGTTATCAGTGCGCTGGGCATCTTCACGGCTGTGGGCACCTGGAACGATTACACCCAGACGCTGTACTACACCCAGTCTGCCGAAATCCAGACCCTTTCCTATTACATGCTTTCCATTACGAAGGCAAGCGCTTCGGCCGCCGCCCTCGGCGAGACGATGAGCGCCGGCGCTTCGTCCATTCTCACCACCGTCGCCAGCTCCGCCTCGAACTACAAGACGATCGAGCTGGCCTGCATGGTGCTCTCCGCTCTGCCGCTCATCATCATCTATCCCTTCGCACAGAAATTCTTTGAGAAGGGCGTCATGGTCGGCTCCGTCAAAGGCTGAAAGGAGGAACCCCCTCATGTGTGAAATCCAGCTCCCGGCCCCTCTGTTCCGGGATCCCATTTACGATTGCCCCACCGATCCCACAGTGATCTGGAACAGGGAAGAGAAGAAGTGGATGCTTTTTTACACCCAGCGCCGCGCTACCGATCCGGCCGTCGGCGTTTCGTGGGTGCACGGCACGAAGATCGGCGTGGCCGAGAGCCGCGACGGCGCCAAGTGGCTCTACAGGGGCGCGCTTGATCTCGAGTTTGAGCGCGGCCACAACACCTTCTGGGCGCCGGAAATCCTCTGGGCGCAGGGGGCTTACCACATGTATGTGTCCTATATCACAGGCATTCCCACCGACTGGGAGTACCCGCGCCGGATGCTGCACTATGTGTCCGATAACCTGTGGGACTGGCGCTTTGAGGGTGCGCTTGATCTCGATTCCGACCGCGTGATTGACGCCTGCGTCTATGAGATTGAGCCGGGCCTGTTCAAAATGTGGTACAAGGATGAGGATAAGCAGAGCCACACCTATGCCGCCGTGAGCCGCGATCTGTCCAACTGGCAGGTTGTGGGGGAGGAAGTGTCCGACTGCGGCCAGGAAGGCCCGAATGTGTTCCGCCTGGGAGGGAAAATCTGGATGATCTCCGATTTCTGGCGCGGCCTGGCCTCCTACACCTCCGAGGATTTCACCCACTGGACGCGCTGCGAAAACCTTCTGGCGCAGTCCGGCACGCGTCCCATGGACGTGGGCCTTGGGCACCATGCCGACGCCGTTGTCCGCGGGGATCGCGCTTTTCTCTTTTACTTCTGCCATCCCTTCGCCAATGAACTGGCGGGGAGCGAGGCGCAGCTCCGCACCGAACAGGACCGCAACAAGGCCGTGGTGCAGGTGTGCGAACTCAAGGTGGAAAACGGCATGCTGGCCTGCGACAGGAACGCGCCTGTTTCCTGGCCTGCACCGGAGTGCTGATCCCTCTTTTCGTTTGCGCCCGGAACCTCAGCGGGGGTTCCTCTCTTGAAAAAGGACCGGAAGCCATTTGGCTTCCGGTCCTTTTTTTGCCGTGTGTGCGCAGGGGATTGTGTCCCGCTGCGGAAAGAGCATACGTTGCCTCATGAACGGAATACGAGATTCAGCGCGAGCAGGAGCGTTACGCCCGGCAGGCCGGCTGCCCCGGCCACGCCGAGCGCGAGCGGGCTCAGGGGAAGGGAAACGCCCGTTACCACGCCGGTGGCGTTCACAGCCAGAAGGGCGCACAACCCAACCAGCACACCGCCGGCCGCGCGCTGCACCGGTTTTTCCGCACGAACCGCCACCTGCACCACCACCAGAAGGATGAAAATCCCCGCGGCGATCAGCCACGGCCACACATTTTCCACGCCGACTCCTCCTTTTCCGCTTCAGCCCGCTGCCGTGAGCCGCCGGCGCTTTGCCTCCTCCAGCAGCGCGCGGCTGCGGGCCAGGAGTGACCGGCGTTCAAACACGCACGCCTCCACCATGGCGAGATCGGTTTCCAGCTGGAACCACGCTTCGTTGCATGCCAGCAATCGGCGCACCTCGCGCAGCTCCTCCAGAAGGCGGACGCGATTTTGTTCCTCTTCCCGGGCCGAAGCCTTGCGCGCCGCAGCCTGCCGCACTCCCGTTGTCAGTCTCATGGCCAGTTCCATATGTTTCCCCGCCTTTCTGTTCATCCATATGTGCATAGGATGGACAAATATGCCAGCTTTCATACCGCTTTTTGCTGTTTGCGGGCAAAAAAATTCCCGCTCCGGGGAACCGGAACGGGAAGGCAGAGTCAGTCAAAACAGAAGGGGGAGAGACACGGTCAGCGGCTTCCGGGCAGCGTGCCGTTCTGATGCGCGGGCTGCAAAGCAAGGACCGGCGCGCCGGGCGGGGGCGGGTGATGGGTCACGAGCATGGCCGGCCGGTCCCGCGTTTCCTCCTGCAGCAGTTCCTCCATGCGGCGGCGCGTCTCGTCGTCCAGGGCGTGGAACGGCTCGTCCAGCAGCAAAAGGGGAGCCTGAAACGCCAGCGCCCGGGCAAACGAGACGCGCGAGCGCATGCCGCCGGACAGCTCATGCGGATATTTTTCCTCCGCACCCTCGAGGCCGACACGCGCGAGCCATTGCAGGGCTTCTGCATGCCTTGCTTTGCCCAGCACGGCCTCCAGGTTTCCCAGGGCCGTGCGCCACGGCAGCAGGCGGTCCTCCTGAAAACAGTAGGCGATGCGGTCCGGCACGCCGGTGATAGTCCCGCCTTCCGGCCGCTCCAGTCCTGCGATGCAGCGCAGCAGCGTGGTCTTGCCGCAGCCGGAAGGCCCGGTGACATACAGAACCCCCGTCTCCGGGCAGGAGAACGAGAGGTCCCGCAGCACCGGCGCGCCGCCGAATGATTTAGTCAGATGTTGCACGATCAGCATGGGAAGCCTCCGGTTGACGGGATGACAGGACGCGCCGCAGCGCCAGGGAGACGAGCTTTTCCAGCGCCACGCTCATGGCGATGACGACGGCCGTCCAGGCAAAAAGATCAGGCGTCTCCAGGTAAATCTTCGCCGCATAGATTTTCCCGCCCAACGAAAGCCGTGTGTTGGCCAGCACCTCGGCGGCCACGCCGGCCTTCCAGGCCAGGCCCAGGCCGGTGGCGCAGGCGGCGGAAAGATACGGCGCGAGGGAGGGCGCATAGATCTGGCGGAACAGGGCCGCGCGGGAGAGGCGGAACATCCGTCCCATCTCGAGCAGTTGGCGGTCTGTGTGACGCATGCCGCTCAGAACGTTCTCGAATACGATGGGGAACACCATGAGGAACGAGGTGAACACCGGCACGCCGGGCGAGGGAATCCACACCAGCGCCAGGATGATGAACGACGCGACAGGCGTCGCCTTCACAATGCGCAGCACCGGCCGCAGCAGGGCTTCCGCCGCCGTGAGGCGGAAGGAAAGCGCCGCTCCGGCCGTCCCCAGCAGGAGGGCGGCTGTAAAGCCCAGGAAGATGCGCGCCATGGAACCGCCTGCCGACGCCCAGAAATCCGCCTGGCCTGCCAGCGATGCCAGGCGTTCCGCAACCCGGATGGGGGAGGGCAGCAAAAGCTCCAGATCAACGGCAAGGCTGGCCGCCTCCCAGACGGCCAGCCAAAAGCCGGCGGCCAACAGCAGGGAAAGCCCTCTGTGCCGTGCCCATGTTTTATTTTTCATAATAGAAGTCGTCGCCCGGCATCGCTCCGCCGACCGACTGCGGGTTTGCGTCATAGAGGATCTGCAGGAAGCCCGGCAACTTCTCCTTCATTTCTGCGCCGTCCACATAGACGATGTTGCATTCGGGGATAGCCTTCTCCGCCACGGCGGCCGGAATCAGATCCACTTCGCCGGAAATCACGGCGGCATCCGCCGGGTTCGCGTTGACGTATTCCGCGGAAGCCTTGTAGTCGTCCAGGAAAGCGTCAAACGCTTCCTTGTGTTCTTCCGCGAAGTCGCGGCGCACCACCAGGCAGCCCATGGTGAGGATGCTCGCGCCGTCCGTCGCCTTGTCCCACTCCTCCGTCAGGTCCAGAGCGACCTTCAGGTCCGGGTTCTGGGACGTGGCCTGCGTGACGAAGGGCTGCGGCAGGACGGCAATGTCGGCCTCACCGGCAGCCATCAGGGCGGCAATCTCGGAATGCTCCGATTTGTATTCCACGGTCACATCCTTGCCGGCTTCCAGGCCGTTGGCGCTCAGAATGTAGTTGAATGCGTATTCCGCCACCGTGCCCTGGCCGGAGGAGACAACCGTTTTGCCGGCCAGATCGGACACGCTGGTGATCTCGGTGTCGCCGCTCGTCACGAGGTAAAGCACGCCGAGCGTATTCACCATGGCGATCTGCAGCGCGCCTTCCGTCTTGTTGTAGAGCGTCGCGGCCGTGTTCGTCGGCAGGGCCACGGCGTCCAGCTCGCCGGTCGTGATCTTGCCGGTCAGCTCGTCTGCCGCGCCGGCCAGCGTGAACTCATACGGCTTCTTGCCGTCGTTCGCCTCCTGCATCAGCTGCAGCATGCCAAGGCCGGTGGGGCCCTTCAGCGCGCCGATGCGGATGGTGGTGTCATCCGTTGTTTCCGTTTCCGCGGCGGAGGAGACCTCTTCCGGCTCGGAGGCCTCCTGCGAGGAGGGGGCTTCCGACGGGGCGGCGGACGAGGCTGCGGTGCCGCCTGTGCAGCCGGTCAGCATGGCGGCCGCAAGGGCAGCCGCACAGAACAGGGATGCGATTCTTTTCCGGATCTTCATGGGACTTTTCTTCTTCCTTTCCTTTGCAAATCGCGCAGGGATCGCCGGAGCCGGAAACCCCTGTTTTATGTATCATATGGAACAGAAACCGTGGGTTATCATACCATAGAATGGCGCGCAATGCAAGAGAGGAACGGAAAAAGGATGGCCGGTGCGCGTCACTTTCCTTGGGGACGGCGCGAGGCGCCCTGCATGCGTTTCTTCTGCCGGATGTCCTCTCCGGTGAACAGGCAGCGCACATAGTCGGCAATGATGCGCGAGGTAAAGCGGCTCGAGTAGGCTGATTCCAGCTCCCGCATGGTCAGGTTTGTACTGATGATGGTGGGGCGGTGGGCCATCTGGCGCGTGTTCACCAGGTTGTAAAGCTCTGCGGAGGAGAAAGCCGTGCGGAATTCCGTGCCGAGATCGTCGAGGATCAGCAGATCGCACTCCATCAGGCTCTGGCGGGTGGAGCTTTCCTCCTCACGGCCGAAGTGCTCCCGCTCGAGTTTGTCGATCAGATTGTTGACGGAGCCGTACACCACACCGAAGCCTTTTTCGATCACTGCCCGCGCGATGGCCAGGGAAAGGTGCGTCTTGCCCAACCCCGTACTGCCCATCATGATCAGGTTCGGCGAGGCGGCGGAAAAATGCTTTGCGTAATCCATGCAGTTGAACAGGATGCGCTCCATGGCGGAACGGGATTGGGGCGGGTAATAGTCGAGCGAAAAGCTTTCAAATGTGGAGAGCGAAAGGGGAGAGAGCTCGTTGAGCTCGCGGCAGGCCTCGTCGCGCAGCGCTTGGCGCAGGCAGTCGCAGCGCCGGCCGTCGATGTAGCCGGTGTCGCCGCAGGCGGCACAATGATAGCGCGGCTGCAGCGCGTCGGCAGGAAGGCCGGCCCCGCGCAGCAGCTCCGCCTGTTCCGCCTGCAGCGCTTGGTTCTGCTCTTTCAGTTTTATCAGCGTCTCGCGCACGTTCCCGCCTGCAAGCACCGTGCGGGCCGCCGCCACGGATGTGCGCGCCAGAAGGCGCTCAATCTCCTCCGCCCGGGGGCAGGCGGCGAAAAAGGCTGCGCGCCTTTCCTGCGCCTGCGCTTCCGCATCTGCCCTGCGCTTTGCCAGGACCGCTTCCGCCCGGCGGTACACTTCTCTGCTGTAACCCAAAGGGAACGCCTCCTTTTAGGAATGAAATTCGTCGAATGCGCCGGATTTCTCAAAGGAATCGATGTCATAAGACACGCGCCGTTCCTCCTGCTCGCGCCGTGCGGCGTGCTTCTGCTCCTGTTCCTGCTTCGCCTGCTCCAGCGTCAGGATGCCCTCGCGCTGCCAGCGCTCCAAAATCTTGTTCATGTAGCGCAGGTTCATTTTGCCCGTCTGATCCACGCACCGCTCATAGGCTTCCCGGATGAGATCGGGGGAAAAGTGCCACTCCTGCACCCAGCGTGTAGCCAGCTCCGTCTCGTTCCGCGTGGGGGAGCGGTGCGCGATGCCCAGCGTCTGTTCCACCACGCCCCAGGCGCGGGCGCGCTCGTTCAGGCGGCGGATCTTCTCCTCTGCTTTTTCGTGCGTGTTGATCTCCTCATCCGCCCAGCCGATGGCCGTCTTTTCAATGTAGCGCATGTTGGATTTCCCGATGCTCACCGTGTACTGCAGCAGCATGAGGATCACGTCCGTGGGCAGGCCCAGGTAATCGTGCATCATGAGCAGCGTGGCGGAGTCCCCGTTGTTGATGAGCCTGCCCAGAATCAGCTGGGCTTCCTGCATCAGCGAAGCGATCTCCGCGCTCTCCTGCATGCGCTTTGCCACAAAGGCATTGTCGGGCTTCTGCGGCCTCGAGGGCAGGGAGGCGGCTGCGGGGCGGAACGGTTCCGCCTGCACGGCGGGCTGCGCAGCAGGCGTTTCTGCCTCCTCCGGCTCCGCGGCGCGGGGAGCCGGCCGGTAGCCGCCCTCCTCCTTCACAATCAGGCCGCATGATTCCCAATAGAGCATGGCGTCCGCCACATCACCGCGGGAGACGCCGAGCGCGGCGGAGAGCGTGTCCTCATCCGCAGGCTCGCCCCCGTGGCGCAGCAGCCAGAGCAAAGCCTTGAGCTGCACGGCGCCGGCCAGCTTCAAATGGAGGTCCACCAGCACGGTGGGAACGGCAAACACGGAATTCCATGCGCCGAGATCAATGCGGTAACGCACAAGTATCCTCCCCTTTCCTGCCGTCGTGCATCAGGCGGCGGATTCCCTCTTTTTTGACGCTTCCTATTGTATCACATCGGGCCGGGAACCACAATGCCCGCAATTTTTTGGAAAAAATGAAAAAAGGGTGTTGACAACGGAGAAATGATGTACTATAATAACACTCGTCCCAAGCGGAATGGGAAAGAAAAGTAAAAAATGCGAACGTAGCTCATCTGGTAGAGCGCCACCTTGCCAAGGTGGAGGTAGCGAGTTCGAGCCTCGTCGTTCGCTCCAGGGTTTATCCCGTCAAGTGCACTCCATACTGTGGAGTGCACTTTTGTTTTCCCGCATCATTTGAGCAGATGCAGGCTCCGCCTGCGCAAAAAAAAACGGCGCGCCGCCCGGTCAGGACGGCGCGCCGTTTGCGCATTCGGCTTTTTCTCATTTTGTCAGGAACACAACGCCCAGCGTTCTGGGGCCGCAGTGTGTGGAAATGGTGCAGTTTGTGTGCGTGATGTAAATCTCCTTGAACTTCTGCAGCTTTTTGACTTCCTTGAGCACCATTTTGATGTCGCTGTCCGGCGAACCGGAGTGCGTGATGAAGGCGCGGCGCAGGTCTATGTCGTCCCGTCCCTCAAGCTTGTTGTGCACATATTCCATGAGGCAGTGCTCCATATTGCCGCGGTATTTCTTGCCCACGTGCATGTGCGCGCCGTCCTGGTTTTCCACCTCGATGCAGGGCTTGAGCTTCAGAAGGGAGGCGCCGAAGGACGCGATCGTGCTGCAGCGCCCGCCGGCGCGCATGAATTCCAGCGTGTCCAGCAGGAAGCTTGTGTGGGATCTGGGGCAAAGCAGCTCCACCCGCTGGCAGATCTGCTCCGGCGAAAGCCCTTCCTCCGCCATCTCGGCGGCAGCCAGCACCAGCATGCCGTAGCCGCTGGAAAGATTCTGGGAATCGACTGTGGTCACATGTCCGACTTCCTTTGCCGCCTGGACCGCATTTTGATAGGAGCAGGAAATGCCGGACCCGAAGCCGACGTGAACCACCTCATAGCCCTGTTCCACCAGAGGTTTGAAGTGGCGCTTGTATTCTTCCGACGTTGCGCCCGTGGATTTTGGCAGAATGCCTCTCTCGCGCCAGGCGCGGTAGAGATCGTCCGGGAAGATCGTGACATTATCCATGTACTCTTTCCCGTCCAGCAGGATTCTCCAGTTGATCAGCTGCACATTGTAGCGCTTCTGCAGTTCCGGTCCGATGTCGCAGGTGCTGTCAGCGCTGATGATCACCTTGCCCATTTTTCATGGCTCCCCTTTCCTCATTGTGATTCTTCTCCAAACTTTCCCGCATGTTGCCGCGGCGCTCGTAGCGCGCCATGCTATAGAGAAATTTTTCTTATTTTATCATATCTTCCTTCTTCATACAACGGGGAAAAAGCAGATTCTTTGCGCTTTTCCGGCTGCTTTTATCGGGAATTCGGCCAGAAGCCGCTTTAAGATCTCGTCTGTTTTGTGAAAAAGACAGAATTTACCCGGCTGAGAAAAAAGGGGTGAAAATGGCAAGTGTTTGTCCTTGACAGCAGTGCGGAAATCCGGTATAATCATCACCTGTAAAGAAGTTTTCTTTACAGCAGTTAACGAGTAAGGGGGCCGCGGCGGTGGCCAAAGACCTGAAGATCTCTTTCCTGCTGGATTTTTACGGGGAAATGCTTACGCAAAAGCAGCGGGAAGTGATTGAATACTATTATAATGACGATCTCTCGCTGGCCGAAATCGCCGACAATGAGGGGATCACGCGCCAGGGCGTGCGGGATTCCATCAAGCGCGCGGAGGCCCAGCTCCTCGAGATGGAGGAGCGGCTCGGCCTTGCCCGCCGTTTCCGCGAAATGCAGGCGGGGCTCGAGCAGATTACGAAGGCCGCGCAGGAGATCCTGGACTGCAACAAACGGTTCACGTATTCGCGCGATATTCATGAGCGCGCCCTGCTCATCCGCGATACGGCCAACCGTCTCAACCGGTAATCCAAACAGCTGCAAGGGGGTATTTCGTTGGCATTTGAAGGTCTTGCCGATAAGCTCTCAGCCGCGTTCAAACGGCTGAAGTCAAAGGGAAAGCTGAGCGAAAGCGACATCAAGGAAGCGATGCGCGAAGTCCGCCTGGCTCTTTTGGAAGCCGACGTCAACTATAAAGTGGCGAAAGAGTTCACCGCGCGCGTGAGCGAGCGTGCCGTCGGGGCTGAGGTCATGGAAAGTCTCACGCCGGCGCAGATGGTGGTGAAGATTGTCAATGAGGAGCTCACCGCCCTCATGGGCGGCGGGGAATCCCGCCTCGCTTCACCCTCTTCGCCGCCGGCCATCGTCATGCTGTGCGGCCTGCAGGGCGCCGGCAAGACGACGCACTGCGCCAAGCTTGCCCTCATGCTCAAGAGCAAGGGCCACCGGCCGCTGCTTGTGGCCGCCGACGTTTACCGTCCGGCCGCCGTCAAACAGCTTCAGGTGCTGGGCTCGCGCGTGGGCGTGCCGGTGTTTGAGCGCGGCACGGAAGAAAAACCGGTGGAGATCTGCCGGGAGGCGGTGCGCCGCGCCAAGGATTACGGCAACGATTTTGTCATCATCGATACGGCCGGCCGCCTGCAGATTGACGAGGCGCTCATGGATGAGCTCGGCGAGATCAAGGAAAAAATCGCCCCGCATGAGATCCTGCTCACCGTGGACGCCATGACCGGCCAGGAGGCCGTGAACGTTGCCAAGGCGTTCGATGACAAGCTCAGCATCACGGGCGTGATTCTCACCAAGCTGGACGGCGACACACGCGGCGGCGCGGCGCTCTCCGTGCGCTCCGTCACGGGCAAGCCGATCAAGTTTGCCGGCGTGGGCGAAAAGCTCGAGGATCTCGAGGTGTTCCACCCGGACCGCATGGCTTCCCGTATTCTCGGCATGGGCGACGTGCTCACTCTCATCGAGGAAGCGCAGATGAAGATCGACCAGAAGGAAGCGGAGAAAATGTCCCGCAAACTTCTGCAGAACAAGCTTGATTTCAACGATCTGCTCGCCCAGTTTGCCCAGGTGAAAAAGATGGGGCCGATCAAGAACATCCTCAATAAGTTCCCCGGCATGGAAAAGCAGCTCAAGGATGTGGACATTGACGATCGCATCCTCGACCGCACGGCGGCCATGATCCTTTCCATGACGCCGGAGGAGCGTGAAAAGCCTTCGCTGATCAATCCTTCCCGCAAGCGCCGTATTGCCGCAGGCTCCGGCATGCAGGTGGAGGATGTGAACCGCCTGCTCAAGCAGCTCGAGCAAATGCAGAAGGTTGTGAAACAGATGGGCGGAGGCAAAGGCAGAAAACGCCGGATGCGCCTGCCGTTCTGAGTCTTTCCCCAGGTCTTCATTCGGGCGCCTGCCCGGTGAACGAAATACATTTCAGATTCTATGGTGGGAGGTGAATTTCATGTCCGTTAAGATCAGACTGCGCAGAATGGGCGCCAAGAAGGCTCCGTTCTATCGCATTGTGGTGGCCGATTCCCGCTTCCCGCGCGACGGCCGCTTCATCGAAGAGATCGGCACGTACGATCCGATGCAGGAGCCTTCCGTTGTGAAGGTCGATCCTGAGAAGGCCAAGAAGTGGATTGCCAACGGTGCTCAGCCGACGGATACCGTCAAGGCTCTGTTCAAGAAGCACGGCGTCCTGTAAGCCGGGAGGATACGATGGAAGAATTGTTGCTTGCGATTGCCCGCGGCCTTGTCGAAAATCCGTCCGCCGTCTCCGTGACGGCAGACGATCCCGACGAGGAAGGGAATGTGACGTATCACCTGCATGTGGCGGAGAGCGACATGGGGCGCGTCATTGGCAAGCAGGGGCGCATTGCAAAGGCGATCCGCGTTGTAATGCGCGCGGCTGCCACCCGCACAAACGATAAGGTTTCCGTGGAAATCGACTGAGCTTGGGCGCACTGCGATCCCGCAGGGCTTCCAGTTGGGAAAAGGGCTGGCGCCGTCGCGTCCGCCCTTTTTGTTTATCATCCGGGCATGCGCCCGGAAGTGATGCTGCGCGGCGTATAACGGCCGCCAAAGGGGGAAATAACATGAAAAACCCGTTTCTTGAGGCTGGCCGCGTTGTGGGCACGCACGGCGTGCGCGGCGAGCTGCGCGTGGAGCCCTGGTGTGATTCCGCCGTGTTCCTCAAGGGAATCCGGACGTTTTATTGGGAAAACGGCAGGGAAGCGGTGCGCGCTGTTTCAGCCAGGCCGCACAAAAACCTGCTTCTGCTCAAGCTTGAGGGGATCGACACGGTGGATCAGGGCGATGCTCTGCGCGGCCGCGTTCTCTATATTGCCCGGGAGGATGTGACCCTGCCGGAAGGCCGCTATTTTGTGCAGGATCTCATCGGACTTTCCGTGGTGGACGCCGATTCCGGCCGCGTGTACGGCACGCTTGCCGATGTGTTTCCCACAGGTTCGAACGATGTGTATGAGGTGAAGGACGAAGCCGGACGTTCCTTCCTCGTGCCGGCCATCCGCGACGTGATTGTCCGCGTGGACGTGGATGGCGGCGTGGTGGAAATCCGGCCGCTCAGGGGGATTTTTGACGATGCGGATTGATTTGCTCACCCTTTTTCCTGATATGTGCGAGACGGTGATGGCCGAAAGCATCATCGGCCGCGCCAGGCGCAAGGGCGCTTTGCAGGTGTGCTGCCACCAGTTCCGCGATTTTTCCGGCAACAAGCACAACCGCGTGGACGATACGCTCTTCGGCGGCGGCATGGGCATGCTCCTCATGGCTGAGCCGATCGCCGCCTGCCTGGACGACCTCATGGAACAGCTCGGAAAAAGGCCGCATATCCTGTTTATGTCTCCACAGGGAAAAACGCTGACACAAAAGCGCGTGCGCGAGCTCGCGCAGATGGAAAATCTCATCATCCTCTGCGGCCATTACGAAGGTGTGGATGACCGCGTGCTGCAGGCGTATGTGGATGAGGAGATCTCGCTGGGGGATTTTGTGCTCACGGGCGGCGAATTGCCCGCTCTCGCGCTGGCGGACGCCGTGAGCCGCATGCTGCCCGGCGTGCTTTCCGCAGATGAATGTTTCGAGGAGGAGAGCCATTTCAACGGCTTGCTGGAATATCCGCAGTACACAAGACCGGCCGTTTGGCGCGGGCATGAGGTGCCGCCGGTGCTGCTCACGGGCCACCATGCGAACATCAAAAAGTGGCGGCATGAGCAATCGCTGCTGCGCACGGCCCAGAAAAGACCGGAGCTTTTGGAGACGGCGCCTCTCACGAGGGAAGATCTGGATTTCCTGGAAAAAGAGCGCCTGCTTTCTGGGGAGAAAAAAGGAAAAAATTCGTGACAATTCTCGTTTTTCCCCACATATTTGATACTTTTTTCGGAAGTACCCTCGGGAAATATTGTCAATCAGTATAAAAATTTTTCACTTTTGCTGCAAAATGCACAAACCAGAACTTTCCGTGAAGCGACTGATTCGGTGAGTAATCCAAACTTTTTACCAGTCGGTTGACGGGGCAACAGATTGTGATATAATAACCTTGAATCCATAGGAAACCCCATTGAAAATTCCATTGCCCCGGCAGCTGTGTTGGATGTGCGGAAAGAATCTTGATTAAGCTAGGAGTGAATGATTTCATGTGTGTCAAAGAGGTTTTGGTCCAAAACCAAGTAGGGCTGCACGCCCGTCCGGCAACGTTTTTCATCCAGAAGGCGAATGAGTTCAAATCCTCCATTTGGGTGGAGAAGGAAGAGCGCCGCGTGAACGCGAAGAGCCTGCTCGGCGTTCTGTCGCTTGGCATTGTGGGCGGCACCAGCATTCGCATCATTGCAGACGGTTCCGACGAGGAAGAGGCTGTCAACAGCCTGGTCGAGCTGGTCAAGTCTGGGTTTGCCGAGTAATCTGGCGCACAGCGGGCATCGTTTGCTTGCCGTATTTTGAAGGTTGTCTCCCCGTGGGCGCAGGTAGGGGCCGCGCGCAGGGTGAGGCAGCCTTTTTCTTTATCTTTCGCACCGCTTTTGCGGGAAAGGAGGGAAAGCCATGGAGGAGGATCACCGCCGCCATATCCGCGAGCTGCGGGCACGTGCCATGCGCCTGCCGCTTCAGCCCGGCGTCTATCTCATGCACGATGCATCGGGCGAGATCATCTACATCGGGAAAGCAAAAACGCTGAAAAACAGGGTCAGCCAGTATTTCGGGAGCGAACGCCATCACAACCGCAAGGTGCGGCAGATGGTGGCGCACGTGAGCTATTTTGAGTATATCGTGACAGATAGCGAGTTCGAAGCGCTCGTGCTTGAATGCAGCCTGATCAAGCAGCACATGCCGAAATATAATATCCTCCTTAAGGATGACAAAGGCTATCATTATATCCGCATTTCCCGCGAAGCGTGGCCGCGCATCTCCCAGGCCAAGCAGAAGCTTGACGACGGCGCGGAGTACCTTGGGCCGTATGTGAGCTCGTGGGCCACGAAGGAGAGCGTGGATGAGGCGCTCAAGATTTTCCGCCTTCCCACGTGCACGCGGCGTTTCCCGCAGGATATCAAAAAAGCGCGGCCCTGTCTGAATTATTACATCAAGCAGTGCTGCGCGCCGTGCCGCGGTACCATCAGCTGCAGGGAATACAACGAGATCGTGCGCGAGGCCGTGGAATTCCTGCGCGGCGGCAGCGGCAGCAGCGTGCGGGATCTCACCGCGCGCATGGAGGAGGCCGCGGAGGCGCTTGACTTTGAGCGCGCCGCACGCATCCGCGACCGCATCGAGGCACTGAAAAAAGTGCACGAACGCCAGAAGGTGGTGGCTGTGCGCGTGCCGGAGCAGGATGTGATTGCCCTGGCGCAGGGGCCCTCAAAGGCCTGCTTTGAAGTGTTCCGCTTCCAGGAGGGCCGCCTGTACGACCGGGAATCGTTCCTCCTGAGCGATATTGGGGACGACAAAACGGCGCGCGCCGAGTTTCTCACCCAGTATTACTCCATGCGTGACCGTATCCCGCCGCGCATCAGCCTGGACGGTCCCGTCGCTTCGATGGAACTGATCGCGCGCTGGCTTTCCGAAAAGGCAGGACGCAAGGTGACGCTCTCTCTGCCGCAGCGCGGCGAGCAGAAAGACCTTCTGGAGATGTGCCGCAGCAACGCGGCGGAGCAGGTGGCGCAGTCCACGGGCCGCACCGGCAGGGAGGCCGCTGCGCTCGACGAGCTGAGCCGTCTGCTTGGCCTGCCGAAGCCGCCGGCTTATATCGAGGCCTATGACATCAGCAACCTGCAGGGCGGCGAAAACGTGGCCGGCATGGTGGTGTTCGAAGACGGCCGCCCTCTGAAGAGTGCATACCGCAAGTTCTCCATCAAAACGGTGGAAGGGCAGGATGACTATGGTTCCATGCGCGAGGTGATCACCCGGCGCTTCCAGGAATATTTCCGCCAGAAGGAGAGCGGGGAGGGGTTCGGCCGCCTTCCGGATCTCATCTTGCTCGACGGCGGCCGCGGGCAGGTTTCCGCCGTGCGCCCCGTGCTTGAGGAGATGGGCTTCGGGGATCTGCCGCTGTTCGGCATGGTGAAGGATGACAAGCACCGCACCCGTGCCATCGCCTGTGACGGAGGCGAGATCAGCATCCAATCCAACCGCGCCGCGTTCACGCTTGTCGGATCCATCAAGGAGGAGGTCCACCGTTTTGCCATCGGCTACCACCGCCAGAAGCGGAAGAAGACGGTGCTCGGTTCCTCTCTGCTGGAGATCCCCGGCATCGGGCAAACGCGCGCGAAAGCACTGCTGCGCCATTTTCAGACGGTGGCGGCCATCCGCGGCGCGGATCTGGAGGAACTCGAGGCTGCGCCCTGCATGACAAAGCCTGCCGCCCGCGCAGTTTACAGCTATTACCATCCCGAGAAAGAGGAATCCGGGGCTTGACAAGCAAAGCCGGTTGATGGGATAATAGGAAACAGGCTTTGCGCCGCGCCGGTTTATCTTCCGGCTGCGCCGGAGAAGGAAGGGAAACGATGAGAGTGATTACGGGAAGCGCCCGCGGAAGGCGCTTGGTTACGCTGGAAGGCATGGATGTGCGTCCCACGGCCGACCGTGTAAAAGAGGGCATGTTCAACGCTGTCCAATTTGAGGTGGAGGGCCGCACCGTGCTGGATCTGTTTGCCGGTTCCGGCCAGCTTGCCGTGGAAGCGCTCAGCCGCGGCGCGGCGCGCGCGGTGCTGGTGGATGCTTCCAAGCGCTCCCTCTCCGTTGCGGAGCGGAACCTGAAAGCCACAGGACTGCTGGAAAAGGCGCGCCTTGTGAATGCGGATTTTGCCGCCTACCTCTCCTCGTGCAGGGAACGGTTCGACCTCGCGTTCCTCGATCCGCCCTTTGCCGCCGGCCTGCTGCCGAAGGCACTGCCGCTGCTTGCACCGCTCATGAACGAGGGCGGCACGATTCTTTGCGAGCACCCCGCCGGCCTTGAACTGCCGCGCGAGGCCGGCAGTTTTGAAGCCGTGCGGACATACCGCTACGGTAAGATTATGACAACAATTTACCGCCGTAAGGCGCAGGAAGGGCAGGAAGTGCGATGAAAACAGCAATTTGCCCCGGCAGCTTTGATCCGGTGACGCTCGGCCACATGGATATCATTCGCCGCGCGTCGAAGATTTTTGATCATGTGATCGTCGCTGTCATGGTGAATCCCGCAAAGAAAACGGCTTTCACGCTGGAAGAGCGGATTGAGCTTTTGAAGAAGGCCACGGCTGGGATGGAAGGCGTGGAGGTGGTCGGCTTCGAGGGTTTCCTTGCTGACTATGCCAGAATGCGCGGCGCCTGCGCTATTGTGAAAGGCCTGCGCGCCGTTTCTGATTTTGAATATGAATTCCAGATGGCCCTCATCAACCAGAAGCTGAACGGCGAGCTGGAGACAATGTTCCTTACCACCCAGGCGCAGAACATGTATCTCAGCTCCAGCATGGTGAAGGACATTGCGAGCTTCGGCGGGGATATTTCCTCCTTTGTGCCGGCAGCCATCCTGGAAGATATCAGCAACCGCTTGTGCAAAGGGGGCGTACCGAAATGAGCGATGAACGTATGGACGTGGAAGAGCTGGTGGACGAGCTCTATGAGCTGGTGGAAAAGGCCTGGAACCTGCCGCTGAGCAGGGGGAGGGCCATGCTGGACGTAGAGGAGGTCCGCACGATTCTGGACGAGATCCGCGAGACCATGCCGCAGGAAATCCGCCAGGCGAAGGCGATTGTGGCCGATCGCTCCCAGATCATCAGCGACGCCAAGCGCGAAGCGGAAACGATTATCCGCGTGGCGGAGGAGCGCGCCAACACACTTGTCAACCAGAATGAGATCGTGAAGCAGGCCCAGCAGAAGGCAAACGAAATGCTGGCGCAGGCGCAGGCCCGCTTCCGCGAGATGCGCAAGGCTTCCAACGAATACATCGAGGACCTGATGAAGCGCGCAGACGAAGGCCTTTCCTCCAATCTGGCAGAGTTGCGCAAGACCCGCCAGAACATCAAGGCCTCCCTCCGTTCCGGCCAGAACTGAAGGCTTGGTAATTTTTCCCTCACAAAAATTATTTTCCCCTTTCTGCACACAAGATGTGGTAGTCAGAAAGGGGATTTTGCTGTTTATAGTGGAAAATCTTGTGGTTGCGTGTTGGGAAAGCAAGTTGAAAAGAGGTAACGGCGCTGAAATCGCGGGTTGCAATTCTGTAACGGATAGGGTATAATCATACACAATAAAATGTGGAGGCAAGTGGGGGAAAGTTCCACAAAGTGGGTAACACGGTGGGATCCCACGTCACAGCGATGTTGATTGGCGAATATCAGCATACGATCGACCCGAAAGGCCGCGTGATAGTCCCTTCCAAATTCCGCGAGGATTTGGGGGAGCTCTTTTATGTCACGAAAGGTCTGGACGGGTGTCTCTTCGTTTTATCCCCTGTGGAATGGGACAAATTGCAGGAAAAAGTGATGGCGATGCCCATCAGCAAGGCGCGCGGCCTGCAGCGGTTCTTCTTTTCCGGCGCTGCCGAGGTGGAGCCGGACAAGCAGGGCCGGATCTTGCTGCCGCAGCATCTGCGCGAATACGCCGGCCTGACGAAGGACGTCGCGTTCGTAGGCGCTTCACGGCGGGCTGAGCTTTGGGACGCCGCCCGCTGGAGGGCGTTCAACGCAGAGCTGACGGAGGACAAGATCGCCGAAGCGATGGACGAGTTGGAACTGTAAGCGGAGGGCGGCCCAATGGCGTTTCAGCATATTCCCGTTTTGTTTCACGAAACGATTGATTCCCTTCAGATCCGCCCCGACGGCGTCTATATCGACGGCACGGCGGGAGGAGGGGGCCACTCGCAGGCCATCCTTGACCGGCTTCAAACAGGTCTCCTGCTCTCCATCGATCAGGATCCCGACGCCATCGCCGCTGTCACAAAGCGGTTTGAGGGAAACCCATGTTCGCTCGTGCGTCAGGCCAATTTTGCCGACATGGCGCGCGTCGCCGCCGAGGCGGGTATTTCCCGCGCAGACGGTGTCCTGCTTGAGATCGGCGTCTCTTCCTATCAGCTGGACACGCCGGAGCGCGGCTTTTCCTATCATTCGGACGCCCCGCTCGATATGCGCATGAGCCAGTCCGGCCCCACGGCCGCCGATCTTGTGAATACGCTGCCCGCTTCGGAGCTCGCCTCCATTTTGAAGCGGTTCGGGGAAGAGAAGAGCGCCCGTGCCATCGCGCAGGAGATTCTGCGTGCCCGGCAGGAAAGGCCGATTCGCACCACGCTGGAGCTTGCCGAGATCGTGAAGGCAAGCGTGCCGGCTGCCGTGCGGAGAGAACCGGGCCACCCGGCGCGCAAGACCTTCCAGGCGCTTCGCATCGCTGTGAACGGTGAGCTGGATCGCCTTTCAGAGGGCCTTGACGCTGCATTTTCTCTTCTTCGCCCGGGCGGACGGCTTGCGGTGATCACGTTCCATTCGCTGGAGGATCGCATTGTAAAGCAGCGCATGGCCGCTTGGTGCGAAGGCTGCACCTGCCCGCCGGATTTCCCGGTGTGTGTGTGCGGCAAAAAGCCGAGGGCAGAGCTTGTCTATAAGAAAGGGCTTTCCCCTTCCCCTGAGGAGCTGGAGAAAAACCCGCGCAGCCGGAGCGCGCGACTGCGCGTGTGCGAAAAGCTGCGGGACAATGCGCTGGATCCGTGAGCTTGGCTGAATTTTATTTTTTCTATTATTTTTATTTTATCTTATAGGACTGAAAAAGACAATGCGCTTCGCCATCTGATATCGGAAAGACGGCGCGCATTGGAAAATCGGGAGGGAACGGAATCATGGCAAACCAGAACAGCGCGGCTTACGACTTTGCGCGATTTGAACCGAAGCGAAGAGAAGAGGCCGCGCAGTCCCAACAAAAGAACAATGTGATTCAGCTCCCCCAGGAAAAAATTGATAAAAACGCAAGGCCGCGTTTTCAGCCGGCCCGTGTGATTTTGATGCTGGCGGTTTTGTCCGTGACGCTGGCCACAGTGGGCAGCCTGGTGTTCGGCCAGGTGCAGCTCACAGAGCTGACGGATGCCATCAACACCGCCGAAACGCAGCTTGCGGAGAGCCAGAGCGTCTATACACAGCTGCAGATGAAATCAGACGCCATTCTGAACGCCACTTCCATTGAGGAGTATGCCAGCCAGTCGCTTGGGATGCGTGAGGTGGAGAGCAGCCAGGTGGAATATTTCAGCGTGTCGCAGGGAGATGAAGGCGTCGTTCTGCAGGAGAGCGGTCCAGAAGGCATTCTGGATCAAATCTGGAACTGGTTCAGTCAGCTCCTGAACTGAGGGGCAGGCATAAATTTTTCTGCCGGCCAATATGTTATACAGCACTATGCAGACAGTTTCCTTTTCATAGATTGTTGAGATAGATTGTTTGGTTGGAAGAAAAATGGAAGTTAAGAGAAGATCTTGACTTCCATTTTTCACATTTGCAGGGAAAGGCGGGGAAAAACAGAAATGGCCAGAGGTACGACCGTTAAGATGTGGAGAAAAACGATAGGCCTTTTGCTTGTTCTGGTTGTCGGCTGCTTCGGCGCTATTGCGGTCAACCTGTTTCGCCTGCAGATCCTCGAGGGGGAGGAACTGGAAACGCGTGCCGTGAACCAGCAGACGCAGGATACCTCTCTCTCCGCAAAGCGCGGCACCATTTACGACTGCAACATGAAAGTGTTGGCCACCAGTGCGGACGTGTGGCAGGTGGTGCTTGACCCGAACTTCATCAGGAAGGAACTCGTGCCGGATGACGCCTCCATTCAGGATACGATCGCCCAGCGCCTGGCGCAGATCCTGGGGGAGGACAGCGCAGAGATCCGCCAGCTCATGGAAAAGCAGACGTATTACGCCAAAGTGGCCGATGAGGTGGAGACCGATAAAAAAGACGAGATCCTGGATTTGAAAGAAGAGCTCGGCCTGGGAAACGCCATCCAGCTCCAGCCGGATTACAAGCGGTATTATCCTTACGGCGCGTTTGCCTCCAGTGTGCTGGGGTTCACGAACAGTGAGGATCAGGGCGTCACAGGCGTGGAAGCCTCCTATAACGAATACCTTTCCGGCGTGCCGGGGAAGCTGGTAACGGCAAAGAATGCACGGGGCGTGGATATGCCCTTCCAGTATGAACAGCGCGTGGAAGCGCAGGACGGCTACAGCCTTGTGCTCACCATCGACGAGGTGGTGCAGCATTTCCTGGAAAAGAGCGTGGAGGAGGCGGCGGAAAGCTGCGGTGTGCGCAACCGTGCCTGCGGTATAGTGATGGATGTGGACACCGGCGCCATTCTGGCCATGACCGTCAAGGGGGATTACGATCCGAACGATCCCTACACCATCACGGACGAGGCGGATCTGGAGACGATCAATGCCATCCCGGACGACGAAGAGCACGCGGAGGAACGTGCGCAGGCGCTGCGCACAGCGCAGGAAAAACAGTGGAGAAACAAATGCATCAGTGATACCTACAATCCCGGTTCCGTGTTCAAGATGCTCACGGCGTCCATGGGGATTGAAGAGGGAATCGTGAATGAAAACACCACGTTTTCCTGCGGCGGTTCTTACCGTGTGGCGGACCGCAACATCGGCTGCTGGAAGCTGGCGGGCCACGGCACGGAAACGTTCGCCCAGGGCCTGAGCAATTCCTGCAACCCGGTGTTTATGCAGCTCGGCGAGCAAATTGGCGCCACCACGTTTTTCCGCTATTTTGAAGCCTTCGGCCTCACGCGAAAGACGGGAATCGACCTGATCGGCGAAAGCAACAGCATTTATTACGACGCGGAGGGCCTCGGCCCCACGGAGCTTGCGACCTCCTCCTTCGGCCAGAGCTTCCGTGTGACGCCGATCCAGATGATCACGGCCGCCGCCGCCGTGGCAAACGGCGGGTATCTCGTGCAGCCGCACGTGGTGAGCCAGATTCTGGACAGCGAAGGCAACATTGTGGAAACCATTGAGACGGAAGTGAAACGGCAGGTCATCTCTGAGGACACAAGCGCCCGCGTGAGCGCCATGCTGCAGGAGACGGCCACCACCGGCACGGCAAAGAACGGCTATGTGGCAGGGTACCGCATTGCCGGCAAAACGGGCACGTCCGAAAAGATTGACGAGTGGAATGCCGCCGGGCGCGAGGGCGAGAAAAAATACATCGCCTCCTATTGCGGTTACGCGCCGGCAGACGATCCGCAGGTCATCATGCTCGTGTTCTTTGACGAGCCGGTCCCGCAGAACGGGGAGGTTTTCGGCAGCGCCATTGCAGGCCCGCCGTTCGCAGAAACAATGGCGGAAATCCTGCCATATCTCGGTGTGGAACCGAAGTACACGGAGGAGGAGCTTGCCAAGCTTGATATCTCCACGCCCGGTGTCGTGGGGCTCGGTGTGGAGGAAGCGCAGACGAAGGTGAGCAATGCCGGCCTTACCTACAAGACATACGGCAGCGGCTCTACCGTCGTCTCGCAGATTCCCGAGCAGGGCAAGAGTATCCCAAAGGGCGGCACGGTCGTGCTCTATCTCGACGAGGCGAGCACGTCTGAAACGGTGACAGTGCCTTCGCTCACGGGCCTCTCGCTTAGCCAGGTGAACGCGCGCGTGGCGCAGGCCGGTTTGAACCTGAGCATCACCGGCGCGGCGGCTTCCGGCAGCAGCGCCGTTTCGGATACACAGGATCTGGCGGAAGGCACAGAAGTGCCGCCCGGCACGGTTATCACCGTAAACTTTGTAGAATTGGAAGCGGTCCATTGAGGGCAGGCAAACTGAATCTGAGGGTGTGAAATCATATGAATCTGGAAAACAACCTGTTGGTCCTCCTTGCGGCGGCGATCTCTTTCCTGGTCTCCGCCTTAATGGGAAAATGGATGGTCCCCCTGCTGCGGCGCATCAATTTCGGGCAAACCATCCGTGAAGTCGGACCCAAATGGCACAAAAAGAAGAACGGGACTCCTACGATGGGCGGTTTTCTCTTCATCATTGGCGTCTTTTTGGCCGCGGCCGTCTGCTTGCCGCTCTACTACGGGCAGCCTTCCCAGGACCCCGCTCTGCGCAGCCAGTCGCTCACCAAGGCGGTGGGCGGCCTGCTGATGGCGCTGGGGTTTGGCCTTGTCGGTTTCATTGATGACTACATCAAGGTTGTGAAAAAGCGCAATCTCGGCCTGAATGTGAAACAGAAGCTGGTTCTGCAGTTCCTTGTGGCAGGTGCTTACCTGCTCACGCTCTCCCTTTCCGGTGTGGGAACCGCCACCTATGTGCCGTTTGCCGGCAGTGTGGATCTCGGGATCTGGTTCTGGATCCTCTCGGCCATCGGCATCGTTGGCATTGTGAATGCCGTGAATTTCACCGACGGCATTGATGGGCTGAATGCTTCCGTCACTTTCTTTGTGGCGGTCACCTTCATGGTGATGGCGGGTATCCTGCAGAACGGCGGCATGAGCATTGCGGCCGCTGCCGTGGCAGGCGGCTGCCTTGGTTTCCTCGTGTGGAATTTCAACCCTGCAAAGGTGTTTATGGGGGATACCGGCTCGCTTTTCCTGGGCGGCGCTGTTTGTGCCCTTGGCTTCGGCGTCAACATGCCGGTGCTGATTTTTCCCGTGGGAATTGTCTATCTGTGTGAAATTCTGTCCGTGGTGCTGCAGGTGGTCTATTTCAAGGCGACGCACGGCAAGCGCATTTTCAAAATGACGCCCATTCACCACCATTTTGAGCTTTGCGGATGGAGCGAGATCAAGATCTGCATTGTGTTCAGCGCTGTCACGTTCGTGTTCGGCGTGCTCTCCGTGCTGAGCGTGGTGTATGTTTTATAAGTGTCGGAAAATACTAGGAAGGCTTTCGGCTTTTGAGAGCTGATGGTTCCGGAAAGGAGGAGACTGCCATGGCGGCCAATATATCTGCGGGCGCGGCAGGGGAGAATGCAGCCCCCGCGCAGGATCGGGGACAAAAGAGGAGGAAGGGTTCTGTGCTGCGGCGTGTCCGCAAGCGATTCCGCCTGTTTTCCATCCGGGCGGGAATGGATCTGCCGTTCTTTTTCCTCCTGCTGGTCCTGCTCACCATCGGGCTGGTCATGCTCTTTTCCGCGAGCTACCCCTACGCCTATTATAATATGGACGGAGACAGCTACTATTTTATCCGCAACCAGGCGATGTATGCCGTGCTCGGTGTGACCATCATGATCGCTGTCTCCTATTTTGATTACCACCATTTTCACAAACTTGCCATTCCGCTGCTGCTTGTCACCTATTTGCTGCTCATTGCCATGCTTGTGCTGCGCGGCAGCAGCTTCGTGCCGAACATCAAGGGTGCGTACCGCTGGTTCTATATCGGGCCGATCAACTTTCAGCCCTCGGAGGTGGCGAAGTTCACACTCATTCTTGTGTTTTCCCATCTCATTTCCCTCAACTATGAAAAAATGCAGACTTTCCGCTACGGCGTGGTGCCTTACGCCATCATTCTCGGTTCCATCGCCGGTCTGGTCATTTTGGAAAAGCACATTTCCGCCACCGTGATTCTGGTCTTTCTCGGCGTGCTCATGATGTTCATCGGCGGCACGCGGCTCCGCTGGATTCTGTTGCCTGCCATCATTGTGGGCGTTGTGGCTTTTTACCTGCTCTTTTTCACCGATGTGTTCTCCTACGCCATGCCGCGCATATACGGCTGGCTGTTCCCGTTTGATCCGCCGGAGGGGATCGATACCTGGCAGACGCGTCAGTCGCTCATGACAATCGGCTCCGGTGGCCTCTTGGGGCTTGGCCTCGGCCAGTCCCGCCAGAAATATCTCTATCTGCCGGAACCCCAGAACGACTTTATCTTTCCCGTCATCTGCGAGGAGCTGGGCTTCATCGGCGCGCTGATCATCCTGCTGCTGTTTGCCATGCTCATTTGGCGCGGCGTGGCCGTTTCGCTCAAAGCAAAGGATAAATTCGGCATGCTGCTCGGCGTAGGGCTCACATTTCAGGTTGGCCTTCAGGTGGTGCTCAACCTGATGGTGGTCACCAACATGCTGCCCAACACCGGCATCAGCCTTCCGTTCTTCAGTTACGGCGGCACGTCGCTCATCATGCTGCTGGCGGAGATGGGCATTGTTCTCTCTATCAGCCGAAATTCTTCCATTGAAAAACTGTAGCCGGGCGCTCCTGTCCCGTTTTCCGCGCCGTTTCCATGAAACGGCGCGGCCTTATGATGGGGCGGCTCCGCGGCGGATTTTGTGAGAAAAGGGTGGTTTTCCATGAGGATTCTTTTTGCGGGCGGCGGAACGGCCGGCCATATCAATCCGGCGCTTGCCATCGCGGGCACGGTCCGCGAGCATGAGCCGGATGCCGCCGTGCTCTATGTGGGAGCAAAAGGCGGCATGGAGGAGAGGCTTGTGCCGAAAGCCGGTTTCGAGTTCAAAAGCGTGACAATTTCCGGCTTTCAGCGCAAACCGAGCTGGGCCAACCTGAAAAAGAACCTGGTCACGGTGGCCCACCTGTTCACCTCCACGCAGGAGGCAAAGAACATCCTGCGTGATTTCCGGCCGGATGTCTGTGTCGGCACGGGAGGCTATGTGAGCGGCCCGGTGATCCGCGAGGCGATGAAGCTGGGAATTCCCAGCCTCATCCACGAGCAGAACGCCTTCCCGGGCGTCACGAACAAGGCGCTGAGCCGGAAGGCTGCCTACACGATGCTGGCCGTCTCGGATGCCCAGCGCTATCTGCCGCCGCAGGCGCGCTGTGTGCTGACGGGGAACCCGATCCGTCCCGCCGTGCTGCGCGCAAAGCGGGAGGAATCCCGCAAAAAGCTGGGCCTCGATGAGCGCCCGCTCATCCTGAGCTTTGGCGGCAGCCTGGGCGCGCGCCGCATCAACGAGGCGGTAGCCGGCCTGCTGGAGTGGAGCGCAAAAACGGGCGCATTCCAGCACATCCATGCCTACGGCCAGTGGGGCCGCTGGTTCCCTGATCTGCTCAAGGAAAAGGGGATTGATTTGGCGGCCCATCCCGAGATGGACATCCGCGAGTACATCGACAATATGCCGGACTGTCTTGCCGCTGCTGACCTCGTTATCTGCCGGGCCGGGGCGATCACGCTCTCCGAGCTGCAGGCGCAGGCGAAGGCCTCTATTCTCATCCCCTCGCCGAATGTGGCGGAGAACCATCAGTATCACAACGCGATGGCACTCGTTTCCCGCAATGCGGCCCGCATTTTGGAGGAAAAAGATCTCTCCGGCGAATCGCTGTGCCGCCTTGTGGAGGAGCTGTTCGAGAAACCGCAGACCATCCGCGCGCTTTCGGAAAACGCCGGCAAGATGGCGATCACGGATGCAAACGAGCGCATTTACCGGTTGATCTGCGAGCTGCTGGGCCGCTCCGTTTCCTGAGTCCGGCTCCGGCACCGCGCACCCGCTTCCCGCATAGTATGGGGTACTTTATGAATGGAAGCGGGGAATATTGATGGTGAAATTACGGATTCACGGCCCGAACCGCCTTTCGGGGGAGGTGAGTGTCCACGGGGCGAAGAACAGTGCGCTGCCGCTGATGGCGGCTTCGCTGCTGTGCCGCGGGGAGTGTGTGTTACATAATTGCCCGCACCTTTCCGACGTGGACGTTTCCGCGCGCATTCTGCGCCATCTGGGCTGCACTGTGCACTGGCAGGGCGGGAGCCTCGTGATCGATCCGCGCGCTGTTTCCCAGTGCGACATTCCGGACGGCCTCATGCGAGAAATGCGATCGTCCATCGTTTTTTTGGGGGCGATCCTTGCCCGCACGGGACGGGCTGTGCTCTCTTTCCCCGGCGGCTGTGAGCTCGGCCCGCGTCCCATCGATCTGCACCTGCGGGCGCTGCGAAAGATGGGCGCAAGGATTGCGGAGGATTACGGCTGCCTTTCCTGCTCCGTGCAGGGGCTGCTGCGCGGTGCAGCCATTGGCCTTTCGTTCCCGAGCGTTGGCGCCACAGAGAACATTCTTCTGGCAGCCGCCACGGCGGAGGGCACCACCGTGATCACAAACGCCGCGCGGGAACCGGAAATCTGTGACCTTGCCGCCTTCCTGAACCGCTGCGGCGCACATGTGAGCGGCGCGGGCGGAAGCACCATTGTGGTGGAAGGCGTGAAGAAGCTTTCCGGCTGTGAACACCGCGTGATTCCGGATCGGATTGCCGCGGCCACCTTTATGAGTGCTGCGGCCGCCACAGGCGGATGTATCCGCCTGAATCACGTGCTCCCGGCGCATCTGGAGCCGGTGCTGCCCGCCTTTGAGGAGCTCGGCTGTTCCATGGAGTGGGATGACACGAGCCTTCGCATTACGGCGCCCGGGCGCTTGGGGCGGATCAAGAGCGTGCGCACCATGCCGTATCCCGGTTTCCCCACAGATGCCCAGCCGCCGCTCATGGCCGCGGCGTGCCTTGGTTCCGGGCCGAGCATTTTTGTGGAGACTATTTTTGAAAGCCGTTATAAGCATGTGGGCGAACTGCTTCGCCTTGGAGCAAACATCAAGGTGGAGGGACGCGTTGCCGTGGTGGAGGGTGTGCCTCGTCTATCGGGAGCGCCTGTGGAGGCAGCCGATCTGCGCGGCGGCGCAGCGCTCGTGGTGGCGGGTCTGGCCGCGCGCGGCCTCACGGAGGTGACGGGGCTGCGCCACATTGACCGCGGGTATGAAAATCTGGAGCGCAGCCTTGCCCAGCTCGGCGCCGATATTTGCCGGGAATATGAATAACGGGACCTTCGCACTGCTCATCTGAGCGGAAGGCCTCTCAGCTGAATGGAAGGTTTGAAAGAAGGAAGTGAAAGCGAGATGGGAGAATCGAGAAAGCCGACCAGGCGGCCTGACCGGCCCCCGGTTCGTCGTCCCTCCGGGGACAGGCGGCCGGGTGATTCTTCGCGCCGTCCCGCTTCCCGTCCGGGGCAGCCCGGCGCGGGCCGTCCCATTCCCCGCACAGGCGTCAGGCCGGTGCAGGCCGGTGCAGGGCGTTCCCTTCCGCACACGGGCGTCAGGCAAACGCCACCCATGCGCCGTCCGGCGCAGCAGCCGCGCAGCAGGCCGAAGCAGGCGCCGCCGCCCAAGCCTGTCAGACGGCGGCCGCCTCTCAGCGCGGCGGAACGCCGCAGACGCCGCCGCAGGCGCATGTTTTTCTTTTACATTTTCCTGTTCCTCGCCGTGATCGGCACGGCTGTCACTCTTTCCCTCACGGTGCTGTTCCGCGTGGAGCGCATCGAAGTGCGGGGCGAGAGCCGGTATTCCGCCGAGCAGATTATGCAGGCCTCCGGTCTGGAGACGGGCGGCAACCTCTTTTTGACGGACACAGGAGCGGCGGCTGCTGCCATTGAGAAGGCGCTGCCCTACATTGGCGAGGCGAAGGTTTCGCGCGTGCTCCCGTCGGAGCTTTCCATCTCCGTGCAGGAGGAACCGGCCGCCTCCGCCATCCTCTGGGAAGGGCAGTACGTTGTGCTCGGCGCTTCCGGAAAGGTGCTGGAGCTGGCGTCCGCCGCACCGGAAAACTGCCCTGTCATCAAGGGTGTGGTGATGCAGCAGGCGGAGCCCGGTTCCGCCGCCGCCTTTGCGGACGAGGAGGCGAGCACCGTCCTGCAGCGGCTCACATCCGCCCTCTCGGCAGTCGGCGTTTCGCCTGTTTCCGAGATCGATCTCACGGATCTTTACCGCGTCTCCGTGCTGTACGACGGCAGAATCTCGCTGCAGCTGGGGGCTCCCACAAATTATGAGGAAAAGCTTCGTTTCTTCACGGCGCTGCTTGAGCAGGGCCGTATTTCCGAAACGGATTCCGGCACGTTTGATCTCAGCCTGGCGGCGGAGACAAACCACGGCTATTTTGAGGAGGGGCTGCCTTCCTCTGCGCCGGCTTCTTTCGCACCCGCATCCTCAGACACGGTTTCCCCCGGTTCGGCTTCTTCCGGCGGTGATTCTTCCGCTGCGGCGCCGGCCGCCGGGTGACCGGTGCGGCTTGCATTTTCAGGGCGCGTGTGCTATCCTTGAAACAGGTTTTTCCGCTTGGCGGCTGGAAAAACGGGATACAGGGTTTTTTTCCCAATTCCCAAATTCTTTATTGAATTTACATGCAAAACATGGTACAGTAATGTTATATTGTTCTGAGAATTCGTGAAAGGCGGGCGGCGCATGGCCGCGCTGCCGGAACTTCAAATAAGGGGGACGCGGCAATGTCTTTTGAGATCGACAACGACTTTGACAACACTGGCGTTATCATAAAGGTAATTGGTGTCGGCGGCGGCGGCGGAAATGCGATCGACCGCATGGTCACCATGGGTGCGAAGGGCATGGAGTTTATCACGGTAAACACCGATAAGCAGGCCCTGGCACGCTCGAAAGCAACGCAGAAAATCCAGATCGGCGAAAAAGTGACGCACGGCAAGGGTGCAGGTTCCAAGCCTGAGGTGGGCCAGAAGGCCGGCGAGGAGAGCCGCGAGGCAATTGCCGCGGCTATCCGCGGCAGCGACATGGTCTTTATCACTGCAGGCATGGGCGGCGGCACCGGCACCGGTGCTGCGCCGATCGTGGCGGAAATTGCCCGTGATATGGGCATCCTGACCGTCGGCATTGTCACGAAGCCGTTCCAGTTTGAGGGCAAGCGCCGCATGGAGCAGGCTGAGGGCGGTATTGCCGCGCTGCGCGAGCATGTGGATTCCCTCGTCGTCATCCCGAACGAGCGGCTGAAGCTCGTGAGCGAGCAGAAAATTACGCTGCTGAATGCGTTCTCTGTGGCGGACGACGTGCTTCGCCAGGGCGTGCAGAGTATTTCCGATCTGATCAAGCTGCCCGGCCTGGTCAACCTGGACTTTGCCGACGTAACGGCTGTCATGAAGGACGCCGGCTACGCCCACATGGGCGTGGGACGTGCCTCCGGCAAGGATAAGGCGGAAGCCGCTGCCAACATGGCGATCTCCAGCCCGCTGCTGGAGACGGCAATCAACGGCGCCAAGGGCGTGATCATCAACATCACGTCTTCGCCCGACATCGGCCTCGAGGAGATCGAGACGGCCTCCTCCATGATCACGAAGCAGGCCCATGAGGATGCGAACATCATCTGGGGCGCCGCGTTCGATGAGACGATGGAAGACGAGATGAGCGTCACCGTGATTGCGACCGGTTTCTCCACACACGACGGCAGCCCTGCACCGGAAGAGAGCAAGAAGGATGTCTCCTCCCGCTCTTCCGCCGGCACGGCCTCGGCTTACTCTGCGCCGCGCGAGTCTTCCTCGCCGTCGCTTGACAGCAATCCCATGGTGGATGACAGCGACTTTGTGGACATCATGTCCATCTTCAACAAGAAATAATTTACTGCGATTGCATCCTGCGATCGCAGTCGGGGAACGGAAAGGGGCGCAGGCCCTGCTTTCCGTTCCCTGTTCTTTTGCACGTTTTTTCGCAAACAGGGCATACTGACACAAGAGGGTTTCCCAATGGTAGCCAATTTGTAACTTGTCTTGCGGCCCTTCCCAAAATATCGTAAAATAAACGGGAAACCCGCCGGGGGCGCCTGTGTTGGGCCCGCTTTTTTGCCTGTGCCGCATTTTTCCTGCCGGAATCCTGCCAAAAAGCCCAGGCAAACGCCGCAGGCTGCTCTGCGCGGTCCGGATTTTCCTCTGCCGAAAGGATGGATCTGAGTCATGAAAAGAAAAATTCTGGCGATTCTGCTCGCCGTTATGCTGATGAGTGCGGGCTGTGCCGAGCGCCCCTCCTCTTCCGCGTCATCTGAATCCGCTTCCTCTGCCGCCGGTTCCGCCGCCGAGGTGTCCGAACCGGAATCCTCTGCGCAGGAGGTGTCCTCCGCTGCTTCTTCGTCTGATGCGGCCGCTTCCGGAGGGGAAACGTCCTCTGCCGAGGGCGGAGCATCCTCCGCGCCGGAGAGCACGGCCGTTTCCGCTTCCGTTTCGGGGGCGCTGCCGGAATCGCCCCGCGCGGCTGATTCCTTCTTTGACGACGCCATTTTCATCGGGGATTCCGTCAGTTTGAAGCTGAATCTTTTCACCACGAAAACACGGCAGACGGAGCCGAACCTGCTGGGCAAGGCCCAGTTCCTCACGGCGGGCAGCATGGGCAGCGGCAACGCGCTGCAGCCGGTGTCGGATGAATCCATTCACCCGCTCTACAACGGCACCAAGATGTCTTTGGCCGATGCCGTCGCCGCGGCCGGGGCGAAAAAGGTGTATATCATGCTGGGCATGAACGACCTTGCTGTCTATGGCGTGGACGGTGCCGCCGCCAACATGGAAACGCTGCTCAAAGGGATTCTGGAAAAATCTCCGGACGCGAAGATTTTTGTGGAGACCGCCACACCGCTTGTCAAGGCGAAGAACATTGCCGGAAACAAGCTCAACAACGACAATATGCGCCTTTATAACGAAAAGCTTTCGGAGATGTGCCAGCGCAACGGCTGGTATCTTGTGGATATCTGTTCCGCCGTGCAGGACAGCGAAGGCAACCTCAACGTTTCCTACTGCAGCGACCCGGATGACATGGGCATTCATTTTACGGACGAGGGCTGCCGCGTGTGGATCGATTACCTCTATACGCATACGCCGCAATAACCAGATCTGCTGCCGAGAAAGGACCGATCAAAGATGAAAAAGATTGCCGCATTCCTGTGCACATTTTGCCTGCTGTTCTCCATGACCGCGTGCAGCGGGCAGGAGCAGAAAAATGCCGATCTCTCCGCCGTGATGGACGAGATGAAGGCGGTGCTGGAAAACACTGAGATGATGGATCTCACGGAAAACGACCTCATGCCGCAGTATGGCGTTGACGCGGCGGACTGTGAGCAGTTTGCCGTCTATATCGACTCCACCGGCCTGAAGGGCGACGAGATTGTGCTGCTTCAGGGCGTGGATGAGGATGCCGCCGCCCGCCTCAAGGAGAAGATGGACGAGCGTTACCAGCAGAAAGAGAACACCATGAAAGACTACCAGCCCGAGGAGTTTGCCATGCTGCAGGCTTGCAGCGTGGAGCAGCAGGGCACCTATGTGAGTATGATCGTCTCCCCGCAGCACGAGGAGCTCGAAAAGATCTATCAGGAGGCCTTTGCTTGATTTTCTCCTGACTGGAACGCAAATCCCCCGTGCCGATCTGTCCCGATCGGCGCGGGGGATTTTGTCTTTGAAATGCTTTTGTGCGGCAGGTGCCTCTCTTTCCCGCCTTTGCTCAGACCTTGATTTGCCTCAGAATTTTTCCTACGCTGCCGGTGATGACGAGGTTGGCGCGGCTATCCATCGGCGTGGGGCTGCGGTTGATCACGGCGAGGCGGTCGCCGTCGTAGTAGCTGACAAGGCCGCTGGCCGGATAGACAGCCAGAGACGTGCCGGCGATGATCAGCATATCGGCGTTTGAAATGGCGCGCACGGCGCCTTCCAGCGTGCGCTGATCCAGGCTTTCCTCATAGAGGACTACGTCAGGCTTCACAACGCCGCCGCAGACGGGGCACAGGGGGATACCCGTGCTGTGCAGGATAAAATCAAGGCCGTATTCCCTGTGGCATTTCCGGCAGTAATTGCGCAGCACGGAGCCATGCAGCTCGTAGACGGTTTTGCTGCCGGCCGCCTGGTGGAGGCCGTCAATGTTCTGCGTCACAATGGCCGAAAGCTTCCCGGCGCGCTCCAGCTCGGCCAGCTTTTTGTGGGCGTCGTTCGGCTTTGCGTCAGGGTAAAGAAGCTTGTCGCGGTAAAAATCGTAGAACTCGGCTGTGTGCCGCTCATACATGGTGTGACTCAGCATTTCCTCCGGCGGGTATTTGTATTTCTGGTGATAGAGCCCGTCCGTGCTGCGAAAATCGGGAATCCCGCTTTCCGTGGAGACGCCCGCGCCGCCGAAAAAGACAATCCGATGGCTGTTGTCCACCCATTCCTGCAGCTTTTCCATATCCGTCATGGCACATTCCTCCTTTGGCTCAGCGCAGCAGCAAGCGCGCGAACGGCAGCTTTCCGTAATAGGGCGGGTAGCGCAGCGGCAGGTCCAGCGCCGTCTGTGCCTTCATCACGCTTTTCAGATGCGAGAAGGTCAGGAAGCCCGCCTTGCCGTGGTAGGCGCCCATGCCGCTCTCGCCCACGCCGCCGAAGGGCATGCGCGGATTGGTCAGATGCACCACAACGTCGTTCACACAGCCGCCGCCGAAGCGCAGTTCTTCCAGCACACGGCGTTCATGATCCCGATCGTGCGTAAAGAGGTAAACGGCGAGCGGTTCCGGCCGGCTTTTCACCTGCTGCAGTGCGTCCGCAAAGCTTTGATAGGGGATCACGGGCAGGATGGGCCCGAAAATTTCCTCCTGCATCACGGGGCTGTCCCACGAAACATCCGTGAGCACGGTGGGGGAGATCTTCCGTTCCTCGTCGGAGTAGACGCCGCCCACAGCCGCAAAGCCGCTCTGCAGCAGTCCCTTCAGCCGTTCCATATGCTTTTCGTTTACAATCTTACCGTAATCCGGGCAGCGCAGCGGCTCCTCTCCATACATCCGCGCCACGGCAAGGCCGAATTCCCGCACAAAGTCGTGCACCATCCCCTGCGGGAGAAGCACGTAGTCGGGCGCCACACAGGTCTGCCCGGCGTTGATCAGTTTTCCCCATGCAATGCGGCGGGCTGCCAGCTTCAGATCGGCTGTCTCATCGAGAATGCAGGGGCTTTTCCCACCCAGCTCGAGCGTCACGGGCGTCAGGTGCGCGGCGGCCGCCTCCATCACGGCACGGCCCACAGCCGGGCTGCCGGTGAAGAAAATGTGGTCCCATTTCAGCCGCAGCAGCTCACGGTTTGAGCCTTCCCCGCCGGGGACAACGTCCACCAGGCCGCGCGGGAAGGACGTTTCCAGCATCTCTCCCAGCACGGCGGCCGTCTTTTCCGCAAAACGCGAGGGTTTCACCACGGCGCAGTTCCCGGCCGCCAGCGCCGCGGCCAGCGGGGCAAGCGTGAGTTGGACGGGATAATTCCACGGGGAGAGGATGAGCACGGAACCGAGCGGATCGGGCTGCACAAAGCAGCGTGCCGGGAACTGCGGCTTGGAGCAGCGAACACGGCGTGGGCGCATCCAGGCACTCACATGATCGCGCAGCGTGCGGATCTCCTCATAGACGACGGCGAGTTCGGCAACATAGCCCTCGAAGGGCGCCTTTCCCAGATCCTCCTGCAAGGCTTGGAGCAGCTTCGGTTCCCAGCGCTTCACAGCATCCAGAAGCCGTTTGAGCGCTGCCCGGCGAAAACCGGCCGAGCGCGTAATGCCCGTTTCAAAAAATTCCTGTTGACGCTTTTGCATCTCCTGCATGCGATCCATTGGCTGTTTCCCCCTTTTCCATCGCAATGTGCGCGGCTATTCTAGTATCTCTTATTGTAGACGCGGTGACTCCTGATTGCAAGATTTTTTCCGCTGCGCTCAGGAAAAGTTCACGAAAAATTGGTTGAGCCGGCTTTTTGTATTTGATATAATAACCTCATTGGGCCTGCAGGATGCAAAAACGCTGTGCCCAAAAAAGACAGCATCGTCAGCCTTGCCCGGATACCGCGGGGCTGTGTTGCCATACATTTTGCGCGGGCTGCCCTGAAAGCCCGTGAGACCGTTGTTTTTGGAGGAACCCCTATGCAGGAACTTTCGCTCCGTATTTTGGAAGAAGTGAAGAAATCCGTCGTCGGCAAGGACGATGTTGTCCGCAAGGTGTATATGACCATTTTGGCCGGAGGCCACATCCTGCTGGAAGACATTCCCGGCGTGGGAAAGACAACGCTTGCCCTGGCATTTGCCGGGGCGATGGATCTCCGTTTCCGGCGGCTTCAGTTCACGCCGGACGTGACGCCTTCGGATATCACAGGCTATTCTGTGCCGGATCTGGCTGCCGGCACGCTGAAATACCGCCCCGGCGCGGCAGTGTGCAACCTTTTTCTCGGCGACGAAATCAACCGCGCCAGCCCGAAAACGCAGAGCGCCCTGCTCGAAGTGATGGAGGAGGGGCAGATCACGGTGGATGGTGTGACGCGCCGGATTCCGCCGCCGTTCATCGTGATTGCCACACAGAACCCGGAGGGCTCCGCCGGCACGCAGCCGCTGCCGGAATCCCAGCTTGACCGCTTCATGGTGCGGCTGAGTATGGGCTACCCGAGCCCGGAGGATGAGGAACGCATCCTCATGCGCTCCCAGCCGGGTGCCGCGCCGGAGCGCTCCGCCGAGCCCGTGATCCGCAGGGAGGATCTGCTGCGGATGCAGGGAGAGACGGCGGCCGTCTATCTCTCGCGCGAGATGAGCTGCTATCTGGTGCGGCTCGCGAACGCCACGCGCGAGAGCGAGGATCTTCGTTTGGGCGCCAGCCCGCGCGCCACGCTGGCCCTTGCCGCCATGTGCCGTGCCGGGGCTTACCTGGAAGGCCGCGATTATGCCGTGCCGCAGGATGCCGCCGCTGTCTTTCTGGATGTGATGACGCACCGCGTCAAGCTCAGCCCGAAGGCACGCATCAGCAACAAAACGCCGTTTGACGTCCTGGCGGAAATCCTGCGCTCTGTGCCGCAGCCTTCGCTGCACCGGTAACGGCCATGTGGAGCAGACGGCTGGCCTACCTTGCCGCCCTTGCGGCGGGCGGCCTGTTTTTCCTCTTTTTCCGCGGCTATCTCTCATTTTTCACGCTGCTGTTCCTGGTTGCGCTCCCGGTCCTGTCTTTTGTGTGGCTGCTCCTTTCGTGGCTGCCGCTGCGCGTTTCTCTGGAGGCGGGTCAGCTTGCCGCCGAGCGGCGGGAATCGTTCGTGTTTCGCGTGCGCGTTGCGTCCCGGCGGGCGCTCCCCGTGCCCTGTGTGCGTGTGTCGCTCCGCCTGTGCAATGCGCTGGGAGGCGGCGTGGAGCGGCGCGAGCTCTATTTCCCGTTCTCCGGCCGCGAATCGTCGGCGGAACTTACGTGCCGTTCTGCCTGCTGCGGCTGTGTCCGCGCTGAGATCAGGCGGGCGTGTGCTCTCGATTTTCTGCGATTGTTTTCTCTGCCTGTGCGCGCCGCGCACGCGGCGGAGGTTTTTGTGCTGCCCTCGCGCAAGCCTGCGCCCTCTGTCCTCTCGGAAAATTCGCTTTTGCAGGGATTCGGGGAGCTCACGCTTCCCACGCGGCCCGGCAGTGATTTTTCGGAGCTCACGGGCACGCGCGCGTATCGGGAGGGCGATCCGCTGCACCGCGTGCACTGGAAGCTCACGGAAAAGACGGGTGCGCTCGTGGTCCGCCAGGGAAGCCGACCGGCCAGCCGTTCCCTGCGCTTCCTTTTGGAGTACGGCGACAAGCTGGAGGGCAGCGACGCCATGCTGGAGGTGTTTTCCCGCCTGGCTTTTCTGCTGGCGGGCCGGGGTGTCCCGGCTGAGGTGTGCTGGATTTCCGGAGGGGAGATCACCAGTGAAACATTTGAAGACGAGGACGGCGTTTCCCTTCTGCTGCGCCGCCTGCTCTCCGTGCGGCCGTCCGGTTCTGCGCTGGAGCTGTTCCGCGGGGAGGAGCGCTGGAAATGCGCGCACCTTCTCTATGTCACGCCCTGTTTTGAGCCGGATCAGCTTTCCCTGCTGATCGGGGAGGAGAGCGCTTCCCGTTTCACGGTGCTGCAGTGCCTGCCTCCCGCCGGGGAGCAGCCGCACAGCCCCGTTGTGATCCCCATGGTCCCGGAGCGGCTGGAAACCTGCCTTTCGGAGGTGGAATTGTAAATCGTGAAGGATGTGAAACAAAACAAAGAAATCCGCGGCGCGGGATCCGGCCTGTTCCTGCAGCCCGCCGTCTTTTCCGCTTCCCCCGGCAGGGGCTGGACAGCCTTCCTGATGGACTGCCTGCTGCTCTTTTTCGGCCTGTTCGGCGCGGCGTGGGCGTTTCTCAGCGCTTTTTCCCTGCCCGTCGATCCGGTCTTCCCGCTTGTGCTTGCCGCATCGTTTGCCCTGCTCTTTACGGCGGCGTACCGCTGGCGCTTTGCGGATGTCATTTTGTTTGTGCTGGCCGCCAGTCTGTGTGTGTTTCTGTGGCGCTTTCAGGAGGAGATCGTGCAGGGCTTCCTTGTCACGGCAAACTGTATGATGGCAGCTTTCACCGCGAATTCGCCCTACACGTTTCCCACCTTTGTCACGGAAACGGCAGGGGAGGAGGAGGCCGCGCGCTGCGCCGCCTTCTTTTTGGGCGTGTGCA
>ERZ1090869.78-NODE-78-length-49918-cov-57.249865_pt1 | contig 49918 bp, 46 predicted proteins | sample MGYA00478474_ERZ1090869 | MGnify/ENA primary metagenome ERZ1090869 (study PRJEB33644, sample SAMEA5815748) | chicken gut metagenome | biome: Chicken; feature: Gastrointestinal Tract; material: Caecum | place: Ireland | collected 2019-01-01 | study: A study of the... | reverse complement strand
TATGGTATGCTACAAATAAGGGTGCTGCCGATAAACGGCAAGCGGTATCCCCCTGGTCAGGTCTGACTCGATCGGGGGCGCTTCTTGCCCTCCGATCGCATGAAAGGAGGGCTTGGCTTATGGTTACTTATTCCGATCTCATCCAGATTGGCATTCTGATCGTTGGCCTTCTTAGCCTGTTTGTACAGATCACTAAGAAATAAAAGAAGTAACCGCCATAGTTTCCAGCTCGTGCGGTTACTTCTGTGACCGATCGGGGGGACTACCGTTTGTCCGGCAGCACCCGTTTCTGTAAAAAGTATAGCGCAAACGCCGCTTTTTGTCAAGACGCCTCTCGCCCACACTTGCGGGCCGGAGGCGCTTTTGCATGGCCAATCAGTACAGCTTTGCGCCGGCGGGGATGTGGTCGTCCACCAGCAGCAGGTGCAGCTTTTCGGCGCCCAGCTCGTGGTGCACCGCCGAGATCAGCATCCCGCAGGAGTCGATGCCCATCATCTTGCGGGGGGGCAGGTTGGTGATGGCGATGGCCGTCTTGCCCACCAGCTCCTCCGGCTCGTAATAGGCGTGGATGCCGCTGAGGATCACCCGGTCGGTGCCGGAGCCGTCGTCCAGGACGAACTGCAGCAGCTTTTTGCTCTTGGGCACCGCGCTGCAGGCCTTGATCTTGACGGCCCGGAAGTCGGACTTGGAGAAGGTCTCAAAGTCCACCATGTCCTCGAACAGGGGCTCGATCTCCACGTGGGAGAAGTCGATGGGCTCCGCTGCGGCGGGGGCGGGCGCCGCTTCCGCCGCCGGGGCCTCGGGCTGGGCCGGGGCGGCCTCGGGGGCCTTCTCCGGCCGGGGGGCGGCCGGCCCGTCCAGGGGCTTCATGGTGGGGAACAGCAGCACGTCCCGGATGGAGGCCGAGTCGGTCAGCAGCATGACCAGCCGGTCGACCCCGAAGCCCAGGCCGCCCGTGGGGGGCAGGCCGTACTCCAGGGCGTTGACGTAGTCGTAATCCACCTGGGCCTTGCAGCCGGGCTCCAGGGCCTTGCGCTCGGCCACCTGGCGCTCGAAGCGGTCCTTCTGGTCGATGGGGTCGTTCAGCTCGCTGAAGGCGTTGCCGTACTCGGTGCAGTCGATGAAATATTCAAACCGCTCGGTGAAGGCGGGGTCGTTGGGCTTGCGCTTGGCCAGGGGGCTGATCTCCACCGGGTAATCGTAGATGAAGGTGGGCTGGATCAGCTTATCCTCCACGAAGGCGTCGAAGAAGGCCGCCAGGATGGAGCCCCGGGTGGGCACCTCGGGCAGGTCCACGTTGTGGGCCTTGGCCGCGGCGATGGCGTCGGAGTCGGTCTTCCAGTCGTGGTAATCCACACCGGAATATTTCTTGACCGCCTCCACCATGGTCAGCCGCTCCCAGTGGCCCATGTCGATCTGGTTGCCCTGGTAGGTGATGACCAGGCTGCCGCAGATCTTCTCGGCCAGCCGCTTGTACAGCTCTTCCACCAGGTCCATCATGCCGTGGTAGTCGGTGAACGCCTGGTACAGCTCGATGGAGGTGAACTCGGGGTTGTGCTTGGGGTCCATGCCCTCGTTGCGGAAGATGCGGCCCACCTCGTACACACGGTCCATGCCGCCCACCACCAGCCGCTTGAGGTACAGCTCGGTCTCGATGCGCAGGACCATGTCCATGTTCAGGGTATTGTGGTGGGTGATGAAGGGCCGGGCCGACGCGCCGATCTCAAAGGGGGTCAGGATGGGGGTGTCCACCTCCAAAAAGCCCTTCTCGTCCAGATAAGCGCGGATCTCCTTCAGGATGCGGCTGCGCTTAACGAAGGTGTCCTTGACCTCGGGGTTGGCGATCAGGTCCACATAGCGCTGGCGGTAGCGCATTTCGGTGTCGGTCAGGCCGTGGAACTTTTCGGGCAGGGGGCGCAGGCTCTTGGCCAGCAAGGTCAGCTCGGTGACCCGCAGGCTCAGCTCGCCGGTCTTGGTGCGGAACACCTCGCCCCGCACGCCGATGATGTCGCCCACGTCCAGCTTTTTGAAGGCGGCATAGGCCTCCTCCCCCAGCTCGTCCCGGCGGACGTAGAGCTGGATGTCGCCCTTGTCGTCCCGCAGGTGGGCAAAGCTGGCCTTGCCCATCACCCGCTTGGACATCATGCGGCCGGCCAGAGCGGCGGTGCGGCCGGCGTCGGCCTCGTTGGGCAGGCCGGCGTATTCCGCCTTCAGGTCGGCCGAGTAGGCGTCCTGGGGGAACTTGGTAATGGCAAAGGGGTCGCTGCCGGCGGCACGCAGGTCGGCCAGCTTCTGGCGGCGGACCTGCACCTGCTCGCTGTCGGCAGGAGCTGCGGTATTCTTGATCTCTTCCATGCTCTCCTCCGCTTACGCCTTGCTGTGGGTGATAGCCAGCACCTTGTAGACCACGGTGTGGCCGGCGGGCAGCAGCACCTCGGCTTCATCGCCCACGGCCTTGCCCAGCAGGGCGTGGCCCACGGGGCTCTCGTCGCTGATCTTGCCCTTGAAGGGGTCGGCCTCGGTGCGGCCCACGATGTCATATTCCTCGGGGTCCTCGTCCTCCATCTGGATGGTGACGTGGGTGCCCACCGAAACGCTGTCCACGCTCAGCTCGCTCTCGTCGATGACCTTGACGTTCTTGATCATCTGTTCCAGCTCGGTGATCCGGTTCTCGACCAGGCCCTGGGTGTTCTTGGCCTCGTCGTATTCGCTGTTCTCGGACAGGTCGCCGTGGCTGCGGGCCTCTTTGATCTCCTCAGCCAGCTCCTTGCGGCGGACCGTCTTGAGGTATTCCAGCTCTTCCTTAATGGCCTGCAGGCCGGCGGCAGACATTACGATTTCCTGTGCCATGGATCTGAATCTCTCCTTATGTTTCAAATGTGCGGCGGTATGGTCAAAAGCCGCAAGTCGGCGTTTTTGCGGGGCAAAAGGGCTGCTCCCTCCGCCCTAACCTCTCTATTATAATAGCAACCTGCCGGGATGTCAACCAAAACCCATCGCAGATAGGTGCAAATGACCGCCCCACATAAAAGGACCCCGCCGGCAGAGGGAAGTGCCGACAGGGTCCGGGTGGATGTCTTTAACTTATGCGGCGGGGAGCTGCGGCTCAGTCGTCCGCGCCCTCGTCCAGGTTGCCCAGCTTGCGGGCCTGCTCGACCACGGCGGGCACCAGGTTCTCGGGCAGCACCTCGTAACGGGCGAACTCGCGGGTGAACCAGCCGCGGCCCTGGGTGGTCTGCCGGATGAAGGTGGTGAAGGTGGTCAGCTCGGCCAGGGGCACCTCGGCGATGATGGTCTGCAGGCCGTCCTCGTCGGGCTCCATGCCCAGCACGCGGCCGCGGCGCTTGGTCACGTCGCCCATGACGTCGCCGGTGTTGTCGCCGGGGATGTGGGCCCGGACGGTGTAGATGGGCTCCAGGATGACGGGGCCGGCCTCGGGCATGGCCGCCTTATAGGCCAGCTTGGCCGCCATGATGAAGGCCATTTCGGAGGAGTCGACGGGGTGGTAGCTGCCGTCCAGCAGGGTGGCCTTGAGGCCCACCATGGGGTAGCCGGCCAGCACGCCCTTCTCGGCCGCCAGGCGGACGCCCTTTTCGACGGCGGGGAAGAAGTTCTTGGGCACCGAACCGCCAAAGACCTGTTCCTCAAACTGGATGGCGTCGCCCTCGCAGGGCTCGAACTTGATGACCACGTCGCCGAACTGGCCGTGGCCGCCGGTCTGCTTCTTGTGGCGGCCCTGCTTCTGGACCGGCTTGCGGATGGACTCGCGGTAGGCGATGCGGGGGGCTTCCAGCCCGATCTCGACGCCGAACTTGTTCTTCAGCTTGGCCTTGACCACGTCCAGGTGCTGCTCGCCCAGGCCACCGATGATCTGCTGGTGGGTCTCTGCGTTGTTCTCGTAGCTGAGGGTGGGGTCCTCCTCCATCAGGCGGGCCAGGGCGCTGCTGATCTTGCCCTCGTCCCCTTTCTTGGCCACGGTGACGGCCATGAAGAAGCTGGGGCTGGGGAAGACCGGCGCGTCCAGCTTGACCACGCGGGAGGCGTCGCAGAGGGTGTCGCCGGTGCGGGCGCTGACCATCTTGGCCACCGCGCCGATGTCGCCGGCGGTGATCTCGTCGGTGTCGATCTGCTTTTTGCCGCAGATGAACATGGGCTTGCCCAGTTTTTCGGTGTCGCCGGTGCGGGCGTTGACCAGGCTCATGCCCGGGGTCACCTTGCCGCTGACCACACGCAGATAGCTCATCTTGCCCACGAAGGGATCGGCCACCGTCTTAAAGACGTAGGCGGCGGTGGGCTCGGCGGCGTCGCAGTGCAGCTCCACCAGCTCGCCGGCGGCGTTCTCCGCCGGGATGGCGGCGGCGTGGGCCGGGCTGGGCAGCAGCTTGTCCATATTGTACAGCAGCATATCCAGCGCCTGCAGGTTGACGGCGCTGCCGCAGAACACGGGGGTGATCAGGCCGTCCTTGACGCCCTTGCGCATCCCTTCCACGATCTCTTCGGTGGTGAAAGGCTCGCCGCCGAAGAACTTTTCCATCAGCTCGTCGTCGGTCTCGGCGATGGCCTCGCTCATGGCCTCGATCAGGCCCTGGAAGCGGTGGCCGATGTCGGGCAGGTCGATCTGGATCTGCTTGCCGCTCTCGTACTTGAACGCCTTCTGGCTGAACAGGTTGATGTAGACGCTGGTGCCGTCGTCCAGGCGGGCGGGCACCACGCAGGGGCAGATGCTGGAGCCGAACTTGATCTTCATGTCCTCCAGGATCTGGAAGTAGTTGGAGTGCTCCAGGTCGGACTTGGTCACAAAGACCATGGTGGCCTTGCCGTTTTTGCGCGCCAGCTGGAACGCCTTCTCGGCGCCCACCGTGACGCCGCTGCGGCCCGACACGCAGACCAGCACGCTCTCGGCGGCGCGGATGCCCTCGTACTCGCCCGCCTCAAAATCGAACAGGCCCGGCGCGTCGATCAGGTTGTACTTGACCCCGCCGTACTCCACCGGGACCACCGAAGCCGAAAGGCTGGCCTTCCGCTTGGCTTCCTCCGGGTCGAAGTCGGAGATGGTGGCGCCGTCTTCCACGCGGCCCATCCGCTCGGACGCACCCGAAAAATAGACCAATGCCTCGGTCAGCGTCGTTTTGCCGCTGCCGGCATGGCCTGCAATCAAGATATTGCGGATATTGTTGCTTGCGTATTTCATAACGGTCTTTTCCCTCTTTTCCGCCTGGCGGGACTTCTCTCCGCTTTTGTGGCATATTTTACAAAGATAATACCACATCCAAGGGCTGTTTTAAATGATTTGCGCCAAATTTGGCCTTCCAAAGTTCCAGGCTGACTTTTGTGCATTTTGTCAAGTGAAGCGTCCCGCATTGTGTTTTGGACGCTGATACGGTATAATACCCACAAATCCAACTGCGCAGGGAGGCGCTTTTTATGAAACAACGCAACGACTACATCAACTGGGACGAATACTTTATGGGCATCGCGCTGCTTTCCGCCATGCGCTCCAAGGACCCCAACAGCCAGGTGGGGGCTTGCATCGTCAGCCCCGAAAACAAGATCCTCTCATTGGGCTACAACGGGATGCCCATCGGCTGCGACGACGACGCCATGCCCTGGGGCCGGGAGGGCCAGCCCCTGGACACCAAATATATGTACGTATGCCACGCCGAGCTGAACGCCATCCTCAACAGCGCCCACAACAACCTCAAGGGGGCGCGGATCTACGTCACCCTCTTCCCCTGCAACGAGTGTACCAAAGCCATCATCCAGTCGGGCATCGGGGAGATCGTCTATTACGACGACAAATACCACGACAGCGACTCCAGCGTGGCCGCCCGCTTCATGCTGCACAAGGCAGGGGTCCGGGTGACCCCCTACCGCGCCAGCGGGCGCAGGGTGGAGTTCACCCTCTGAGCGCCCCGCTTGACAGCGGCCCCCGGGCGTCGTATAATGGTTGCATATTCTTCCGGTTTTATCATCATTATATTGTATATATGCAGAAAGGGGAGTTTCCCGTGAATTTGAAAGGCCGCAGTTTTTTAAAGCTGCTCGACTATACCCCCGCCGAGATCGCCGCCCTGCTCAGCCTGGCGGCCCGCCTCAAGGCCCAGAAAAAGGCCGGCGTGCGCCACGACGGGCTGCGGGGCAAGAACATCGCCCTGATCTTTGAAAAGACCTCCACCCGCACCCGGTGCAGCTTCGAGGTGGCCGCCCACGACCTGGGGATGGAAGTGACCTATCTGGACCCCGCGGGCAGCCAGATCGGCAAAAAGGAATCCATCGCCGACACCGCCCGGGTGCTGGGCCGGATGTTCGACGGCATCGAGTACCGGGGCTACGGGCAGGAGATCGTGGAAGAGCTGGCCCGGTACGCCGGCGTGCCGGTCTGGAACGGCCTGACCAACGAGTTCCACCCCACCCAGATCGTGGCCGACTTTTTGACCATCCAGGAGCATTTCGGCCGGCTGAACGGGCTCCGCCTCGTCTATTTCGGGGACGCCCGCTACAACATGGGCAACAGCCTGATGGTGGGCTGCGCCAAGATGGGGCTGCACTTCACCGCCTGCGCCCCCAAAAAATACTGGCCCGACCCGGCCCTGATCGACCAGTGCCAGGCCATCGCCCACGAGACCGGTGGTTCTATCTTCTTTGAAACAGACCCCCTGGCCGCCGCCCGGGGCGCCGACGTCCTTTACACCGACGTGTGGGTCTCGATGGGCGAGCCGGCGGAGATCTGGGCCCAGCGGATCGCCGACCTAGCCCCCTACCAGATCAACAGCGCCCTGATGCAGGCCGCCGGGCCCCAGGCCGTCTTTATGCACTGCCTGCCCGCCTTCCACGACCACAAGACCCTCATCGGCAAGGAGATGGGCGAGCGGTTCGGCCGGGATGCCATGGAGGTCACCGACGAGGTGTTCGAAGGGCCCCAGAGCATCGTCTTTGACGAGGCCGAAAACCGGATGCACACCATCAAGGCCGTGATGGCGGCCACCCTTGGCTATACCGCCGAATGATCCTCTGCACCCAAAACAAATGCCCCGGAGCCGCGGGCCCGCCTTGCGGCCGGCGCCTGCTCCGAGGCAATGTTCCAGGCGTCCCGCCCGTCCGCACCCAACGGCCGGACGGGACGTTTTTGATGGTATCGCTGTATGGGATCAGTGACGGCGCAGCAGGCCGGCCCGCAGCAGGGTGCGGCGCAGGACGCTGCCCAGCCCCGACGCCAGGGCCGCCTTGGCCGCGTCAAAGGGGATGAAGGGCACCACGCAGACCGCCAGGGCATAGGACAGGGTGCAGCCCATCTGGACGATGAACCAGGCGGTGCCAAAGGCATAGCTGACGGCCACCCCTGCGGCGAGGCCCAGCCCGGACCAGAACGGCCGGCCTTCCGACCGCTCCACTGCCCAGCCGCCGATCAGCACCTGGGCCAGATACCCGATCAGGTAGCCGCCGGTGGGGCCAAACAGGACGGCCGCCCCGGCCGCGTACCCGGCAAACACCGGCATCCCCGCCGCCCCCAGCAGCAGATAGGCCGCCACGCTCAGCACCCCCCAGCGGGGCCCCAGCAGCCAGGCCGCCAGGCTGACGGCAAAGTTGGCCATGGCGATGGGCACCGGCCCGATGGGGACCGACAGCGGCCCCAGCACACAGAGGACGGCAGCCATCAGGGCCGCGGCCGTCAGGGTGGAAACGTCTTGTTTTTTCTCTCGCATCATCTTGCACTTCCCTGCCTTTCTGGTGCAAGTATACGGGAAAGCATCTCGAAATGCAATCCAAATTTTTGTGAAAAGGAGTGTGGACCGATGGGCGGCGGACACGTGACCCGTCCCGGCTTTGGGCTGGGCCAGCCCGACCCCGGGCATCCCATGACCGAATTTTACACCCTGCTCTTAGAGGGGCTGACAGGGGCCGAGCGTTTCGCCCTGCCGGGGCTGTACGCCCGGTTCGACCCGCCGGGCTGGCCCATCGAGACGGAGGAGGCTCCCGACTGGTGCAGCCTCTCCCCCGCCCCCAAAGAGGGGTTTGCCCCGATCCTGCCCGCCGGGCAGCTGCGGGTGCAGTACGCCGAGCTGCGGTGCACCGCAGCCGGGACGCCCGCCGCCCTGGTCCTGACCGAGGAGGGCCGGCGGACCACCTGCGCGGTGCGGCTGCTGCCGCCCTTCCTCTGGCCGTCGGAGGAGGCCGTCCCGCCCTGGCCGGACACCACCTCCGCCCTGACCCTGACCCTGGGCCCCGACGCCCCCGGCCTGGCCGACGCCGCGCCCCAGGCGCTTGCCCGCCGCCTGATCGAGGACGGCACGGGCAAGGCCTGGGTCAGCCACCCGCTGCTGGACCGCTGGCTGGCCGCCCAGGCCGCCCGCTGGAAGCGGCTGTGGCGGTAACGGTCAGTTTTGGGAGGCCGCCCGCAGCATCCGCTCCAGCTCCATGGCCGCGACGCTGAGCGGGCGGCTTTTGTCCTTGACCAGGCTGATGTACCGCAGGGGCGGGGGCGTCTCCAGGGTCAGGCGGACCACCTCGCCTTTGGCCAGGGCGTCCCGGGCAAAGTCCTCCGGGACAAAGGCCAGACCCAGCCCGTACCGCACCAGAGGCACCAGCTGGTCGGTGGTGGCGGTCTGGACGTCCGGCTCCAGCACGGCGCCCTGCCGGGCAAACAGCCGGGCGTAAAAGGCAAAGGTGGAGCTGTCCTGCCCCAGGCAGATCAGGGGCAGGCCGGCCAGCTGCGCATAGGTCAGGGGACGCCCGGCCAGATGGGCATACTCCGGCCCTGCCACCAGCAGGTCCTGAAAGGGCCGCAGGCGCTGCTCGGTGAGGGGGGCGGCCAGCTCCCCGCAGGGGGTGCCCACCACCGCCAGCTCCACCAGGCCGGAGCGCAGCGCCCCAATGGCCTGAGGGGTGGAGTGGTTGGTGATCTGCAGCCGCACCCCCGGGTACCGCCGCCGGAAGTCCCGCAGCACCGGCAGCAGCAGCCCGTGCAGGGCCGTCTCGCTGGCGCCGATGGCCACCCGGCCGCTGTGCAGGCTGCGGCGGCTGGCCAGCTCGGACTCGGCGGCCTGCATCTGCTCCTGCATGATCTGGACATGGGCAAACAGCTGCCCGCCCTCGGGGGTCAGGGCCACCCCCCGGTGGCTGCGCTCGAACAGGCGGCAGCCCAGCTCCTGCTCCAGCAGGTTGATGGTCCGGGTGATGTTGGGCTGGCTGCCGTGCAGGACCTCCGCCGCCCGGGTAAAGCTGCGGTATTGGGCCACATAGTAAAAAATGCGGTAGTAATCGTAGGGCACCGGCATAGGTGCGGCCTCCTTCATCTGGTTTTGATATGATTTGTATATAAAACATATATTTTACTTATGCCGCACAAAAAAGTATACTATTTTTCGGCATAAATTACAACAGCGGCTTCTGCCTGCATGCCTGTAAGGAGGAATTTTTGTGAACAAAGACCTGACGGTGGGAAATCCGTCTACCGTGCTGTGGAAGTTCTGCCTGCCCATGTTCGGCAGCGTGGTCTTTCAACAGCTGTACAACATTGCGGACAGCCTGGTGGCCGGCAAGTTCGTGGGCGAAGCGGCCCTGGCGGCCGTGGGCAACAGCTACGAGATCACCCTGATCTTCATCGCCTTTGCCTTTGGGTGCAACATCGGCTGCTCGGTGATCGTGTCCCGGTTTTTCGGGGCCAAGCAGTACCGGGATATGAAGACCGCCGTCACCACCTCCCTGATCGGCTGCGCGGCCCTGGTGGCCCTGCTGATGCTGGTGGGGCTGGCGGGCTGCGACGCCCTGCTGGAGCTCATCAACACCCCGGAGGAGATCCTGGCCGACTCGGCCCTGTATCTGGACATCTACGTCCTGGGGCTGCCCTTCATGTTCTTTTACAACGTAGCCACAGGCATTTTCTCCGCCCTGGGGGACAGCAAGACCCCCTTCTTCTTCCTGGCGGCCTCGTCGGTCAGCAACATCTTTATGGACATCCTCTTTGTCACCGCCTTTGACATGGGGGTGGCCGGCGTGGCCTGGGCCACCTTCCTGTGCCAGGGGGTCAGCTGCGTGCTGGCCGTCTGGGCTGTGGCCCGCCGGATGCAGGGCATCCCCACCCCGGAAAAGCCCGCCCTCTTCTCCTGGCGGATGCTGGGCAAGATTGCCATCATCGCCGTGCCCAGCATCCTGCAGCAGAGCTCGGTCTCGGTAGGCAACATCATCATCCAGAGCGTCATCAACAGCTTTGGCGCCAGCGTCATCGCCGGCTATTCGGCGGCGGTCAAGCTGAACAATCTGGTTATCACCTCCTTCACCACCCTGGCCAACGGCATCTCCAACTACACCAGCCAGAACCTGGGCGCCGCCAAGCCCGAGCGGGTGCGCCAGGGCTACCTCGCCGGCGTCAAGCTGGTCTGGCTGATCTGCGTGCCCCTGGCGGCCGCCTACTTCTTTGCGGGGCGGCAGCTGCTCTTTTTGTTCATGAACGAGCCCACCGGCACCGCCATCGAGACGGGCATCCTCTTTTTGCGGATCGTGGCCCCCTTCTACTTCGCGGTGTCCCTCAAGCTGGTATCGGACGGGGTGCTGCGGGGCTGCTCGCTGATGGTCCAGTTCATGGCGGCCACCTTTGCCGACCTGATCCTGCGGGTGGCCCTGTCGGTGGGGCTGTCCGCCACCAGCCTGGGTTCCACCGGCATCTGGCTGTCCTGGCCCATCGGCTGGGTCATCGGCACCGGGCTGTCCCTCCTGTTCTGCCTGCGGGCCGTGGGCCGCGCCCGGGCCCTCGAAACCGGGGAGGAGCCCCTTCCGTCCGCCCCCGCCGGGGAGGAAGCCTGACCGCTCCGCCTCTGGGAGAACCTTCCTGTCAAGGAAGTTTACAGGTGAAATTTGTTAAAGTTCACAATAAACAAGTCTCATGTATCAAAAAACTATGGCTGGTTTGTGACTTGCGGCTGGCGCTTCAGTTGATTATACTATAGTACAAAGTAAGGGAGCTTCGATGGGAGAAGGGGCTCCCTTGCTTGTCTATTCTACTTTGATACGCTAAAGTAAGCAAGCAAGAAAGAGGGATTTTAGGTATGAAAACGAGCATTTCCCGCCGTCAGTTCCTGGCTGTTGTGGGCGCTGCCGCCGCTGTGGGCGCACTGACCGCCTGCGGTTCTTCGTCCAGCTCCACCGGCACGGCCGCTTCCACTGCCGCATCGGGCGCAGCTTCCGGCTCCGCCTCCGGCGACACCATCAAGGTGGGCTTGCTGGCCCCCCTGACCGGCGACGTGTCGGTCTACGGCATCGCCGTGGCCAACGGCGCCAACCTGTACATCAAGCAGATCAACGAGGCCGGCGGCATCAACGGCAAGCAGGTCGAGGTCATCGAGATGGACGAGCAGGGCGACGCCACCCAGGCTGTCACCTGCTTTACCCAGATGGTGGACCAGGGCATCACCGCTCTGATCGGCGACGTCACCACCACCCCCACCCTGGCCGTTGTGGCTGAGACCCAGGACTACAATATGCCCATGGTCACCGCATCCGCTACCGCCGAGGCCGTCACCTACGACGCCGAGACCGACACCGTCTACACCAACGTGTTCCGCACCACCTTCACCGACCCGTTCCAGGGCGTGAAGATGGCCGATTACGCCACCGACAAGCTGGGCTACACCAAGGCCGCTGTGATCTACCAGACCGGTGCCGACTACAACGAGGGCCTGGCCACCAACTTTGAGGCCGAGTTCGAGGCCAACGGCGGCCAGATCGTCGCCTCCGAGACTTACTCCGCCGGCGACGTGGACTTCAAGACCCAGCTGACCACCATCCTGAACGCCGGCCCCGAAGTGGTCTACTGCCCCAACTACTACGAGGACGTGGGCCAGATCCTGACCCAGGCCACCGACGTGGGCCTGGACGTCCCCTTCCTGGGCGGCGACGGCTGGGACGGCGTCACCCAGTACGCCACTGCAGAGCAGCTGGACGGCTGCTACTTCTGCGCCAACTACGCCACCGGCTCCAACCCCGACTTTGAGAGCGCTTACGAGGCCGAGTACGGCGAGCCCTACCCCAACGGCTTCTCGCCCCTGGGCTACGACGCCGCTCTGACCGTCTGCGGCGGCCTGCAGGCCGCCGAGGAGGCCGGCCTGGAGCCCGGTTCCGACGAGTACAAGCAGGCCGTCATCGACGGCATCAAGAACGGCAGCTTTGAGGGCGTCACTGGCAGCTTCACCTTTGACGACCACAACGACCCCGTCAAGACTGCCGCCATCCTGACCTTCGAGAACGGCGAGGCCGTCTTCGTCGAGCAGTACTAAGCCGCCTGCCGGCTGCGCGCCGGCATGTGCAACGTGTTTATTGCGGAATACTGCGGAGCAATCGCAAACGGATCGTGCGGAGACCGTCCGGACATTGTCTCAGATGCTCGGACGGCCTCCGTCTTTTCGCGCCCCGCACAAAATGTCAAACAGAAAGGAACTGCTACCATGACAGTATTTTTCAGCCAGTTGATCAACGGCCTGTCGCTGGGCAGCATTTACGCGCTGATCGCCCTGGGCTACAGCATGGTGTACGGCATCATCCTGCTGCTGAACTTTGCCCACGGCGACATCATCATGGTGGGCGCGTATATGTCCTGGTTCGTGATGAACCAGCTGGGCCTCGGCCCGGTGACGGCGGTGTGCGCCTCCATCCTGACCTGTACCGTGCTGGGCGTGGTGATCGAAAAGATCGCCTACACCCCCCTGCGCGATGCGCCCCGCCTGTCCCTGCTGATCACGGCCATCGGTGTCTCCTTCTTCCTGGAGTACACCGCCGAGCTGATCCTGGGCTCGGGCGCCAAGGTGATCCCCGCTTACTTTACCAACCAGGTGTTCCAGATCGGCTCGGTCAACCTGAGCCTGACCACCATCCTGACCCTGGCGGTCATGGTCATCTCGATGATCGTGCTGACGCTGCTTGTCCAGCGCACCAAGCTGGGCAAGGCCATGCGGGCCGTCTCGGAGGACATGGACGCCGCCCGCCTGATGGGCGTCAACGTCAACAGCACCATTTCCTTCACCTTTGCGGTGGGCTCGGCCCTGGCCGGCATCGGCTCGGTGCTGTACTGCTGCAGCTATCCGCAGGCCACCCCCACCATGGGCTCGATGCTGGGCCTGAAAGCCTTCGTGGCCGCCGTGCTGGGCGGCATCGGCTCCATCCCCGGCGCCATGATCGGCGGCCTGGCCATCGGCGTCTGCGAGAGCCTTGTCTCGGCGGTGGGCCTGTCGGCCTGGCGTGACGCCGCCACCTTCGCCATCCTCATCATCGTCCTGCTGGTCAAGCCTACCGGCATCCTGGGCCGCAAGGTGCAGGAAAAGGTCTAAGGGGGTATCTGACTGTGAGCAAAGCAAAAGCGAAATACCGCGCGCTGAAAATGCCGGTGCGCTATCTCATCAATACCGTGCTGGTGGTCCTGCTCTTTTTCGCGCTGCAGGCCCTGTCTGCCGGCGTCCTGAGCACCTACCAGAATAAAGTCCTGCTGCTGGTGGGCATCAATATCATCCTGGCCGTCTCCCTGAACGTGGCCACCGGCTACCTGGGCCAGCTGCCGCTGGGCCACGCCGGCTTTATGGCGGTGGGCGCCTACACCAGCGCCCTGTTCACCAAATACTGCACCTGGCCGGAGCCGGTTGCCTTTGCGGCGGGCCTGGCCCTGGGCGCGCTGATGGCCTGCCTGTTCGGCGTGCTGATCGGCATCCCAGCCCTGCGCCTGAGCGGCGACTATCTGGCCATCCTGACGCTGGGCTTTGGCGAGATCATCCGCATCACCCTGAACAACATCGACAACGTCCTGGGCTTTTCCCTTTTCTACGGCGCCAAGGGCCTGAAGAACATCCCCAAGTACTCCGACCTGCTGTCGGTGTTCCTGTGCGTGGTGCTGACCTGCTTTTTCATCCACACCATGCTCAAGAGCCGCCACGGCCGCGCCGTCCTGGCCATCCGGGACAATGAGATCGCAGCCGAGAGCTGCGGCATCCAGACCACCTATTACAAGGTCATGGCCTTCGCCTTCTCGGCGGCCTTCGCCGGGCTGGCGGGCGGCCTGTACGCCGGCTATCTGGGCGTTCTGGACCCGGCCAGCTTCGACTTCATGAAGTCGATCGAGATCCTGGTCATGGTGGTGCTGGGCGGCATGGGCTCGATGCTGGGCTCCATCCTGTCGGCCACCGTCCTGACCATCCTGCCCGAGGCTCTGCGCAGCGTGGCGGATTACCGGATGGTCCTGTACTCGGTGGTCCTGATCCTGATGATGATCTTCCGCCCGGGCGGACTGCTGGGTAGCTACGACTTCTCCCTCAGCCGGATCATCAGCAAAGTGCTCAGCCATGGCGGGAAGGAGGAAACATCCCATGAGTGATCCCAAAAAGAAGACCGCCGCCCAGACGTCCGCCACCGGCGGCAACCCCACCTTTGACACCAGCCTGCACAGCATCCCTTCGGGCGGCTTTTTGACCGAGCGGGACATGGACAAGCGCCCTGTGCTGGACGTCCGGGGCCTGGGCATCGACTTTGGCGGCCTGACCGCGGTGGACAACTTCAACCTGATGATCGGCCGCAACGAGATCGCCGGCCTGATCGGCCCCAACGGCGCGGGCAAGACCACCGTCTTTAACCTGCTGACCAACGTCTACCAGCCCAGCCGGGGCTCCATCCTGCTGGACGGCGTGCCCACCGCCGGCAAAAAGACCTACCAGGTCAACCGGATGGGGGTGGCCCGCACCTTCCAGAACATCCGGCTGTTCAAGGACCTGACCGTCATCGACAACGTCAAGGTGGGCCTGCACCAGTCCATGAACTACCGCCTGCCCGAGGCCCTGCTGCGCCTGCCCAGCTACTGGAAGCAGGAGCGCAAGACCACCGACGAGGCCATCGGGCTTTTGAACATCTTCCATATGTCCGACCTGGCCGGCAAGCAGGCGGGCAGCCTGCCCTACGGCGCCCAGCGCCGGCTGGAGATCATCCGCGCCCTGGCCACCCGCCCCAAGCTGCTGCTGCTGGACGAGCCCGCCGCCGGCATGAACCCCTCCGAGACCGCCGAACTGATGGAGGTCATCCGCCGCATCCGGGACGAGTTCGACATCGCCATCCTGCTGATCGAGCACGACATGAACCTGGTCATGGGCATCTGCGAGGGCATCGCGGTGCTGAACTTCGGCCGGGTCATCGCCAAGGGCACCCCCGACGAGATCCGCAACAACCCCCAGGTCATCGAAGCCTACCTGGGCAAGAAGGAGGGCTGATCCATGGCACAGACTATGCTGAGCGTTGAAGGCATCAACGTCTACTACGGCGCCATCCACGCCATCAAGGACATCTCCTTCCATGTGAACGAAGGCGAGATCGTCACCCTGATCGGCGCCAACGGCGCGGGCAAATCCACCAACCTGAAAACCATCTCGGGCCTGCTGCACCCCAAGACCGGCTCCATCACCTACAAGGGCCAGAACATCACCGGGATGCGGGCCCACAAGATCGTCCAGGCGGGCCTGGCCCAGGTGCCGGAAGGCCGCCGGGTGTTCCTGCACATGACGGTGGAAGAAAACCTGGAGATGGGCGGCTACACCCAGGACCGCAGCACCATCGCCCCCAACATGGAAAAGGTCTACAACCTGTTCCCCCGGCTGAAGGAGCGCCGCCGCCAGATGGCGGGCACCCTGTCGGGCGGCGAGCAGCAGATGCTGGCCATGGGCCGCGCCCTGATGAGCAACGCCCAGATGCTGATGCTGGACGAGCCTTCCATGGGCCTGTCCCCCCTGCTGGTGCAGGAGATCTTCGACATCATCCAGGATGTCCACAAGGACGGCATGACCATCCTGCTGGTGGAGCAGAACGCCCAGATGGCCCTGTCCATCGCCGACCGCGCCTACGTCCTGGAGACGGGCCGCATCGTGATGGAGGGCACCGGGGCCGAGCTGCTGACCAACGAAAAGGTGCGCACCGCCTACCTGGGCGGCTGACGCCCCTTGCCCCAGGGCCGGCTGTCCGTCTCCCCGGCAGCGGCCCGCACCTGAAATCCCTATATCACATACCAAAGCCCCTGCCCCTCCCCGGATTGAGGAGAAGCAGGGGCTTTCCTGCTGTAAAAAATCTCAGTGGGCCGGGGTAAAGTCGGAAGGGGCCACCCAGCCGCCCTGGTCCAGGACCTGGCGCATGATCTGCATGACCCCCTGGTCCCAGTGGGGCGGCGCCAGAAAGGCCACCCGGGCCCGCAGGTCCTGGCTGCCGTTGGCCATCAGGAAGCCGTATTTGGCGGTGCAGAGCATCTCGGCGTCGTTGTAGGTGTCCCCGAAGGCCATCAGGTTGGCGTTCTGCAGCCCCAGGCTGCGCCCCAGCGCCCGCAGGGCCGCGCCCTTGTCCACGCCCCGGTTCATGATGTCCACCCAGTTGGCCCCCGCCACCGCCACCGAGAACCGCCCGGCGTACCATTTGCCGTAGCGCTTGTCGTAGGCGGCCTGGGCGTCCCCGCGGGGCAGGTAGACGGTGTATTTGTCGGCGGGGATGTCCAGGGCGGTCAGGTCGTCCACATAGGTGACGCGGGTGTAAAACTGGGCCAGCACCCGGGCATAGCGCTCATACTGGCGCTCGACGTAGGCGCTTTCCATCCCGCAGAGGACGCCGATGTCCCCTGCCTCCCGGGTGGCGGCGGCCATTTCGCGATAGTCCGCCCCCGGCATCCGGGACTGGTAGATGTCCCGGCCCCGCCAGCGGATGGCGCCGCCGTTGTCCCCGATGAGGGCGATGTGGTCCCGCAGGGTGGGGAACATGGCCTCGAGGGTGTAGAGGGGCCGCCCGCTGGCAGCCGCAAAATAGATGCCTTCCTCTTCCAGCGCCCGGACCAGCCCGGCAAAGCCGTCCGGCAGCTGGCTGTTCTCGTCCAGCAGGGTGTAATCCATATCCGAGGCGATCAGGCCGATGTGGTCCCGCTCCATACGCACAGCCCCTTCCTAAAAATGAAAGACCGTTTTACGTTCAGCCGGGGCCGGGCCCCGGCGCGGCTCTTGCCAAAAGGGGAATACCAGGGGGCGCCTCCCTGCCGCGCACACGCGCGGGGAGCGGTCCCCCTGGCAATGTTTTAGCCCATGTAGCTGATGTTCAGGTCGACGCCGCTGCTGCTGACGCCGCTCAGCTTGCCGGTGCAGCTGCCCTGCCACATATCGCAGTCGATGCTGGGGGCGCTGACGCCGTAGTGGGCGTTCCAGATGCGGTAGCCCTGGAGCGCCGACAGGTCCAGATGGTTCTGGAACCAGCTGGTGGAAGCGTAGACGCCCGGCTCATAGCCGTACTTCTTCAGCTCCTCGCAGAACGCCACGGCGCAGGCGGTGCGCTCGGCCTTGGTCAGGTTGTCGGCCCGGCCGGTGTGGGAGCTGGTGCTGTACTCGCTGTCAAAGTAGACGGGGTAGTCCAGGCTGCGGCCGTTGAGGACGTAAGCGCAGGCAAAGGCCTCTTCCCGTGCTTCCTCTTCGTTGATGGCCTGGCTGAAAATGTAGACGCCGGTCTTGAGGCCCGCGGCCTTGGCCCCGGCCAGGTGGCTCTCGAACATGGAATCCAGCACCAGGGCGCCGGTCTCGTAGCCCCGGTAGCCGATGCGGATGATGACGAAGGAGGCGCCTGCCTGCTTGACCTTCTGCCAATCCACCTTCTGCTGGTAGCGGGACACGTCGATGCCGAAGGTCACGTTGTCCTGCCGGACGCCGTTGGCGTCGAAGTAGTAGATCTTGTCGTCGATGGTCTGCAGGCCGGTCAGGCGCTCATGGGTGGTGGGGTCGTAGTAGTAGGTCTTGTTCCCCTCGGTCCGCCAGCCGGAATAGGCCGGGGTCTCCCGCTCGGGGAACAGCCAGTTGAACAGCCAGTTGAAGAACCAGCTCAGGCAGTTTTCCTCATCCCAGTCGATGTTCTGGTTTTCCAGCATGGTGTTGAACTCGTCCGGGGTCAGGGTGATCCGGCCGCTGGCGTCGGGGGTGATGGTGGTGGCCTCATAGCGGGCAGCCAGCGGGTCCTCGGCCGCGGTGGCCTCGGTCATGGGCTGGAAGCCGGCCTGCGCGGCCCGCGCCTCCGTCAGCCCGTTCTCTTCTTCCAGATCTGCCTGGGGCAGGGCGGGGGCCGCCTCCGGCCCGGCAGGGGCAGGCTCTTCCGCCGCAGGGGCACTCTGCTCCGGCGCAGCCTCGGGCGCCGCGGTTTCTTCCGCCGCAGGGATTTCCACAGCGGGGGCAGCCTGCTCCGTTTCGGCGGGCTGGGCGGCAGCCTCAGGCTGGGCCGCCTCCCCGGCCGCACCGGCCTCCGCCTGGGCTGCCTCTGCCACGGCAGGCGCGGCCGGCAGGGCCTGCGCCTGCTCCGGCGCGGCCTCCTGATACACGGTCCCCGGTTCCACCAGCAGGACCTGGGGCTCAAACACGGCGGCCGCGTAGCCCGCAGCCCCCGTCACCGTGAGGGTCAGGGCAATGACTGCCGCTGCCACGCATTGGCCCAGATCGCGGCCCCCTCCCGGTCTTTTTGAAAACAAGGTCGAAATCTTCCGTTTCATTCCGTCTCCCTCAGCCTCCGTACATCCAGATTTTGTGTTCTAAGTATACACCAGGATGCGCTCTGCCGTCAATCTTGAAAGGCGTCTGTCCCGGCGTGTTCCGCCGTCCCCGCGCCGGGCCGGACGGGGGCCCTGGCAGGGAACTGCTGTGTGTAATACGTCTCAGATGCCAGAATCATTGCACGATTCTGCGGGAATTCCTGTCAAATCGCCCAAAATCTCCCCTGCGCCTTGCTGTCTTGACACCTGTATGGTATACTGTTTGCCGTCTGCAACAGCTGTTTTGGGGCCGCGCGCCCTTTTTTCGACCGGAAAGGCGGTATCAACATGGAAAATGTGAAAGATTTTTTAACACGCAAGGACATCGTCATCACCCCCCAGCGGTACCTGATCGACGCCCTGGGCGCCATGGCGCAGGGCCTGTTCGCCAGCCTGCTGATCGGCACCATCCTCAACACCCTGGGCCAGCAGCTGGGCGTCGCCATGCTGGTGACCATCGGGGACTACGCCTCGGCCATGAGCGGCCCGGCCATGGCCTGCGCCATCGGCTATGCCCTCCACGCCCCCAACTTTGTCCTGTTCAGCCTGGTGACGGTGGGCTGGGCCTCCAACTCCCTGGGCGGGGCCGGCGGGCCCCTGGCCGTGCTGCTCATCGCCATCGTCGCCGCCGAGCTGGGCAAGGCCGTCAGCAAGGAGACCAAGGTGGACCTGCTGGTCACCCCGCTGGTGACCATCTTCTCGGGGGTGGGGCTGGCCCTGCTCATCGCCGCCCCCATCGGCGCGGCGGCCAGCCGGGTGGGCGCGCTCATCATGTGGGCCACCGAGCAGTCCCCCTTCGTCATGGGGGTGCTGGTGTCGGTGATCGTGGGGGTGGCCCTGACCCTGCCCATCTCCTCGGCGGCCATCTGCGCCGCCCTGGGCCTGACCGGCCTGGCGGGCGGCGCGGCGGTGGCCGGCTGCTGCGCCCAGATGGTGGGCTTTGCAGTGATGAGCTATAAGGAGAACGGTGTGGGCGGCCTGGTCAGCCAGGGCCTCGGCACCAGCATGCTGCAGATGGGCAACATCGTCCGCAACCCCCGGATCTGGATCGCCCCCACCCTGGCCAGCGCCATCACCGGCCCCATGGCCACCTGCCTGTTCCACTTTGAAATGAACGGCGCCGCAGTCTCCTCGGGGATGGGCACCTGCGGCATGGTAGGGCCCATCGGGGTGTACACCGGCTGGCTGAACGACGTCGCCGCCGGCGTCAAAGCCGCCGTCACCCCCTGGGACTGGGCCGGGATGATCCTGCTGTGCTTTGTGCTGCCGGCGGTGCTGAGCGTCCTCTTCTGCCAGATCGAGCGCCGCCTGGGCTGGATCCAGGAAGGCGACCTCAAGCTGGACTGAGGCGCCGCCTGCGTGTGCGTCCGTTCCTTTTGCCCGGTTTGGTCCGGGCATTTTTCACACTTTCGACACAAACACGCCGTTTTTCCCCAATGTTCACAAAAAGTTCATCAGCGCCTCATAATCCGTCTCTATTTTTCTGGTACAAATGCAGAGGAAAGCCTCCCGCAGCACCGGAAAGCGGCCTTTCAGGCCCCAAATTGCAGAAATTTTACCTGTTAGGCCCCAAAAACATCTGGTCAAGTCCCGCGGATTATGCTATACTTGCTGTGTCCGCAATTTGGCCGGCGGTGGGAGAAGCTCCCCGGCCCAGGCAGGGCGTATCAATGCAGTCAACGCAGCCGGCACAAGGCCGGCCAGGAGACGGAAAGGAATCGTGTATACATGAAGATCGGATTTACCGAGCTGCTCGTCGTTGTCGTCGTGGCGTTTATATTCATCGGGCCCAACCAGCTGCCTGAATACGCGCGCAAACTGGGCAAGATGCTGCGCGAGGTGCGCAAGTACACCAGCACGGCCTCCAAGGATATTCAGGAGAACATTGTGGAGCCGCTCAACGAGATCCAGCAGCCCCTGAAGGAGGCCATCTCTCCCCTGACGGATATCAAAAAGGATATCGACAACAGCGTCAAGGATGTGACCAAGAGCTTTACCGGCATTGGCAAGACCAGCAAGGAAGAGGCCGCGGCAGCTGCCGCAGCGGAAGAGCCGGTGGAGGAACTGGAGGAGCTGGCTGAAGAGGCCGCCCCCGCCGCCCCGTCCGCCGAAGCGCCCGCCCAGGCCCCTGCCGGCGCTGAGCCTGCCGAACCCGCCGCAGCACCCGCCGCCGAGGCAGCGCCCGCCGCCAAGCCCGCAGAGGAAGCTGCCGCCGCCCCGGCCGCCGAGGCAGCCGGCGAAGAAGCAGGCAAAAAGACCGCCGCGGTCTGACGCCGCCCCAAACCATGCAGCAAGCCGCACAGCGCGGCTGTGTAGAGTAGTGACCCGGACTGAGACTCATGCCCGGCAAAGTAAAAAGGAGTAGTACATTATGCGTATCGGACCTACCGAAATCTTCATGATCCTCATCGTTGTCCTCATCATCTTTGGACCCAAGAACCTGCCCAAGCTGGGCAAGATGTTCGGCCAGACCATGAAGGGCTTCAAGGAAGGCATCGACGACGATGACGACGACGATACCACCAAGAAGGCCAAGACCGAGAAGGCCGAAAAGACCGAGAAAAACGACGAGGAGTAATTTGTGGCCACACTATTTAAGCACAGAAAAGGCGCCGAGGCGATGGGCCCCGACGGCAGCATGACGCTGGGCGGCCACCTGAAAGAACTGCGCAACCGCGTGGTGTTCTGTGCGGTCCTGTACGCTGTGGCCTTCCTGGGTTTTCTGGCGGTCGCCGACCAGCTCATCAATGTTTTGACGGCCATGGCTTCCGGGGCGTTTGAGTTCATCTCCATCGACCCGCAGGAAAAGCTGATCCAGTATTTCCGGGTCGCCCTGATCGCCGCGCTGATCGTCGACATCCCCTTCATCGCCTATCATATCTACGCATTCGCAAAGCCCGGCCTGAAAAAGAGCGAGAGCTTCTTCTTCGGCCTGGTGCTGGTGATGGGCCTGGGGCTGTTCGTGGTGGGCGTACTGTTCGCCTACTTCGTCTCCCTGCCCTTCATGCTCAACTTTATGGCTACCCTGGAGGGTGCGGATTACATCGTACAGACCACCAGTATCGCCAGCTACGTCAGCTTCTGCATCACGATCTTCCTGATCTTTGGCGCAGTGTTTGAGATGCCGCTGGTGGTGGTGGTGCTGTCCCGGATGGGCATCGTGAGCCCCACTCTGATGAAGAACGCCCGGGGCATCATGATCGTCCTGATCTTCTTTGTGGCGGCCGTCATCACCCCGCCCGACATCGTCTCCCAGACCATGGTCGCTTTGCCCATGTGTATCCTGTACATGGTCAGTACCGCCCTGTGCAAAATCTTTTACAAGAAGCACGAGGAAGCGGAAGAGGCCGACGAGGACGAAGAAGAAGATGCCGAAGAGGCCTAAACTTTTTCTTTTCTACCAAACGTTATAAAAGACCCGGTTGGCCGGGCGGTGTGGACCGCCTGCCTGCCGGGTCTTTTCGTATGTATTTACCTGTGCCGGGCCGCCGAGCGTCCGGCCACCAGCCCCGAACCAAAAGCCCAGTGGAGGTTGAAGCCGCCGCAGCTGCCGGCGCAGTCCAACGTCTCGCCCACAAAGTAGAGCCCCGGGCAGCCCCGGAACTGAAAATCCGGCTCCAGCTCTTCCAGCGAAAGGCCGCCCCCGGTGGTCTGGGCCTGCTTCCAGCCGCAGAGGCTGAGGCCGCCGAACCGCCATGCCTTGCAGGTGTGGGCCAGCCGCCGCCAGTCCCCGGGGACCAGCTGGGCGGGCAGACGGCCGGAGAGGCCGGCCGCTTTCCATAAAGCGTCCCCCAGGCGGCGGTCCAGCATCCCCTGCCAGAAGGGCAGGGCGGGCTTTCCCCCACCCCGCGCGGCCAGAAAGCCGGCCAGCGCCTCTTCCTCCCATTGGGGGAACAGGTCCACCGACACGGCGGGGTCCTGCGGGCCGCGCCCCGGCGCCAGCAGCCCCGAAAGCTGCATGACGCAGATGCCGGACAGCCCGTATTCGGCAAACTGGATCTCCCCTTCTTCCCGGGCCAAAAGGCGGCTGCCCTCCCACAGGCTGACAGCCCCCCGGGCCCGCAGGCCGGCCAGGGGTTTCAGCACAGCGGCGTCCCCGCAGCGCAGAGGGGTCAGGCAGGGGTAAAGGGGCTCCTCCTTCCCGCCGGCCCGCCGGGCCAGGGCGGGGCCGAAGCCTCCGGTGCCGAACTGGGGGCCGGCACTGCCCCCCAGGGCGCAGATCACGTTTTGGGCCGTCAGGAGCTGGCGCTTGCCTTCCCGCTCCGCCTGGACGGCGTAGCTGCGCCCTTTCTGGCCCAGCTCCAGCACCCGGCAGCCGGTCTGCACCGACACGCCCAGCGCCTCCAGCCAGCCCAGCAGCAGGCCGGTCAGGTCCGCCGCCTGGTTGGAATAGGGATACAGCCGCCCTGCCTCATCGGCCCGGCGGAGCAGGCCCAGCCCCTCCCACCAGGCAGGCAGGTCCGCCCCGTCGATGGCGGCCAGCAGCCCGGCCAGCGCGCCGGGGGCCGCGGTGAAATACCGCCCCGGCTCGCTGCTGGCGAGGTTGTCGAAGTTGCAGCGGCCGTTGCCGGTGGCCAGCAGCTTTTTGCCGGGGGCGGGGTTCTGTTCCAGCAGGGTGACGCGCACCCGGCCGCCGCCGGTCTGGGCCGCCGCAATGGCCGCCGCCAGCCCCGACGCGCCCCCGCCCAGGACCAGGATCTCTTTCAACGCAAGCCCTCCTGTATTGTTTTATCGAAAAAAATACAAATGGGACACCGTCACCATTTGGTCTTGGTCTCCACCACACGGCCGGCGATGTGCAGCCGGTTCAGGTCCTCGCCCTTGATGACCAGCTCGCTGTAGTTGGGATTGAAGGGCTGCAGGACCACACTGTTCCCCCGCTGGATGTACCGCTTGAGGGTGCCCTCGCCCTCGTCGCCGTAGATGATGACCCCCAGGTCCCCGCTTTCCAGGGTGTCCTGGCGGTGGACCAGGGCCAGGTCGCCGTCCTGGATGCGGGGCTCCATGCTGTCCCCGCGGACCACCAGATAAAAATAGTTGGCCGGATCCTTGACCCGGGCGTACTCCTTGCCGTAATCCTCCTCAAAGGCGAGGGCGCCGTAGCCCGCCTTGACAGTGCCGATCACCGGGATCAGGCTCTCGGCATAGCCGCCGAAAAAGCGGCTCTCAGTCTCGGACAGGTCGGCGGCAGGGCGGTAAAGCCCCAGCAGATAATCGGCGGTGGTGCCCAGAATGCCGGCGATCCGGGCCACGGTGGAGGGGTCGGGAGAGGATTTGCCGCTCTCCCATTTGCCCACGGCCTGCTGGGTCACCCCCAGGCGGGCCGCCAGCTCCGCCTGGCTGATGCCCTGCTTTTTGCGGCATTTTTTGAGCAGCTCGGAAAATGACATCGGTAACGCCCCTTTGCAAAACGGCATACTGCCGGTCGTTCGGTGTGCTTGGGGCACGGCCCCGGGGATACCTTGCGCCGGCGGGCCGCGCGTCGTCCGGCCCCGCTCCCGGCTCCTCCCATGCCCGGGACCGCGATGCGCGCCGGTCCGGGCCTTTGCCGTGCCATACCATACAACTGGTTATTTCTTGTTTTTATTATACAACCAAAAAGTGTCCCTGTAAAGTACAAATTTGTAAAAAAGCGAATAAAAGTTGTATTTCCTCTTGACAGAGACCTAATTTTGGTTTATGATAAAGGCAATAAAACAACTTGCGGTTGTCTTTCTGGTTGTAACGCTGTGTGGAGGAGGTCCCGTCCTATGAAGTGTCTGCTTTGGAAATGCTGGATCCTTACGGTTGCGCTGGCCCTGGTGCTGGTCCTGGGGGCCTTTGCCGAGGGGAGCATGAGCCTGCCCCTGGCGGCCGCCCTCTGCCTGGCCGGGTACCGCATCCTGCGGGCCGCCTGGGCGGCCGAACAGCGTGCGGAACGGCAGGCCGCCCGCCGCGCCCTCCGACGCCGCGCCCCGGCCGCGGCCGGGCACAGCCGCCCCGCCTCCGGAGAGGCGGCCCGGCCCGACTCGCTCCGGGTGGCCTGAACGGTTTCCCTGCGCTGCGCCTTGCGGGAGCGCCCTGCCGGGCGGCGGCTGTCCCAACTCCGAGCCCGCCGCCCCCTGTCCTGGACCGGGGCGCGCCCCTTTTCCTCCGTCTTTTTCGCGCCGCGCTGTGAAATAGCAGGTCCCGTTTGCACCTGCCGAAACGAAACGCCCCGCCTGCCCTGTGCTGTGCACAGCGAGCCGGCGGGGTGTTTCTGTGTTACCTCAGGAGGAGAGGGACAAAAAGATCAGATGCCGATCCAGCCGCGGACCGCGGTCCAGGCTTCTTCCACCAGGGAGGGCCCGGCAGGAGCTTGGGCCGAAGCGCCGGCGCCGCCGGCAGACCCGGCAGCTGCGGAACCGGTGACTTCCAGCGCGATGTCACGGAAGGTCACGTTGCAGTTGCGAGAGACGTAGAACCCGACGTAGATGTAATCGGAATCCACGGCGGTCAGGGGGTAGTCGAACCCAGCCGAGGCCGGAGCGTTGTCGCCATAGGTGACGGTGTAGCCGTCGGCAGAGCCCACGATCTCCAGCTTCAGGGTATCCCCTGCGGCGTAGACCTGGGTGGCGGCGGGGGCGTTGTACAGCTCGCCGCTCTTGCGGCCAAAGCCGGCAAATGCGCCTTGGTTGCGGGTGCCTGCCGCCACATAGTCGCCCATGGTCTCGGCCACGTAGGTGTCGATGTACAGGTCGTCACGGGCCATCAGGCCGAAAGAGACCTGGTTGTTGGCTGCCATGCTGTTGACGGTGGCGGTGGCCGACAGCTTGAAGGTGGTGCCGGCCGGCAGCTGGACATAGTACATCATGATGCCGTCCGAGCTGCCCGCGATCTTGCCGCGGTTGTTGGCCACGCCCAGGGTGATGGAGCCGTCGGCCCCCAGCTGGGCGGTGAAGTTCTCCGCGGTGATCTTGTCCTGGCCGCCCACATCCCCAAAGACGGTGCCGTTCCAGACACGGCCGCTGGCGTCGGTGTACGCGGGCCAGAGGGCGCTGACGCCGGTGGGCGCCGCGTAGCTGCTGACCTCATAGTCGGGGTTGGCGGCGTCGGCAAAGTCGGCGTTGTAGGTGGGCTGGACCTTGTGCCGGCTGTACTTTTTGAGGGAGGTGTCGGCGTTGGCGATCAGCCAGGCGTTCATCTTGGCGCCGTAGCTGTTGGTGTGGGTCTTGTCCAGGCCGGTGGGGATCAGGCTGACCCCGTCGGCGGCGTACTTGGCGCCGGTGAAGGCGTGCATCCACTGGGCGTGCTGGCCCATCCGGACGTTCAGGTCCTCGGTGAGGCGGGTCAGGTCGATGCACTGGATGTCCAGCGCCTGGCACATATCCCGGATCGCCTGGGCGTAATCGCCGCCGGGGAAGGTGTTGCCGTAGGCTTCCACCGTCTCGGTGATGTGGCCGGACTCGCCGTCGTAGCTCTCATGGGTGTTGGCGTCGGTCAGGCGGACGATGGGGGTGCAGACGATGGGGGTGACGCCGGCGGCCAGGGCAGGCTGGATGTAGTTGACGTACAGGCTGTTGGCAAAGCTGCCGGGGGTGTTGTAGTCGCCGTTGGGGTTGGTGTAGCGGGCCTCCTCAGTCTTTTCGTCGTTGTGGCCAAAGCCGATCAGGAGGAACTGCTCGGTCCCGGGGACCGTGCCCATGGCCGGGACGGTGTCGCTGCCCTGGCGGAGGGTGGTGTAGCTGTCCATGGTCAGGAAGTCCTTGCTGGACGCGCCCGACACCGCCAGGTTGTAGACGCCGGCGTTGAGGTAGTTGGCCAGCTCTTCGCCGTAGCCCTCCCGGGGCAGGTAGTAGCCGTCGTCAAAGCCGGAGACGGTGGAGTCGCCCACCACCCAGATGGTGGCCTTTTCGGGCTCGTGCTGGCCCCAGGCCTCGCCCCGGGCGCCGGCGTTGCCGCCGGTGAAGGCCTTGCCGATCTGGTTGAGCAGCAGCAGGCCGTGCATATCAATCGATCCGTCGGCGTTGCGGGTGGGCTCGCGGCTGGTGTCCAGGCTCCAGAACCAGAAGCGGGAAGCCGCGGTCTGGTTGGACGAGGTGTTGTGGCTGGACTGGGCCTCGGTGTCCCAATAGTAGTTGGTGCGGCCGTAGACGTCGGTGCTGGACTGGCTCTGCAGCTCGATCTGCTCGGGGATGTCCTTGCCGTCGGTGCGGAAGGAGAGAACGCCCTCGGCCTCATAGCCGGTGGCGGCGGACTTGTCGCTGGTGTACAGGGCCACGTTGTAGCTGCCGTTGTTGAAGCTGGTGGAGTTGTAGACCTTGATGTCCAGGCCCGAGTTGGAGTCGATGCCCTTGGCCTTGTTCTCGTAGGAGATGGAATTTTCCAGCACATGGGCGCCGGGCATGTTGGAGCCGCCCATCTTGAAGCCGTTGCCGTTGCCGGCGTCCAGGGTCTCGGCGGCGGGGTCCACGGTCAGGGTGCCGTTTTCGTCGCAGGAGACGGAGGCGAAGCTCCAGCTCTTGGCGGTGCTGCCCGGGACGACCTTGATCCAGCCGTTGCGGTAGGCCACCGAGTTGCGGATGGTGGTGTTGCCGATGGAGCCGGTGGCCACCTTGGCAAAGAAGTCCCAGCCGTCGTCGGCGTTGTAGGCGGCGATGCAGCCGTCAAAGACGTTGCCCACGCCGGCGGTCAGCTTGGCGGCAAAGCCGTCGGCATCCTCCATCTGGGAGTCGGCGTTGTTGATGGAGGTGCAGTTCAGCACGGTGTTGTAGCTGGGCCATTTCTCGATGGTCTCGGCCGAGGAGCCGGAGATCTGCAGGCCGGTGTTGCCGTTGTTGTAGAAGTTCATCCGCTCGATGGTGTTGTGGCTGCCGGAGACCTGCATCCCCTTGGAGCCGTCGGCGCTGTTGGTGACGTTGATGAAGCTGGCGTGCCAGTAGTCGCCCCACAGCTCAAAGCCGGCGCCCGAGCGGCCAAAGTCCAGGATGGCGTAGCCGCCGTCGCCCTTCAGGGTGATGGGCTGGCTGGCGGTGCCGCTGCGGCCCCGGGCCACCTTGAGCAGGGCGCCGCTGAGATCGTAGCGGCCGGGCTGGAGCAGGATGGTCTGGCCGGCGGTGGCATAGTCGAGGGCGGTCTGGAGGTCGACGGCGTCGGCGTAGCTGGAGCCTCCCGCGGCGCTCTGGCCGGCGGGGGTCACATAGATGGTGCTGCCGTCGCCGATGGTGCGGACGGTGACCGTCTTTTCCACCACAGCGGTGTCATAGCTGTTCAGCACCTCGAAGGCCGAGATCTTGTAGTCGGGGTCGGGGGTGAACTCCACCCGGAAGGTGGTGTCCCCGGCGATGGGATAGGTCGCGGAGAATTCGGTGTTGGCGGTGACGGCCACCCCGGACTCCACCAGCGCGCCGTTCTGGTACACGTTGGCGCTGCCGTCGGCGTTGGCCTTGAACACCAGGGTATAGCTGTTCTCGGCGGCGGTGGCGGGGCTGGTGATCTGGTAGTCGGCGGCCACCTGCTCAGGCTCCTGGGGATGCCAGCCGGCAGCGTCCCAGGCGCTGGTGGTGAAGGTGATGTTGGAGTAGGTGACGTTCATGCCGCGGGCCGCTGCGAAGCCCACATAGCCCAGATCGTCCTGGACCAGCATGGGGTCATCCAGCTCGTCGTAGCTGGACACGCTCTCGGCGCTGGGATCCTTGGCCGGGATATAGAGGGTATGCTGGCCGAGGACAGCGCCGGTGGAGCCGTCGCCGTTGATGGCGTACTGGGTGACGATGTAGGCGTAATCGGTCTTTTCCAGGCTGACGCGGTAGGTGTCGCCCTGCTGGATGGCGGCGCCGTTGGGGTCAAAGCCCTGGCGGTAGACCTTCAGCGCGTCGCTGTCCACGGTGGACAGGTCGCTGATGCCGGTGTAGCTGCGGACGCCCACCATGTCCTTGACCTCGGTGGAGCCGTTCATCCCGTCGTAGGGCAGCTTGGTGCCGGTGACCGACACCAGGTTGGACTCAAAGCTGGCGCTCTCGCCGGTCTTGCCGATGACGTCCCGGATCATCAGGGCAAAGCCCTCCTGGCCGTCGGGGGTGGGGTTGACGTAGTCGATGGTGACGTCGGCCTGCAGGTAGAAATTTTCCCTGGCCGGGTCGATGGTGGTGTAATAGAAGCTGATGCCGTCGGCGGGGTCGGACGAGACGAACTTGCCGCCCTTTTTGTCGATGGTGCCGTCCTCTTTCGAGGTGCAGGACGTCATGACGATCTTGCCGCCGATGCCGTCGGGCGCGCTGACGGTGTTGGCCGTCTCGCTGGTGGACGGGCCAAACCAGGTAAAGGTCCAGCTTTTGCTGGCGTCATTGTCCGCCGCGAAGGCCGCCGGGATACAGCTGGCCGTCATGGCTGCCGCCAGCAGGCCGGCGGCAAACCGCCGCGTCCGCAGGCGTGCTTTGGGTGAATGGCTCATGGTGTTCCTCCTTCTCTTCCCTGCGCTGGGCGCACACCCTGCCCGGCCCCGCAGCGGGCCCAGGCTTCAAGACACGCGCCGCGTGGGTTGTATACATCCATCATACAACATTTGGCAGATTTTGCAAGGGCAAAGTTGTATCCCACGCGAAAATCGGAGGAAAGACCAAATTTCGGTAAAATTCTTGGGCAAAATCACCGGGAAAATCCCACTTGACAAGTAGGTATCGAGGGCAAAACAATGCGGGGGCCGGCTTCCGCCAGCCCCCGCAGAGGGACCCTATCTTTCGTGACGCAAAAGTTCTTTTGTTTTAGTGCGATCAACAACAGAAGGAACTACTGGTGGGGTATTTCCTTTTTGTCGTCACAGTAAAGGGTGGTGCCAAACCGGCAAGCGTCTCTAGGACTTACCGGCTCCTATATCAATCCCGGTATGGTGCGGCCGGGAGTGTTATAAGTAAAGTTGCGCCAAAAACTTAGGCAGCGTGAGTAGGAACAACCTCAACCATGATGCCGACCAGGATGACGCCGTGAGCCACGGTGCCGACCTGAGCCTTAGCAACAGACAGAGTATAATCAACAGTAGTCTGGCCATAGTGATCGCTCAGGCCATTCATAATAGTGTTTACAGTAGTAGAAACTGCACTGTTAACATCAGACTCCTGAGGATCGAGGGAGAAAGCGTACAGACCAGCATACTTGCCGCCATCGACGACATCAAAGTCATCGCCATCAAAGCTCCACCTCCGGAGTTCAACGTCAGTTGCCAGATTCAGAGCGAAGGTATTGACAACACCCTCAGCCACCAGAGAAGTGCCAATCAGCTCACCATCCATATCCTGGAGCTGCTGGATGATATAGCCCTCATTGATGCTCTCGCCAGCAGCTACAACGGCATTGCTCAGCATATCGCTGTCCTCAGCAGTCATCAGATCCTTGGTGTGGGCATTGGTGCCAGACAGAATCGTAGCGCTGTAGCCAGTAGGAGTGGTATCGATAACAGGGGGCTCGCCGTTGCCGGTGTCATTACCATCGCTGGTGGTATCGCAAGCGGTCAGCATGCTGACGGCCATAATGCCGGCCAGCATCAGGGAAGCAATCTTCTTGAGTTTCATAGTGAATTTTTCCTCCTTATGGTGTATAAAAGATAGAGACCCAAAACAGGTTGAAAGGAAGGTCCTTTCCTTTCAAAGGCATTATAGCATACCCCCCCGGTGTCAAGGCCCGATTTACTATTTTTTGGTTTTTGCTTTCTTTTCTTCAGTTCGCGCCGAAGGCGCGAGAGTATATTTTTGATTTTATGCTATATTTTATGTATGTTTATGCTTTTCTGTATTTTGCTTTGCGCTCCCCTCTCCATCCCAGCGCAAAGCGCTGAGACACCGCGAAGCGCCTGAGAGGGCAACAAAAAAGCGCCCGTTCCCGGGCGCTCTGCGCGTTTGTATAATTTTTGTGAAAAAGAAAATTTTCCGCGGCCCGGTCAGTTCAGCATCCGCACGTCCTCTTCCCGGCACAGGGGGAACAGCTGCACTTCGCTGCCCTCCAGATCGGCGCCGGACAGGCGCACCGCCGACAACCGGCTGTTGCCGTGGGTCTTATAATAGTACGTCCCGCTCCCGGCGCTGAAGCAGCAGGCGTAGGTGGTCAGATCCAGCTTGCCCTCCGGGGTGACGACGCTGCCCCGCACCATGGCCACCGAATCCAGCAGGTGAAAAAACGCGGAGACCCGGCCCAGCTCGCCGCCGGGGTCGGGGGCGTTCAGCTTGTGGAATGCGGCCCTCACATACCGCGACGCGGGCGAAGCGTCCCCCGGCAGGCCGATGGCCCCCATCCCCTGCCCAAAGGCCGGCAGCGGCAGGCCGGGGGCCAGACGGTTCTCGGCGGGCCGGGCGGTGAGGTGCTGGTACTGGCTCAGGTTGACCTGGTGGAAGGGAAAGGGCGGGTTGTTGGTCAGCACGCCCACCGGGTCGTCGTAGAGGCGGACCCCCTCCCGGGTGGCCTCCAGCACCAGCGCGCCGGCGCCGTCGGCGATGTGCCAGTGGAGAGGCGCCAGGGGCAAATCTTCCGCCAGCGGCACCCCCAGGGGGCGGAAACGGGCCAGCCGGGCCTTTGCCTCGGCCAGCGTGGCGCAGCTGCCCAGCACCCAGGGGATCAGCTCATAGGGAGCTACCGCGTCCCAGCCTGCCGGCGGGTCCGGCTCGTACCAGGCGCTGCCCGGGAAGTTCAGCCCCGCCATATACAGCCCCTTCTCGTTGGCCGCCTCGGCGTAAAGCGGCCGGCCGCCGGCCATGTGGGCCATCCCGATCAGGGCAAAGTGCTCCTCCTGCGCCGGCTGCCGCCAAAACTGCAGGGAATACCGCCGCGGCGTGACGGCCACCTGCTCCCCAAACGAATACTCCACATCCATATTGCGGCCGAAACAGCCGCCGCCCCAGTTCATGGCGATGCTGGTACACATACAAAACAGCCTCCTTTTGCTTGCAGTATGGGCCCTTTGCCCTATTGTAACACAAGCGGCGGCCCGTGGCCAGCAAAACAAAAACCCCGGAGCCGAAGCTCCGGGGCAAAACGCGAATATATAGGCAGGAAAAATCAGCGCTTGGAGAACTGGGGAGCGCGGCGGGCAGCCTTGAGGCCGTACTTGTTTTTATCGAATTCGTTTTTCATCTTATTATCGTGTTATTTTCGCAAATCTTGTCCAGTTAGCCCTTCCGGTTGCCTTTTGGATACGCCATTTTATCTTTTCGGACGTTTCTCGAATCGCCTGGCGCAGCTTCAATATACGCTTAATAACCGGATTGTTTTTGCTTCTTTCCGCCCAATTGCTTGATTTGAACATACTGTACAATTGTTGCAACCTGCTTACAACTTGATTTCTGGATGGGGACTCTTTTAACGCAGCAATAGCTGTTGCTCACAAGGTCCTTCCACATAGTAGATACACTTGCCCTTATTGTTCATTGGCCCACCCCATTTCCAGTTCATCTAGAAGAGAATCCTGTGGCAGTGAGGCGAACATATCGTTTTCAACAGCATTTCGGATGGAAGTTGACAATTTTCTTTGGATAGGTAAAGTTCACACTGAAGTCATGGAATCCATAAATGCCATCCATCGTAAGATTTAATACAATCATCATTTCACCAGCCTTCCGTTTGTTCGCTGTTAAGTTTTGTTTTGCTTTCCGCACTTTCACGGCCAATTGCCTGGTTGACAAGGCCATACAGCTGCTGCGGCTGATTGTACTTCACCTTGGCGTAAACATCCATTGTTATTCTGCTGTTCTCATGCCCCGCCAGGTATTGTACCGTCTTGGGGTCCACCATAGCGTAAATCAGGTTGGTGATGTAGGTATACCGAAGCTGATGGGGTGAGACATGGAAGTCCATGGTGTACACCAGTTTGGGGTTCCTGGAAGGGTGGCCTCCCAGTTTGGGCTCTACAACATATCGGATCGATTCACCATTGATATAGCGGTAGTAGCACCGCTTTTCGGTGGAACGGACTTTGATGTATTGCCATATCTTGGCAAACTGTCCGCCCGTCAGCGGTTCTCCCCTGCTGTTTGCTATCACGAATGCGGACGATGACGTCTCCTTGGCCGCTTTGAGGCACTGCACCAGGCAAGGCGGGATGGGAATGTCCCGCCGGGCCGCCGGCGTTTTAAGTTCTGTTGTGATGACCGGCTGGTTATGCTCCGTATGCCAGGCTCGCCGGACAGAAAGATAGGGATGCTCTTCGTCCAGAAAAACGCAGTCCCACTGAAGCGCCAGAATTTCCTCCCGGCGCAGCCCCGCATACAACCCCAGCATAACAAATACATAGGGCGGCAGGTCACGGATCGTATCCAAAAGCACTCTGACCTGCTCGTCTGTCAGCGCCTTCTTTTCCTTTTTTGCCACTCCCCCTTTTGCCGGCAAGGCAGCCGCCGGATCATAGCCGATGACCTTGCTTTGCATGGCCGAGTGGAAAATATTTTTTACCAGCATAATCACATTGCTGTAGGTAGCACAAGACTTTTGCGCCAACGGTACCAGCATCAGGCGCAGGTCATCCGTTGTCACCTCGTCTATGTACATATGGCCTATGGGCTTTTCGATATGGTTCCTGACCGCCGTCTCATATCTTTGCAGCGTTGTTGTGCGGATCGTAGCCGAACGCATTTTCAGCCACTTCTCACAATATTCCGCTACTGTGGGATACGCCTGCCGGAATTCGGCCTCCTCAATTTGACGCTTGGCCTCCTGTACTTTGTCGTAGAGTTCCTCGCAGGTCTTTCCATAGAGAGAAACGCGCCTGCCATCGGCGTCCTTGATACGGGTCCGGTAATACACGACGCCTTTCAGCGTCACAGTCTTATATTGGGGGATCCGCTTGGTTTTACGCTTTGCCATGTTGGGCACCTCCATTCCTTCGGGATGATTTCTGCACCCCCATTATCCCAACCACAAAGACCGTTCTCAAGGATGTCGCCTATGTCCTATGTAAAAAGGAGCAAGGACCTTTTGTCCCTGCTCCTTTGCTATATGGATTCTGTTTGAGCATCCCACTGTGAAAACGCTTTGTTCAATACGCCGGCCAGTTCGTCCGGTCTGTTATACTTTACCTTTGCATAGATATCCATCGTGATCTTACTGTTCTCATGGCCTGCCAGGTACTGGACTGTCTTGGGGTCCACTGAGGCATGGATCAAATTGGTGATATAGGTGTGCCGCAGCAAATGAGGTGTGACCTCAAAGTCGATACTATAAACCACGTGGCCATTGTAAGCCGCCTTTTCTCCCAGCGTCGGCCTGACGGTATGCCTGATCCGCTTTCCATCCACATAGCGGTCATAGTGCCTCTCTTTGGTGGAACGGGTGACTACATACTTCCATAGACGTTTGAACTGCGTATAAGACAGCGGCTCCCCTTCCCGGTTCGCTACCACATATTCTGAAGCAGACGTTTTTCTTGCTTCCCGCAGACAATCTGCCAGGCAGTCAGGTAATGGGATCTCCCGTTTTGCCGCCTTTGTTTTCAGCTCCGTCAGGATCACCGGGCGGTTATGCTCGGTGTGCCAGGCCCGGCACACCCTCAGATAGGGCGTATCGCAGTCGAGAAAAACAGCATCCCACTTAAGCGCCAGAATTTCCTCCCGGCGCAGGCCCGCATACAGCCCCAGCATGATGAACACATAAGGCGGCAGCCCCCGAACCGCATCCAAAAGAACCTCGACCTGATGATCTGTAAGGGGGATCTTATCCTTTTGCGGAACGCCGCCCGCCTTTCCCGAGAGGTAGATCGTAGGGTCTTCGCTGATCACCCGGCTTTCCTTTGCTGCACAGAAAATGCATCTATATAGAATATGAACGGACTTATAGACAGAAACAGACTTCCTGGATGCCGGTATAAGCGCCATACGTATATCATCCGTAGTCACATCTGCCATACGTTTATGTCCCAGCGGTTTAATGATATAATTTTTCACTTTGGACCGGTAGTCTGTCAATGTCGTTGTTCGCACTTGTACGGACTGCATTAACAGCCACTTTTCACAGTATTCCTTAACGGTTGGCGACATTCGCCGGAATGCCCGGCTTTCCATTTCATCCTGCGCTGTCAGGACTTTGCTATACAGCTCGTCGCGGGTCTTTCCATAAAGAGCGACCCGTTTGCCGTCTGTATCCTCCATGCGAGTACGGTAATACGCAGTCCCGTTTGTTTGGACCATCCCGTAATCAGGAGCCTTTTGCCGTTTTCCTGCCATATCTTGGCACCTCCCATTCGCTTATATTGGCAGTTCTAGTATGGCAGTTCCCTGCCGCATCCGCAAGGATGGCGGCTGTCAGCGCCTTGCCGCCCGTGGCTTTCTATATGTTTGCATCGGCTCTTTTGTCTTGGCACGGTGGGTACAACGGGCCATATATTCCTGAATGGCGCTATCCGTAAAATAGACGCAGCCGTTCTCTACATACTGAATGTAAGTAATCAGGCCTTCTGTCCTGGCGGCATCCAGCGTGGTCACGCTGATCCTCAACCGTGCCGCCGCTTCCTTTCTTGTAATAAGCTTATCCATCGGTTTCACCGCCCTTTCTGCTCCTGTGCCTGCTTCCCATAGTCTGTTCGGGAATGTAATAGCCAAGCTGGACCCGAACCGCTTCATCGATCCCACGCATCTGGCTGCGGCTGACCTTGCCCAGATAGCGGATGACGCTGGTTTTGTCACAGGTATCGATCTGCTCGGCCAATACGGTGGAGGGACGCTCCAGCCCTTTTGCCTTCCGGAGCAGATAGTGGGTGGGCAGACGTTTTTTCTTATTGATTTTGGATGTCAGCGGCGCAACGGTGATGGTGGGTGCGTAAAAATTGCCGGTATCGTTTTGAAGCACGACCACCGGACGGACGCCGCCCTGTTTTGACCCAATCGGTGCGCCCAGATCAACCAGGTATAAATCACCCCGTCGGTAAATCCAGTCTTCTTTCATTGTTTGCCTCCTGTCTCCATATACCAATATATGGATAAAGACTGCCGGAAAATCTATGCAAGTGCTCTGTTCCGGCAGCGCTTTCTTGTAATATGGTTTCTCTGTATTTTTCTCCATACCCCAGAGATGTGGGATTTCTCACAAGCGGCAGCTTGCTAGGCTGCTCCATTGGCTTTAGACCACCCCGCCTTCTTTGTGGCCGGGCTGCGAATTACAGAAGTATCATGATCCCTTGTCAGGTTTTTACACCGCCGCCGGGGGCAACCCGGCATTTGCTGCTGTTGGATCGCTCAGTCTCTAAAAGACTTCATGGCGCACAGCCGAAGGCTCCACCTGACAGGAATGTGCCTGGAGAAAGATTCTTCACATTTCAAGGTACAGATGCAGTTCTTTGAATGAAACTGCATTGCTTGGTACATCTATATTGTACAGAGTTCCGCCCCTTTTGTCGTGGGCCTATCCGGCCCATTTTGATAGGCCAATCTGGCACAATTTTTCCCCAGGCGACAGCAAAGCGATGGCCCCGGCCATCGAACGGTACGCCATCGCTTTGCTGATCGTCGATCTATGATCTCATCGCGGTTGTTGCAGGTGTGTATCAGCGCCATAGGATAAAGTATTGATCACAGACTCCAACCGGTCTACAATTCCCAACAGCTCATTTTTCACCTTCATAGGATCCGAATTTTTGCCAGTCAAAAGAAAATCCGTACTGACATCCAGCGCCTTTGCAAGACGAACCAGCATCTCAAAGGAGCAGGTCCGAGTCCCGCGCTCCATACGACTGACAAAATTGCTCTCCACATCCAATGCAAGAGCCAGGTCAAATTGGGTCATTCCATGCGCCTCTCGCATCTCTCGGATGCGAAGCCCAAACATCTGCCGGTCAAAACTCATGTTCGTTCCTTTCCGCCTGTTTCAGACGTAGGGATACAATCTTTTGCGGGCAGCTCGATACCTCTGCTATCAGCCTGATGACGCATCAAACCATAGGGTACTGTCTCCTGGCATCCACCCGGAGTGGATCGCACTTCATGTATCCCTAGCCCTTAATGCATATCAGGCCTTTTATTTTTATAAGTTCCTACCGGCAGCAAAAAGGCCGCCGGCAAGGTGGACCTACTGCAATCTATAATGCAGGGTCCGTCCTTGTCGGCGGCCTCTCATGTAACGTCTGGTTCAACACACCAACAGAATCAAGTATATGACCTGGGAATGGATTTACGCAGCCTGTTTCATCTCAACCATCCCGTCGTTATACCACAATCGATTCAATTTTCAGCAAGCAAATATACGGCCGAGTCACGCTTCCTTCTTGGGGCATAGATGTCAAAACGAGTATGACGCCGCCCAATCCGTCGTCTGACCATAACTGTCAAGCAACCGGCACATTCCGCCTTGATTGTATCGCCGGCAGTTTTCTGTGCCTGAGATCTGTTGCCACAATGGGGGCAGTGCCATGCAATAGGCACCCAGGTTTCCTTTTTGTCTTTCATCTTCGCCCTCCTTAAAATACCGTGTTGGCGCGTTTCATCGGCTTTGGGTGCGGTTCTTCCATCCTCAGCGATTTTCTTTGCATTCCAATTTTCCGCTCTCGCTGACGAGGAAATTTTTCCCTTCAGCCAAAAAAGTCCCACTCACCTCCTTGCGCATTCTCACAAAATCGTGTATAATTGCATAAAGTGAAAATTGATAGCATCATTATATGCAATTTCATAGCATATGTCAAGCAATTTATGCAATTTTGTTTCTTGTTTGAGAAAACTGTATGCAATTTGTTACACATTTAATGGTGCAACCGAATGACAGCGAGGTTACAACGGGATGAAATTTGGTGAAAAAATACATAAACTAAGAAAACAATACGGCTTCACGCAGGCGGAACTTGCCGAAAAATTAGGGGTACACCATCGCACCATCATCGGATATGAACGTGATGGGCGCTATCCCAGGGACCGTAACATCTACAAAAAGCTTGCCGACATTTTTCAGGTCCCCGTTCATTACCTCTATGAGGATTCCTCTTTTATAGACGAGGCCGCCTCTGCATACGGAGAAAGCGGCAAAGAGGAAGCAAAGCAACTTGCCATGGAATTATCCGAATTATTTGCCACCGGAGAACTGTCCGATGAAGATATGGACAACATCATGTATGTGATGCATCGTGCTTATTTCCAATATCGTGAATCAAAGCGTGTAAAGGAATAAAGCTCACCCCCAAGGACTGAAGATGTCGGTATCAAACCGATCCCTTCAGCTTCTACGAGAAGAGGTTATCTACCCATGAATTCCATTCAATTACATCAGAAAGCAAACGAACTTGTACAACTCATCGGTTCCCGTGACATCCGCAACATCACACGAAGCCTCGGCATGCAGGTCTCAGAGATGCCCTTTGATTCGATCCTTGGATTTTTCACGTTTCAATGGGAATTCCATCAGGTCGTTATCAACGACAAGTTGGACAAAGCAACCAAACAGATGGTATGCGGTTATGCACTCAGCCGCTACGCCGACGCCTATCTGTTTGCATCCAAAGGCACTTTCTGTAAAATGAATTACATTTCCCACGCACATCTTTCGGATTATAAAGCCAACGCCTTTTCATCCCATCTGATGCTGGACAGTGATGAGGTATACCATCTGACTACTTTGGGATACGACGCTGCCCAGATCGCTCATCAAACAAAACGCCACCTGAATCTGATCCTTTTCAAACTTCTTGAAATGGATCAGATGGGGTTTGACATGTCTCATTATTACAGGATCCATCGACAGTTTTTGAAAGGACACCAGCATCTGGCTCATTTGGGATTTCAGAATATATAGCAATATTTCGCCAAATCGAAACATGAAACCAAACATCTGCCATATAAGCAATCCTATAGTGGATAAACTCATCCCGAGTTCCGCAAACAGGGCGTCGGCTTGTGCCTTCAAATCCGCGTCCATGCGGATGCTGATGTTTGTGGTATTTCCAGCCATATCATCAACCCCTTTCTGCTGGTATATGCCATTTGCACGAAAAAATCAACATTATGCACGAATATTTAACATTATGTTCCATGTTATGCTGTTTGTGCTTTGTCATTTTGGTTACTCCTTTTGTTTCTCTTGCAAGTCGAGTGTTGGCTAAAATAATTCAACATCAAACTGCTCCGCCACCTTCATTTTCACCTCCAGCGTTTCCCGGATGGTAACATTATAATGCTTCATCGCTCACGCTTCTCTCTAAAATTGGGCAGCAAAAAAGAGCGTCCATTTTCAGAACACTCTTCGAAAAGATATTCGTTTTTATCGCGTCTTTTCCTGTTTCAGATGGCGGGTTGGAATCGCCAGCAGCTTACGCACCCGGCCCTCCAAATGCTTTTCAATGGCCTGCAAATGTTCTTCCGGCAGGTTGAGGCTTTCGTGGCGCTTGAACCGGAACCCGATCATACGGCGGAGCTGCTCTTTCTGCTTTGGCCCCATGACCTCCGCACACACTTCCTCATAGGAGATGTTGTAGGGGTTAGAACGGGTTTTGGCGTACTCGTCCAGGTTCGCATAATCTTCCTTGCCGGCATAGCAAAACAGGGACAGCCCGTTGTCAAAAATGGGGGCGGGCGCAAGGATGCTGCCGCTGTGGTTATCCCGCAGGACGCCAAAGTTTCCAAAGTGGCGGTCCTCATTGTAGATCAGAGCGTCAAACACCAGCATACTGCGGATTTGCTCAGAAAACACCGGCCCCAGCTTGTCATAGTAAGCAAGGCAGGCGGCAATGCCCCCGGTTCGGACAATGCGCCCGATGGGGATATAGGCCGTGTCGATGTTGGTAAACAGGGCGCATTTAGAGGCGGTAATGCCTTTCCAGTTCTCCAGGTCATAATGCACGGCGTTCAGGCGCATGGTTTCCGCAATCTGCGAAGCATAATACTCGCAGTACGGCTCCCGGCCCGCATTGGACGCGCCGGTCGTGCCGCCCTTGTAGAGATAAATCCCATCGTGCTCCACATAACGCCACGCCTTGGGCAGCATACCGCCTGTGGTCAGCTCAGGGGATGTGGTAAACGCCTGCCTGCTCCCGCCTGCGCCGGTATAGGCCACCAGCGCCAGTATCTCGGAAAAGCGGTTTTCGTAAAGATTGTATTGGGAGAATTTCCCCTCAAATCCTTCCGGCACCACCCAATAGCTGTCGTTGAGCGACAGCCCCTTGCACACGTCGATGATTCCCTTGGTGTCGTTATGGCTAAGGCCAAGGGTTTTCAAAATCTCGTCCACAAAGGCGCGGTTTTTGGGGATAACCCGCCGTTCCAGCCAATGAATGACGCCCTCGCCGGTGCGCTCCATATCCAAAGGCAGCAAATGAGCCTGCTCCTCGTTGGTGTATAAGATTTCAGCCACAAGGCCGGACAAGCCCTGCTTTTCCATGGAAAAGCGCATTAGCTCCGTATCATAAATGCGGAGACTGTAAACCTTACTCATAGGCTCTTCCTTGTCGTTCAGTTCCAGTGAAACATCCTTCCCCAGCGCCGAGGCGATTTTTAAGATCATATCAAGCGTGGGGTTCTGCATCCCACTTTCCAGGCGGTTAATGCCGGAACGCTGGATTCCCAGCCGCCTTGCCAGTTCTGCCTGGGAAATGCCCTGTTCCAGACGGGCCTCCACAAGCTGGGATATGATTTTCTGCCGTTGACGCAGTTCCTCCATACTCTCACCTCACTGCTTTAATGTTAACATATATGATAACAATTTGCAAGAGGGAGAATCTGTCGAAGCTGCAAACCTGGCAACTCACCGCTCCGGCTCTTTGCCATGGCTGCCCCGAATGGGAATCCCCAGCCGATGGCACAGAAAATCGTTCACATCCTTTCCACGGGGCGGCAGCTTTAAGCCATAGCAGGCTCAATTGAAACCGACGCATATAATATTTGATACTAATAGAAGGGGAACGTCCCCTAATCGCCCGTCCTGACAGTCCCAGCTACCATCAAGACAGACCATGTTGAGTATTTCAGACACAGAAAGAGCTGCTGCAGCAAGTGCGGCAGCCCGGGTTTCCAGGGATGTTGTTGAACGATTTTTGTCTTTCAGGTCAATTATGGATTCTTTCGTCCATGTAGTTTCTCTGAATGTAATTGGAGAATCTCTCTATGAACTGCGAGTCAGACGGGCAGCCGGACAGTGAGTATCCTGCAATTTGTACCAACCTGCCCGGATCGTTTTTCCATGCAATGTCAGACAGCGTCCGGATATTGCTTTCGACGGATCTGGGTTGCAGATCGTATTCTTTGTACCCGCAGGAATCCTACGATATGCCGGAGATTGTGGAGGCGCGGTGCCGCAAGTCTACGGTCTTTTGCACGCAGTACGAATCTGAGGGGTGGTACACCAGGATCGACCCGAACCCGGAATCCGACAGTCCCGTTTCAGAAGCCATTATGGACCGCATTATCCACAACGCTTACGAGGTTCTGGTAGACGGCCGAGTCTCGATGCAGGAACGCAAGGGCTTGAAGGCTGCCCGGGAAGGCGGTGGCCAGGATGCATGATCGTTCTTATCTTTGCGGCGAGGAAAGCTGCACGGCTTTAGAACTGGAACGGGCCTGCTGCAACGAGATGGAGCGTGAGTCAGTGGAATACTTTTTCGCAGCTGAGAAAGAGCTCCAGCGACAGCGCGAGCGGATTCAGATGTTGGAGAACATCTTAACAGAAAACGGTATTCCTGTCCCTGAAGAAAATTGAATTAGGCTCTGCTGGCCGGTTTGGCTGGCAGAGCTTTTGTATGTAAGGTACAGGGGTGTCGCTTTAGGGCGGTGAGGTGTCGCCAGCTTTCCGGCAGGGTGTCGCTCGAAGGATGATTTTGCACATATGTGGCTCCCTGTGACCGGCGAGATGGCTCAAAAGCTCCGATGAAGTGGCTCAAAAAGTGCGTGCAGATGGCTCACTGTAGCCGATTTTTGCACAAAGCGCGCAAGCACTGAAGCTCTTGCGCTCAACCGGTTTTGCAGGGAACCATCGCGATTTTCTTTACGGATGCGTCTTTTCCACAGAAAAGTGCTATAATAAAAGCGTTCAAGCGCTTGAGCAAATGGAGATGATGGAATGCCAAATACAACCGATGATGTGATGCGTCTGGAGCGAGAGTTCAAAGCCTGTCATAAGGTTTTGACCGCACTTGGAGATGAAACCAGACAGTACCTGATTTGCGTTATGCTCAAAATCAGGTGCGGCGGGCATCGTGTGGTCGATATAGCCAAACAGACAAATCTTTCACGCCCTGCGGTGTCGCATCATATGCAGATCCTGAAAGATGCGGGGATTGTAAAAAGCCGAAAAGAAGGGACCTGCATCTACTATTATCTGGACCCCGAAGCCAGCCAGCTTTGTGCACTGATCACCCTGTTCAGCGATGTAAGGGAATTCATGAAATATGTTCCGGACAGGAGCGGCGATGAAAGTACATATGAACCATCATAGGAGGGAATAAAACCATGGATTTATTACAGGCGATGCAGGAGCGGCATTCGGTACGCTCCTATTCCAGCAAACCCATCGAAGGCGACGCAAAAGAAAAGCTCTCCTCTTTCATCGCGCAGTGCAATGCGGAAAGCGGTCTGCACATCCAGCTTGTCCTGAACGAAGCCAACGCCTTCGACGGTACGATGGCACACTATGGAAAGTTTACCGGTGTCAGAAACTACATTGTGATGGCCGGAAAGAAAGCGGCATCACTGGAGGAGACCTGCGGCTATTACGGAGAAAAAATCGTGCTTTATGCCCAGACTTTAGGGCTGAACAACTGTTGGGTTGCCATGACATACAGCAAAGGCAAGGCAGTATTTCAGCTGGATCCGGGCGAAAAGCTCTGCCTTGTCATCGCCGTTGGCTATGGTCAGACACAGGGTGTTTCCCATAAGGTCAAAGCAAGGGAGGCCGTTATGAAGGTGCAGGGCACGCCGCCCGATTGGTTTATCCGGGGCATCGACGCCGCGCTGCTGGCTCCCACTGCCATGAACCAGCAGAAGTTCACATTTTCACTGGACGGCAGCAATGTTACGGCGAAGGCGGGAATCGGTTTTTACAGCAAGATCGACCTTGGCATTGCAAAATACCATTTTGAACTTGGCGCCGGAGCGGAAAACTTCAACTGGAACTGATTGCAGGCAAATGATCCTACGAATACTCCCCACCGTCCTTTTGGCGGCGGGGAGCGTCTTTTTCAATCAAAACAGCTGAAATCATCTTATAAGGCTTTGGGGCTTCAGTGCGTGAAAGTGGGGCTAAAACTCTGTACAGGTGTCGCTCTGCGTCCGATTTTTGCAAGGATTATGGAGCGGTTACGATTTACCCAAAGATTATCCGAACTTTACGTTCAAACGGTAGCGGTCTTGTTGCTCGTAATATATAATAAACTCAAGCAGTCGTATGCATAGCCGAAGAGGAGGTACAGCCAGTGGATAATGCAACGGTATTTTGGAGTATCATATTTCCGACGGCAATTTTGCCTCTTATCCTGATTCTTGCTTTCTTCCTGCTGTGGCGCATCATAAAGTGGCTGGAACGGCGAAAGTGGAAGCCAATAACCGCCCGTGTTCTCCGTATTACGGCAATCGACAAGAAGGACCGTTACGGTGTATTAGAGCCGCGACGGTACAAGTTGGATCTTGTATTCCAATGGCAGGGTATAGACCAGCATCGCTCCTGGATCTTTCCTCGTATATACGATCTCCCCAAAGCGGGGGATATTCTTCAACTGCGTTATCATCCAAAGAAGGAGGATTTCCAACTCGTCATAAGTCCAGCTGAGAAACGGCAGATCAGACACGCTCGTATGGTTATTTTGTCGGTTCTTTGTATGGTTTTTGTTGTTCTGCTAGCATTGTTTTGTTTGATGTTCTCACATTTTCCGCAAAAGTTTGCCCTCTCAGAAATGTCATTGTGGTTCCTTTTCGCGGCGCTGTTTTTCGTTCTATACTTGATTGTACGTGTTTTTTATACCCGCCGTTTGCGCCGCAAAATCGAGTTAGGGGAACTGCAGCCAATCACCGCCCAAGTTCATGGATTTCGCAAAGACAGCGAGAATGACGTTTACGCCTTCTGCCTCGTCAGAGTCAACGGCCAAGAAAAAGAGGTCTGCTTGACCTCTATCCATGGCAAGCATTATAAAGTCGGCCAGCGAGTCACCCTTTATTTAAATCCGGAAACTGGGGAGGTATTGCACTTCCCTCGAATGGATACAGCCGACTAAGGTATTGCACTGCAACGAATATTGTTTCTATCATAGGAGGGAATAAAACCATGGATTTATTACAGGCGATGCAGGAGCGGCATTCGGTACGCTCCTATTCCAGCAAACCCATCGAAGGCGACGCAAAAGAAAAGCTCTCCTCTACTGGGCATTCTGTTCCAGCAGCTTGACCGCTAGTTCCTCGCCCTCACCCGCCGGCACCCAGAGATCGGGGTAAAAGCCCCGGTATTCCTCAAAATAGTCGTTGGTGTCCGGGATGATGGCCTGGGAGGGCCCAATTGTGATGGACAGCTTGCTGTTTGGCAACTGGACAGGAGCTGAACTTCCGATCATTGCACCATCTGTGCAAAAATCGCCACCCCAGCCCCATCTACACGCGATTTGAGCACCACCCTGCCGGAGTTTTAGCTCCACTTTCACGCACTAAAGCCCCAAAGCCTTATAATTGCTTTAGCACAGCTGAGCTGTGACTAAATCAATTGGAGGTTTAACAATGACAAACTATCGGGAGATCCTGCGGTTAAGCAGTCTTCAGTACAGCCAGCGAACCATTGAATCAATGGCACACTGTTCCAGACATACAGTGCGGGATGTACTGCAGGCCGCAAAGGAACAAGGCATATCCTGGCCCCTCCCCGACGACATCGCCAACGCCGAACTGGAACAGCTTCTCTTCCCAAACAAGCACAAAGCATCCAGCCAATACGCCGAGCCCGACTATCCGTACATCCACCGCGAACTGGCCCGGTCAGGCGTGACCCTGTCGCTGCTGTGGGAAGAATACTGTGCGAAGTGCCATGAGACCGGCCAGAAACCATATATGAGCACCCAGTTTGGCGAACGGTACCGCCGTTGGGTGCGCATTACAAGGGCGACCATGCGCATCCAGCACAAACCGGGGGACGCCATGCAGGTGGACTGGGCTGGAGATACCATCCCCCTCCAGGACCCGGTCACGGGCGAGCAAAGCGCCGCCTACTTGTTTGTCGCCGTTCTGCCCTGCAGTTACTACACCTACGCGGAAGCCTGCGACGACATGAAAACCGAGAACTGGCTGAACTGCCATGTCCATGCATTCGACTACTTCGGCGGCGTCGCACGGCTGCTGATTCCCGACAACTGCAAGACGGCCACGCTGTCCAACACCCGGTACGATGTGATTCTGAACCGCAGTTACCAGGAACTGGCTGAGCATTACGGCACCGCAATCGTACCGGCGCGTGTCCGCAAGCCGCGGGACAAGAGCTCGGCGGAGGCATCTGTTCGCTTTGCCGAAACGTGGATCGTGGCCGCTCTGCGCGACCGCAAGTTCTTTTCTCTGCGGGAATTGAATGAAGCGGTTGCCGAAAAGCTGGAAGAGTTGAACGATCGCCCGTTCAAGCAGATGGCTGGCTGCCGCCGCAGCGCCTATCTGGAAGAAGAAAAGCCCTACATGCTGCCGCTGCCTGCCAGCGCGTTTGAACCGGCCGTATGGTCGGTTGCCAAAGTCGCCAACGACTATCTTGTTACGGATGGCAGGAACAAGTATTCCGTTCCCTACAACTTGATTGGCGAGCGCGTGGACATCCGGGTAACCAAGACAACAGTAGAGGTGTTCTACCACGGCAGCCGTGTAGCCAGCCACCGCCGGTTGCAGACCCGGCAGCGTGATCCGCTGGTGAAGCGCGAGCATATGCCTCCAGAGCACCAGAAATATCTCACCTACAACGCCGACGAGTTCAGCCGCTGGGCGATGTCAGTCGGCCCCATGACCGAGAAGGTAGCCGAACACTTCCTGAAGTCCGGCAAGGCCGCCGAACAGGGCTACAAGGCCTGCGCCGGTTTGAGCTGTCAACGCCGAAATAAAAAATGCCTAAAACGCCGGCCAGAAAATGACCCAAACGCCGGAAACACATACGCCGGTTAACCATCAGCCGGAAGCGTGGCCGGTGGAACTGTTTGAATACCTGCTTTCAACCGGTCACGCAACCGGTAGGTCTGGCCACGGATATTTACCACATGAGCGTGGTGTAATAACCGTAACCGCCCCATAATCCCCCGTCTAGCAAAGCGGCGGAAGAAGTGAGAGAATAAGAAAAAGAGACAAATGAGATCAGAGGTCTCAGAAGTCTAAGAAGTGCCGGAAGTCTCAAAAATCTCAGGAGTCTCATAAGTCTCACAACGGGAGCGGAAAAATGGGAAACGAATATGAGAACTTGAAAAAGCAGAGATACCTGCAGTTTGTGCAGCAATGCGCCCGGAGTGGAAAGAGCAAACGGGAATGGTGCAGGGAGAACGGTGTCAAATATTCGACCTTCATGCGTTGGCAAAGGCAGCTTCGGGAAGAACTGGCCGGGGAAATTCTGGCAGAGCAGGAGATCGTACCGGTACAGGTGGAACTGCCGGAACAGGTTTCGCGGCAGAGTGCAGAAACATTTCCGGCGAATTCTGCATCTGCGGTTTGTGGAGAAGGGATCGAGATCAGCACCGGGAGCATCCATATCCATCTGCCAAAGGATACGCCGGCAAGCTATCTGGCCAGCCTGGTGAAAGGACTGGTCTGAGATGTTGGGAGACATCCGGCAGGCAAAGAACGTCTACATCGTCTGCGGGTATACAGATATGCGGAAGGGACTGAATAGTCTGGTCCCCTTCATCCAGCAACATTTCAAGCTGGACCCATATGCCAGCAGTTTATTCCTGTTCTGCGGCAAGCGCTGCGACCGGCTGAAAGCATTGCTGTGGGAACCGGACGGATTTGTTCTGCTGTACAAAAGACTGGACAATGGCCGGTACCAGTGGCCGCGGAATGCGCAGGAGGTCAGGCAGCTGACCTGGGAGCAGTTCACCTGGCTCATGCAGGGATTGAGTATTGAGCAGCCCAAAGCAATAAAGCCAGGCAGGCCCAAAGCCCTGGTCTGACTTTCCACACGGCAGTCCATTTTTGCGGAATATTCTGACTAAAGAGCGCCTGTTTTCCACAGGAAAAATCTACACCTGCAAAGGCCCTGAAAAGAGCTGGTTTTGTAGCTTTTTTCGGGGTCGTGCTGTATAATGGGTACAAGAAACAAGGGAGTGGAGGAAGACAGAAATGACAGGGTTTGACACAAGCAGGCTTTCACCGGAAGTTGCCGCCTACATCCGCTCCCTTGAGACCAGAGTAGAAAAAATAGAGGCGTTGGAAACAGAGGTTGCAGCATTGCGGGAAGAGAACCAGCAGCAGAAGAACCAGCTGCTGAAAATGCAGTCTCTGAATGAGCAGCTGGTGAATCTGCGCAGGCGGACATTTGGGAGGTCCAGCGAAAAGGTCCAATATGTAGACGGAGAGCAGCTGGATTTCTTCAATGAGGCAGAGACTTGCAGCGACGCCGGCGCACCGGAACCTGGGAAAACGACACCGGTCAAGGCGCACACTCGTAAAGAAAAACGTACCAAAACCGAGCTGACCGAGGGACTGGAGCACAAGAAGGTGCTCTGCGAGCTTCCGGAAGACCAGCAGCTCTGCGCCAGATGCGGCAATAAGATGGTGAGGATCGGGGAGAAATACCTGCGTTCCGAACTCATTATTATTCCGGCTCAGGTGTCGGTAGTGGACTACTATGCGGCAAGCTATAAGTGTGTCCATTGCGAACAGGAAACGGGAGAGAGCTACATTCTGCAGGCCCAGGCTCCTGTTCCGGTCATGAAAAAGAGCATGGCGGCTCCTTCCACCGTGGCATATGTCATGCAGGAAAAATTCGAGAAAGGCGTTCCGCTCTACCGGCAGGAGCAATATTGGAAAGGCCAGGGTGTGGAGCTGCGGCGCAGCACCATGGCCAACTGGATCATCCGAAGTTCCAGGTGGTTTGTACCGCTGTGGAACCTGCTGCGCAAAGAGATGCTGCAGCAGAGCATTGTAAACGCCGACGAAACCAGATGTCACGTCCTCAAGGAAGATGGGCGTGAATCCAAACAGATGTCCCAGATGTGGGTCTACTGCTCGCCGGAAAAGAAGATCGCACTGTACCAGTACCACCCCAGCCGTAAAGGGCAGGTAGCCAAAGAGATGTTAGGAGATTTCTCCGGCTACCTGCAGACCGACGGCTATTCAGGTTACCATTGTCTGGACCGTGTGACCCATGTGGGCTGCTGGGCCCATGCCCGGCGCAAATGGGTAGACTGTTTTGTGGATGGCAAACCCGTAGCTGGCAGCAAGTCTGAAACTGCGTTCCAGCTTATTGAGCAGATGTTCCAGCTGGAACAAACCTGGAAAGACACAGCGCCGGAAGAGCGCCGCAGGCTCCGCAGCGAAAAACTCAAGCCAATACTGGACCGGTATTGGGAATACCTGGCCAGCTTTGAAGCGGCAGAGGGAACAGCCCTTTACAAGGCTCAAAACTACTCACTGAATCAAAAGCAGGCTCTGGATGCAGTGCTCCTGGACGGCCGGCTGGAGCTGACCAATAACCTTGCAGAGCGGACGGTCAAGCCCTTTGTCATGGCACGCAGGAATTTTCTGTTCTGCGATACCGCCAAAGGTGCGGATGCCAGTGCCCTATGTTTCAGCGTGATCGAGACCGCAAAACGCAACGGTCTTGACCCGTTCGGCTATCTCATGTTTCTATTGCAGGAATTGCCCAAACTGGGCCCTGACCCTGTGGAAGAACAGCTTCTGCCTCTATTGCCCTGGTCGCCAGACTTGCCAGGCTATTGTAAAATCAAGCAATGAGAACTTCCGGGCTCCTGAAAGGGAGCTCTTTTTATATGCCATCTGTACATTTCAACGCATTGAAACGGATTTTTACGTAAAAACAATCTGCGGACATTTTTAATTTATGATGATATCGGGTTCCTTGCTTTGGATGTTGCAAAGGAGGCGCGTATCATTGAATTTGAAAAATGTCCTGTTCGATCTTTTGCGGCCCTTTGGCATCACCAACAACTACACGGGCTGTTCGCAGCTGATCTGGGCGATCGAAATCGTCCTCGAAAAGCCGGATGGTATCCAGGCTGTTCACAAGCAGATCTACGCTGTGATCGCAAAAGAATACGATCTGCAGCCCAGGTCTGTCGAAAGCAATATCCGGACGCTGTCCGACATTGCATGGAAAAACGATCCTGCCAGACTGGTACAAATTGCAGGATACCCACTGGACAATCGCTCGTCTGCTGTGCTGTTCATAGAGATCTTTTCCAACTACATACAGAGAAACTACCTGGAAGAAAGAATCCTCACTTGACCTGTATAACCAAAATCGTTTAACAACATCCCTGGAACCCCGAGCTGCCGCACTTGACACGGCAGCTCTTTTTGTGTCTAAAAGGATTAGAAAGTGCTGCTCTTATACTGATGGGATCTGCTGAGACGGGGAATTATGGGGCGGTTACTAATAACCGGTCCAGAAGAGCGGTAGCCAGTACATTGTCGCTTAGAAGCTCACCCCAATCGCTGAAGTATTTGTTGCTGGTTAAAATCACGCTGCCGTGTTCGTAACGTTCAGAAATCAGCCGAAACAAAAGTTCTGCTTCCTGGCGATTCAACTGCATATAGCCAACCTCATCAATCACCAGCAAAGCGGGACGCAGGTAGATCCGCCAGCGTCTCTCCAAATGTCCCTGGGTTTGTGCCTTCTTCAAGTCACCAATGAGACGGGAAAGAGTGGTATAATAGACCACCATTCCAGCATCCAGGGCTCTAAGAGCTAGACCGACAGACAAGTGCGTCTTTCCCACACCAGGAGGTCCCAGAAAAATAACATTCTCATTTCGGGCTACAAAGGCTAGCGTCCCAAGCTCTTCGATCTGTCGCTTGTCAATGCTGGGTTGAAAGGTGAAATCAAATTCTTCCAGCCGCTTGTGGTGCGGCAGCCTTGCCAGTTTTAAACGTGTTTCTCGGCTTTTTCGCTGGCGTTCTTGCTGTTCAGAGGATAACAAGTCATGGAGGAACTGAACATAGGTCTGCTGACTGTGAAGAGATTGTTCCAGCTGTGCATCCAAAAGTTGAGCTGCCGTGAGCAGCCCCGAGACTATCCCATAATTTGTGTAAACCTGCTGAGAGGTGTAGAATAGAAGCAGCAGACAGGAGGTATTACACATGGCCAGAAAGAATCGCAGCCCGGAAGAAAATGCCCGTCGAGAGAAAATCCGTGAACTTTTGCAGATGGCAAACATCGGCAGCATGGATGACATCCAGAACCTGTTCAAGGAGACCATTGCCGAATTCATGGAGAACGGTCTGGAGGCAGAGCTGGATGAGGACCTGGGCTACAGCAAATATGACTACAAGAACAAGGCTACAGACA
>ERZ1090869.73-NODE-73-length-52145-cov-31.757151_pt1 | contig 52145 bp, 65 predicted proteins | sample MGYA00478474_ERZ1090869 | MGnify/ENA primary metagenome ERZ1090869 (study PRJEB33644, sample SAMEA5815748) | chicken gut metagenome | biome: Chicken; feature: Gastrointestinal Tract; material: Caecum | place: Ireland | collected 2019-01-01 | study: A study of the... | reverse complement strand
GTGCTGTTGGTGGCAGAGATTATAAATTAAAAGATTTTGGTTATGATTTAATAACGGGTTCAATAAATGGCGCTATGGCTCCCGTAACAAATGCCATAGGAGGTGTTGCAGGTACAGGCGTAGCTAAAGCCTGCGGATTAAACTTTGGAAAAATGGTTGTTAAAGAAACCGGAGAAGAAGTTTTTGAGCAAACTGTTAAACAAACCGGCAAAAGTTTTTTAACTAATCTGTTAGCCAAACAAGGAACCGAATATGTAACTAAAGAGGGTGCGAAAATCGGTTTAAAAACCACAATGGCAAAAGTTGCAGCTTATGGAGCTGATATGGCAGTAGATGGTGCCTTGGGTGGTGCAACTGATGGTTTTGCAAGAAGCCTTGCCGATGGTGATTTTGAGAACATGGGCGAAAATGTTACTCAAGGTTTTGCAGGCGGTTTAATTGCAGCACCTATTATTGGTGGCGGGTTCAGATTGGCAGGTAAAGCAGGTTCCAAAGTCGGTTCTAAATTATCTGGAAACACAGCAGCTAACACTGTTTCAAATAATGCAGGTAATTTAGTAAATGAAATAGCAGGAGCATCAACACCAAGTGGTTTAGCTATTACAACAAGAGAAGTAAGCGAAAATGTAGCAGAAACATTATCCGATAGTGCCACAAGAGAAATTTCCGATGGTGTTGCCAATGTTGTAGCTGATTCAACAGATGATGCGATTATTAAAGAAACTTCTGAAAGCATTGCAGATGGCATAACAGATGTTAGTGTAAAAGAAGCAAGTGAATTAAAACATACTGGTGCAACAGAAACTAAAGACCCTTTTACATTTATTAATGATGAAATTGATGAAATAGCTGATGAATCATCTATTAGCAGGACAAATGCTTTAAAGGCAAAAGCGGATGAATGTGGAATTGTTCTTGACGAAATGCAATATGGGCAATTATTACACATAGAAGAATGTGGATATTCAGTTGAGGAAATTTTAGGCATTGCTAAAAAAATAAAAACAAATATTCCAGAGATGGATGAAGAAAACTTATCTCTCATTATTAACTCTTTAGTTGGAAATGTTGGAAATAATGATTCTATAGCAACTATAGCTAGAGGGCTTGATGAAAAATTTAAATATATACAAGGTGCCAAAATAGATACAAAGGAAGCCAGATATATTTTAGTATACCCAAAAGTAATTGATTCAGAAGCTTCGTTAAAAATAAGAAGCGCTTTAAAGCCAAAAATATTAGAAATGGCAGAATCTGGTTATTGGAATTCATCTTTATTGTGTCCAGCTGATAACTTTGATATTCAAATGGACAAGGTTAATTCACTAAACCAATTAGCATCCAAATATCTAACTGATGAAAATAATCAATTTATTGGTAAATTATTTAATACAGAATATACAAATGTAAGACAGTTAAAATCCTCTATTGAATATTTAAATTCTTTAACTCAAGAAAATATTTCTAAAAATGATTTTGAATTTATAATGGGAAATGACCTTTCTTATTCTATTAATGCAAGGAAAGGCACAACAAACATACAAAACGGAGCAGTTGCAACAAAAAGAAAAGATTTATTAGTCCAACTTGCTCAAATGAGTGATGAAAATGGAATTATCAAATTAACCAATACTGATATAGACGCCATTTTAAATAGCGAAAATGGCATTGAAAATTTATCTAAAATAGTAAAATTACTTCAAGACGAAAATATTCAATTAAACAGAGTTGCTTTTACGGAATTATTAACAAAAGAAGGAGTAAACTTAAAGGCAATTCAAAATAATATTGAGGTAATTAATAGAATTCAGACTATTGACAATGGCGCATTATATAAAAGACTTTGTGAAAGCGAGTATTCTTCATTGAGAGATGTTTATAATATCTTAGGAAAATCAAATTTAAGTGTTGATAATTTTGACAGCTTATACAATAGTGGGTTGTTGGACGATGTTGATGATTTCTTTACCTTGGGTAATTTATTATCTGCAAAAATAAATGATAATACGGATATTGGAAAAAGAATTGAATTAATTGAAGATATTAAAACAAATACAGAATATATTCATAATGCGAACACTTTAAGACAATTGCTTGAACTAGACCTTCCTAATGACGCTCAATTAAATATTGAAAATATTGAATTTTTTAAAAACTATGGCAATATTTTCAATAAGCAAACTTTGGCTCAAAAAGTTAAATTAATAACCGCTGATAAAGTTTTTGATTCCAGTACAGGTGAATTTTTAGATGAAGCTGTAAAATTAATGACTGACACAAGCGCAAGAAAGTCTATTTTTGACAAATTCAGCTTTAAAAGCCCAAAAATAGACTTACCTAAATTATTACTTGAAAATGATATAGATTTTAAGAGAGCAACCAAAGTTCTTAGAACCATCGAAGAAAATAACCAATATGACATATTTAAAAAAGAAAACATTGTTCAAGATATGCTCGATATAGGTGTAGAAAACTTTGCTTCTACTGTAGATAAGGCTCAATTAATTAAACAATATCCACAAATTCAAGGAAATCTTGATTTTAAATTTGGAAGTTTTGCAAAAACTTTAAACCCAGATGTATCCAGTGAAGATTTTGCTCAAAGATTACAACTTCTTGATAGATTTATGAAAGAAAATAATGAACTATTAAACTCTTTAGACAAAAACAACATAGATGAAATAATAAGAAATGCATTAAATGTTAAAGATGCAGGTGAAATCTTAATTTTAGATTCTGAACGCATTAATCTTGCAAAGACAATAAACGCAATGATTAGTAATAATAAAAATCAAGAACTAAGCTATCTTTTGGGCGAAGTTATGGGCGATGCAAATTTAAACGCAAGAAATGTACAAGCCAATTTGCAATATATAGATGCTCTGAATGAAATACGTTCTAAATCTGTAACAAAGAAAACAGCTCTTTTTGCAGATAATATTTCTGAGTATGACCAATATAGAAGCTCTGATGATATTTCCCAATGGCTTAGCAGTGATTGCGATATGGGCAAAGCAATCCAAGTTATACAACGCGAAATTAATTCAAGTCCAAATGAAGCACTATCATTTAAATGTTACAAAGATAACTTTGCAATAATTAGTGGTAGTGAGAAAAATTATAAAGTAACAACATATGGAACTAATGGGGAATTTAAATTAGAAAAAAGAGTTACCATGGGTAGTGCCCAAAATCCTAATTTAAGAATATCAGAAATTAACGATGGTCAAAATAATTATGAAATAGCAGAAAACTTTGAAATCATTGAACACAATGGCAAGAAAAAACAATATTATTATCCAATTAAAGAAATAAGCGAAATACATGATACCAATGGGAAACTTCTTTATAGTGAAACAAGGGCACTCTCAGACATAGATGGAGTTATAGAAATTGTCAGAAAATATCCAGATGGCAAAGTTGAAACTTTGTGTCAAGCAATAGAAGATGCCAATGGAAATAAAAGAGTTGTTAAAAACTTAACTTCTTTGGATGGAACAAAAACACAAATAAATTACGAATCCGATTTAAATGGAAATTATACTCAAAAGTATGTCATTACCGATAAAGATGGAAATGTTTTATTAGATGATACAAAGACATTTAAAGTAATTAATGAAAATACTTTTATTAGTTCGCATAACGGTGTTGAACTTGTTACAACCTACACTAGTGATAAAATTACAGTATGCGATATGAATGGAAATGTTTTAGCAAATATTGATATTAATAGTTTAATTCAAACCGATAGAGAGGTTTTAATTAACATGCTAAAAGGATTATCCGGCGAAGAAATTGTATCAGCTTCTAAATACGTTAAAAAATTGATACTTCAAAAGAGATTGGATTCTGCCATTAATTGGCAAACAGGTGAAATGTATATTGGACCTCACAAGTTTATATTTGAACATGAGCTGGGTCATGGCAAAGATAACTTTTCTATTATAAACCCGGAAAAAATGCATTTAAGTATTTCTGACCCCAATATACGTCCAGAAGATATTACCTTTAGAGTTTCTGGGGATAAACAGCTGCAAGAAATATTCAACGAAGAAAAGACGGCATTTAAAAACAACTTTACAACAGAACAAGAAAATTATGTTGAATATTTCATGAATTCAGGAAACATTCCAACATTGGACCATGGTCTATCTGAAACAGTAGCAGAGACTAACGCTATATTAAATTCACCCAATAGTCAGATTACATTGTCATTCAGAACTCAATATTTACAACAATATTTCCCAAAAACAATTGCTTACATCTCAAAAATGTTAGATGAATAAAGCACAATTCTGAAAATATTAAATCAGCTTCTTTTTTAGTTTTGTATTTAGCTCTCTTATTTTGAAGAGCTTTTACAATGTCAATGCTGGCTCGGATTTTTTGTCATTGATTATTATATGCTCACAACCCTCAACAGGCTTGCTAGCAATAGGCATTCAGTTGGCTACTGTGAGTATATCACAAAATTCACTATCGCTTATAATCGTTCATTTACACAATTACCATAAGATGGCACCGTACGGTTTCAACAAAGGCAATCAAAGAGCTTGCCTTTGTTTTGACACACGGCTTACGCTTTTTTGCACAACTGGACTATACCAAAATAATTAAATTATCCGTACAGTTCAAATTTGGTGCGTAATTCAGCTATATTAAGAAAATCTCAATCTATCCGTACAGTCCGAAAAAAGTCCAGTTCGGCAGTTTGATTATTTTGGAATACTTAAAATTCCGACCTGAAAAAGCCCACACAAAGCGGACTTTCCAAAAATATCAATCTATCCGTACAAATCAATCTGGACAAAAAACTACAGCAACAAACAACAGAAAATCCCTCTTTGAAGAGGGATTATAATAAACCTTTAAAAAATGGGGGTAAAGCGGCGAAGTTCGAACTTTTTATCCTGTATAAAAGAGCTGATTATCGAGCTTAAAAAATCCGAAACAATTTTACTTTTAGAACAATATCGAACTTTAAAAGAAATTGCCTAATTTTTTATTTTTTATATTTTAAAAAAGTTTATAAATATTGAAATTTAAAAAACTTTGACGAATTTTTTTAAATTTATCTTTATGCCGAATATTTTTTCGGCACTTCCTTTTCTTTTAGTTATAACAAAGGTTTTCAGATTATATTTACAAAATTTCGGGGCGAAATGAAAAAAATCGGGGACTAAAAAAAGAACGGCGGGCAGGACAACAACCCCCGTTCGTTTTCAGTTGCCGCACAGTACCTTAGCCCGGAAAACGTTATTATTATTGAGTTTTAGCGGTTCAGTAGTAACGAAGGCTTATAACGGGATTTTATTTTGTTTTTGTGCCGGATCTAACAGTGCCGAAAATCAAAAAATGAGTGCCGAAATTTTAAAACGTATAAATTAAACTTGTTATTATGGTTTCAAAATAACAAGTTGTAAATAATTGTAAATATTTTAATATTCATCTTGTTATTTTGGTTGCAAAATAACAAATACGAGTTATAATAAAAGTATAGAGAACGCAGTCAAAGAAAGGATTTTAAACTATGACAAACGAAATTAAATTTTTATTCAACGGAATCAAAATCGAAGGCAAACTTGTAAAAGGTTATTATTCAAAAGGGAATTATTTAAACGGTGCGGTTGGTTGTTTTTATGTAAAAAGTTGGTTCAGCGGTCAAAGCGAATTATTAAGAAAATACTTTACTGTAAAAAACGATACCGACATTATGACAGATTATTTCGAAAACGATTCAATTTATTTTTACAAAGACGATAAATATATAGACGAATTCAACGCAATGGTTAAACAAAACGAAATAAGACACGCAAAACAGGCGGTTAAAAGATACGAAAAAATAAGAGAAAAATCGCCGAGAAAATTTGAAATGTATTACAAAGAGTATTACGAACAAGCATTAAAGGTATTAGCGGCATAAGCGGGGCAAAAGCCCCGCAAGGGGCGGAAAGGATATAACGATGGGAATTGTTTATAAAAAAGTTAATTACTGGGGTTTTGATTACAATATTGAAGAATTATCCGGACAAGCAACATTGTATATATATTCGAACGAATACGACCGCAAAAACCCCTTGTATAAATATATTGATGAAGAACACGGCGTCGCCGGCGGCGGATATTATTCAAGAGCAAAAGCCGAAAAAAGTTTTAAAGAAAAAATACAAGAATTACAAAAATAGGGTTAAAACAATGATAAAAATTGAACGCAAGGTATTTTCAAAAACAAAAGCAAGCCGGAGCGAGATTGAAAAAGAATACCGGATATGCTTAAATAAAGGCGATATTTCCCGAGGTTTTGTTGTAAACGGGCAAATTCTCGGAGTTGACGCCCAAAGAACCGAAGATTTTATTTTTTGGTGCTGTGAAATGGCGAAGGAGGCAATATGATTGTAAGAGAATTCAAAAAAACAAACGACAACGGGGTTGAGGTTTTGCAGATAGAGTTTAGCGAACACAAAAAAGTTATATTTACAAGGCAAATCCCGCTTAAATATGAAAAATGTCCGGCTTTAAGGACGGCGAGGGCAAAAGAAGCCGTTATTGATGAATTTTTAACAACATTCGAGGGGCAAAAATTCACAAAAAAAGAGGTTTTAAAGGCTTATTCAAAAACTGATTCTTACTTTAAAGATCTATACAAACAGATGTTTCCGCATGGCGGTTATCGTGGCGGCGGCAAGAAAAAGGGAGAAAAATTTTCAGATAGGACTGAAAGACTTACTTCGAGAATTACGCTTGATGAAAAAGAATATTTGCTTAAAAAATTAGAAGAGTATCGAAACAAAAAAGCCGGTTCTTAAAAAGAAACCGGCTTTTTGTTAAAAACGATTTTTTACGCTTTAAAATCCATTTTAAGCTATGTTTATATAAAAAATATCAAAAACCCCTCTTATTTTTTATCCTAACCCCCTAGGATTTAATTTTTTGATTAACTTTATAACCTAAAATATTCATTCAAAATATTTCTCATTATGGGACACTTGCCGGACACTTTGGACACCGTTCCCCTCAAATTCGGTTAAAAATCAATAAGTAGCGGATTTTGCGTAGAGTGAGGGCGTAAGCCCGAAACTCGAAGTAACAAAAATAAAAGCAAACGACAGCGAAAGCGAAGTTTGCGGCTTATTTTTGTGAAGCAATAATCCAAGACGGATCTTTCCATGCCGGTTTTTAAATCCCGGACACGGCGGGACAGATTCCGGAGTAGGTTCAAAACGGCATAAAAAAAGCGGCTCAATAAAAATTGAGTCGCTTTTCTCCCTGTTTTCTCCTCCACGCTAATAAAAAACGGGGCTTCGGAGAACTCCGAACACCCCTAACAGATATTAGATGAGAGACTGTAAAAAATATGCAACGGGGACAAAACGCCCCGTTTTGCGGCATTGGCTTAATAAGCCTTTGCGGGTCTACAATAAGCCTTCTTTGTTATAAATTTTGATTGCTTCCCATATTGCGTCGGCAAATAACTCCGGAGCTGTCGCAAGCATTGTTTCTTCGTTTGAATTACTCAAAAAAGCCGTTTCAACCAAAACCGCCGGAGCGTTTGTTCTGTTCAAAACGTGTAAATCCGAGCGGGCTTTTATCCCACGATCTTCAAGCCCGGTAATATCAACAAGTTGTTTTTGCATAATTTCGGCAAGCTTTTCGCCTTTTTGCGAGCCTTCGCAATACAAAACTTCAATTCCGTGTGCTGCAGGATCGCTTACCCCGTTACAATGGATCGAGATAAACAATGTCGCCCCGGATTTGTTTTCTTCTTTTGATATTTCAAAATAAGTTTCTTTTTGTTGGTAAAGCTCAACGGGATAACCGTTTAATTTTAACCTGTTGAACAACTGCAAACCGATCGCAAGTGCAACGTCGGATTCTTTTATGCCGTGTTTTGAACACACTCCGGGATCTGTCCCGCCGTGTCCGGGGTTTAAAAATATTTTCATTTATAACCTTCTTTCATTTGTAATTTTATTTTTTCAATTTCAATTTGTTGACTATGTTGTTGTTCTTGTATGTTTTTTTGGTTATTTATAACATTTAACAAATCTTCCGAAGTTTGTCTTATTGTGTGAATTTGTATGCTTAAACTAACTAACCCGCTGACAAATAGAGGGGTGAATATACCAATAAAGCTGATAAGTATTTTTCGGTTGTTCTCTTGATTTTGGAACATTATATTGACTTTGTCTACAAACGATAAATGCCCATCGGTTTGACTCGTCCCGCCAAAAAAGAAACATCTCATTTCAACACAATTTTTAATTAAGTTGTCAAATTCCCCTTTTAATTCTTCAAAAGATTTTTTTAAGACTTCGTGTTGCTTGAAACACTCGTCTGATTGAATTTGTTTTTCGCTCATTTCACCACCCACAAAGTTTTTGAAAATTATCGACGGCGTGTTTCATAAACCAACGCTTCCACGCCGGGACTTGCGAAACATAGAGTAATCGCTCAAAAACGCAGGTTGAAAAATAACGATCCCCGTTTACAAAATGATGATTTTCACACAAAAGATCGTGTATTAAAGACGGTATTAAAAACGCCGGATCTGTTTTTGCCCCGACTATACTCCACGCAAAACGGGGGATCGTTGCCCCGTCCCACGTGTAATCTTTTGGAGCTGTAAAGCCGTAACGTTTGCTTTTGTTGAGATCAAATAACGCAATTTTAAATTCTTGCGTATTTAAAAACGGTTTTTCTTCAATCTCTTCGAGCTTGCTGTCTTTAATATTCGGGTACGGATAGCGAATAATCAGCTTTGGGGTGTCCGAGAAAAAAATCGCTATATTTTCGTCGCTATACCATTTAACTTTCATCTTCAACCTCCAAAATACCGCCGCCGAGCTTTTTGTATTTTTCTTCAGCTTCGAGAACCGCCGCATTGTAATCAGCTAAAACGCCGTCAAGAACGGAATTCATTTTTTCAAAAAACGCAAGTCCGAGCTTGCAACATTTAAGCCTTTTTTCAAGCTTTTTTAAATCGTTTGTTTCAAAACATTTTTCAAGTGCCTCTTCGAAACTCTCCAAAGCCTTCGTAAATCGGGAATACAATTTCTCATAAGCCGATTTTCCGATATTTGAAATCAGCGATTTTGCAATTTTTTTTATGTATGGCAAAACATAATCCGCACAAAGCTTAGCCGCAAGCCCCTTAATATCCATAATTAACCTCCCTTTAATTTATCCTCAAAATACTTGATTTTGTTTTTGTTATAGTCAATTTCGGCTTTTGCGTTTTCTATACCACGCCTGCAAGAATTGACAAGATCTTCGAGCAAAACAAACTCGCAACCGCATGCAACACATTTAACTTGAAAAAATACTCTCTCCGAATCCCCTTCGGCGGTTTCGATAATTTTTAAAGTGTCGCTTTGACACATAGGACAATGTAAATTTTCAATATCAAAACAGGCGTTTAAACGTTCTTCGCCCGATAGAATTAAATTGACAAGCCCTTCATCTTCACGATCAACAAATTGCCGGACCTCTTCAGCTTTTGAAATCTCTATTGAACCCATAAATCCCCCTTTTTCTTTTATCCTCAATAAATTACGGCAAAAGCCGTTCCCTCCATCGAAAACGTTTTCCGGTTTATACCCGTCAAGCCGTTTTCGCTCCCTATCGAATCGCCGCCGGCAGTCCCGACAAGTCAACTCCCCTCATTCATAGGAGGATAGAAGAAAGAAACTTAACTAAATACTAACCGTTTGAAGCCTCGAAAAGACTTTGCTGTTTTTCTTTGGTCTCACCGCTCAAATATAAAACCGCTTGTCTTTTGAGTTCTTCAAGCTGTTTTTTTGCGTAATCCGGCAGAGAATAGCCGCCGTGTCCGTCGTCCTCAATTAAAATATGAGGAGTGTTGACGCATAGGGGCTGAGGAATTCCGTTTTCGGTAAACTCAACTTGACCGGATATAATAACCCCGCCTTTTGCTGAAAAATTAACGGTTGTAATTATAACGCCCTCTTTTTTATCCTCATCAAACTCGCAAATTTCGCAAAAAATATCGCTTAGAGCTTGCATTGCACGGAGGAAATCATCAAGCGGCTTTGCCGTTCCGTTTTCGATAATTATGCCCTCCGAAACACTCGACGTTCTTTTAAAATGTATCTCCGGAATGTCGCTTTTCTTGTCAATTCTGATTTTTGTAATAAATCCGTCAAAATCAATTTTTTGTTTCTTTTTGTCGTCCATTTTGACAACCTTATTCGCCATATTTAACCTCCTACAAATTGAACCTTATGTAAAAAATAATCCCGCCGCTATTCTGTAATCTGTACGGAAGAATTATCATTCTTAAATTGATTTTCCGTTGCCCAAAATGATTTGATTCTTAATGCTCCCGCTTTAAAATTCCACTTAAACGGCAATTTGTCGGGGGAAACGGTTATTTCCGTAAGATTGCCTTCGATATTTGCATATACATCTGCTCCGACAATTTCAACAGGCTTTTCGCCTTGTTTAACATTAAGTTCAATTTCCAATGGATCAGCAAGTACACTTTCGCCGCAAAAAAGCAGCAAAGCGAGTAAAATTGATAATTTTTTCATAATAAAAGTCTCCTTTTAATTTGTTTCTTTTTCGAGTTTGTACTCTGCAAAATATTGTTCTTTTTTGGCGTACAAGAAAAAATATAAAGCGATAATTTCAGCCGCGTTCATCATAACCATATTGTCGGCGGTTCCGGTTTCGTCATAAACGGCGAAATTTTGAGTTAATACAGTTGCGAGGGTTGTTTGTAGTGTTTGAATTGTAGCCGTAAAACTCAAGCGTTGTTCCTCTGTCAATTCCGGATTTTGTAATATTGTTTCAAGTTCCGAAATTGATGTTTTTATAAGAGAGATTGCAGTTTCCAAGTCTTTCATGATGTTTCCGTAGTCCTCATGATAACGAGGTTTGTATTTTTTACCGTTAGTATATAGAACTCCGGTGTTGAGTTTGTTTTGATAATTGTCAAAAGCCGTTGAATTGTCGTTTAAATTTCCCATATTAGCCAAGAAAATTTCAAACTCTGATTTTGTCAAAAACGCTTCTTGATATTGCCAAAATAACGAATTTTTATCCTCTCCCAAATCTTTTTCAATTTGTTTGAAATCTCGTCGAATATAAACCCCGTGAGGAGAACTTTCGACATCAATTTCAAGAGGTTTATTAAACGATTCTGCTAAATAGTAATTAAGGTTCATTTTTATTCCTCCTGTCGTGTTTGCTAACAATCTTTTTTAAAGCCGAAACCTTTATATTCGGCTCAATATATTTTTTGAATGATTTATATGTGTTTGTAGGGCAAAACCACCCAAAATAAGACAACATTCGGCACGAATTATACCAACTTATTTTCTCCAACTTTCTTAATCGTCGAGCAAGCCGACAAGCCCTCAAAAATATTGTTTTTCTGATTGTTGTTTTGTCCCGATAAAATTTGAAACCCATAAAATCAATGAATCGACCACGCCGAACGCCGTTTTTGTCGATATAATCAAATAAAAATATTTGCCAATTATCTTTTATTTCTAAATCAAGCCCCGACAAGTATTTTTCAATTTCTTTAAAAATTTTATGAAGCTCTTTTTTATTGCTTCCAAAAATAACAATGTCGTCCATATATCTCATATAAAAATCGGCTTTTAAAACTTCTTTGACATAATGGTCGAATGGTTGTAAAAACCAATTAGCGAACCATTGTGAAGTATAAAAACCAATAGGTAAACCCGGACGAAAAACTTTTCCGTCTTTCATTATTCCAACATTCGAATCAAGAACGAAGAATAAAATTTCCAAAAATCTTTCGTCTTTAATTATTTTCTTGAATCGTTCTTTTAATAAATTTGTCTTGATATTTTCGTAAAAATGCCGAATATCCAATTTCAAAACATATTTAATATTTTTCGGATTTGTTTTGATGTATTTTTCGAGATATTTTTTCCCGTAATGAACGCCACGATTCGGAACCGAACCGCAAGAAAATTCATACATTCCCTTCGTGAAAATAGGTTTCAAAACTTGAACGATAATGTGTTGAATCCATTGTTCGGGCTTTGTTGGGGAAAAATACGGCTGAATTATAATTCTTTTCTTTAATTTAAAGCCGTCGTTTATCTCGACGGCTTTATGGATTAATGGTTTGAGGTTTCCGTTTTTTAGTAATTCTTTTAACTTTGTTTTACAAACATCATAGTTTTTAATAATCCTATTTACATCGGGGCGACGGCGTTTTCTTTTGACGGCAACTCTAAAAGCCTCGTCGATAATTTCATCGCTCAATGCTTTTTCTATAAGATTTTTATATGTTTTCATCTCCTTAAACCAAATTAAAAACTCTTACTAATAGCCTCGAGGTTTTTCGCTTATAGGCGGCGGCTTTGGTAACCCGAAAGCCGTTCCCCGCCAACTACTAAACCCCGCCTCTTGTTCGGCTAATTTTTGCCAAGCGGCAAGGGTTTTAATTTACATTATAAGATTCAAATATTAGTAATAGAGAGCCACGCCATAGTTCCAATTCGAATTGCCAAGGTAGTTGTTCACATTGCAAGCAAAAGCCCCGCAGTTCAAACCGTTGTTCGAATTAGCACCAAAGCGAGCGAATAAAGGCGTAAACTAAAACCAAAAAAATTTTCCCACAAAACCAATGCGGGGGAGTTCCCCCACACCCCCCTTAAGAGGCTGTTTTGTAAGAGAGAGCCACGCCATAGTTCCAATACGAAACGCCAAGGTAGTTGCTCACATGGCAAGCAAAAGCCCCGCAGTACAAACCGTAGCTCGAAGCAGCACCAAAGCGAGCGAATAAAGGCGAAGCACTAAGATTGAAATAACCTCCGTCGCAATAATATGTCGAATTTGAACCCGTAATTTCAGACGGAACCAATCCAATACCCGGAACGAGTTTCATTTTCTTAATACAAGAACCCGAGTTTCCGCTAATAGTTACACCCGAATCAATATAACCGTTCCCGTTTGTGTTGTACTCTTCAACGGTTGAGCCGTCCCAAGTACCCTCACACATTTTGTAAACCATTTTTCCATACAAAGCGAAAAGACCGTTTGTAAGTTTCCAAATATTGCCCCACCAATTTTCAATATGAAACACTTTGACGGCAGTTCCGGCGTCATTGAATCCATAGAACATCCCTTTGTCGTTAAGCGTACCGGCTACAACTTGTCCCGTGTCGGCATCGCTTTTATAGGTATTTCGAACCCCGTCGCCGAATTTCGCTTGTGTATTAAGCGAACGAGAAATCAAGACAAGTAAATAATTTATCAAGCGGCGAACGGAATATTCATCGATGTTCCACCCCGTCCCGTTTGCTTTTGCATAAGTGATTTGATTATTTCCTGTTTGCTTATTACAAACCGCAAGCCCCGAAATAGAGCGGATTTTATTATCAACCAAGCCGCCGTCATAAATAGAACGATAAATTTTTTCAGCCAAAGAGCCGTCTTTTTTTGTGTGAGTGTAGCAATCAAAATCGTCCGTGATTTTGCCGTTAGCAATTCTGATATAATGTTTACCATTGAAAATCTTTTCAGAAATCCAAATTTGACCAATTTCAACCATAGCGTTTCCGTCATAATCGACATTTGCCACATCTGAAGCCGAGCCGTCCTCTTTTTGAGCGTAGTTGTTCGGGTTTAAATAATAATCAACCGTTCCGTCGGATTTCAACATACAAGGCTTAAACAATTTCATAAAAAATGCATTAGTCCAAGAACCGTAATTGAATTGTTTTGTTGTAAAATCCATATAAGCCGGAGTATAGTTTTCATTTTTCCCCGTATAAGTAACGCAAGTATGAGGATTTGAATCGTTCGGGTCAATAATAAACTCATACATTTCAACCCCGAATTTATTCAATGGGTCGAGGTTTACGACGCCATTAACGGATATAGGGAAAGCCCTGTAATAATATTTATCCTCACTTATTTCGTCCTCTTCGATTGTATCGACAAAAGGGGTCGTTTGATAAGCATTGCGAATTGTATTAACTTTAATAACCGTTCCGTCTGTTTCGTGTTTCGGATACGAACCGAGTTTTCTAACAATAACCGTATGGCTCCACGTGCAGAGCTTTTGCCCATCCACGACTGTATCCGTCGGGTCTTGCCATTTTAACGATGTAGTATTTCCGGAGCGAACTTCGCTTAAATTTGTACATATTGAGGGTGGCAATCCGGACATAACCGAAACATACCCGTTCCCGTTCCCGCTGAAAAATACGTTTCCCATTTTTATTTCTCCTTTTTATAATCTTTTAACCCTTAATGATAAATCACATTTTGGGGGTGATGAGGCATAAAATGTAATTTTATTTTCTCCGCTTACCCCTTTGTAAAGTTTGGAATACTCTTGCAATTGTACAAGAGCCACATTGTAATCCTCGGAACATATAAGTCCAACATTCGGATTGAACGACTCTTGCATTAAGTCTATTTTTATTTCTTGCGAATATGGTGCAGTGGCTCCTATCCAGTCCTTTTGAAGTAGTGTTATTATTTGAATATCGCCGTTTGCGTATGTAGGGCGAAGGGCGTTCCAAGCGGTAATCCCATCACCGATTTTTAAGATTTCAGTGTCTGTTTCATAACCAGCTTCACCAACTTGCAAAACTGGATTTTCTTGTTCCCAATTTGTTTTCGTGTCACGCCTTAATTGTATTAAAGTTGCCATTTTAACCTCCTTAAATTTTAATCCAAATTGCGATCCAATTTGCATAAGCTGCAGCTCGTTGTTCACTCGTATAAACTGAGAGTGTAATATAAGACTCGCCAATTGTATAATTACAATGAGAATGATCGTTTTTATCTACATCACCCGAATAGTAAATGTCAGAAATTGCCGGAATAAATGCGACGAGATTTGCCATTGTATAACCCTCTGGAGGATATATTGTAGCTCCGTTTGTATTTTTTCCGGTAGTTATTTTTAAAAAGTTCGAAAATGCCTTTTTAACAAATTCTGTCGTTGCGATTTGCGTGTTTGATGTTCCGTCTTCGGCTGTCGGAGCTGTCGGCGTTCCCGTAATTGTAGGGGAATCAAGTTTCATATTCCCAAAAACTCCTGCGGATGTTATTTTTGCAAGCAAAACCCAAGCCGTTGTTGTGCTTAACGGGTTTTGATTACCTACAACCAAAGACTTATAAACGTTAATTTCATTATTTATGAGTTGAAGAGTTATAGCGTTTTTATTATAAGTTGTTGTTGAGTTATATAATAGCGGAGCGATATTTGACAAAGCACTCAAAAACTGTTTTTGAGTATTTCCGTTTTCAAGATTTCCGTTTGGAGTAACCCCGGCAAGCTGTAAAATTTGGTAAAGCGAATAATACAAATCCTGCATGTGTGCTGAAACAATTTCCGTTCCGTCGTTGTTACCGGCGGAAGATTCATCCTTAAACATACCGAATGGTAAATCGTTCGATGATGATTGTGTGTTTTCGTAAGAATCTAATCTTCTCATATATTATTCTCCTATTATTTATTAAGCCATTCTCTAAAAATCTTTGTATCTGCTTTTCCACCGTCAATATTATCTCCGAATATCTTTGTGGAAGCCCATTCGTTATCGGCAACTTTGCGTTCTGCTATTTGACAAATTGCAACCGTATGTGCGGGCTTGAATTTCAAAATAATCTCAGTTATTGAATCCCATTGGCTGTCGTTCGGGTCAAAAAAACCGATAACATAAAAAGAACTTGAGCCATTTAATACATGAACCGGTTCTCTGTTTACTCCCGCAATACTTAACATGCCGTTCCCGATAACTTTTAAAGAATGACCGCCATATTGAGCTTTTCGACTCTCTTTTGTGCTGTTGTATTGTGTAAACCCATACATAAAACCCGTTCCGGTATCCGGCAGAGTTCCGCTTGTATTTTCTATTACATAAACATTAAATCCCGCTTGTCTTAAATAATATTCAAGTGTCGCATAGCTTGAATTTCCGGCAAGTTTTCTCCAAGAAAGCTCGACATTATTTGCTCTTTCTTCTAAATTTAAAGAATTTTGGATTATTCCGAATAATTCTTCACTATTTATTATATTATTTTTATTTTGGAAAAATGTCGGAAAGTGAGTATATTTAAGATTGATAAATTGCTCTTTTAATTCAACCAAGGGAGAAATAAGGATTTCTAAAAATTCTGATGTGAAACCAATCGGCGTTCTCCAAGCTCTCCCATTACCAAGTAATTTTTTAAATGCAATTTCTACGCTTTTATTTTTCATTATTTTTACTCCATTTAAAGCGTTATATTTGAACCGTTAATTGTAAGCCTTGATAAATAGGCAAGTGAACCGATCCCAAGCGTTGATTCTTCAATACTTTGTCCACTTTCATTTTTTAAAACAAAAGAAGTAAAGGTTTCTTCGCCTATTATATCAGTGATATCACCAATGAGCGACGCTCGATTTATCTTTGCGTTAGATAATTTGTAACCTAAAACTTTAATATGTGGTCTCTTTGAATCGAGAGAGCTTATTAAAGTTTCTTTTATTTGTTCGTTGTAACTCGTATTTGTTAATCCCGAGATCTCAACCGAAAAACCAACATAGTTAGGTTTTAACAAATTAACTTTTGCAGTTGCGGGACGCCTATCGTGTACCCCCGGAGCACTTCCTTCAATGGAATTTGCAACGGCTAAAAATTGACCGGAACCGCTAAAATCTTGAAATTCCCCGTCTTCCCAAATTGGAAACGGATTCGGCGTAATACTTCCGCTCGGTGTTCTTTGTGTTCCCGAACCTTCTGCAACAAGATATATTGAAACTATTCCTTCTGTTAGAACGTAAATTAAAGCGTCAACAATTCCGGTAACCTCGAGCGACCAGTTAAAATAATCAAGAGCAGAACCGCCTTGAGATTTTGTTCGGTAACGATAAAGAACCCTTTTTCTATATTCTTCAACCTCTTCATCCTCCGTCCCTTCAATAGTTACGGCTGTAACTGTTGCTATTGAGGGAATTCCGTCAATAGGGTTTGCAATATTTAAAGTTGTCCCGGAAGCTAAATTCCCAACAACACCCGATGAAGTACAAATAACTGTTGCGGTTATTTCACCCTCGACTGTTGTTACTTGCGAGGCTGTTTTAAAAATCAACCCCGAATCTAATTCTTTATAGACTACGCCGGCGGGCAAATATTGAGCGTTTACACCTGTTAATTTTACGGACAAATTCGCCGTTTCGCCGTTTTTATAATCAACTCCGATCAAATTTCCCCAAAGCTTCAAAGCTGGCAAGTCGCAAGTTTGCGGAAAACATTGTTTATAAACCCAAACTGATAATTGCCATAGTTGACCGCATACGCCTGCAATTGCATAACCCAAACTTTTTATTGCCGCTTTGCTTAATATAGGACTGTTGTCGCCGTTTTTTGTCCTCAAAATAGTATATTTTGCGATAAAGCCGTCGTATATTTGTTTAATTGTTTTTGTTGTAAAATTTGCCATTTCTCCTCCCAAAAATCCGCTTCTTGGTTGCTCGCATTAAACGGGACTACACGGAAAACTCAACGTTTCCCGTTCCGCCCTCTGTTCGCAATCCGCTAAATAGCTTTTAAAACATATTTTTCATTTTGCCAAATCACGGCATAAGACGAACTTGTCTCGTCCGGTTCCGTAATTGTTATTTGAACATTTATTTTCTCACTTATGTCGCCGGAGGCTTTAACCGTAATATCGCTTGCGAGTCCTTCTTGCAAAAACCAGTCAAGAAGCTTTTTAGCCGTTCTTTCAACATTTTGAAGATTTAAGGCGGTTATCGGTTGATTGAGAGCTTCCTCAAAAGAGTTGTCGCTTTGGTACTCTTCAAAAACATTGTAATAATTATCCCCGCCAAAAAGTGAAACATACAGGGCGGTCGAAAAAGTGCCGTCTTCTTTAACGTCGCCGCCTTCAAGGACAAATTCGCCTCCGTCGCCGTTATCGGTCAATAATAAATCCATTGTTTAACTGCCTCCTGTTACAATACCCGCCGAAGCCTGTACGCTGTTTGTATAAGTTCCGCTTGCTCCGTCGCCGGCTTCAATATGAGACGCCGTGAAATTACCGGAATGTTGCCAGTTGCCGGAGCTTTGGATCGTGTCGGCTGTTAAAGATAACGACGCCGCATCAACTTCCGCCGAGCCGGTAATATCAAAAACCGCATTGCCGAGAACGGTTATTTGTAAATCTTTCCCGCCTGAAATAATAATTGAACCGTCTTTTTTTAAATGTATTTCGGCGGCAACAAGAATTTCTTGCGTCTCCTCGTCTTTTTTAACGGAATATAATCTTTTTTCTCCCGGCTCGCTTTTACGGGTAACATCATCACGCCACCCGCAAACAAACCCGTTTGCGGGATTGTCTCCGATTGTTCCGCCCAACCCCTCAAATTCCAATAAGGGCGAATAATCATCACCCCCGGAGTGAAATTGAACAACGTTCGTTGTTTTTCTTGCTAGAAAATTCGTTTTAAAATATCGCAAATTCAAATTTGTAAATATTTCGAGAATTTTTGTTTTGAAAAACATTTTACCTCCAGTGTGTGAAGGCTCGCTTCGGCTTGCGTTGAGCAAGACGAAAGAGCCGTAACCGTTCTAAGCCGCCGTTAGGGTTGAAGCATAAGCGTAAACCCTGAACAAATCTTTGATTTGACAGGCGGATAGCCTCCAGTGTGTGAAGTGTAGTTTTTATTAACATAACGGAAGTTGTTCCGGGATCTCGTATGTATAAGCACAAGGAAGCGTCATTGTTAATATTGTTCGATCCGGGTGTTTTCTCCATACCTCTTTAATTACAAAATCCGTTTCCTCTTTAATCCCGACATCGGGGTTTTTTACAACCGCAAAAGAGCCGCTTTTTATATATTTGTTTTCACTTAAAACCGCAACAAGTTCGTAATGCTTGCCTATATCCTCGCATGCAAGCCGAACGCCGATACTCTCTAAATCCCGAGAATTGTAATCGTTTGAATTAAAACGTTTAATAATCGGGGCGGGATAAGGAATTTGTATCGTTGAACTTGCACTTGCCGGGTATTGAGAATTTATTTCGTAATATCTGCCTAAACCGTCGCCGGTTGCGTTAAAAAACATCTCTTCAAGCCCGACACATTCCCCGTAAATAAGATTGAGCTTTTCTTCCGTATTTGCTTTGCACCTTCCGACAAAAAGCCCGTCCCCCGTATCGGTTAGCAATAGACCTCTTGATCTGCAGATTCTGTTCATAAAATCAAAAACGGTTTCGTTATCGTTTGAAGTGAACGACGTTCCGATTTCGTTTGAAAAAACCTCCTCAAGTTCCAATTCGTCGGAAAAAGTGATTTTTTGATTATAAATCTCAGCGTTAAGCGTTAATACATCTTTTATTGATAATGACGTAAACTCGTGCGGGTAAGGCATAACAGATTCAAGCAGCACGCCGGCGTGTGATTTAATTTCAACTTGAGAAGATCTTGCTCTTTTTCTGACCGCATTTTTTATATTTGCGACCCTGCCTTTTAAAAAGATGCCCTCTTCGTCAAATATAGTAACATCATCGCCGATTTTGTAATTATAATCGGTGTCTGTGTTGTTAAATATAAAAACCGCCCCTTTAACGGCATTTAAACCGTCAATCAAGGAATACTCGCTAAAATCCGTATAATTATCATCACCGGAAACAAGAGCAACTTCTTTTTCTTCCGGTTCTTTTGTTGACTCGTCCTCTATAAAAGCAAGAACTTTTCCGGATTCAATATTGTTATTGGACTTTGCAATATTGCCCGCCTTTTCCGGCGTTCCGTACGCCTGCCGGGCAATATCGTCATAAGTGTTTGATTCTGTTTTGGTAAACTCTTTGTACATTTTACTCTTTTCCTTCGGATTATTCGGGTACGCCGAACACACCCAACGGCTTTAAAATCCTTACGGATTTTGCTGCCGTTTACGTGTTCTTTGCTCTTGCGGGCTAGGCTTACGCCGTCGCCCTGCCGAAAATCCGTTATACATAGATTTTTACGCCCGTTCCTCTTTTTAATAAAAAGAATTCATCGTCGCCGAAGTTGTTTGTTGTTATCAACCTTTTTATTGTTTCGTCCGGATTTTCGGCGAATTCTTCCGGATAATATTTATAAGCAAAATCAATAACCGTCATATCCTCGCTTAATACGATTGTTTTTTCAACCTTTAATTTGTATGATTGTTCAAGAATTTCACTCGCCGCCGAGTCGACAATATCAGTCAAGCCCGGATCCCGAATAAATACATCTTCAAGATCTGTTATTTTTTCGCACTCGCTTTCGACAAATTCCGTCCATTGTTGTTCGAGGTCTTTGAGGTTATTTGCCGCATCGACCGCTTCTTGACGTGTTTCGTAATCTTTTTCAATTAACGCTTCACCGAGCGAAATTATTGCCTCGGTTGCCGCCGAATCGTTTATTAAAAGATTGTCGATTTCTTCACGTGTTAAGCTCGTTTTTTGTGATGAAGTCTCGGAACTCGATATAAACCCGGAAATCAAGCCTTGCCATTGCTCGAATACTGATTCAACGCCGGACGTAAGCGAGAAGTCCGAAGCTTCACTTTTAATCCTGTTTGCAAGTGTCGCCGCTTGGTACATTACGATCCCGAGTTGAGACGCTATTGTAAACATATTCGTCCCGATATTTTGCGAAAGAATATCGGTCATTATAGATTTAAGCGAAACAGAACTTGCCGTTGATAACCCCTCCGAAACCTTGTTGAGCATTGATGAAAAATTGCTTGTAAAACTCTGCAGACGGGTAGGCGTTGTTATACTTTTAACCGTTTCGTCTAAATTTTGTGCAACGCTTGTTTTGGCGGCTTCCGCCTTGTTTTTTATTTGTTTTTGTTTACTTTTCGAGCTTGTCGGATATGTTGTTTTTGAAGTCTCGTGAAAATTAACGGTTACAACCGTTGAGTTTATTCTTTCAACAAGCGAGTTTTTGACCGTAAAATTAAGAACATTTACGGTCATTTCATCACCATAAGCGAGTTGTAAGCGTGATTTCCCTGTTTGACACAAAGCCGCAATAAAATTTTCTGCCTCTGTGTAATGGTTTTCGCCGACAAAATAACAGTTTAGAGGAATATCCCTTCCGCCAATACCTAAATCGCTGAATGTGTCGTTTGAATCTTGAATACGCTTCTTGCTCGGAGCAGTCGAACCCTTTTTTCTCGGAGCTTTCGGATTTTCTTTAACCTCGCCGATATGTTTTCGTGAGTATTCGTTTTCAACGGTTTTAAGATTGAAAACTTTACCGTCCGGAGCCGTCCACGTTATTCCTTGATTACCTTTCAAAAAATCAACCATTTATCTGTTTTCCTTTATTGTTTCGGAGTTATGCCGGTTGTAATTTAAGCCCGTTTTTACCCTCCAACTCAAGAGAGCTTGTGGCTTCATAACCGGTTTTATTGTCGACCGTAACCCCGACATCAATCCGCCCGTTTTTCGTATCGTTATTGATGCGGGGTTTATTATTAACAGGTTGTCCGTCGCTTTCGTTTTTTATCTCAATTCCTCCGGAATCGTTTTTAATTGAACGGATTTTTTGACTTATTTTAATTATCCCGTTCAAAATAAGCCCGACCGGTCCCAAAGCGGATAAAAGAATATTGATAAAATTATTTTTGATAAAAGTTCCAACAGACGAAAAGACACCCTTGCACTTTTCCCAAAACGACGCAAGCAAAGAACTCGCCGTATTCCACCAACTTACAAGGGTTGCCGTTACCTTGTCCCAGTTTTTCCACAAAAGAATAACAACTCCGACAAGAGCCATAATTCCTATTGTTATTAAACCGACAGGACTAACCGCAAACGCCGCCGCCTGAGCAAGTAAAGCCGTAACGCTTTTCCATACTCCGGCAGTAAATGAAGTTAAGGCGGTCATAAGTTTTGTATTCATTACAACTGAGAGCAAACCGCCTTCCATACGTAATAAAGCCATTTTAAGCCTTAGCGTATCGATTGCGAATTGAACCCCGACTATTGCCGCCGGCAAAGCCAAAAGAATCGGAAGCCAATTATCTTTTATAAAGCTAAACAATCCTTTTAAAACGTTATATCCTGTATTTATAACAACAAACAGACCTTGAACCCCTTTTAACACAAGGGTTATTGCCGGAACAACCGCCGTTTCAAGAATTGTTTTAATCATCGGGAGCATACTTATAACCTCCGGCAATAAGTTCGCCCGCAAATAATTAAACATATTGTTAAATTCTTGAAAAATCGGTTTGCAAATCGTAAGCCCTTCTTGAAATGCTTTGAACATATTTTCAAAACCTTTAACGATTGCCGGCGTGTATTTCCCCAACATTTTATTCATTGTAACCATAATATTGTTATACTGCGGCAATAATACATTCCCGAGCCTTGTTTGCAGCTCTTTTTGTTGTTGCTCAAATATTCTGCTTTGGTTTGCGTAATTGCCGCCCGTTTTTAAAAAATCTCCTTGAGCATTCATCGTAGGAGAACCCATAATGTATTGATAACGCAATTCAATTTTCTCGGTCTGTGTCATATCGGAAAACTTTTTATGCAGTCCGATTGCTTTTGCGTAATTTTCCAAAACATCTTGAGTCATAATAATACCGAGATTTTTTAATGATTCGGTTTCGCCTGTAAATACCCCTTTTAACGCCGTCATTGTCATATCTTGCGACATATTCTTAAAAGAAGCTAAGTCGGCGGATAATTGAACGAGCGTTGTTGCCATTTCAGCCGCACGAGCCGTAGTTAAGCCCATACCTGTACCCATATCACCGAACAGAGCGGCAGAATCGAGGGCGGTTTGTTGAGCTAAGCCCATTGAGCTTATACTTGTTTTTGACCATTCAATAACAGCTTGAGCGTTACTTTTGAATGTTTGCTCTGTTTTGCCCATTGTCTCTTGAAGATCTGACGCAAAATCAACCCAACTATCAAGCTGTTGTTTTACGGTATTTGCCGCAAAGAGCGTAACCGTTGCCGTAACCGCCATATTAACCTTATCAAACGAACCCTTAATTTTATTCCCGAAATTTTGAGTTGTTACGGTTAATCGGTTTAACTGGTTCGAAAAACTTGTCGCTCCGTTTTTCATATTTTTAAAAACTTGAGAAACATTGTCTTTCGCTTGAAATTTTGTATATACGCTAAAGTTTGTCGCTCCCATTGAACCTCCGTAGATCAAACCTCAAAATAACCGCTCAATTTTGAGCGGTTATTGATTTTTTACTTTATTGATTTTTTTACAACGTTTTCCAAAGAAAATAAGTTGTTCGATTGTGAGGTCGCAAGCCCCGCTCACGGTCTCCCAGCCGCATTGAATTAAAATATCGGCATAGTATGTCCCGACGATTGAAACTACCTGTCGAAAAAACGAATACACCCCGTCGCAATAGTCATATCCTGTCCCCTTATTTCGCCTATTAACTGAATCGGACGGGCTGTGATTAAAGCAAGAGACTCTTTAATAAGCCCTGCTTGATTGCTTGCTTTAAAACCGTTTGCGTCTGATAGTGTTACGTTGTTTTTGTAATACAATTCTTTTGCCTCGGTTTCGCCGGATTTAATCGGGTGAATAAGTCTTTGAACCATGCAACCCTTTTCATCGTCCCAGTAAACAAGCCCGCACATTACGGCTTGTATAATTTTTTTTGAAACCTCATCGTCTTTTGCGTCAATTCTTGTGTTTTCGCCGCAAAGATCATCGAGGTCGGTATCGCAAATCTTGTTTTTAATTTCTTCAAGAACTTTGATTGCGGAATCTTTTTCCATAATTTTTCTAATATCTGACATTTTGTTTTCTCCTATAAATTTAACTTCTTTTAAAAAATCCCCCCAATATAAGGAGGGATTTTGACAAATAAAAAATTTTGAATATTAAGTTTCTCTTATACCGGTTCCGTCCGTTGCGTGAACCTCAAATTCTCCGGTCATTCCTCTTGTCGCTGAAATTTCAATTTCTCCGACAACACTTCCGGTCAACTCGTAAGATTTTTGAACACAAGTTAAAATAATCGGAATATCCGGCGTTCCGCATGCTTGCTCAAAAGCGTCGGAGTTATCTTTTGAAATTTTGACCCTTAATCCTGTTATTTTCGGGATAACTTTTGAAACATAACTGTCTGCTGTTCCGTCGCCGTATTCTTGCGTCTCTGTTATTTTATCGCCGCCCTTGATTACATTCGGTTCGGTATCTTTGGGGATAGCATAACGAACCCCGTTAATCGTAAGCGAAATTGCGTCGCCTATTGCTGTCATTTTGTTTTCTCCTTTTTGGTTTTTGCGTAGGCTGGAGCGTAGCGAAACGCCGAAGTAACACCGCAATAGTGAGCGTCCGTTTTGCGTTAGCAAAACAGAGCGAACGGCTTGAAGGCGTAAAGCAATAAACCAACCTACTATATAACTCTTTGCACGAGCCGTTTTAAGCCGCCTTAAAACCACCCTTGCTTATATTTGTACCTATTTTAAAAATAAGAGGCTTTAAAAAGCCTCTTACGATTTATATTTTTTAAGCTATTACTAGCTTTTAGCCCTTTGATAAAATCAACCCTTGAAATTAAAACCGACAAAGTTTGTAATATCAAAAATTCGCCCTACCCCTGTAATATCGAATTTTGGATTTATATTTACTCTGTTCGGGTTACTTGAATCGATTTCAACCTCGGTTTCTTTTTGAGCGTCGGCGTAGTTAGCAATCAAGCCGGCTTGACCCTGCAAGCTGATTCTTGTATTAACCGCCGCTTTTACGTCGTCAAGTGTTCTTGCCGCCGGGTTGGTCGTTATGTCGTTTGCTCCGATGAGAATGACCGACTTCCATTCTTCCGAATCCCGGAATGTAGTCATAAAATCATAAGCAGAATTTCCGATTACTGTTACATCACGGTCAAAACGGAACAACGGGTTTGAGTTGCCTTGCGGGTGATAGAAAGTTATTAAATCCATCAGCCTGTAAGAGCCGTCGGATTTTTGGACAAGGTTCGAATAACCCGCTTTTGCAAGACGATCTCTTTCGGCATATTTAAGTTTTCTTAATTTCCCAAAATCCCCGACTATTTGAACATTGACGGAATCGTCCCGTCTGCCGTTGCCGGTTGTAATTAACGACTGAACGTCCCACGTTCCCTCAACAGTTTCACTCTCCGGAGCTTCGATTGCGGAATAACAAATTACGTATTGAGCAATCAAACCATCGTGAAACGCTTCGAAATATTCTTGCAAAGCGTCAAGAACGGTTGAATTTGCGTACTGTGAAATAACACGGGTAACGCCGAACTCCTCGTCTAATTGCTCCAAAGCCTCGTCCGGTATTATTCCGACGCCTGCGGCTTCTGTTGCACGGGTAATTGTAAAGGTTACACCGTAAACCGTAGCGTCGATCGGCTGTTTATCCTCGTCGAGAATTACTAATTCAAAATAAGAGTCTGAACCCTTCCATTTTGCCGTTAAGGTCAATTCGCCCGTTTTTTCTGCTGTTTTGACTGCCGTAAAAGGAAGTTCTAAATATTCATCAAGAACCTCTTTTATTGCGTCTGCCGCCTCATCTGCCGTCATTCCTTTTGTTAAAGTAAACGGAATAGCGGTTTTTTCAAAAGCATTTAAATCTGTACCTCTCGGGGCTTTTGCCGGGTTGTTATGAGCGTTTGTTGCCACCTTGCCGCATACGTCTGCCGCCGCCTCAAATACAAGATCGTTTAAAACAATATAGCCGTTAAGTGATTTTTTTATTCCGCTTGTTGCGGCGATTGCTAAGGTTTGAACCTCGGCACTTGCGGTCGAAGGGGCATCAACGCCCATAAAATAAGTATCGACTTTGGAACCGTTTCCGTTTTTAGGGAAAAGTTTTATCGCCATTCTGTGCAAAGGCGAGCCAAAACCATAAATGACGCCTATATCGTCGGAGTTCCCGGAGGCGAGAACGGGTTTATTTTTTTCGATAGTTTTACCATCTTGAGCCTGTCCGATACAAACAATTTTTTCGGGGCGTAAATTTGCCGCCGTTTGTTGATTTCGTTGCTTGACCGTTACGCTCGTTGCGGAAGCTATCGCACTGACATCAAGCGATTTTGTAATTGCCATTTTATTTTCTCCTTTTTGGTTTTTGCGTAGGCTGGAGCGTAGCGAAACGCCGAAGTAACGCCGCAATAGTGAGCGTCTGTTTTGTATTGGCAAAACAGAGCGAACGACTTGAAGGCGTGAAGCAACAAACCAACCTTTGAATATTAACTTAAATGTCCCATACCCTTCTTATAAGCGGGTCGATAAACTCCTCTCTTATTTGAAGTTTTGTATAGAATTCTTTAATGTTTAACGTGTTTGTGTAATAAGTTTTTTCGTTGATTCCCAACTCAAAACTAAATCGGGCGGCAAGTACACCTTCCGCCGCCCCGAGAGTATCTCTCGGGGTTAAAATTCTCTCCCAGTCCTTCAGCTTTACGGAATGAACAATATTGTCCGTTGCTCTGTATAAGTTTGTAGGCTCTGAAAAAAGAATTTTATAAATTTGAGCGGTCAAATAATTAAGTCTGTCCTCTGCGTTTGCTTCGGCTTCGTTTATAAGTTTTAAAACCTCATCTTCCGTTTTGTCCGTTAAATCTTCATTCAAGCCGCAAGAGTAATATTCAACTTGCATATTGCCGACAAATTCGTTTTCGTAAAGATCTTGTCTATCTTCCGGAAAACTCCCACGGTTAAAATAAACAAATACACACGGCATTTCGGAGACATCGGGGTAACGAAACCTTTTCGGAAAAACCGTAAAATCCATTGTTTGATGAATCCACCCTTCCGTCGCCCCGCCCTCTTTTGCCAGTTCGATTTGTTTATCTCTCTCGGTTGCCAAAAGTTGGCAAATTGCATCCCTTGCGAGACTAAAACTCATCGGCGTAATGATTGAATTTATAGACATATACTCTCCTTTTGAATTTGAGGTTTTAAAAAATTAAATTCCGCCGGACCGTGTCCGATCGACTCTCTTGCCTTCTCCCTTTTTGACGGTTGCCGTACATTTTAAAAGGGCGATACCGATCGTCCTGTCGATAGCCGCCTCCTCAATCGCAAAAAGAACTTTTTGAAAATTTAATTGAGGGAACTCAACAACAACGCCCCAGTTTCTCGCCGGTAATAACTTTGTTTTTTCAAAAACATCGTCAAGATTAACAGTGAGTTCAAAGGAATCGCCGAAAAAGCCCGCCCCGTTTTCATCAAAGGTTAAACCGATAAACGTTGAAAAACCTTTTATCTGAAACCCTTCTTGCGACAAATCAGGCTTTAACCAACAGTTCACGGAGAAACCGTTCCCGCTAACGAGAACGGTTTTCCGATGGACTTTAAGAGTTTTATGTAAATCAAACATTACACAAGATCCTTGAATGTTGCGAAACAATCTACATCGACAGGAACGCAAAGCGGACGGGATTTTACACCGGCTTTTGTAATTGCACTGCCGTCAACTAACTCATCGTAAGCATAAGGAAGTTGTTCAGTTTCAACGAGTTGCAATTTACTTCCGCCAATGCCGGACGGAGCGTTTACATTATTGATTGCGGCATAATACTTAGTAAAATTCGGATTTACCGGAACAAGTAACGCACAACCTGCCGGAATATAACTTACGGTTGTTCCTTCGCCCGCAAAATCATAACCGGTCGGAATTGTGTATTTTTCATTGTAAGTCCATATATTTACAAGGCTCGAACCTACCGAAATTCTACCGTGATATACACCTCCCGGAACCTGCTCTTCAGGAATACCTATATCACTTCTTTTAATTCCTTTGTTTGCGTCGGAATTTTCTCTAAATTTTTCATTTTTCAATAATGCATTTAAAACATCATCGCCGGCAAAGAAATTAAATACGGTTGCGGTTAATAAGCCGTCCTCAATACATAACTTGCAGGCGTCTCCAATATCCTTAATAGGATCGCCGCTTGTACCGTTCCATTTTGCGGTGCTTTTAGATATTGTATGAGTATCTTTTTTGTTGAATTTGATTTCCGTTCCGCCCGTCAACACGATTTTTCCTTGAAACAGAGCGTCGGACGCTTGTTTTTCGACTGCTCTTTTTTGCATATCTGAAATAGGGATTTGTTTATCATTTATCAGATTTGCGATATTTGCAATCTGTTGGTTGTACTCGGTTTCGCCAAGTTGAACCTTGAAAATATCCTCTTCGGAAATAATATCAAAGTTATTATATTCCGGAATTGTAAATTCTTTTTTATCATAAGAGGATAGCTCAACCCTGCGACCGCCAGTTCCAAGTTTTACATCAACCGAGTAAATACTTTTTACAACACGCCCTTGAACTTCAACCTTTGTAGTTCTTAAAAGTTTAGTTTTAAACATATTAGAAAGAAGCATTGAGGGTTTTTGTCTTTTGTCAAAACCGACTTCCATTGCTTTTTTAAGTAAATCTGCCATTATTTTCTCCTTTTGCTTTAATTAAATACACTGTTTTAACTTCAATCGGGTTACCGGATATGCCGGGACATTTATTCGCTAAGGCTTGTTTTTACCGTCAATTCCTCAACATTTCTCAGTCTGAAGCCGTTTGCTTTTAAAGCGTCAAGAACCTTGACGTCGGTTGCATCGGCTGTTTTAACAAAGATTAGCTTTGCGGCATTAACGACACCGGTTTCAAAAACACGGACAAGATCGAACTCCTCTTCGTTTGAGTCGTCTGTATTTTGTAAAGTTTGAGCTAATATATAAAGCGGTGAGGTGTTAAATTCCGGTCCCGGTTCAGCGGCGACGTTGTTGTCTGTTGAAAAAGCAACAAGTTCGCCGTCCTTGTTGCGTCCTAAAACTGTTCCCGCTTGATAAGTTGTGTTTGCCGGGACTGTTACGCTTACATCTGAATATGTCCCTTCGTGGAAAATTTTTGAATTGTCTACTGTTGCCATTTTATTTTCTCCTTTTGTTTTTCGTGTACTCAATAAAAGGCGGTGTAAATAACACCGCCTTTTTTAATATATGAATATGTCTAAAAGTGTTAATTTATCTCGTCTAAATTCATTTTTGCGACAATATCCTCAAGCTGTTTTGCTTCGGCTTCCTGTTTTTCTTTTTCTTCCTCTTGTTTTTCCGTATTTCCCGGCTTGTCGCCTTCCGGAGCGTGTGTTTCTTCTTTTGGGTCAATGTCGTCCGGATTTTCATCTTCCATAGCTCGGATTGTATCGGCTTTTACTCTTGCGGCTAATATAGCGGCTTGAAAATCATCGTCCCCGATTCTTGTCCCGTTTGCTACGGCGTCGATTACGGCTTGTTTGTCAACATCGATAAATTTCATTAAAGCGGAAACCCTTTTTCTTTCCGCTTCAATACCTTCATTTTTTGCCTCGGTGTAAATAGCCGGTTTTTCTGCTTTTAATTCTGATAATGTTGCAATCATTTGTTTTTCTCCTTCTTTTGTTTTAACTGCTGTTATTTCCGTTTTTTTACCTGTCTGCAAATTTATTAACGGCGATATACCCGGAATATTCGTTTGAGACATTAACGCCGCTATTTGTGAAGATGATTCTTCAGGAAGTTCAAGTTGTTTAATTTTTGCTTGAGCTTCTTTCATTCTTAACCTTGCGGCTTCAATAGCGATTGTTTTGTCCTCTTCCTGCCCGTTATTGTCTTTTTTGTCATCATCGCCGACAACTTTTCCGAGTTTTTTAAGCTCGTTTTTGCCGATGAACCACGTTTCGGCGTCCATAATTTGCCGAATTTCTTTTTCATCGAACAAACCTTTTTCAACAAAGGCTTTAGCGTACAAAGCCGCAAGCCGTTCTAAAATGTCGGCTTGTTTTTTAAACTCGTTGTAATCGCCGGCGGCGATAGTCCACGGGTTATGAATAACACTAACCGCATTCGGTTCGAATATAACCGGACCGTCGCCGGCTAACATTATATAAGCCGCCATTGATGAGGCGTCTCCGACAACGTGCATTGTACATTTACCTTTGTTGTAATTTTTTATTGCGTTATAAATGGATATTCCGTGAAAAACAGAGCCTCCCGGCGAATCGATTTCGAACTCAATATCACCGTCAAGCCTTGAAATTCTGTCGGCAAATTCCCCTCCTAAAACGTCATATCCGATTACGCCTTTTATTTTTATAGACATAAATCCTCCGTATTCTTGAAGCTATTTAACAAACTCAAAGCCGCAACCGGTACATTTGCCGTTAATAACTTTACTCCTGCAAATATGGCATATTTGAGATTTTTTATTTTCGACCTTTTTGTTTTCAACCGGCGGAAGTTTAGGTTCATTCTCATTAACGGGAGCGGGAGCGTCGGTTGTTTGCAACTGTTCAGCCTCCTTGTCCGTTATCTCTTCGGCGTCGGACGGCAATTCGTCGCTTTCTCCGTTCAAAAAGGCTTTTGCCTCATCGGACACACCTTCAGGGATTGAATTTTCTTCCGGTTGAGTTTCTTGTTCCGCTTCTTGATTTTCTGTATTTTCTGCCGGAACTTCGGCGATTGTTGACTCGCCGCTTTGCTCTGCCCCTGTTTGAGCGTTTTTTAATTCTTCAATTTTTGCTTTGAGTGTTTCAACTCCCCACGTCGTCAAAACACCTCTAAGCCCGAGGGCGTTTGCCTCGCTGATAAGAGCTTGTTGCTCTTCTTTTGGTAATTCAGAAACTTTCATTTTTGCCATTGCTTTTTCTCCTTTGTTTTAAAACTGCTTATTTTTTTAAATCCGCTTCGGTGTCCTCATCATTGGATGCCCCGTTGTCCGGAGCGAATAAGGTTTCGAATGTCAATCCCGCTTCTTTTATTTTTGCCTCTTCATATTTGCGGCGTTCAATCAACGAATCAAAATCGGTCGCAATTCCGAGGGTTTCAAGACCTTGTTCAAAAGTTGACAAGCCGCCTTTTATTTTGGATAAAACGGCGTTAACCTCCTTAACCTCGTCAATATGAGGAATTTTGTTTCCGATAAATCTTGCTTTTGTGTAGGCATTATCAAGATACCCATCGTCATTTTTTAAAGCAAGGTATTTTTCGGCTTTAATATTGCCTTTCAAACATTCGAGTTCAAAAGATTGTTTATATACGATTTGATAAAAATGATCCTCAATCGTGTATTTTCTTATTACCTCGAGTATAAATTCAAACATCTTGAGCGAAGCTCTTGAAGCTGAAAAGTTGTTTGAAAATACCATAAGAGCAACTTCAAACGGAACACCGCTGGAGGCGTAAGCGTATTTCATTGAACCGTCGACAAAAGCCGTATGGTTTACATTCGGACGCTTTGTGTCAAACGAGTTTAATTTTTGACCTTTGGGCATGTGTATAAACAATCCGGAAGCGATTCGCTTTAGAGCCTTTTTAAACTTTTCGGTTTCCGTGTTTGACGGAGTTGAAGGCTCTGTTGTCCCGGACATAACATCGTGAATTGTACGTCCTAGTCCCGGAATTGATTTAATAGGATTAACCCCCGTCGAATCCTTGTCTTGCTCAATCCAAGCGGCGAATTTTGCGTTTGTTTCTGCCGCCATAACTTCGGAATTTGAATATTGCCCGATTTTATGTAATTTTTGCATTATTGCACCGAGCTGAGTGTAAGCTCTCGGCTGTCCGAGCCGTTTTTTACCGACCGGAACAAGCCACGCAATCAAACGCCCTTTTGAATCTCTCGCCGGAACTCTTGTTTCTTTTCCGTCCTTTTCTGCTATATAATAAGCAACAGGGACTTCGTTTTCGTCAATTTCTACACCGTCAACAATTCTGTTTCCGTTTACATCATTTTGAGACCTTCCTGTCATAACAGACAAGCCGTTAATAACTTGATATTCAAGAGATTTGTTTTTTACCCTTTTAATAACAAGAACGTCTCCGGCGATAAAACCGTTGTAAAAAATTATTTGTGCTAGACCGTGAAGCGTTAATTCTTTTGTGCTTGAAATATTCGGATCATCTTCAATCAAGCTCCATAACTCTTTAAGGTCTTTTGCAAAATCTTCCGGAAGTTCAATTTTAAAAAGTCTTTTTAAAAGCCTTCTCATTGGTTGAGGGTGTAGGCGAAGCCCGGTCCCGACAACAAATTGAGTTAATCTTCCCGCCAAAATTTCGGCGTATTCATTTATTGTAACGAGTGTATAAGCTCTTTTTGCGAGTTCGTAATAATCGACATCATATAAATAAACATCATTTAACGCCCCCGGTTCCTGCTCTCCGTCGAAAGAATATCCGAATAAATACCCCGGCGGATAAGTTCCCCCGGAGTATTCTTTTTTCGGTATAAATAACTTGTAAAGAGGATTTATAAAAGATTTTAAACCCATATTACAACCCTCCCATATCTCTTACGTACACACAATGAGAACCGCTTTCGTATTCGATAGCCTCATTTAATAAGCCGGTCCAATAATCAAGCTCTGCTCTTATTGAAGCAAGCGAGCCTTGTGTTACGCTTGTTGAACCCTGTCCGGAGTTTAAAGAATAGGACGTAACCCCTCCGGATTCCGCCGCCCTTTTATAAGCTTCTTTTAAAATTGAAATATTTTCTTTTAGTTCTTTAATTGAATAAGACATTAAGCCTCCTTTTTATCACGCATCGACGGGAGTTTTCTCGCCGCTTTCCGTCTCCGATTTGTAATTTCGGATCATTTTAAAATAATCAAAAACCGCTTTCGGGGTCGGATATTCAAGTCCTAAAACATAAAGCGAGGTTTGAAGAATAATCAAATCAATAGCCGCAAGATTATAAACGTTTAAGTCAAACGCTTCGTTTCTTCCGTGTGCTTCCCATACGGTCTTGATAACGCCGGAGGGAAGTTTTTTTCTTATTCTTTTTTCGTTTGTTAGTTGCCGGAAATATTTATCCGAATAACCGTTTGCGAAAGTAAACCACCCGTCCGGGTAAGAATCGTCAATTCTCTCTTCTTGCGACAAATATCTTGATAAAAGATTTTTGTATTTATCAACATAAATTTCAACAAGCGAGAGACTTTCCCGCTCTTTTATAGGTACTATTTTAAATTTTTCGGTTGCTCTTGCCGGTGCGACAAAACCTTTAAGCGGCAAAATTAACCCTTCGCCGAAAGTTTCGCAAAAATCGTAAACAACATCGGTCAACTCACCGTCTCCGGAGTCAACGAGCATAATATCAACAAGCTTCCCGCTACGGGAATGAGTTCCGGCTCCGCCGTCGCTCCCGCTTCCGCTTGTAAATATTTCGTCCTTTATGTCTTTAAACTTTTGCCAACAAGGATCGTAAATATCGCTAGTATTGCCCTCAAAAACCCGGTGATCTATCCCCCAACACCTGAACCGCTCGCCCCACGCCTTAACCTCGCATTCAATTCTATCTCTTTGAACGTCGGCACAACAGGTCAAAATAAGAGCTTCCTCAGGGACAAAGTTGTTATCCATATTCTCGTCTTTTAACCGGTGTACTTGTTGATATTCAACGCCGCCGAAATTCTCGACAAAAGGTTCTCCCAAATCAAGGTTAAAAAACGCTTGCAATTTTTTCGGGTCTTTCCCCGCTTCGAGAAAATCAAGAACAATGTTTTCCCACGGCTTTGTTAGAGAATAAAGAGCTGATATATGGTAAGACCTGTAAAACGGCTTTTTCGATTTTTCTGTTGTTCGCCATTCTCCACGTTGTTCGATAGATAATTTATGATAGTCTTTAAAATCGCCGCCGCAATGCTGACATCTGTAACGGACGGACGAAAGGTCGCCTTCTTTGCATGCATTGGCGTCAAATAATAAACCGAACGGCTTTGTTTTTGTTTTATCTTTTACAACCGCCTTTTCGTCGGGATATAAGCCGCCGTCTGATTTGTAAAAAACAAGTTCTTGCATTTCACCGCAAATCGGACAAGGAACAAAGAATTTCCGGCAATCCCCCTTTTTATACAATTCGTATATTTTAGATTTATGGGCTAAAAGAGGGGTTGAGTTATAGCAAATCTTACGTCCTAACTGAATATAAGAGTCGGTTCTTTTTGTTGCAATATCAACCGGAGAGCCTTCACCCTTTAAAATATCCGGATAGCCGTCCAATTCGTCCAAAAACAGTTTTTTAATATGTGTTGAACGAAGCTGTTTCGGGTTTCCTGCGGAAGCCAGTTTTAAAAAACCGCCTTGAAATTCAACCATTAAAGCGGTGTCGCCCGTTCTTCTCGTATTTCTGTTGTCCGTTTCGGCGGCGATTTTGTTTCGAAGTCCGGAATTATCGATTAAGTTATCGATTTTAACTTTTTTATAAGATTTACATTCGCCCTCGTTCGGGAAAACAAACATCATCGGGGACGGATCAACGTCCATTGTATAACCGATTACGTTTTCAATTACGGAAGTCGTCAATCCGAGTTGAACACCCTTCATAATTGCGACTTCCTGAACCGAGCTGTTTTTTGAAAAACAATCGACAATTTCTTTACAATAAGGGGCGTTTCGAAAACTGAAATTCCCGCTACGTCCGGAGGCTTTGGAATTCATATATCGATTTTCTTCCGCCCACTGCGAACAAGGGATCAAAGTATCTGACGGGATTAAACTTTCAATATAATCAAAAACCGTGTCGACTTGTTTTTCTCTTGTTAAAATATCAACCATAATCAACCTTTATAATATTTCTTTGCCGCTTGTCGGGCGTTTTCAAGTCCCATTTTTATACTGGAAGTAACTTTTTGAGTTAAATATTCAACAAGGATTTCTTTCGGATTTTCTTCCGCTTTTACAATCCCGATTATTTCGCTTGCATATATGTTGGGAAATTCCGTCAAAGATTTAATCATATCGTCAAAAGCCGTTCTTATACATCGATTCAATACATCGGTTTCAATAAGTTGCCCTTTTTCTTTTGCGATTTTTATATTAAGCAGCTCAACCCTGCTCGTTCTTTCTTCAAGTTTTGAGTTTAAAATATCAATTTCAAGCGATAATTGTTCTGCTGATTTTATATTTGCGGTTTTGGTTTCTGTTTTTTTTGCCGGCTTAACGGCGTTTTTTTTATCAATTTTTAATTTTCGTTTTTGACAAAATTCTTGATTTTCGCTGTCCTCCGTGTCAATCATTCCGTCGGAACGGGCTTTGATTTTCCCTTCTCTTATAAGTCTATGAACCGCCGGAAGAGAATTGTATTCGAATTGTTTTTGAAACTCTTCTTTTGTTAATATCATTTTTAATCCCCAAAAGAGCGAGAGCGTCGGGGATTATGACGCTCAAGCCCTTTAAGCTTTTAATCCTTTTGTCATTTCTTTTGATAACCTTCTCTCGGCTTCATATTCAAAATATTTGCCGCATTTTGGAGCAATCTTGTCCGATGCCGGCTTTAACATCGGGCGGGCGTGCAACGGTTGGGTTTTATCCTTAAAAGAATAGAGTAATTTTGCCGACTTGCCTTTTGCGTGAGGTTTGCCGTCTCTTATTACCGTTCCGGAATCTTTAAGCTCAAAGATCCCGAATTTATGTCTCGTTGTCTCTTTGTCCGGGATAAAATTTATCGTTTTATGTGTACGATGAACGATTGCGATTGCCTGTCTGAATTGTGCTGTTGTATCGCCTTTGACCGGGTTTTTTGCTATGTCGTCAATACGTTTTGCGTTTGTTCTGCTCATCAAGCGGGCTTTTGGAACAAATCTTTTAAAATTGCCGCCCCTTGTGTATTTTGTCGCCTTAGCAATATGACTTGTTTTAGACGTTATGGTTTCGCCGAATTCCTGTATTCTTAATTGCTCGGTTTTTTTGCCGTAAGTCTCGCTTTGTTGTCCGACATAGGAAACCATTTTGTCAACGTCTTTTTCGTTGTATTGAGCTTTTTCGTAATGAACGGAATTTAAAACAATGTTTGATTTGCCGCCCCTTATTGTTAATTCCTGCCGGATATTTTTCTTATATTCTTTGCTCGTTTCGAACGCTTCTTTTGTTAATGTTGCCCTGCAAGTGTCCGGGAAGGCGTATTTCCCGGCGTTATCAAGGTTCTTTTTGTATTGTTCAAGATCTTTATCGTCAATATTAAACAACATATTAAATCCCCCGAAATAACTTCATTTGTGCTTGAGCTTCTTTCAAACGTTCGACGCTTGCTTGATAATATTGAAACTTTTTCTCTGTACAAATAAAGGGTATTCCTAAATTATGACAGGCGATCGCCGTTGTTCCGGACCCGGAGAAAAAATCAGCGACAATGCCCCGACATTCTTTGTTTTTATAATAATCCCGCAAAATCATCTCAAATAAACGGACGGGCTTTTGTGTCGGGTGAATCCTATATTCTTTGTTTTTCATATCCTGCTGGATCATTCCGTTCCACCGCCAAACATATTTTTTAACCGCTGAAGAAAACGAAGTCCACGCAAGCTCGCAATCGGCATAATTCCCTGTATTGTCTTTGTCCCAAACAATCCAACACGGAGAATTTCTTCTTATACTCTCCGTCATAAAATTTCCGCCGAAAATTATTTGATTTTTTGAAACTCGAAACATCTCATCAAAATAAACTTGCTCCGGCGTTGCGTCGTCCCAGTTATCTTTCCCGTAATTTGTAACCGCAACCCCTGCACGTCCCGGAGAACCAAGAACACCCCGGCGGGCGATTTTTGAACCGTAAGGCGGATCGGTTAATATCAAATCAATACACTTGTCCGGGAGTTGTCTCATAACCTCTAAACAATCGGCGTGCGTGATTTTGTTTAAATATCTCTCCATTGTTAAAATAACCTTAATTGAGCTTGAACATCTTTTAACCTCTGAACGCTCAACTCGTAATATTCGGGATCTTTTTCAACACAAATAAACGGTAAGCCGAGATTATGACAAGCGATTGCCGTTGTTCCCGAACCTGAGAAAAAATCAGCAACTAGCCCCCCCCCGCAAGGTTCGGAACATAATCCCGTAAAATCATTTCAAACAACTTGAGCGGTTTTTGCGTCGGGTGAAAACGAAATTTGTTTTCCTCTTTGTCGTCGTTAATAAAACCTTGTTGTATGAACGTTATTTTCTTTGTTACGGATTTAAAGCTCGTCCATATCAATTCACACTCGGAAAAATTATTTTTTAATTTCAACCCGCCGATCTTGTCCCAAATTAACCACGCTTTTGTAGGCGGCAAATATTTTGTAAAATAATTTCCGCCGAAAATTATTTGATTTTTCGAAACTCGGAACATTTCGTCAAAATATGTTTTTTCAGGAATATTCTTATCCCACGATTTTTTCTTTAAATCTTTGGGTTTAACCCCTAAGCCACAAGAACCGCCGTCGCAAGATATACCGTAAGGCGGATCGGTTAATATCAAATCAATACATTTGTCCGGAAGCTGTTTCATAACCTCTAAACAATCGCCGAGGGTTATTTTGTTTAAAAGCTCTTTAATCAAAACCAATTCTCCAACTATGCCGCACGCTGTAATCGGAAGGCAAATACTACTAAGGCATTACCCCCCCCGAGATAATTCTCTTGTTTTGGAGTCAAATATTCAAAAATCAATTTGTCCGGTAATACATCTTTGCAAAAATAACCGGACGCAAAATGATTTCCGAATTTTATCTTTTCAAAATCGCCGTTTGTATAAAAACACGCCCTGCGATCAAACCCGAGATATTCAAGCCCGTTTTCAATAAAAAGCTTTGTTCTTTTTTCTGATTGCAAGGAATTTTGCGGCAAAAGAACCGCAAAAGGTTTTCCGATTTTATATAAACGCTCTAAAATTTTGTCTTTAATACTAAACGGCGGGTTCGAAACAATACAATCGAAATCAAAACTTGCCGGATCGATAGCAAAAAAGTCGCCGCCGGTTTGTATATGTGTGTTTATAACTTGAAACCCCGCTTCTTTTAACAACCTTGTGTAAAAGCTGTTTTCAAGATCAAACGGACACCATATCTTTTTAAATCCTTTGTTTTTCAGATATTTAATAATCGGCACTACAACATAACGGGGAGTTAAATACTCATCGGATTCGGCGGTGCGTCCCGCTGTCAAATAACCTTTATTTAAACCCATATTCCCCCTAAGTCTTTTTATTTTGTTGGGCTGATTTTGTCAACATAATGTCATAATTCGGGGCTTTTTCGCTTTTTCTTCTATCTTCGGGGATTTCCCAAAGGGTAACAATACTTGATTCCCGGATAGCAAGCGGCAATAATTCTTCATCAAATTTTAATGATAAATATTGCTCGCCTTTATCTGTAAATTTCCACCACGCCGCTCCGATTTTTGTCATTTATAACCTCTCTGTTTTGACGGGACAAACTATTTTTAAGCCTGCGTCCTCTGATTCATCTATATAACGAGGGATTTGCGAAATTCCGTCTTTCAAAGATTTTCCGTAAACCCAAGGGATTTTTTTTGATTGTTTCCCTTCCGCTTTTGGTTTAAACGGGTTCGGCGTGTCAATTAAAATATAATCAGGGGAACGCCTGTAAAATATTTCATCTGCCTTTTTGCCCCGGACGATTTTTGATTCGTCCCAGTCTTGAAAACGGGTTGCCGAAGTTGCGTACCATAAAAATTTTAAAACATAGTGTCTGCAATTCGGACAAACAGTCGCAAGGATAATTTCTTTTTTTATTGCCCTGCCGTCCTTTAATTTTTTTTTGAAAAATTTTTTGCCGGGTTTTAACTTAAAACATTCAATGTATTCATAAGTCTTTGTTCCCGTTTTTGCTTCGTAACTGCAACAATCGAGAATGATCTCTCCTCTCATTTTTTCTCCCATCTATCGCAAAGCCGGAGGGGGATTTAAAAAGGTTTTAAACAGACATTTTTTACAGTTTACACATAGTCCCCCGACCCTGCGATTATCTCGGTAAATCTTCCCGATTGAAGTAACCTGATAACAAAATCAGATTACAAGATTTTTTTTTGTCGCATAATGGTAAAATTGCGATATTTTTTAAAACAAACTAAAAAGCGTGCCGAACATGCGTTCGACACACTTTTTTATTAAAAATTTTTTAATTTTTTTTTGCGTTGATTTCGTTTCTTTCGCATGCGGTGTATGCTTTTTGTCCCGGTCGCAATTTGACCATTATCGAGAATATTTAAAACCTCCTCGACGTGTTCTTGTAATCCGGCAAGCTTGTCTCTCAGATAAGCCGCCGCAATTCCGGGTTTTGAATTAACCCCGTATTCTTCCCGGAGTTCCTCAAATACTTTTCTTATCGTACCGACTGAATAATTCATTCTTTTGGCGATTTCGTCCGTCGGAATATCTTGTAACATCAATTTAACAATTTCGTCTTTTGCCTCTTTCCTTACGCCCATTACTCCTCCTTTACGTCAATTAAAAAAACTTCACCCACGGAATCGCAATACTTATCAATATTTTCTTGATTCATTTTGCGAATAGACGTAAAGGGGATTCCTTTATCGCCGAGAAAAACTAAAATCATAAAAACTTGATCGTTTTCAATATGATAATATTTGCCGTCGCCTCTTAATGTGTCGTATTTCGTAACACGCTCGCAAATAGTATTCAACATCGCCCCGGACACGTCGTTTATTACAAGCAATAATTCGGCGGCGGTTTGATTATGTAATTTCGGATAATTGTTGTCAAAACTTATTTTTTTTAAATTTTTTAAAGACCTCCATTCGCTTTCAGTAATACAATAACCGCACTTAGAACAATTATGAGCATAAAGCCACCAAGGAGCTGTATGTTTGACGGTTGCGTTTTCGACAGACCCGCACTCCGGACATATTATTTTTTCGGTATGTTCTTTTGCTTTTGCGATTTTATCTAATTCAGACATTTGACCTCCATTCCGAACAATCCATTCAACTGCTCTCCGAATTCCCGCACTATCTCAAGCGGTAAAAAACCGCTTATCCATTTAATTGTCTTAATACCCCGATTTTGGTACATTTTTAAAATTTCGTCCTCGTCGTCTATTGCAAGTAAAATTTCTTTTTTATCCGCAATCATAGCGTCAAGCCTCCTTGCTTTACTATCCGCAGGGCTTGAGAGGTCGTTTGCGGGACGAAAACTTATTGTAAATTCCTTGCCATATATAAGCCCCGTTTTTTGTTGAATAAAATTTATTGTTTCAACGCTTATAACCTCGCTCCGGGCTGTTAGAAAATGCAAGCGAAAACCGCCCGACGCCTTGAAACAAAGATATTTGTATAAAGAAACGTCAATTTCGCATGCGTCGCAACAAGCGGAACGGTTAAAAAAATCAAACGCAACATCTTTTGAAAATCCCTTTTCTTTTGCGACGTCCCAAATCCAACCGGATTTTATTAAGCAACCGTCAAGATCGCAAATTATAAATTTTGTTTTTATTGCCTCTTTGCTCATTTTTTCTCCTCTTATTTGACCTCTATCTCATCAAGTTTAATAATTCCGGATTTTAACGCTTCGACAAGCATGCCGATTCTTGTTGAAACGGCGAGTTTATAACGGATATTTTGTAAGTGTGTGCTAACTGTCGCCGGGGAAATTACAAGCCGTTTTGCAATATCCTTGTTATTGAGAAAAACCAGTTTTAAAACCTGTTTTCCCCTGTTTGTCAAAGCTCCGTCTTTTAAGTACATGGGTTTTCCTCTCTTAAAATTTCTACCAGTTCTTCAGCGTTATTAAATCCCGTTTCTTCGGTTTCGAAATATCCGTCTTTTTCCAACTCTTTAAGTTGACGGAACATTCCCCGGGGCGAAGATGAACGGGAATAATCCATTCCGTAACTCAAAGCCAAATCTTGAACTTTTCTCAAAAATTCATCGATATATATTTCCGGAATTGCTACGCCCTTTTTGTTATCAAACCAAACAATTAAATCAATATCCGGAGAATACAATTCGTTGAGTTCCGCTTGCTCTTCCGGTTCCAGTTTTTGAATATCCTCGGTATAATTACCGTTTGAGTCCCAAAACCCGACATCAACATTTTGTTTTGCCGCTTTGCGGCGGTTCATCTCAGCGACAACGAAATGAAATATTTTATCCAACATTTCATCACCCGCCCGTTTTATATAGCTTGTAAGAGTTTGTCTCGGCATTATTGACCCTCCTTTTGTAAAATTTTCGGGAATTCTTTGTATTCTGTATAATCAAGAACCGCTCCGGAATTCACTTTTCCAACTTTAAAAACAATAACGCCTCGTCTACCATCAATCGAGTCTTTTGTCCGTTCTTCCCATTTTTTTACATCGGAAGGGAATATTCCGTCTAATAACGAACCGTCTTTCAATAAAATCCCCATTCTTTTTGTTTTTAAAAAAATTGAGAGATTCGGGGCTTGACTTGTAGGAATCCACTCACCCCATTGTTTAAAGAAAAACGGGACGTCTTGTTTTCGACATTGTGTTTTTATGTTGCGAACCCAGTCCGGGTGCATAGGTCTTGCCCCCGGTCCGGATTCTCCTCCCGCTATCACCCAATCAATCCCCGTCAAGTCCAGTTCGCCCAGATCTCCGAGAAGCGGTTCGCAACTTAAAAATTTAACTTTAGCGTCTGTATGACGTAAAAATTCAATCCGGTTTTTGTAGTTTTCTTTTTCAACGGTTACACCGAGCCAAACATTCGGCGGATACGAAAATTCTTCAACCCTTGCGGCTCTTTTGGTTAAAATCTGAAAAATATGTTGCTTGTTAAAAGAACAGTATTCGAGCATTTTTGAGATTTGAAATTTTGAAATATCAGCGTGAAACGTGTCCGACATTGAGTTTACGAAAATCATTTTTGATTTTCCGCCAAAATCCCGATTCAGCTCTTCCGGGTGAAAAACAACTTTATTAAACCCGTTTTTATACTTCTCTTGCCCCATAGCGGCAAGGCGTTTTGTCATTTTTTCGGCGTAACAGTTTTGACACCCTTCTGAGTATTTTGAACACCCTGTAACGGGATTCCACGTTTCGTTTGTCCATTCTATTTTTGACACAATTCTTCCTCCCATTGCCTTTTAAGTTCGTTCCGAATTGCCTTGTCGGGGTCGGGAATATAAGTCAAGGCTTTATAATACAACTCGGCAAAGCGGGCAAAATTATTAACGGCAACAAGGGCGGCTTTTACCCTGCTAAGCGACAAGATTGCGTCCGATAACATATTGCATGCGGCTTTTATTCCAAAAACAACGAGAACGGTTGAACCGACACCCATAACAAAAATATGTGTTAAAAATAAAAGTTTAAAAATCATTATTTATCCTCCTTTGGCGGCTTTAAGCCATTAAAAATATAGTCGTGCGGAAGCTCGATAAAATTGTTTTTACATCTTCAACGCTATGTTTCAAAACAGGATTAACAGATTCCGTAATATGTTCTTCAATTAGCTTTAAAACAAAGGCATATAACGCCCCGACTTTGTGTCCGGCGTAATCATTGCTTAAAATATTCCAAGAATTGACCCTTACTTGATTAAAATAAGCATAGGCAACTTCGTCGATTTGCAACGGTTTTGGCTCGCTGTTCTTCTCGAATAAATCTTGAAGCCTGTTTTTGTAATTTTGCGTTGATTCGTCTTTGTTTCTTCTGATCGTCATTGTTTCATTGTCAATTTTTGTTTCTTCTGTCATTTTTCCTCCTTATTTAAAAAATTTTGAATTTTTAAACATATAATCTACGTTATTTAATAGAACCCGCCCGAAATCTCTCAAATTTTGTTTTTTAGACATCAAAAGTTTGTTTACAATTATTTCCCGGGTAACGTCGTAAATTTCGAAATATTCTTGAAGCTGTTTTTCTTTTTGCAACTTATCGCCGAGTAAAAGCTCTTCGAAAAAGATTTCAAATATTTTTTTAATACTCATTATTTCTCCTCTATAAAACTGAAAATGTAAGCTATAACATCAACCGTCCAACCGTTCCCGATACATTTTCGACGCTGAGTTTCGGAAACTCCCTCGGTGTAGTTGTCGGGTAAGGTTTGAAGTCTCTCTAACTCGACGGTTGTATAAATACGTTCGGGGTTCGGTCTGTCCCATTCGTGTCGATCTCCCCATTTACACCCCCCCGCCAACTCTCACGGTTTTTGATTTTTTGCGTTCGGTATTTCCAAACTCAAGAATGCTCTGCAAATCAACATTTTTGTCTTGAATATCCTTATTAAAAGGAATATTTGTCCAGTACAAACGTTTACGGCTTTGAGCTGAGAACAACGCCGAGTTAATCAAAACGGGTTCAACTCCTAAAACATTTGTTATTGTCTCTTTTGCCTCTTTTGGCATACCGTGATTATTTTCAAGAAGAAAATATTTCGGTTTTAAAGTTTTTAATGCCTCTGCAAAATTCCAAAATAAACCGCTCCGAGAACCGTTTAATCCTTGCCGGTTTGTTTTTGCTTTCGATAAATCTTGACAAGGGCTTCCGCCTATCAACAAATCTATATTTCCGGCATACTTTTTAAAATCAATATTTCGAACATCTCCGAGTTGTATCGTGTCCGGAAAATTCTTTTGCGTAATTTGAATTGCGTATTTGTCAATCTCGCTCGAATAATAACTTCCTACCTCAAGCCCCGCTCTATCACAAGCAAGATGACCGCAAGAAATACCGTCGAACAAACTCATCACATTTATTTTTTTATTTTTTGTTGACATTAAAATAACCTCATCTGTAGCCGTCCCGGTCCTATTTCGATCGCCTCCGGCTGTTTTTCTTTTTGTCTTTTTTCGTACTCTTTACGGGCAAACTCAATCATTCCGTAATAACCGCCCTTCCACTCTGTATGCGGAGGGAGTAAAGGCTCGTCCACCAAAGAACCGCAACCCTGCGTGCAAAAATTCGGAATACCATTTGTCGAAATAATTTTGCCGCAACAAGGACACCACTTAGAACCCATCGCCGCTATCCTTTATTTTTTGCCCGAAACTTGCTATCTCTAAGACTGATTTTTTAAACCCTTCCGCCGTCGCTATCGGGTTTGTAATCCCAACATAAAGAACACGGCGTTTTTGTGCCTTATATTCAACCTCAACAATTCCGATCTGTTGTAAAGTGTTTAAAAAACTGAACCACGCATGCGAAATTAGTATAAATTCGCCAAAGTCCAACCCGTCGCCTGAATTCATCGGGAACGGGAAAAACGGTTTATTTTTTAACTCCTCAAGTTCTCTTTTTGTATTATTGAGTTCGCTTTGCAGATCTCGATTTTGTTTAACCGTTTCATCGTGATTTGTCAAAGCGTGTCTTAATGTTTGAAATCTTTTTTCAACAACCTCGTCCGGTAATTCCTCAATCGGTGTCGGATCCCCCGCCTCCAACAAGCCGAGCAAGTAAGATTTGATTGTTTTCATAGTTTCTTTTGTTGCCATACTTTTTCTCCTATAATCTTTGAGCGAGTTAAATATTAACCCGCCTATTTTTTACCTTTTTTCTTCCTTTTTTCTTTATATTCGCCGAGTTCGGTTCGTTTAAAATCTGCTTTCGGAATAAAGAATTGAGTTCCCCAACCTTTGAAATGTAAAAAGCGACCGTTCCGGACGGCTTTCAATTTTGAAATTGCGTAAAGAACTCTTATTTTTTTTCTTACAGGGCGTTCAATCGTGTATATATGTATTAAATCGCTATCCCGTAAATATTTAAAAATTTCGTATTGAACCCCGAAACAATCGTCCATTTGCCTTTTTTCGTCTTTGTGGAATTCGTGTTTTTCGGGTTCAACATTTGTTTTTCTTAACGTTATTCGGTTTGTGTCAATATCAAATAATAAAACCCCGATACATTTTTTTTCATCGTACTTTGTAGATAAAAACCACCCGCCTTTTGACAAGATACGCTCAAGATAAATCGTTGCCGATAGAAAATGAAATTCACAAGTTAAGCGGAATTCCTCATGCTCCTTTTTACAAATATGTCCCGCCAGTTGATGGGCTAAACTTTGAAAATATTGTTTCCCGTCCTTCTCAACGTCCGTTGTAAAAGCAATTTCGTCTTTTTCTAAAATTTGCTCGTTTTTTTGCTCTTCAATCACTGCTCAAACCTCCTATTTTGATGACTAAAAACTATAACAGGCGAATTGTTAATCAATCGGGAAACTATTACCTCGTTATAAAATTTTGAGTCCAATTCTTCCAAGGTGTGATTTGCGGAAGTAATTATCGGAAGTTGATTAACAATCCGATAATTAACAAGTGAGTATATAAATTCTTTTACAAATTCCGTCGGGGCAAGTTTGTCTATATCATCTAAAAATAAAAAATCTGCCTTTTTGTAGCGATTAACTATCTCATCAACTGTTTTGTCGCTTTTGGCATTAAAACATTTTGTTATTTCGCCCTTTAAATCAACGGCGTTAATGAATTTGCAACTAAACAACCAGCGGGAAATTAAGCTATTACATAAAATCGTTTGTAACATAGTCTTTCCGGTCCCGGAGTTCCCAATTAAAACAAGATTTTTTCCGTAAATATAATTTTGAACGGCGTTGTCAAAATAATTTAAAACTGTCGCTTTTGCGTTTTTCTCGGAGTCGCATTCAACTTTGTAATCATCAAAAGAAACTCCGTCAAATAGCTTCGGGGTGTTACTTGTTGCTTTTAATGCTTTTCTTGCGTCTTTGAGTGAAGCGCTTAAAACTAAACGATCATTGATATTTGCAATAAATTTAGATGTCTTTTTAAAATATTTATTTGATTTTTCAGCTTGAGGACAGTCGCAATATTCGTTTTCCGAAAGTTTTTCGCCGCAAAAAGCACAATAACCGTCTTTTGTCCTATTGCCTATGATTCTCAAAATTTCATTATTAAAATCTTTTTTTAATTGATCCATTTAAAGCCTCTTATTTATAACATTTTGCGTATTTACCGATCGGTAGAATTTTGTTTTCCGTGTCCTCATTTTCGGAAATTTCTTCATTGTTGTAATTTCCTTCGCTAACTTTCAAAGCGTTTTGATCGTTTTTTAAAATCCAGTCAAAACAGAAAAAAGCACTTGATCTGATGAATTTTGATTTTTCGGCTTTGCGGAAAATATCCTCCCAAAATTCTTTTTGCGGATATTTTTCTAATCTTAATTTTGCTTTTTTGCGTCGCTCGTCTGTGATTGTTTTCGGTTGCGGAAAATGAATACATATTTTTTTATAAAGATTGAGTAAATCCTCACAAGTAAAAACGGTTTCCGTTTTTACAAGAAAAAGTTGATTACTTAGTTCTTTAGTATTTAGTCCATTATTTATTAGTTCTTTATTATTCGGCTGATTTTCTATCGCTTGAAGTTCTGCAGATTGAATGTCTGCATGTTGAAAATCTGCAGTTTGATTTTCAAGAGGTTGAAAATCGACCTCTTGTTTTTGAGGGATTTGTTTTGATTCATAGATATGATATACATATTCAAAACGCCCCGATTCGCTTTTATGAGGGGAAATTTTTTCAATAATCAAATATCCTCTCTCTTTTAATTCTTTTAAAGTTGTCTTAACCGCATGCCGCCCTTCTTTACAAACGGAAACCAATCCGTCGATTGAATAATTCCAGTCGTCCGGCAAAGCCAACATAAAACACAATAAACCTTTTGCAGACATACTTAACGGCGGTTTTTCAAATAAAGCCTTATTGTTAATAATAGTAAAGTTTTTAGTTTTATGAACCCGAATAACTGAAGCATTACCCGTGTTATTGTTTTTTTGTTCTCTCATCTTTTAAAATCCTTGTATTATAGAGCTTGCTTTAAGCAGGCTTTGAAACATTTTTCAATGTGTGTTTTTCCTAAACGCTCAGCGTCTGAAATCGCAATTCTTGTTAAATTCAGAGCTTCGCTATTAACCGCAAGCCCCGACGTATAAATAAACAAAGGAAAGTCAACCTTATCTTTTAAAACTTGTCTTAAATAATAAAAATAAGTTTGTCGGGTTAAAAAATTTAACTTGCTTTCATAATCTCTTTTGCGTTTAGTTTTCAAATCTTGAATCCGCTTTACAAAAAGGTTAAGCAGGGATTTTCGTTTTTTGTTGACTTGTTTGTTTTGCATTTTCAATCTCCTTTTTTGGTTTTTGAGACAGTTTTAACAAAGCATGGAAAAACCGCCCCCATAACAAATCTCGTTCCTCGTCGGAATATTCGACATCATCAAAAACAACTATTACTCCGACCTCTTTTCTCATTACGCCTCCTCCATTTTGAATAAATAATCAAGTTTTAAATCCGGATCGATTTCATCTCTTATCCTTAAAATTTCGGGATATGTAAAATCGGATCCGCCACGAATTTTTTTATATAAGGTTTCGGGACGCATGCTTATTTTTTCTGCAAGCTCCTTTTTACTTATGTTTTTTCTTGCTAATTCTGTTAAAAGATTTGTAAATCTCATTTTTCTTTTACCTCTCTTGTGTTTTTTACTACGTCCTAGCACTTATTAAAAATTTACAATGTGTTAAAAAACGCATGCTTGTATGTTTTAAATAATAGTCGCATGTATTTTTTATGTCAAGTTTGTATTTAAAAATACGTTTTTTGTATGATTAAAAAGCTCGTTAATGCGTTTAAAAACCAATAGACGTATTGAAAAACAAAACTTAATATGTTTTAATAATTTGTAAAGGAGGTAAATTTTATGCCTAAAAAATCAACAAATGAATTGTCAATGAAAATTATCTATTACAAGAAAAAATTAAAAATGACAAACAAGATTTTAGCAGAAAAAACGGGGCTTCCCGTCGGAACAATAAGCCGAATCGCCTCCGGAGAAACAAAAGAACCGACTTTAAAAACTTTAAGATTAATCGCAAAGGCTTTTGATTGTAGTATTGACGATTTGCAAGGCGGCGGAACGATTGAACCGTATTATCTGAATCAAGAAACCGCCGAAATTGCTCAAAAAATATACGAAGATAAAAAAATGCGTATATTATTTGACGCAAGCAAACATCTTTCCCCCGAAAATATCGACGTTGTAATCGGCGTCGTTAAAAGCATTCAAGCAACAAAAGAAAATTAAAAAATATTAAGCTATCACTTATCAGAAAGGAATGTGTGTCTATATGGTCGAAAATTACATAACAATTTTTGCAAATTTGCCCTACAAAGTAAGCGGCTTTATTATGTACGATTCCGCAGATGATTATTACACTATCGTACTAAATAGCCGCTTGAGCTATGAAGAAAACAAAAAAACTTTTGAACACGAATTGCAACATATAATAAACAACGATTTTTCAAAATGTCATAATGTCGGGGTTTTGGAAGCGACAATGCATTAATAAGGAGGGAAAATGAAAAAACATCTTTTTACGTTATTTTTGATCGGCTTGATTTCGTTTGCCGCATGCGGTTGTACAAATAATTCAACAACGCAAACAAAAACGCTCCCGGAGCAAAAAACAGTTATAAGTGAAAACCCTGTAATTACGGCAAATACAGATTTTGCAAATAAACTTGAATCAATATTTAACAAGGGTTACATAATAGCAGACAAAACAAAAGTATATTATACAAAATCTGCTGATTTTCAAAACGTTTATTTTGTGGGTACTATGACACAAAAAGGGTCTCAATATTATAACGCAATATGGGCGACAAACTGTATTTCAAATAATACGCTTGATTTTTCTCAAGGTTTGATATTTTCAATAAATGATTACGCTTATCAAGTTTCAGGAATGGGTGACGGAAGAACCAACGCTGAACCGATAACCGAACATGACGACGGGTACTCAAGAATAAATCAAAAATTACTTAACGATTTTGATAATTTAATAAAGTAGGTTAAAAATGAAAACAGACGCCGTATTATATACAAGAGTTTCTTCCGATGAACAGAAAAAAAGCGGTTTTTCTCTCGCTTACCAAGAAAAGCAAGGGAGAGAGTACGCCGAAAAAAACAATCTTACCATTGTTAAGATATATTCGGAATCATATACAGCAAAAAAGCCCGGACGACCTTTGTTTAATGAAATGCTTGATTTTTGCAAAAAACACAAAGTAAGACATATCATTTTTTTAAAGGCTGACCGAGCTTCAAGAAACGGTGTCGATTCCGCCGCTCTTGTATATATGGCAGAGCGTGAGGAATACAATATTCACTTAATACAAGATTGTTTGTTGTTAAATAAACGTTCTAAGCCTACCGATTTTTTAATTTTTGAAATAAATAATTGTTTTTCAAATTTTTACCCGAGAAATTTATCCGTAGACGTAACAACAAAATTAAGAGAAAAAGCGGAACAAGGTTATTATCCGGAACGCCCGCCGGTTGGATATATGAGAAAGCCGAAAGAGAAAAAAGCTTATTTGCAAATCAACCCGGAAAAAGCCCCGTTCATAAAAAGAGCATTTGAATTGTATTCAACCGGACAATATTCTTATTCCTCATTAGCAAAACAATTAAGAGATGAAGGATTTTATATATCTCCGGCGGTGAAAGTCGGGAAATCGAATATTGAGGATATTTTAAACAATCCAATATATATAGGCGATTTTGTTTTTAAAGGAAAACGATATTTTGACGCAAAGCACGATCCTATTGTAAGCCGTGAGTTATATGCTCTTTGTCAAAAAATTATTCAAGACCGAGCAGTCGGAAAACCAGTCAAACGAGAATTTATTTTTTCAAATATGATCCGTTGTAAAAAATGCGGTTGTTTTTTTGTTGGAGAAGTAAAGAAACAAAAATACATCTATTACCATTGTACCGGAAACAAAGGCGGCGACTGCAAAAAGAAAAGTTACATAAGAGAGGAAAAAATCGAAAAAGCGTTTCTTGAAACATTGGACTCTTTCCGTTTATCTCCGGACACATTGGAACTTGCTCGAAAATGTTTAAAACAAGAGTTTGAAAATCAAAATTATTATAATGAAGCCCGAATTGAATCGATCGAGAATGATATTTGTAAAACAAAAAAACGCTTGTCAAAACTTTTTGATATGTACTTAGATGGTGAAGTTGAAGAAAGTTTGTATAAAAAGAAAAATACAGAGCTTGAAAATCAACTTGAAGAATTAACCATGCGTTATTCTTCTTACACAAAAACAGGGATTGAACTTTTGCGTTATTCCGAATCTTTGTTCGAACTTTGTAAAAACGCACGGCAGTGGTATTTGAACGGAGACGTGCGAGAAAGACAAAATATACTTAAAATCGTATGTTCGAACTTTTATTATGACGGTTCAAATATAACAATAGCAATAAAAAAAGCGTTTCAACCTTTAGTTAAAATCGCTCTTTTAGAAAAAATGGGCCCGGCTGGATTCGAACCAGCGACCAAAGGATTATGAGTCCTCTGCGCTACCGCTGCGCCACAAGCCCTCAAAATAGCATAGACTGGGTTCGAACCAGTGACCTCGCGGGTATGAGCCACGTGCTCTAGCCAACTGAGCTACTATGCCACCTCGTTTCATTATTATTAACCAATCAAAAGAAAATTTCAAGTATTTGTTTTTGGGATTTATATAGCAAATTCCACAGATACTATTAAAAGTCCGTCATTCTGAGGGCTTTAGCCCGAAGAATCTTTTTTGTTTAGATACTTCGCTAACGCTCAGTATGACGTTGTTTTGGAAATTTTTGGTGGAATTTGCTATATAAATCCCTTGTTTTTATAAATTTTTAATTCTGTCATCAGGGCTGACTATACTAATAATTCTCAACCCGAAGTTGTCCTCGATAACAACAACTTCACCTTTTGCAATCATTTTCCCGCTTGCATAGAGTTCGACAGGTTCTCCTGCAACTTTATCAAGTTCAATAATAGAACCTCTTGTAAGTTCAAGTATTTTTTTGATTGGCATTTCTGTTCTTCCAAGTTCTACAGTCAACTGTAGTTTTATATCGAGGAGCAGGTCAAAGTTTCTGTTTCCTTCGAGTTTCATCCCGAGATGGTTGTCAAAAGAAGGGAACTGAACGGGTTGAACAGTAATCGGCTGTTCTCCTGTCTGAGAAGTATCAGATTCTTTTGATGTTATACTTGGAAATTCATCAAATTTTGTATCTTTAGTTATTTCCTGGTCAATTATGTCGCTTTTTGCTGTGTTGTTCTCTTCTGTTTCTTTTTTGTTCTTTTTGTCTGTCATCAGGACTTCCTCCGGGATTACTCTGATAAGATAATACTCTTTGTTCTCAACTTTCAGTTTTGTATTTAGTATGATTATCGGATAATTTATAGTGTTTTTGAGTTTATTTTTATCGGTAACAATTTCTTTTGTTTTTATATCCGAATCAGGGTTATTTTGGTTGTATTGTTTGATTATTTCAGAAAAAATTTTTTCTTGAGGAGCTTTTTTTTCGAATATTTCTTTTGAAGCCTCATGAGAAATTATAGTCAAAGAGCAGAGGTCTTGTCTTCCTCCATATTCTTCAAAATTACAGATAAAGTCTTCATATTTTAGTTGTTCGAGAAATTTGTTAAGATTCGGGAATTTTTCTATATTTTCTATGGAAATTTCGATTGATTTGTTTGCAATGCCGCCCAAAGTGCTGCTGATATCAGCAAATATCTGAGAATATATTTCATTTAGCTGGTTTATTAATTTGTTACTAAGCTTGTTGTTTGTCGGCATTTTGCGAAGTTTCCTTATTCTTCCGGAGTATAAACATCGGTAATTTCTACCGATATTTTATTTTTTCTCATCCCGGGAGTAGCATAAAATTTACGCTCTCCGTTTATTCTTACAAGGAGATTGTCGCTGACCGTGTTATCTAGTTTGATAACATCTCCGTTTTTGAGATCCATAAAATCTTTCATTGTTATTTCTGTTGTTCCTAGTTCGACACGGACATCGACATCTGTGATGTTCAATCTTTCAATCAGATTATTGGTTTCTTCTTCGGTAGCTTGAATTCCTCTGCCCTGAAATATGTGCTGTGAGCTCAATTTATCAAGAAGATTTTCCAAAACAGGATAAGGAAAACATATACTGAAAAGACCGAAGTATTTTGATGCGAGTTGTACTTCAAAAGTTATGAGCGCAGCTATTTCGCTTGCGTTTGCAACTTGAGAATATGAGAGATTGTTGTCGATATTAATAATATGTCCTTCAATGGGGATAATTTTGCTCCAAGCTTCTTTCAATGCTTGCAGCATACGTTCGAGCAATTTTGTTACGAGTGATTCTTCTATATCGGTCAATTCCCTGAGTCTTATTTCGCTTTCGCCGGTACCGCCGAACATTCTGTCTATAATACTTGTTACGACTTCATGATTGAGATAAATCAAAGCCTGACTTGGCAAAGGTACAAGTTCTACAATACCTACCGTTACTGTTTCCGGCATTGAATTTGTAAATTCTTCATAAGTGAGCTGGTCAATTGAAACGACATTTATTTCGACATGCATACGAAGATATGCCGTCAGGATTAGTG
>ERZ1090869.72-NODE-72-length-52794-cov-262.882573_pt1 | contig 52794 bp, 55 predicted proteins | sample MGYA00478474_ERZ1090869 | MGnify/ENA primary metagenome ERZ1090869 (study PRJEB33644, sample SAMEA5815748) | chicken gut metagenome | biome: Chicken; feature: Gastrointestinal Tract; material: Caecum | place: Ireland | collected 2019-01-01 | study: A study of the... | reverse complement strand
GGTCCGGGCGGGGCGGGGGTATTCCCACACCGGCAGGGTGATGCCGCAGGCCCCCGCCCGGACCCGCAGCCGGCCGGGCGCGTCGGGGTCGCCCGCCTCCCCTTCCCACGCGACGTCGGCGCAGAAGGGGATCAGCAGGGCTATCAGGGCCAAAAGCAGTGCCGCCCCCAGCGCCGCCAGCAGCGCCAGCCCCAGCCGGGCCAGCACCCACACCGCCCCGCTCAGGACGGCCGTCAGCAGGTTCATGGCGTGACCTCCTTTTCTTCCTCATCCCGGCCGTGGACCGGGGGCAGGCCGTCCAGGCTGGACAGCCCGAACACCCGCAGAAAATGATCCGTGGTCCGGAAGCTGACCGGGCGGCCGGGCAGGTCCAGCCGGCCCGCCTCCTCGATCAGGCCCTTTTCCAGCAGGCTGGACACGCTGGAGGAGGAGTCCACCCCCCGCACCTGCTCGATGAACGCCCGGGACACCGGCTGGTTGTAGGCGATGACGGTGAGCGTCTCCAGCGCCGCCTGGGACAGGGGCGCCGCCCGCCGGGTGTCCAGGGTGCGGCGGACGTAGGCGCCGTATTCGTTTTTGGTGGCCAGCTGCCAGTGGTCCCCCAGGCGCAGCAGGGTCAGGCCGCTGTCCGGCTGCATATAGCGGGCCTGCAGGGCATCCAGGCCCTGCAGCACCAGGCTCTCGGGCCAGTCCAGGGCGGCGGCCAGCCGGCCGGCCCCCACGGGGTCCCCGTGGGCGAACAGCACGGCCTCCAGCACCGCCATCATCTCAGCTTGTTCCATTTGGTTCTTCCTCTCCGGGCGTCCGGGGCCCGCCGGCCCCCGCCCTGTCTCCTCCGCCCTGCGCCGCCGGGGGCAGGCGGCCCCGGCGGATGCTCAGCCCGCCGTCCGGGGCGATGGCCACCCGGCCGGACCGGACCAGCTCCAGCACCGCCAGAAAGGTGGCCACCGTGGCCGAGAGCTCCTGCTCCGGGCTGAACAGCTGGGCCAGCCGGTCCACCTTGCCGGTGGCCAGCCCCCGCAGCACATGGACCACCCGGCTTTCCACCGAGACGAAGGGGGCCGCCACCAGCGGCTGGAACGCCTCCTGCCGCAGCGGCTGGGGCCGGGCCCGGCCGGCCATGGCCTGCCAGCAGTCCGCCAGGGCCTGGGCGGCGTGGCGCAGGGGGTAAAGGCTGCCCCCCTCCGGCCGGGCGGGGGGCCGGGTGTACACCTCCACCCCCCGGGCCCGGCTGCGCAGCTGCCCGGCCAGGCGGCGGCAGCGGTCGTATTCGATCAGACGGCCGGTCAGCTCCTGCTTGAGCTGCTCGGCCTCCGGGCTGCGGGGCAGCAGCAGGCGGCTTTTCATCTCCACCAGCTGGGCCGCCATGGCCACAAAGCTGCTGGCGGCGTCCGGCTCCTGCTGCTGCGCGCGGGACACCACGCGGGTGTACTGGTCGATCAGCTTCAGGATGGGGATGTCGTGCAGGTCCATCTTGTGGGCCTGCACCAGGGCCAGCAGCAGCTCCAGCGGGCCGTCGAAGTCCTTCAGGTGGAAGGTCAGCTCCCCCATGCCGTCACACCACCGTGCCGCTGCGGATGATGTCCCAGACGACGACCCGGCTTGCGATCGCGTCCACCCAGCCGGTGCCGTCGTACAGCAGGCCCCAGACCACGTTGGTGGCCGCGTTGATGGGGCCGTTCAGGGCGCCGTACCACACCACCGCCAGCAGCACCACCAGGATGGCTTTTTCGTAGCGCATGACGCCGAAGTACAGCCGCGGCGGCAGGAACACCAGCAGCACCCGGCTGCCGTCCAGCGGGGGCACCGGGATCAGGTTGAACACCGCCAGGCCCACGTTCATCACCACCATATACTGCAAAAAGTAGGTGGCAAACCAGCTGATCTCGTTGGCCGGGGCCCAGTAGTAGACCATCTTCCACACCGCCATGGACAGGTAGGCCAGGATGAGGTTGGCCGCCGGGCCGGCCAGGGCGGTGACGGCCATGCCCGCCTTGGGGTTTTTGAAGCGGCGGACGTCGGTGGGGACGGGCTTGGCCCAGCCCACCCCCGCCACCACCATGCAGATGGTGCCCAAAAGGTCAAAGTGCCGCAGCGGGTTGAGGGACAGCCGGCCGTGGTTGCGGGCGGTGGGGTCCCCCATCAGCCAGCTGGCCAGGGCGTGGCCCGCCTCGTGGCAGGGGATGGCCAGCAGCGTCACCAGCAGCCGCGTCAGGTAATAGATGCCCATTGAGGTCATAAAACTTCTCCATTTTTATCATAGACTTCCCTGCAGGGTGGTATGCAGGATGCTTTTATGATACTATGTTTTGCCCCGCGAGACAAGGCCCCGCCGCCCAACTTGCAAAAAAACAGCGGTAATTTTCGAAAATGGGCTTGCTTTTTGCCGCCGCGTCTGGTAGAATAATAGGGCTGATTACACTGTATTGTTTTGGATTCCCTTTTTTGATCCCACTTCAACAGGAGGTGCAAGTACCCATGGCTAAGTGTGAATGCTGCGGCAAGGGCGTGACCTTTGGTATCAAGGTCTCCCACTCTCATCGCCGCTCCAACCGTACCTGGAGGCCCAACGTCCGCCGCGTCAAGGCTGTCGTCGACGGCTCTCCCAAGTATGTTTACGTCTGCTCTCGTTGCCTGCGCGCTGGCAAGGTCACCCGCGCTGTCTGAGACTGTGGTGTATGCTGCCGGTCACGTTTGGCGTGGCCGGCTTTTTTGTTCTGACGGAAAGAGGTGTTGTTTATGGCGCTGCCCGGCGATCCCGTCATGCTGCTGAGCGTTGTCAACCTGAAACTGCGGGATCATTACCCCACCCTGGATGCCCTGTGCGAGGACCTGGACGCCGACAAGGCCGCCCTGTGCGCCAGGCTGGCGTCCATCGGCTACCAATACGACCCCCTGCAAAATCAGTTCAAAGCCTGCTGAAAGGCTTTTTCGGGCGCAAAGCCTGATCCTATTATGCGAAGGAGGCAACTGCATCATGATGGAAGGCACTTATTATAAGGAATGGAGCACGGCCCTGGGCCGGGACATGGAGTTCAAGGTCTACGGCACGGGGGGCGTGCCGGTGCTGGCGTTCCCCTGCCAGGGCGGCCGCTTTTACGACTGGGAGAACAACGGCATGCCCGACGCGGCGGCCTGGCTGATCCAGAACGGCCGCATCCAGCTGTTCTGCGCCGACAGCATCGACCAGGACAGCTTCCTGGCCGAGGGGCTGAGCCCCCGCCGCCGGGCCGAAATGCAGGAGAAGTATTTCTGCTACGTCACCGGCGAGCTGGCGCCCCGCATCCTGGCCCTGAACGCCGCCGCCAAGGCCGCGGACAAGCCTGCCAAAGCCGAAAAAACCGGGCCCATCCTCTGGGCCGTGGGGGCCGACCTGGGGGCCTATCAGGCGGTCAACTGCCGCCTGCGCCGCCCCGAGCTGTTCTGCGGGGCCATCGGCCTGTCCGGCCGGTACGACGTGTCCGGCTGGCTGGGCGGCCCCGAGGACGACCTGGCCCTGCGCAACGATCCCCTTGCCGCCCTGGCCGCGGGCCTGCTGGACAGCGCCGCCGTCGCCGCCCTGGCCAAGGGGCAGTTCCTCCTGTGCGCCGGCCAGGGCCAGGACTTTGCCGAGCCCGCCGCCCTTGCCTCCACTCAGGCGCTGGACGCCGCCCTCAAGGCAGCCGGCATCCCCGCCGCCGCCGAAGTCTGGGGCCAGGACGTCACCCACGAGTGGCGCTGGTGGGCCCGCGCCTTCGATGTGTTCACCAACCGTCTGTTCAGCTGAAGAGGTACCTGCCATGCCCGCATTCATCACCGGAGCCCGGGGCCATGATTTTGGCCGCCACACCCCCCTCGACCTGCTGTCCGCCATCGGGCAGGCCGGCTTTGCCTGCACCCAGCTGGCCTACACCAAAGCGGTGGAAGGGGTCCAGAGCTACGCCGACGTGACCCCCCCGCTGGTGGAGGCAACCCGGGAGGCCGCCGCCCGCACCGGCGTGCAGATCGCCGTCTACGGCACCTACGTGGAGCTGAGCTTTGTGGACGAGGCCAGGCGCAAGGCCGAGGCGGCCAAGGTGCTGGGCCAGATCGGCAACGCCAAGCTGCTGGCCGCCGGGTGCATGGGCAGCGAGACCACCCCCATGGCCAAGCAGCCCGGCGCCAGCCGCAAGGACGCCCTGGAATCGCTGCTGCGCAGCCTGGGTGAGATCATGCCCGCCTGCGAGGAGGCGGGGGTGCTGTTTGGCATCGAGTGCGTCTACCACCACGCCATGAACACCCCCGAGGCCACCAAAATGGTGCTGGACACCATCGCCAGCCCCAACCTGCGGGTGATCTGCGACCTGGCCAACTACATCGGGGCCGAGAACGCCTCCCTGGACGCCCAGCGCCGCATCTGGGACAAGGTGGGCAGCTGGTACGGCGACAAGATCTGCGCCGTCCACTTCAAGGGCCAGGCTTTCCGCCCCGACGGCAGCCACTACTCCACCAGCCTGGAGGACTCCGCCATCGACTACGCCGGGGGCTTCGCCATGCTGCGGCAGCTGCCCCAGACCTCCCTGCCCGTCCTGCGGGAGGAGGCCGTGCCCGCCCGCGCCGCCTCCGACATCGCCTTCATGGAGCAGTTTTATCAAGCCTGATCTTTATTTCCTGTGGGAGGTCCGCCAAGGGCCTCCCCTTTTCTTAGCGTGTCGAAAACGACACGCTCCAGGGGGAACCCATTTCTGCCCGCATACGCGGGACAGAAATTCCTTCCCCCTGGTATCCCCCTGGGGACAAAATTTGGCGCTGAACCGCGCACTCGCCGCAAGGCGGCTCGCACACTCTCAGCGCCAAATTTCCCTGTATGTGTCCCGACCGTACGCGCATGTCGTCCGGTCGGGACTTTTTTGACAGTCTGGTTTCACTGTTTTTTCACACGGATAGGGGGTATCGGTATCTTTTCCCTCTTGTTTTAGGGGGCAAACCGTGCTATAATACAGGCACAGGTACCCCCTACGGGTGTGCCGGGCGGGCTGCACGCCGCCGGCGCGCCACGGGCGGCCTCCTTTGGTGCGCATGAATACGAAAGAGAGGTCCATACTATGGAAAACGAAACCAAACTTCCCGATACCGCCCCGCAGCAGCCCGACGAGGCCGCCGCAGGCTACCCCGCCACCACCGGCCACGGCACCCCCCGCACCCGCCACCGCAGCCCCGAAGAATACCAGGATCTCATCAACCGGCTCAACCGGGTGGAGGGCCAGGTCCGGGGCATCCGGGGCATGGTGGAGCGGGACGCCTACTGCCCGGACATCCTGTTCCAGGCGTCGGCGGTGAGCAAGGCCCTGGACAGCTTCTGCAAGGAGCTGCTGGGCCAGCACATCCGCACCTGCGTGGTGGACGACCTGGAGGCCGGCCGCTACGAGGCCGTGGACGAGCTGGTGCGGGTGATCCAGCGGCTGATGAAGTGACCCCGCCCGCAAGGAGGAAACAATGGAACAATACAACGTGACCGGGATGAGCTGCGCGGCCTGCAGCGCCCGGGTGGAAAAAGCGGTCAGCAAGGTGCCGGGGGTGACAGCCTGCTCGGTCAGCCTGCTGACCAACTCCATGGGGGTGGAGGGCACCGCCAGCCCCGACGCGATCGTCCGGGCGGTGGAGGAAGCCGGCTACGGCGCCAGCCCCAAACAGGCCGCCGGGGCCGCCCCCGCCTCCGACGCCGGCGCGGCCCTGGACGCCCTGGCCGACCACGAAACGCCCCGGCTCAAGCGGCGGCTGATCGCCTCCCTGGGCTTTCTGCTGGTGCTGATGTACTTCTCGATGGGGCATATGATGTGGGGCTGGCCCCTGCCCGCCTGGTTCGAGGGCAACCACGTGGCGGTGGCCCTGGTCCAGATGCTGCTGGCCGTCGCCGTCATGGTCATCAACCAGAAGTTCTTCGTCAGCGGCTTCAAGAGCCTGGCCCACGGCGCCCCCAACATGGACACCCTGGTGGCCCTGGGGTCCTCGGCGTCCTTTGTGTGGAGCACCTACGCCGTCTTTGTCATGACCGACGCCCAGCTGCACGGGGACGGCGCCCGGGTGATGGAGTACATGATGGAGCTGTACTTCGAGTCGGCCGCCATGATCCTCACCCTCATCACGGTGGGCAAGATGCTGGAGGCCCGCTCCAAGGGCCGGACCACCGACGCCCTGAAAAGCCTGATGAAGCTGGCCCCCCAGACCGCCACCCTGCTGCGGGATGGCAGCGAGGTCACCGTCCCCATCGGGCAGGTGCGCCGGGGCGACCAGTTCGTGGTGCGGCCCGGCGAGAACATCCCGGTGGACGGCCTGGTGCTGGAAGGCGCCAGCGCCGTCAACGAGAGCGCCCTGACCGGCGAGAGCATCCCGGTGGACAAGGCCCCCGGGGACGCCGTCTCGGCCGCCACCGTCAACCAGTCGGGCTTTTTGCGCTGCGAGGCCACTCGCGTGGGCGAGGACACCACCCTGTCCCAGATCATCCGGATGGTCAGCGACGCCGCCGCCACCAAGGCCCCCATCGCCAAGATCGCCGACCGGGTGTCGGGGGTGTTCGTCCCCGCGGTCATCGCCATCGCGGTGGTCACCACGGCGGCCTGGCTGCTGCTGGGCCGGGACCTGGCCTTCGCCCTGGCCCGGGGCATCTCGGTGCTGGTCATCAGCTGCCCCTGCGCCCTGGGCCTGGCCACCCCGGTGGCCATCATGGTGGGCAACGGGCTGGGGGCCAAAAACGGCATCCTGTTCAAGACGGCGGCCTCCCTCGAGGCGGCCGGCCGCACCCAGATCGTGGCCCTGGACAAGACCGGCACCATCACCCGGGGCGAGCCGGAAGTCACCGACATCCTGCCCGCTGAGGGCGTCACCGAGGGCGAGCTGCTGACCCTGGCCGCCGCCCTGGAGCAAAAGAGCGAGCATCCCCTGGCCCGGGCGGTGCTGGCTTACGCCGCCGCCCGCCAGCTGGACCCCCCTGAGGTGACCGACTTTGCCGCCCTGCCCGGCAACGGCCTGACCGCCAGGCTGGCCGGCCGCAGCGTCTATGCCGGCAGTTTCAGCTTCATCCAGACCCAGGCCCCCGTCCCCGCCGCCCTGGCCGGGCAGGCCCAGGCGCTGGCCGAACAGGGCAAGACCCCCCTCTTCTTTGGCGGGGAGGGCCGGCTGCTGGGGGTCATCGCGGTGGCCGACACCATCAAGGAGGACAGCCCCGACGCCATCCGCCAGCTGCAGGCCATGGGCATCCGGGTGGTGATGCTGACCGGCGACAACCAGCGCACCGCCGAGGCCATCGGCCGGCAGGCGGGCGTGGACCAGGTGATCGCCGGGGTGCTGCCCGACGGCAAGGAGAGCGTGATCCGCGCCCTGAGCGAAAAGGGCAAGGTGGCCATGGTGGGCGACGGCATCAACGACGCCCCCGCCCTGACCCGGGCCGGCACCGGCATCGCCATCGGGGCGGGCACCGACGTGGCCATCGACGCCGCCGACGTGGTCCTGATGAACAGCCGCCTGTCCGACGTGCCCGCGGCCATCCGCCTGTCCCGCGCCACCCTGCGCAACATCCACGAAAACCTGTTCTGGGCGTTCATCTACAACGTCATCGGCATCCCCCTGGCGGCCGGCCTGCTGATCCCCCTGGGCCTGACGCTGAACCCCATGTTCGGCGCGGCGGCCATGAGCCTGTCCAGCTTCTGCGTGGTGTCCAACGCCCTGCGGCTGAACCTGTTCCAGCTGCACAGCGCTGCCAAAGATAAGGCCATCCGGCCCGTCGAGCTGCCCCCCGCGCCCGCGCCGGCGCCGGCGGCCTGCCCCATCGTCAACCAAACGGAGGTAACTGCTATGAAAAAGACCATCAAGATCGAAGGCATGATGTGCGGCCACTGCGAGGCCACCGTCAAGAAAGCCCTGGAGGCCCTGCCCCAGGTGGACGCGGCGCAGGTCAGCCACACCGCCGGCACCGCCGTCGTCACCCTGAACGCCGGCGTGGCCGACGACGTTCTGACCCAGGCCGTGGAAGCCAAAGACTACAAGGTGACCGGCATCGAGTAAGACCGGACTCCCCATAAAAAAGCAGCCTCTGCCCGTCAGCGGGTGAACCGCCCCATATTGTGCGGACAGTACAAAAAAGAGGCCTGCAAGGGGTAGAACAAGCGAATCAAAGACTGGCCTGGCGAAGCGAGAGCGGAGCCAGGCCAGTCTTTGTCTGGAGGCGCTCGTGGTTGTAGAAGTGGATGTACTCGTCGATCAGATCGTTGGCCTGCTGAAATGTCTTGAGCTTTTGGCGGTAGATGCATTCTGTTTTCAGGATACCGAAAAAATTTTCGGCCATTGCGTTGTCATAGCAGTTTCCGCGTCTTGACATGGAAGGCGTAATGCCGTAAGATTGAGTCAGCTTAAAATATCCGTGTGAGGTATATTGAAAGCCTTGGTCGCTGTGGAGCTGCAACTCCCCAGCGACTTTCTCTTTCTTCATGGCAAGGCGAATGGTGTCCAGCACCAGATTCACCGTTTGCTGGGTTGCAGTCTTGTAGGCCACAATGCTGTTGTCGTATAAATCCCGGATCATGGACAGGTACAGGACACCTTGTTCCGTATGGATATAAGAGATATCTGTGACCCATTTGCTGTTAGGTCTTTCTGTGTGGAAATCCCTATTCAGCAGATTTTCATATCTGTGAACCTGCTGCCCCAGTTGCTTCCATTGTCTGCGTCTGCGGATTTCAGACAGCAAGCCGTGGCTTTTCATAAGTCTGAGGACGGTTTTGGGATTCTTGTAACAGCCGTTTTTGTCCAGCCACAGATGCATCCGGCGATAGCCATATGTATTTTTGCACCTCTTCTGCTGCCGGGCGATCTGGTCTATAATCGACTGATTTGGGTTCGGACGGTTCAGATTGTGTGTGTAGGCGTAGTACCCACTCCGGGAAACGCCAAAAAACTTGCACATCCTGCAAACCGGATACTTCTCTCCATGACGATAGATTACCGCATATTTTGCTCTAGCTCTCACTCCCTTTCTGTGGACCGCAGAAAATCCCGCAGCAGCTCATTCTCCATTTTCAGGCGTTCGATCTCATATTTGTATTCTGCAATGCTTGGCTCCCTGACTTCGCCTTTCCTGGGTCGTCCCTTGGGTTTTGGGGGAACTCCCGCTGCAAGTTTTCGCTGCTTTCGATTGTATCGGGAAAGAAATCCACGCATTTCCTTATATGTGAATCCCAGCTTCTCTCCAATCTCACGCAGAGTCATTCCCTGGCTGCGAAGCTCTATTATTTCCTTCTCGTGTTCCTGAATGTGGCTGTATTTTCTGGGCATAGCAAAGACCTCCTGTAGTAGTTTTATTCTACCACAGGAGGCCTTCTTTTTTCATTGTCTACTTTTACTGGAGCGGTTCAGGGCAGGGGCTGTTTCGCGTTGTGGTTCAGGCTTCTTCGGCTGCGGCGCGGGTCAGGGCCAGCTCTTCCTGGTAGAACACGCCCAGGGGGCCGATGTAGTTCTTCTGCCAGGGCTTGGGCTTGCCCAGATAGTGGACCACCACCGTGTTCTGGCGCACCCAGTCCAGGCTCAGCCGTTCGGAGGGCAGGGCGCTGCACCGGACGTACAGCCGGTCGGTCATGTTGTAGATCCGGCTGTCCAGCACCAGGGCCTTGTCGCCGAACAGGCCGGTGAGGATGTCCTGGTCGGGCAGGATCAGCCTGTTTTTGTACCGTCCGGCGTAGTCCCGGATGTCCTCCAGGCGCAGGGTCCGGCGCAGCAGGGCCAGGTCCATCATCAGCACCCCCGAGTTGAGGTAGCGCACCCCGTCCTCCAGGCCCAGGCGGGCCTGGTTGAACTTGTTCAGGAAGCGGTCGGTGTGGCTGCACGCCATAAAGGCCGCCCCCGCAAAGTCGGAGGTATAGAGGGGCTCCAGACTGTTGAGGACCACCGTGTCCACATCCAGGTAAAGGATGCGGTTCAGCGCCTCGGGCAGCAGCAGGGGCGCCGCCAGCCGGTAATAGATCTGGACGGGGTAGCGCCCCGTCTCGGGAAAGCCCTCAAACAGGCCCTCCGGCACCCGGACCAGGGTGCAGCTGTCCTGGGGGCGCAGGGCCGCCTGCATCCGGGCCCCGTCCTCCCCCGTCAGGTCGGAGTGCAGGACGTAGAGGTCGTAGTGTGCGGCCCCGCCGTGGCGCAGGATGGTGGCCATGCACTGCTCCCACAGGGGGATGAATTTGCGGTTGATCGAAAAAAGCAGGTTCATATTGCTACTTTATGTGCTCGTGAAACATTTTATGCCCGTTTGCGGGCGGTGTGCGTATCGGCGGCGGGGGCGGTCATGGCCGCGTCCAGAAAGCCGCCCGAAGCGTAGATGCGGCAAAGCGCCTGGCCGATCTGCCCCAGGCTGCGGGCCTCGGCCACCGCCATCCCGCCCTCTTTCAGGCTGGGCAGGTGGCCGCACAGCATATCCCGCAGCCGGGCCTCGAACTGGTCCACGGTGGCGGCCTTGTAGACCGACTTGCCGTCCTCCAGCCAGTTGGCGTAGACCGGGATGTCCCGCACGATGGTGGGGATGCCGCAGGCCAGCGCCTCCAGCACCACGATGCCCTCGGTCTCCTCATGGCTCAAAAAGGCGAAGGCGTCCGCCCCGCAGTAGGCGTCGCAGAGGTCCTCCGCCCCCACAAAGCCCGCGAACAGGACGTTGCCGGGGGCCGCCTCCATGGCGCGGCGGATCCCCTCGGTGAGCAGGGCCTGGTCGGTCTGGCCAAACCAGATAAAGCGCACCTCCGGCATCCGGCGGGCCAGCTCCACAAAGTCGGGCAGGCCCTTGCGCACCATCCAGTGCCCCACCGAGATGACGCACTTCTGGCCTTCGGCCAGGCCGTACCGCTCCCGGAAGCGGGCCCCGCGGGCCGGGTCCGGATGGAAGAACCCGGTGTCGATCCCGTTGGAGAGGGTGTAGATGGGCTTGCCGATCTTGTACCCCATCAGGATGCGCCGGGAGTAGACGCTGGGCGTGATGACCACATCCCCCTGCCGGTAGCAGAAGATCAGCCACCGCTTGAACAGGGGGGCCAGCAGGTTGGAGCCGAAAAAGCTGTTGCGGAAGTCCTCCATGGTGGAGTGGCCGTAGTACACCACCTTGCACCCCCGGGCGTGGGCCCGGGCCGCCGCCAGCGGGGCGCTGGGCAGGACGGTGTTCAGGTGGACGACGCACTCTTTGGCCCCGGGGCCGGCCGGCGGGATCTGGTCGATCAGGGGCAGGCCCGCGCTTTTCAGGGCGGCGGCCTGGTGTTCCAGCGCCTTGCCCACCCCGCTTTTGCGCACCGTGTTGTAGCCGCCCCGGTAAATGCAGACAGACATATCTCTCGCGCCTCCCGAATGGTCACAGCAAACGCAGCACCGTGTTCATGGCCACCGTCAGGCCGGTGCTGTAGGCCGCGATGGCAAAGGGCTTGCAGGTCAGGATGATAAAGGTGAACTGCCCCCAGTTCATGGAGGTGGTCCCCGCCAGGTAGCACAAAAAGTCGTCCGGCGCCACCGGGAAGAAAATGGCCAGCGCAAACCATTTGGTAAAGCTCTTCCGGCCCAGCCAGCGGTCGTATTTCAGCAGCAGCTTGCGGGGGAACATCCGCTCCAGCAGGGGGCGGCCGCAGTAGCGGGCCACCCCGAAAGCCGCCAGCGACCCGGCGCAGATCCCGATGTAGTTGTAGGCAAAGCCGTACCACGGGCCGAACAGGATCACCCCGGCCAGGCAGCCCAGCCCGCCGGGCAGGATGGGCACCACCACCTGCACCGCCTGGAAGGCGACGAAGGCCGCCGCCGCCCAGGGCCCCAGACCGGCCACCCAGGCCTGCAGGGCGGCCAGGTCGGTGAGCAGGCCCTTTTGCCAGGCCCACACCCCCAGCCACAGGCACAGGAAGAAGCCCACCCCCGAGGCCGCGGCCGGCACGCTGGCGGGCAGCCCCCCGGGCACCCGGCTGCGCCGGTCCAGGGCGGCGCCGTAGACCTCCAGCGCCTGGGAGGCAAACCGGGCGGCCGAGTACCGCTCGGCGGTGGCAAGGGCGCCGGCGCGCAGCGCAGCCCGCACCGCGCCCCCGGCGCAGAAGGCGGCCAGCGCCTCATGGAAGCCGGCGGCGTCCTTCCACTGCCAGCCGTTGACGCCGTTTTCCACCACGCCCTCCAGGCAGGGGTCCGCCCGGACGATGGTGGGCAGCCCGCAGGCCAGCGCCTCAAAGTAGGTCAGGCCCTGGGTCTCGCTCTGGGAGGCGCAGACAAAGGCGTCCCCCGCCTGGTAGTACCGCACCACCTCGGTGGGGGGCACCATGCCGGCAAACATCACCCGGTCCACCAGGCCCAGGTCGGCGGCCTGCTGCTCCAGCTGGGCGCGGACCGGGCCGTCCCCCACGAACAGCAGCAGGGGCCGCTGGCCCGCCGGCTCTTTGGCCAGCAGGCGGAGCAGCTCGCCGTGGTTTTTTTCGGCAGCCAGGCGCCCCACCGAGACCAGGACGGTCTGCTCCCCTTCCGGCAGGCCCAGGGCGCGGCGCAGGGCCGGCTTGTCCTCCGGGGGGATGGGGCGGAAAGCCTCCAGGTCGATGCCGGTGGGCACCGTGTACACCGGGCAGCTGACCCCGTACTGGTCCAGCATGGCGGCCACCTTGCCGGTGGGGGCCAGGATGGCGTCGCACCGGCCCGAGAACAGCTTGGTCAGCTCTTTGACCGCCACATGGCCGCAGCGCTCGCTGGGGATCAGGTAGCGGGTGTAATCTTCGTAGGCGGTGTGGTAGGTGTGCACCAGGGGGCAGTTGCACCGCCGGGCCAGCTGCCACGCCGGCAGAAAGGTCGAAAACTCGCACTGCGAGTGGATCACGTCGGGCCGCCAGTCGGTCAGGGCCCGCATCCAGCGGTTCCATGCGGCAAAGCGGACCCGCGCCCCGGGGTACACCCGGTCGGCGCTCAGGCTGCCCAGGTAGATCACGCCGTCCCGCTCGTACGAGTGGCTGTCCGGCGAGAGGGTCAGCACCTTGACGTCGTGGCCCAGGGCCAGGAGCTCACGCCGCAGCAGGGTCACCGACCGGACGACGCCGTTGACCGCAGGCGTCCACCAGTCGGTGGTCAGCAGTATCTTCATCTCAAGCACCTCCGTCACAGGGCTCTGTATCAAAAAAAGTCTCTGTCCTTATAACGAACCAGAGGCCGGATTTTTTGCAGGAAAAAAGATGTTTTTCTATTTTTCGAAAAGCGTTCTGCCTGTATTGTAGCAGGTTTTGGCACAGGCCGCAAGGCAGTTTACCATTTCTTTGCAGATTCTTCGCACATTCCTGCACATTCCAAAAAGTCCCGCCCAGCCGCCAGGCGCGGATGGACGGGACACGTATTTTACAGCCGCTGCCAGGCGCGGGCGCCGCCCCGGCGCAGCCAGGCCAGCGTCCCGGCGCAGAAGGCGGCCAGCACCGCGCAGCAGGCGGCCAGGCCGCCCAGGGCCCCCAGCGGCGCCCGGGCCAGCCACCACAGCCCGGCCAGCAGGGCCAAAACCGCCCAGTTGGCAAACAGGGCGAGCACCGGGGCCGCGCTCTGCTTGACGGCGGCCGTCTCGCTGGTCCAGTGCAGGTTGGGCAGCTTGAGCCCCAGCACAAGGCCCAGCGCCCCGCTCAGCAGGGTGTACAGCCACACCGCCGCGAGGGCGAGCAGCGCGCCCGCCGGCCCGCTGCCCACGGCCCACAGCAGGCAGACCGCCGCCGCCAGGGCGGGGGGCAGCGTCAGGGCCATGTGCAGGTCCAGCTTGGCCCGCAGCGCCTGCCAGGGGCTCACCGGCAGGGACCGGATCAGCCAGAGGGTCCCGCCTTCCAGCGAGACCGAGGGCGGGGTGAGCAGGTTCATGGACGCCAGCGAGCAGACCGACACGCACGCCAGCGCCGGGCCCAGGGCGGCGGGGCCGGGCAGCAGGGCCAGCGCCCCCCGCAGCAGCCCGGCCTTCCACACCGCAGCCACGGCGGCCGCCGCCAGCAGCAAACTGCCCAGCAGCCCGTTGACCATATAGCTGGTGCAGCCGGCCAGGCGGCGCAGCTCCCGGGCCAGCAGCGCGGCGCGGACGCTGTGGGCGCGGGCCGGTTTTTCCTGATAGACGGCCCGGGGGCCGCCCCGGCGGGTGGTCATGATCCGCAAATAGCTGCGGCGCAGCGCCAGCCAGGCCGCACCCGCCGCACCCAGCGACACCGCCGCCAGGATGCCCCGGGCGGGCAGGTCCCCCAGCGAAGCCCGGCCCAGCAGGTACAGGGCCTGCGCGTCGGCCCGCAGGCCCGAGGCGGCCTGGTCCAGGTGGGTCATCAGCCAGAGCATGCCCTTGCCCACTGCAAACTGCGAGCCGAAGGCAAGCACCAGGATCAGCGCCGCGTAAAACAAACTGAGGACGGCCTTATACCGGGTGATACGGCTGCCCGCCACCGCCGCCAGCCAGCCCACCAGGCAGGAGCCGGCCAGGGTCAGGCAGGCCAGCAGGGCCGTCACCGGCAGCAGGGCCAGGGCGGCGGCCGCCGGGCGCGCCCCCAGCGCAAAGTAGACGGCATACGCCGGCAGCAGGATCACCGCCAGGTACCCCGCGCCCAGCAGCCAGACCGAGGCCATCCGCGCCGCCAGGATCAGCCCCGGCGGGATGGGCAGGGCCAGCAGCTGCTCGTTGTCCCGGGCGCAGTACAGGATGCCGTAGGCGGTAAAGCCGCCGCCCATCACCCCCGCCAGCAGCGCCCCGGCCCCCATCAGGGCAAAATACAGCCAGTCCAGCCCGGCATCGCTCAAAGGCTGGCAGATCAGGGCGGCCAGCGCCCCCACGCTGCCCATCACCAGCAGCACCACGCAGGCCGCCAGCACCAGGAAGGCCGCCGCCTTCCACCCGGTGCGCACCCGGCCCGTCACGCTGCTGCGCCGCAAAGACGCCGTCATCTCCATCCACTGCTTTTTCAACAGGACGGTCAGCATCGTACCCCTCCTTATCCGTTGATCCGTCGCTGAGGGGTCTGTGGTTCCCCTCCAGCGCCGTCCCATCGCTCTTCCCTTACGCTGGGGGGAGCGGTCCGGCTCCCCGCCATTTGCACGCGGCGCGGGGCCTCCCCTGCAGCGCCGTCCCCTTGCCCTTCCCTTACGCTGGGGGGAGCGGTCCGGCTCCTCCCGCCGTCCGCTCCGGCGGCGGGGTTCAGTCTTCCTTCTCCCCTTCCAGCTCCAGGAACACTTCTTCCAGGCTGTCGTCGCCCTTGACCTGCTCCATGGCGCCCGCCCGGACCAGGCGCCCGGCGCGGATGATGGCCACCTTGTCGCAGAGCTTCTCGGCCACTTCCAGCACGTGGGTGGAGAAAAAGATGGCCCCGCCCTCGCCGCAGAACTGCCGCATCAGCACCTTGAGCTGATGGGACGCCCTGGGGTCCAGCCCCACGAAGGGCTCGTCCATCAGCAGCAGCCGGGGCGCGTGGACCAGCGCCGACAGGATGGCCAGCTTCTGCTTCATCCCGTGGGAATAGGCGCTGACCGGCTGGGCCAGGTCCTCCGTCAGGCCAAAGGCGTCGCCGTAGCGGCGGATGCGCCCGGCCCGGTCCGCCGCCGTCACCCCGAACACATCCGCGACAAAGTCCAGGTACTGGATGCCGGTCATATACTCGTACAGGTCGGGGTTGTCCGGGATGTAGGCCAGCCGGCGCTTGCAGGCCAGGGGGTCCTGCCGGATGGACACCCCGTCCACCAGGATGTCCCCCTCGTCGAACTGCAAAATGCCGCAGCAGCTTTTCAGGGTGGTGGTCTTGCCCGCCCCGTTGTGCCCGATAAACCCGTAGATCTCCCCCGGCCGGATGTGCAGGGACAAGTCGTCCACCGCCTTTTTGCCGCCGTAGGCTTTGGTCAGATGCTGGATGTTCAGCATGGTAAAAGCGCCTCCCCGTGCCGCCGCCAATATTTAACATTTGGGTAAAATGTTTCTCCGATTATACCAGAACCCCGCCGCCTTGTCAACCGGCGGCCGGGGCAGGCAAACGAAAAAGCCCCAACTGCGCAGCGGGTGTGTACAGTTGAGGCCGATTTTTCTATTCCGTTGTCACGGCCACCTGCTCCACCCCGTACAGGCGGAACAGTTCCACCGCCGCCGGGCCGATCGCCTCGCCGCTGACGGCGATGGGGATGGCCGGGGGGCAGGCCACGGTGGGCAGGGCGCAGACCCGGCCCAGCGCCTGCCCGGCGGCGACCAGCTCCTGCCGGGCGAACACCGCCTGCCGGATGGTGCGGCGCGGGGCGGCCTCGGCGGCCAGCCGGGCCCAGATGCCGGCGGGCAGGGCGGGCAGGGCGGCCCCGGGGGCCCGGCGGCGGAGGGCTTCCGCCGCGGCCTGCCGCACCCGGCCGTAGTCCCGGGGCAGGTTGTCCGGGGCGAACATCAGGACCACATACTGGCGGCCGGCATATTCGCACTCCACCTTGCAGGCCCGGAGGAGGTCCGCCAGGGCCTGGCCGGTGCAGCCCAGGGCCCCGCCGTCCAGCACCACCTTCAGGGGCTCGGAGGGGCGGACCAGGCCGGGGCACAGGGCGTCAAGGTCCCGTTTCAGGGCCTCGACCTCCCCGATGCAGGCCGCCAGGCGGGCGGGCCAGTCCCCCGCCAGGGCCGCGGCGCACAGGTCCAGGGACTGCAAAATCAGGTAGGAGGGGCTGGTGGAGCCGAACAGGCACATGGCCCCCCGCACCGCCTCGGGGGCAGGGGCCAGCAGCCCGCGGCCCACATGGAGGTAGGCCCCGCCGGTCAGCACCGGGAGGGTCTTGTGGGCCGAGTCGCAGCACAGGTCGGCCCCCAGGTCGATGGGGTGGCGGCTGCCCCCGGGCAAAAAGCGCAGGTAGGCCCCGTGGGCGTTGTCCACCAGCAGCGGGACGCCCCGCCGGCGGCACAGGGCGGCCAGGGGCCCGATGTCCTGGACGCCGCCCAGGTAGTCGGGGCTGGTCAGGTAGACGGCAAAGGGCCGCCGCCCCTCCCGGGCCAGGCGGTCGAGGGCCGCCGCCAGGCGGGCGGGGTCCACCGGGCAGGCGCAGAGGCTGTCCCCTGCCTGGGGCCCGGGCCAGACCCACGCGATGTCGAAATCCAGCAGCGCCGCGGCGTAGAGCAGGGCCTTGTGGGCGTTGCGGGCCGCCAGCAGCACCGGCCGGCCCGGCCCCGGGGGGGCCGCCTGCAGCGCCAGGAACGCCATGGCACGGATGCACTGGGACGAGCCCTCGGCCCCGTAATAGGTGGCCGCTGTGCCGAACAGCCGGGCGGCGGCGGCCTCGCTGGCCGCGATGACGCCCTCCGGGGCGTACAGCTCGTCCGCACCGGCGATCTCGGTCAGGTCCAGGGCCTCGCAGCCCAGGGGGCCCCGGCCCTTGTGCCCCGGCATGTGCAGCCGGGAGACATCCGACGCGGCGTAGCCCCGGACAAAGTCAGCGATGGGGGCGCCGGCCATTCAGACGCCGCCCTCGCAGGACGCCTCGCAGCCCTCGGCGCAGGCGGTGCAGGTCCCGCCGATCTCCAGCGGCACCTCCACGCCCTGGGCGGCCAGGTCCTGCTGCTCGGCCACCTTGATCATGATGGCGCACTCGATCCGCTTTTTGAACAGCTCGCAGCCGTACTCGTACACGCCCTGGATCGAGCCGGTGGCGTGGTAGGAGTTGGCCGCGCACCCGCCCGAGCAGTACAGCTTGGCCCAGCAGTCCCGGCACTCGGGCCGGGCGTAGGCGTTGCAGTGGCGGAACTCGTCCTGGGCGGCGGTGTTGGTGACGCCCTTCCAGATGTCGCCCAGCAGGTACCTGGGGTCGCCCACGAACTGGTGGCAGGGGTACAGGTCGCCCCAGGGGGTCACGGCCATGTACTCGGTGCCCGAGCCGCAGCCGGCGATCCGCTTGTAGATGCAGGGGCCGCCGGTGAGGTCGATCATATAATGGTAGAAGGTGAAGCCGCGGCCCTCCCGCTCCCGCTTGAGCATCTCTTTGGCCAGGAGCTCGTACTGTTCCAGCAGGACGGGCAGGTCCTCCTGGGTCAGGGCGCAGGGGTCGTCGGGCTTGGAGACCACCGGCTCCATGCTCAGCTCGGTGAAGCCCAGGTCCGCCATGTGGAAAATATCGTTGGTGAAGTCGGTGTTGGCGTGGGTGTAGGTGCCGCGGATGTAGTAGTTTTTGCCGCCGCGGGCCTGGACCAGCTTCTGGAACTTGGGCACGATGGTATCGTAGCTGCCGCGGCCGGCGTAGTCCACCCGCAGCCGGTCGTGGACCTCCTTGCGGCCGTCCAGGCTGAGGACCACGTTGCTCATCTCTTTGTTGCAGAAGTCGATCACGTCGTCGTCGATCAGCATGCCGTTGGTGGTCAGGGTAAAGCGGAAGTTCTTGCCCGTCTCCTTTTCGCGGCCGCGGCAGTAGGCCACCAGGTCCTTGACCATCTGCCAGTTCATCAGGGGCTCGCCGCCGAAGAAGTCCACTTCCAGGTTGCGGCGGGCGCCCGAGTGCTCGATCAAAAACTCCATGGCCCGCTTGCCCACTTCCAGGCTCATGAGGGCACGCTCGCCCTGGTAGCGGCCCTGGGCCGCAAAGCAGTACGAGCAGTTCAGGTTGCAGGTGTGGGCCACGTGCAGGCACAGGGCCTTGACGGCGTTGCTGCGGTTTTTGAAGTCGAAGGCCATGCCCTCGTAGACGTCGGGGCTCCACAGCTTGCCGGCGGCCTTCAGGGCGCCGATGTCGTCCAGGCACTGCTCCAGGTCGGCGGCGGTGACGCCGGGGCGGCCGGCATACTTTTGCAGCAGCCGGGCCGCGATGGCCTGCCGGGGCAGGTCGGGATACAGGGCGATGGCGTCGTAGGCCACGTCGTCCACCAGGTGGACCGAGCCGCTGCAGGTGTCAAGCACGATGTTGTACCCGTTGAGTTTATACTGGTGTACCATGTGTCATCCTCCGTGAAACACAAAAAAATGCCGCCCGGCAAAGGCGGCATCAAGTGGGGGGTCGCTGCTTACTTGTTGCTGTTCTCGCACTTCTGGTTTGCCACGCCGCAGGAAGTCTTGCAGGCAGACTGGCAGGAGGTCTGGCACTCGCCGCAGCCGCCGGTCTGGACGCTCTTGGTCAGGTCGCGGGTCGCAATGGTCTTGATTCTCTCCATGGTATGTACCTCTCTATTCTATGGACTAGGCCCTGAAAGAGCCAGCGTATCTTGCAAGTATGATAACACGGTTTGGCCCTGCTGTCAAGTGCCGCCCCGGCCCGCCTCGGGGAAAGCGGGCAGCCCCGTCAAAATGGTGTGCAGCCCCAGCTCCCGGGCCCGCTGCAGCAGGTAGCGGTAGCGGCACAGCAGGGCCTGCCGCTCGTAGATGCGCTGCTCCACCAGGTCGGGGTCCACCTCCAGGTCGAACATCCGGGCGTTGCACTCCAGGCAGTACAGGCACTCTTTGATCTCCTGCTCCAGCTCGGGGTGGTAGCGTTCGTGCTCCATATCCCGCGCCACACGGCGGGAGAGGATGGTCTTGCGCGGGCGAGTTTCGGACATGTGCGGGGCCTCCTTTGTCTCTTTTCTTCTGATTGTATGCCCCGCGGCGTGCAAAATATGTCTTGCGGCGCGCGGCAGGGGGCGCATTTTTGCGCGCAGCTTCGCCCTGCGGCGGCCTTTTTTGCCTTTTTGGCCCAAATTTTGATTTTGGGGGTTGACAACCGCCCCAAACCTGAGTATAATAATCACCGTCGGCAGCGCGCCGGCCGCCAAACCAAAGCCCGATGGGGATTTGCATAGTGGTAGTGCGGTAGACTCTGACTCTACTTGTGGGAGTTCGATTCTCTCATCCCCAACCAGAAGCCTTGTCCAGACGGACAGGGCTTTTTTGTTGCGTGTACAGCCGCTTTGCGGAAGATTTTATTTGCATCGCACTTGATTTATTCACAAACGGCGCATATAATAGAGGTAAACACGGAGAAAGGAGCGTACCCCTATGGCAACCAAAGGAAACATGACCCTGCGCATCGAGCCTGAGCTGAAGCGCCAGGCATCCGAGCTGTTCAACGCGCTCGGGATGGACCTGAGCACGGCCACAGGCATTTTTTACCGGCAGGCCCTGCGCTGCCACGGCCTGCCTTTTGAGGTGCGCCTGGACGAGCCGAACGCGGTCACCTACGCGGCGATGGACGCCGCCGAAAAGGACGGCGACGTCTACGGCCCCTTTGACAGCGTATCCGACCTGATGGAGGCCCTGAATGCTTAAACCGGAATTTACAGGCCAGTTCAAGCGCGACTATAAAGCGGCCGTCCGGCGCGGCTGCGACCCCCGCAAGCTGGAGCAAGTGGTGGCGCTCCTGTGCGCCGAGCAGCCCTTGCCGGCGTCCTGCCGCGACCACGCCCTCACCAACTCCCGGAATTACAAGCATATGCGGGAATGCCATATCCAGCCGGACTGGCTGCTGATCTATCAGGTGGCGCGCGAAACGCTGATCCTGAAGCTGATCCGCACAGGGACCCACAGCGACCTGTTCTGAAGCCTGCGGCTGCATCGGGCGGCGCAAACACAAAAAGAGCCTTGTCCAGACGGACAGGGCTTTTTTTATGCGTGGCGCAAAAGCGCCACGCGGGGCGGGGCTCCTGGTTTATTCCGCCCAGTTTTCCAGCTCCAGCTCCGGCACGCGGGCAAACTCGCCGGTGTTGTTGGTCACCAGGGTCAGGCCCTCGGCGCGGGCGTGGGCCGCGATCAGCATATCCAGCGGGCCGATCGGCGTGCCTTTCTTTTGCAGGAAGGCCCGGACCGCCCCATATTCGGACGCCGCCGCGGGGCCAAAGGGCAAAACGCTCAGCGGGGCCAGAAAGCGGAGCAGCGCCTGCCCGTTGCGGATGGGGTCGGAGCTGTTTTGCACCCCAAACTCCAGCTCCGCCAGGGTGACGGACGAGATGCACAGGCCGCCGTCCATCTCCTGCCGGAAGCGCCGGAGCGCCGCCTCCGGCTTTTTCTTCATCACATAGATGCAGATGTTGGTGTCCAGCATATAGGTCATAGGGTCTGCCTTTCCTGCTGGGGGCCCTGCTGCCTGCCGCCCTCGAACATATCCGCGGTAAACCCGTCCAGCCCTTCGAGGAAGGTTTTCCACAGCGAATCCCGCGGCACCAGGATCACCGCGTCCCCCAGCTGCTGCACCACCACTTCGTCCACGTCGAAGCGGAACTTCTTGGGCAGGCGGACCGCCTGGCTCCTGCCGTTCTCAAAGATTTTTGCCGTCTCCATGTTGGTCACCTCCTGCTTATAGTATATACCGCGATATATATTTTGTCAATCCAAAAAGAAAGCCCCGCGCGGGGCGGGGCCATGATTTTCCGTTCGGTTCAGCGCTCCTGGGCGTAGCGGGCCAGGAACTGCTTGGTGCGCTCCTGGCGGGGGCGCTCGATCAGCTGGCGGGCGGGGCCCTGCTCCACGATGACGCCGCCGTCCATGAAGATGACCTGGTCGGCCACGTCGCGGGCAAAGGCCATCTCGTGGGTGACGATCATCATGGTGGTCTTTTGCTCGGCCAGGGCGCGGATGACCTTCAGCACCTCGCCGGTCAGCTCGGGGTCCAGGGCGCTGGTGGGCTCGTCGAAGCAGAGGATGTCCGGGTGCAGGGCCAGCGCCCGGGCGATGGCCACCCGCTGCTGCTGCCCGCCCGAAAGCTGGTGGGGGTAGTGGTTGGCGCGGCCGGCCAGGCCCATCCGGCCCAGCAGCTGCCGGGCCTCGGCCTCGATGGCGGCGTGCAGCTCTTTTTTGCGGGCCTTGTAGTCGGGCTGCTCCTGGGCCAGCAGCTGCTTGGCCAGCATGACGTTTTGCAGCGCGGTGTATTGGGGGAACAGGTTGAAGGACTGGAACACCAGCCCGAAATGCAGCCGCTTGCGCCGCACCTCCGCTTCCCGCTGGGTGGCGGGGTCGGCGGCGTCGAACAGGGTCTCGCCGTTGACCACGATCTGCCCCCGGTCGGGGGTCTCGAGGAAGTTCAGGCAGCGCAGCAGGGTGGTCTTGCCGCTGCCCGAGGACCCGATGATGGCCAGGGCCTGCCCCTGCTCCAGGTCAAAGCTGATGTCCTCCAGCACGCGGGTGGAGCCAAAGTGCTTTTCGATGTTTTTGACTTGCAGAACAGGCATGGTTCGCCCTCCTCAGCGGAAATAGTCCAGCTTCTTTTCGGCCTGGCGGAACAGCAGCGTCAGCACGCCGTTGACCGCCAGGTAGAACACGGCGGTGTAGAACAGGGGCCAGATCATCCCTTTTTTGATGTAGGACTCGCCCATCCAGATGATCTCGTACACCGAGATGACCCGCACCAGGGCGGTGTCCTTGACCAGGGTGATGAACTCGTTGCCCATGGGGGGCACGATCCGCTTGACCACCTGCAGCAAAGTGACCTTGAAAAAGATTTGGCTCCGGGTCATGCCCAGCACCTCGCCGGCCTCGTACTGGCCGCGGGGGATGGACTGGATGCCGCCGCGGTAGATTTCGGAAAAATAGCAGGCGTAGTTGATGACGAAGGACAGCAGCGCCGCCCCGAACCGGGGCAGCAGCGGCAGGTCGAACAGCAGGCCCGGCCCGTAGAACAGGATCAGAATCTGGATCATCAGGGGGGTGCCCCGCACCACCCACACCACCGTGCTGACCAGCCAGCGCAGGGGGGCGATGCGGCTCATGGCGCCCAGGGCGATCACCAGCCCCAGGGGCAGCGCAAACAGCAGGGTCAGGGCAAACAGCTTGAGGGTGGTGCCCAGGCCCTCCAGCAAGGTCAGGGTGACGGTCAGCAGCATAGACGGTTCCTCTCACACAGGGGGACCGGCCCAACGCGAAAGGCGCGCCGGGCCGGGTCCCGCGGTTTTACTTCTCGATGACGGACTCCTGGACGCCGTAGGTCGTGGCCACTTCCATCACGGTGCCGTCGTCGTAGGCCTCCTGCCAGAAGGTGTTGAAGGCGTCCACCAGGTCCGACCCTTTGCGGAAGCCCACGCCGTACTCCTCGCTGTTGAGCTGGACGGTGTAGGTCAGGTCGGGGTAGCTGGTGCCCTCGCCGATCATGGCGCCGGCCATCAGCAGGTCGATGACGCAGGCGTCCGACGCGCCGCTGGCCACCTCCATCAGGGCGTCGGCCTGGGTGGTCTTGGCCACATAGGCGATGCCCAAAGCGTCCAGCTGTTCGGCGCCGGCCGAGCCGTTCTCCACCGCGAAGTTCAGGCCGGACAGGCTCTCCACATCCTGGTAGCCGGCGGCCTTGCCGGCGGGCAGGACCACCACCTGGCCGTTGTTGCAGTAGGGCTCGGACACCGACGCGCCGCTGGTCACCTCATCGGTGATGGTCATGCCGTTCCAGATGGCGTCCACCCCTTTGGCGTCCAGCTCCATCAGCTTGTTGTCCCAGTTGATCTCCAAAAATTCCACCTCGACCCCCAGGTACTCGGCAAAGGCTTTGGCCATGTCGGCGTCAAAGCCGATCCACTCGCCGTTTTCGTCCCGGTAGTCCATGGGGGCAAAGTCGGTCATGCCCACCACCAGGGTGCCCTTGTCCTGGACGTAGGCCAGGTCGCTGTCCGCAGAGCTGGCAACGTTCTCGCTGGCGGCGGCGCTGTCCGCAGCGCTCTCCGCTTCGCTGGAGCCGGCCGCGCCGGATGCGCTGGCCGCGCCGGACGCGCTGGACGCCGTGCCGCCGCAGGCCGCAAAGGACAGGGCCATCGCCCCCGTCAGCAACAGGGATACTGCTTTTTTCCACTTTCTCATCTTGAACTCCTCCTTGCCGTCCGCTGCACTTCCCGCCTCTATCACTATGCTGTGATAAAGTGATGCAGTGATAACGCTTTGCATTGTAACACACCCCGCCCCGATTGTAAAGACGGGAAAGCCCCCCGGGCGGATTTTCGGCTTTTTGCACAGATTTGCAGGGAGTGAGGAGAGGGTTTTGGGTATTGTGTATGTGCGCCCTTCGGGCGCGCCTGGGCAACGTTCCCAACGAAATCACGATTGATCCATACACAACGAAAACAACGAAACGCCTCTTTTTTGGGCATTTCGTTGCTTTCGTTGAAACCGTTGCTTTCGTGGTTTTCGGGGGGTACCGTGAAACCGTTGAAATCGTTGCTTTCGTGATTCCGTTGGGCACCGTGAAATCGTGATTTCGTTGATTTCGTTGAAATCGTGCTTTTCGGGGGGTATCGTGAAATCGTGATTTCGTTGAAATCGTTGGTTTCGTGGGTTTCGGGGGGGACCGTGAAACCGTTGAAATCGTTGATTCCGTTGGGAACGTTGCGGGGTGCGGATACGCGCTCCTTATGACGCTGCGCCTGCCGGTTGCCCTCTCAGTCAGCTTCGCTGACAGCTCCCCCACGGGGGGAGCCAAGAGCACGCCCGTGGGTGTCGGCTAGGCGGTGGTAAGGCAAACTTGCTCACAGCTTCGCCTTACACGCCGTTTGCCGGGTTTGACGGCGGTACGCTTGGCTCCCCCTTCGGGGGAGCTGGCGAGACGCCCGCAGGGCGGCGAGACTGAGAGGGGTGCGGCAACAAAAAAAGACGGGTGCCTTTCAGCATCCGTCTTTTGGTCGGAGCAGCGGGATTTGAACCCACGGCCTCCTAGTCCCGAACCAGGCGCGCTACCAGCTGCGCTATGCCCCGAAAATACCGCAGCTTTGCGGCTGCGGTTTGGTTGGGGATGAGAGAATCGAACTCCCACAAGTAGAGTCAGAGTCTACCGCACTACCACTATGCAAATCCCCATCGGTATGGCTGCCGCGGCAGGCCCGGCCCGCCGCTGACAAGGGATATTATACCCCAAGCGGGCGGCGTTGTCAACTGTTTTTTGCATTTTTTGGCCGCGCGGCCCGCCGGCCGCCGCCGCACGCCGCCGCGCTCATCAAAGGTCACAAAAACATTCCGAAAAACCTTGACAGATGAGGCATTTCCGACTACTCTTAATACATCTAAAGCGGGTGCAGGCGGCGCCTGTGCCCGGGGCACACGATTGGAATGAAAAGAGGGTTTATCATGAAGAAACGTGTTGGCATCCTGACCGCCGGCGGCGACTGCCCCGGCCTGAACGCGACCATCCGCGGCGTGGCCAAGGCGCTGTACGTCCGCATGGGCGACAACGTCGAGATCATCGGTATCCTGAACGGCTACCACGGGCTGATCAACGGCGACTACAAGAAGATGCAGCCGGACGATTTCCGCGGGCTGCTGACCCTGGGCGGCACCATCCTGGGCACCAAGCGCACCCCCTTCAAGATGATGCAGGTGATCGGGGAGGACAAGGTGGACAAGGTCGCCGCCATGAAAAAGACCTACAACGACCTCCACCTGGACTGCCTGCTGACCCTGGGCGGCAACGGCACCCACAAGACCGCCAACCTCCTGTCCCAGGAGGGGCTGAACATCATCGGCCTGCCCAAGACCATCGACAACGACATCTACGGCACCGACGTGACCTTCGGCTTCCACACGGCGGTGGAGATCGCCACCGAGGTGATCGACCGCATCCACACCACCGCCGGCAGCCACAGCCGGGTGATGTGCATCGAGATCATGGGCAACAAGGCCGGCTGGCTGACGCTGTATGCCGGCATCGCCGGCGGCGCGGACATCATCCTGCTGCCCGAGCTGCCCTATGACATCGACCGCGTGTGCGCCGCTGTCGAGCGCCGCGCCAAGAACGGCTCCAACTTCTCGATCATCGCGGTGGCCGAGGGCGCCCTGAACGCCGAGGAGGCCCGCTTGAAGCGCAAGGAGTGGACCGCCAAGCGGGCCGAGGCCGGCTTTGGCGCCACCGCCACCAACCGCATCGCCACCGCCATCCAGAAAAAGACCGGCTTCGAGACCCGCGTGTGCATCCCCGGCCACATGCAGCGGGGCGGCACCCCCTGCGCCTACGACCGGGTGCTGTCCACCCAGTTCGGCAGCCACGCCGCCAAGCTGGTGGAGGCCGAGCGCTACGGCGTCACCGTCGCCATGGTCAACGGCCGCGTGGTGGAAAACCGCCTGGAGGACATTGCCGGCAAGAGCCGCAACATCCCCGAGAGCTGCGACCTGCTGACCGTCGCCCGCCGGATGGGGATCAGTTTAGGCTGATGGGCGAAGGGCGGTTGACCTCTCCATTTACGCTGCGCCTGCCGGTTGCCCTCTCAGTCAGCTTCGCTGACAGCTCCCCCACGGGGGGAGCCAAGAGCACGCCCGTGGGTGTCGGCTAGGCGGTGGTAAGGCAAACTTGCTCACAGCTTCGCCTTACACGCCGTTTGCCGGGTTTGACGGCGGTACACTTGGCTCCCCCTTCGGGGGAGCTGGCGAGACGCCCGCAGGGCGGCGAGACTGAGAGGGGAGTTTGGGCAACGTTCCCCACGAAACCAACGATTTCAACGAAATCACGATTTCACGATACCCCTACGAAAAGCACGAAATCAACGAAATCACGATTCCACGGTACCCCCCGAAAACCACGATTTCAACGAAATCAACGAAATCACGATTCCACGGCCCCCCAACGGAATCACGAAAACAACGAAACCCACGAAAACAACGAAATGCCTCTTTTGCGGGCATTTCGTTTTTTTCGTTGTGTATGGGTAAATCGTGATTTCGTTGCAACCGTTGCCCCCCACGCAAAAATCCCCGTCCGGGGTCGGGCGGGGATGCAGGCTCACTTGTTTTTGTACATCTCTTCGTAATACTTCTGGTAGCTGCCGCTGGTGACGTGGTCCATCCAGTCCTGGTGGGCCAGGTACCAGTCGATGGTCAGGACGATGCCCTTTTCAAAGGGGGTCTCGGGGTACCAGCCCAGGTCGTTTTTGATCTTGGTGGGGTCGATGCCGTAGCGGCGGTCGTGGCCCAGGCGGTCGGTCACGTGGCGGATCAGCGCCTCGCTGATGCCCTCGTCCTGCAGGCGGTCGTGGAGCTGGGCGATGATGGTCTTGACGATGAAGATGTTGGGCCGCTCGTTGTGGCCGCCCACGTTGTACACCTCGCCCACCTTGCCGCCTTCGGCCACCATGTCGATGGCCTTGCAGTGGTCCTCCACGTACAGCCAGTCCCGAATCTGCATGCCGTCGCCGTACACGGGCAGCTGCTTGTGGTTTTTGACGTTGTGGATCATGAGGGGGATCAGCTTTTCGGGGAACTGGTAGGGCCCGTAGTTGTTGGAGCAGCGGGTGATGTTCACCGGCATGCCGTAGGTGTCGTGGAAGGCCATGACGAACAGATCGGCGCTGGCCTTGCTGGACGAGTAGGGGCTGTGGGGGCACAGGGGGGTGGTCTCGGTGAAGTAGCCCTCGGCCCCCAGCGCGCCGTACACCTCGTCGGTGGACACCTGCAGGTACTTCTTGCCCGGCTTCCAGGTGCGGGCGTCGGGGTCGTACCAGGCTTCCTTGGCGCGCTGCAGCAGGTTGACGGTGCCCATGACGTTGGTCTGGACAAAGATTTCGGGGTTGGCGATGGAGCGGTCCACGTGGCTCTCGGCCGCAAAGTTGATGACGCAGTCGAAGTCGTACCGGCGGAACAGCCCCTCCACCAGCTCCTTGTCGCAGATGTCGCCCTGGACAAAGACGTGGCGGGGGTCGCCCTCGACCCCTTTCAGGTTTTCCAGGTTGCCGGCGTAGGTCAGCTTGTCCAGGTTGACCAGCAGGATGTCCTGGTGCTTTTTCAGCATATAATACACGAAGTTGGAGCCGATGAAGCCGGCGCAGCCGGTGATGAGATAGGTTTTCATAGCGTTTTTGTTCCTCGTTGTGTTTCATGCCCGCCCGCCGCCCGGCGCGGGGCGGCAGGAGCGGGGGGTCAGATCATACCGTTGTCCCCGTCCCAGTGGCGGAAAAAGCAGGCCAGCGCCTCCTGCCAGGGGCGGACCTGGTTGCCGATCGAGCAGCGCAGGCCGCGGTTGTCCAGGGCGCTCCAGTGGGGGCGGTCGGCGCTGCCGGGGTGCTTGGCCTTGTACTCTTCGCTGGTGCAGGGCGCGACCGTGGCGTCCACCCCGGCCAGCCGGATGATCTCGCAGGCAAAGTCGTACCAGGAGCAGATGCCCTCGCCGGTGCAGTGGTACAGGCCGTACTCATGGGTGACGCACAGCTGCAAAATCTCGTGGGCCAGGTCCACCGCGTTGGTGGGGTTGCCCAGCTGGTCGTTGACCACCTCCAGCTTGCCGTACTTTTTGCCCGCGCCGGCGATGGTCTTGACAAAGTTTTTGCCGTAGTAGCTGTACAGCCAGGCGGTGCGGACGATGAAGTGCCGGTGGCAGAACCGCTGGACGTACTTCTCCCCCATCAGCTTGGTGGAGCCGTAGGCGCTGATGGGCCCGGGCAGGCAGGCCTCGTCCTGGGGCACGCCGCCGTTCTCCCGCCCCGAAAAGACGTAGTCGGTGGACACGTGCACCAGCCGCGCGCCCATCTTTTCGGCGGCCTGGGCCAGGTTGCGGGGGCCCAGGGCGTTGGCCTTGTAGGCGGCGTCGTGGTTTGCCTCGCAGCCGTCCACGTTGGTGTAGGCGGCGCAGTTGATGATGACGTCGGGCTTGTAGCGGCGGATGAAGTCATCCACCGCCTTGTAGTTGGAGATGTCCAGCTCGGGCAGGTCCACCGCGATGACGGTGGCGTTGAGCAGCTTTTCGGGGATGGGGCCGATCTCGCTCTCGCCCTCCCGCAGCTGCTTGATGATCTCGGTGCCCAGCTGCCCCCTGCAGCCTGTGACGATGATTTTCATAGTTCACCTCTCCGTTTGCGTGTCAGAAGCGCGGCCGGCCGGCTCAGTAGCGCAGCTTGCCGTCGGCGACGTTTTTCAGGTGCTGCCCGTAGGGCGACTTGCCGTACCGCGCGGCGGACTCCAGCAGCTTGTCCCGGCTGATCCACCCGTACTTGAAGGCGATCTCCTCCGGGGCGCTGATCTTGATGCCCTGGCGCTTTTCGATCATGCGGACAAAGTCGGCGGCGTCCACCAGGCTGTCCATGGTGCCGGTGTCCAGCCAGGCAAAGCCGCGGCCCAGCAGCTGGACGTCCAGCTCGCCCTGCTTGAGGTACATATCGTTCAGGGTGGTGATCTCCAGCTCGCCCCGGGCGGAGGGCTTGACCTGCTTTGCCATTTCGGCCACCTTGCGGTTGTAGAAATACAGGCCGGTGACGGCGTAGTTGCTCTTGGGGTGCTGGGGCTTTTCTTCCACGCTCAGCACCTTGCCCTCGGCGTCAAACTCCACGATGCCAAAGCGCTCGGGGTCCTGCACATAGTAGCCAAAGACGGTGCAGCGGCCGTTGTGCTCGGCGTTGTGCACCGCGTTTTTCAAAATGCGGGAAAATCCGTTGCCGTAGAAGATATTGTCCCCCAGGATCATGGCGCAGCAGTCCCCGCCGGTGAACTCCTCCCCCAGGATGAACGCCTGGGCCAGCCCGTCGGGGGAGGGCTGCACCTTGTACTGCAGGCGGATGCCGTACTGGCTGCCGTCCCCCAGCAGGTGCTCGAAGCGGGGGGTGTCCTCCGGCGTCGAGATGATGAGGATGTCCTGGATGCCGGCCAGCATCAGGGTGGACAGAGGGTAATAGATCATGGGCTTGTCGTAGACCGGCAGCAGCTGTTTGCTGGTGACCATGGTCAGCGGGTAAAGCCGTGTGCCGGCGCCGCCGGCGAGAATAATGCCTTTCATTACGTGCACTCCTTTGTTCAAGATAAAGGTTGTGCAGCTCCCGGGCCGCGCGCGGCCATGCCGGCGCCCGCCCGATCACAAAGCGGAGGCTGCGTCCGCTGTCAACAATGCAAAAGGCCCGCCCCCTCCCAAACCTTGAGGCGGACGGGCCTGCTCTTATTTTACACTGCCGTGGGTGAAAAATCAACTGGTTGGGCCATCCCTCTCCGTCACAGTCCGCTTGCGCGGCCGCCGGTTTGCCCTCTCCGGCCCTGCGGGCCACCTCCTCTTGCGCTTAGAACACCTAACAAAACCAAAAAGCGATCAAAGCGGCAGCAAGGGTGAAAAAGCCAAATGGATATCAGCTCTGCGTTCATATCGGACGAGCAGGCGCCTGTATCGATGGAACCAGGCAAAGGTTCGCTCAACAACCCAGCGGTGCTTTCCAAGATGAGAGGAACTGTCCACCCCATGTCTGGCAATGCGGTGCTTTATATGTCTCACGGTGCACGCCTGTCTGCAAAACGGAAAATCGTACCCTTTATCAGCGTGAAGTTTCTGAGGACGGCAAGTGGGTCTCCCGTGCAAATTTCGCAGGGAGGGCAGATGATCCAGTATATATTCCAGCATTTTGCAATCATTCACATTGGCGGCAGTGAGACCGACAACAAGCGGAATGCCATTGCGATCCGTTATGAGATGATGTTTACTTCCGGGACGACCTCGATCTACGGGGTTGGGGCCTGTGTGTTCGCCCCCCTTTTTGCCTGGATGACAGAGCCGTCAATACAGGCTCTGCTCCAGTCGATCTTTTTCGTATCGTGTAAATTTTGCAGGATGACATGGTGAAGGCTTTCCCAAACACCAGCTTCCTGCCAGTCCCGAAGTCTGCGCCAGCAGGTCATACCACTGCCGCAGCCCATCTCCTGTGGCAGGTCTTCCCACGGTATCCCTGTCTTGAGTACAAAGATAATTCCGGTCAAAGCTGCCCGGTCAGGTATACGTGGACGGCCTCCTTTGGGCCTGGGCTTATGTTTTGGCAAAAGTGGTTCTATCTGACTCCACAGTTCGTCGCTTACCAGTTTCCTGGGCATTTGCTTCACCCCCACTGGTATTTTACTGCTTATTCCTCTATTTGTCAGGTTTTGTTAGGTGCTCTTAATGACGGTACTTTATAGCCCCCTTTTGAAGTTCTCGCCGACGTTGTCCAGCATCAGACGGACGATTTCCTCGTTGAACCGTTGGATCTCGATGCTCTCATCCGTGAACAGGCCGCCGTTCACATGGGGGAATGAGGCCAGCTCGTCCTCCATGTAGGGGTCGTGATCGGCTTCTTTGGTGTCCAGCACCCGGAACAGCTCAATCAGTTTGGGCCGGACATCAGCGACGTCCCGGTCCGCCACCTTCTTGAGGTAGTTGTGGAATTTCCCATGCCCACTGAAAATACCGGTGTCCTCGGCATAGAAGCAGAATACCAGCCGGACACAGAGCATATTCTGGCTTTTCAGACTGCGGGGATCGGTGGGGTCCTGTATTGTGCCAAAATTTTGTCATAGAGCGCCCCCACCAGCTCGTCGGCTTCCAAGGAAATATCCATTTCCTTTTTCACGTCGTTGCCGGTGTTTACCAGGAATTGCAAGCAGTAATATTCCTTCTCCAGGTCTTTGAGGCAGATGACTTCCGGTTTGCCGTTGGGCCGCTCCATATCATAGACGTTGGGTCAGTGTGCGATACGCCCCTCCGCTCTGCCGGATGTCAGCCAGTGGCTGAGGTAGGCCATCCGGTCCTCGCCAAAGGCGGCTTGCAGGTCGGGGTTGGCGGCGCGGTAGACCTCATAAGAATACAGGCCGACATAGGGTGCCTCCACCTGGGCATAATCGGCTTCGGTCTGGGGATGGCAAAGATGGCAACTGGTCGAGTCCCCCGTGTGGAGCAGCAGGGCATAGTAACCGTTCGGCTGCGGGGTCATGGCAGCATCAAAGGTGGAACTTTCGGTCAGATAGGTTCGAATCCATGCCTGGTCGATCGCGGCGGCAGCAGCGGGCTCATCGGCCAGAATGCCGAGGACCCGTTCCATAACCGTCGGCACAACAAAAAAGTAATACGAAGACGTCTCACGGTTGCGCACCATGTAGTCATCAAACATCTGCTGTTCCCTGGCGGAAGGTTCGCGGCCCTCCGCGCTGATCTGCAGCTGAGTCCACATAATATCGTCGAAACCGTCGGCGAAATGTTCTTCCTGCTGATACTGATTCGCCACCCGGCGAAAATCTGCCTCATGGGCAAGGGCGTAATCGTACCGGAGTCGGTAGAACCAAGTATCATACTCGTCCTGAGTGGCAAAGCCACGAACTCCCGCCAGATGGCAGGGCTCGGGCAGAGTCTGGCTACCGGGAACGATGAGGGCCACCTGTTGCAGACGGTCCCGGACCGAGTCCACCATACCCTGCATGGAGGTCACTACCGGTATGGAGAGGGGTGACTCCGGGCTGGTTCGGCCCGAGTAGAGAGGAGTAATGATCTGATTATCCACGATCGCACGGAACCAAATTATACCGGACGTAGCAGATGCCTGAATGCTTACTATCCCACAAAAGAGAATCAGTGCACCCACAATTCCCAAAATACGAGATTTTTGTTTCATAATAAATTCCTTTCTTGTCAAATTCCGTCTAGGTAAAGGCTATAACTGGCATAGCCGCCAGCCATTTCAAACCATTGTCTGCCAGCTGCTACAGTCCATTGGTACCCATAGGGATTCGTCACTACAGTACCTGTGGGAAAATAGAGAACACCGCCGCCATTTCCAAGGGCTTCAAACCTCTGAACCGGTTGATTGGCAATAAAAGTATCATCTGAAGTTACTTCTGTTGTACCATCTGGTCTTGTCCATACCTCATAATAACGGAACGAGGTTGCTCCAATCGCATAAGTAACAGTCGTCACACGACTTTCACCTTCATAAGTATCGCTTGTTTGAACGGCAACCCATTGGGGAGCAGCTGGCGCAGTTGATGCAGTCGACGCTGGCGCAGCCTGCCGGACCGGTTGTTGTGCAAAGCCGCCCACCGGTTCGTCATTCTCCCAATCATAGCTGCGGACCTCATAGTCGCGGCTACCAGGATTGAGGATGTACCAGATTCCCTCACCTTCGCGACTACGGCCCTCGCACCCACCGTAGTAGATATAGAGGGAGTCAAGGGAAACAGCCTCCAGATCTTCCTCGGTGGGGGCAGTTGCAGGCTGAGCCAACTCCTCGGCAGTAACCAGACCATTCTCCTCGTTATGGACATCGGACCAGGCAGTTTCGCCAACATAGATCGCCAACATCTGGCCATTGTCGTTGTAAAAACGTAGCTGATAACCGCGGGTCAGTAAGTTCCGCATGGCCTGTGCCGCTTCCTCGGACGTCACAAGCTCCTGGATGTCTTCATAGGCATCCTCGCCATTCTCTGCGGCAAGCACTGCGGTCTGGCTGAGAATGTCAAGCATGGTGTTCATCTCGATACTCTCAGCATAATCAAGATGATCAACCTCTTCCAGCCAAGCATCCGACGCACCCAGATCCTCTGCCTGACTGTGGGCCAGAGAAAGGGCGGCGAGAAGAATGTCGCGCTCAGAGATTTTATCTTCGCCCAACTCAATCAAAGCATCGTAATCGGGTAGGACGGCTTCATAGGCTTCCAGCTCAAGGTTGGAGGCCGCCCGCCCACTATAGGAAGTCACTTTGGCTTCTGGTACGTCCAGCACGTCGGCATCGTCAGGCAGCAATGCTAGGCTGTTCAGCGCGCCGGTATAGGCAGTTACAGCCGCTTCGTGCTGGCCAAAGAAGGCGCTCAGCCGTGCGTAAGCGTTGTAGATACGGATCTTCAGGGCCTCCACCATTTGCTGGGTGACGTCAGTAATCTTCTCAGGGTCGGCCGCTTCCAGCACATCAGCGGCGGTCTGATAGTCTGCCAAAGCGGCCCGATCGTCGGCAGTTAGCTCGTTAACTTCACCGCGGCCCAGATAGGCTTCCGCCTGAGTATAGGGCTGTTCTGCCGTTTTATCAATGACGGTGGTGTAGTCAGTCTTGGCCTCTTCATACTGTTTGGTGCCACTGTAAGCCTTGGCACGGCCCATATAGGCCGGGATACTCTCTGGGTCAATTTCAATAGCTTCGGTAAAAGCTATAATGGCTTCTGTATAATTGAGTTCTGTTAGATAACGCTGTCCTAAATCCAATTGCTCCTGCACGCGCTCCGCCTTGGATTTGCAGGCAGTGAACAACAGAAGTGCTGCCAGCGCAAGCGCAAGCAGACGCAACAGTTGGAATCGGAGGGATACTACAGTTGTTCGCATGATTCTTCGCTCCTTTGATAAATTCACCAACGTCCATGACTGTATTGGTTGAGCTCTATAGTGTTGCTCACGCCCGGGAAGGCGGATACATCCTGCGTCTGGCCGTCGATGGCTATGCTGGTCAGCTGGCCGTTCTGGTAGGTATAGGACCAGTGATGGCCATTCTCTTCCATCTCGTGCCAGAAGGTCGAGACAGTGATAAGGTTGTTGTCAGCAGTGCCCGTCTCAACCGCCCGCCAGCTGTTCTGAGCGTACACGCTTCGGGTCTCTCGCTCCCAGCTGCCATTGCACTGCCAGCTTTCACAGTCAAACTGCTCGCAGAGCTCAAAGGTTATCGCAGGAGTGGCGAAACTCTCGTCCTCCTCGTCAATCTGGGCCATTAGACTGTCCATCTGGTAGAAAGCGAAGCCGACACCGTTTTCAGGTCGGAGCTCCACGCTGATGTAGCTATCAACCCCAATCACGTTCGCAGATGAGGTAATCTCTCCTCGTTCTTTCAGTGCACGGTTGTAACTATCCAGATAAGCACGATATTCCTCCCCCTGCATCGCAATGACAGCAACCTTATACCCATCCACAATGGTGCACAGCTGGGCGGGCAAGCCGCCGTTCAATAGCAGGCTGCAGGCGGAGTTGCGGTCATCCGCCTGGACGGCAGCTGCGAGCTGGCGCAGTGTCTCCTGCTGATCGTTCGACAGAAGGTCGAAGTCTCGGTAGGTCAGGCGCTGTTCAAAAGGAATACGGTCATCATAGATGACCCAGCCGTCCTCGATGCTCTGGCTCAACTGCACGTCGCCGGTGGCCTCGTAACCTTGTGCGCGGATGGTCTCGGCCATTTCGATGTTGCCCGTGCTCAAGTAAACCTGGGTCAGATAGACATAACTATCCGCCTGTTTAGGGTCGATTTCGATTGCGGCGGTAAATGCTAAGATGGCTTCCTCATAGTTACTCTCGGTCAGATAGCGCATACCAAGATCATATTGTTCCTGCCATGTTGGAGTTTTTTGACAACCCACAAAAAACAGAGCAATCACTATAATAAGTCCCCAGAAGGATTTGCAAATTTTAGCAGTGTGCGTCATACCCCTGTCCTTTTATTAAAGCAAATTAGCAGCGTATAGATCCAAATAATAGGTGATAGAATCCACTGTGGTTCCGTCTTGTGTCGAAAAACTTACCGTTTCACCCATAGATAGCTCATATGTCCTGTCGCCAAGTCCTTCTGACAAAGGTGTCCCGCCCAATGCAGAGATGGTCTGGGAAGCCTCTTCCACCGATGTTCCATATCGAATTCCAAATATGGAGAAAGGACTGTTGCCTATTACTGAAGCTCCAACAATTCCATGTGATTCATCTCCATATCCATACATAGTAGAAACTGTGATTTCATCATTTTCGAAAACGATGCTTCCATCGCTTGCACCTCCCTGATGCAAACCACCAAATTTTTCTACAAAGTCATAAATATTTGTCCTTATGTAGTTGGTCAATTCAAAAGTCTGCTCCAGTTCCTCCAGATGCGTTTTCAGACTTTCAGCGCCAGTTTTTTCAATTCCACTCTGCAGGACTGCGACTAACCGCTCCCAATCTGCTTGTTTTTCATATACGGAAACCAATCCTATGTAGGCTTCTTCCAAACTGTCATCCAGCGTGAGCGCCTGCTGATAATCCGCCTGAGCGGCCTGCAAATTTTCAGCGGCCACGCCGTCTGTCATCTGCAAATAGGCATCTGCCCGGCCCAGATATGCCTGTGGCTGATTAGGGTCAATGTCAATGGCAGCTGTGAAAGCTAGGATAGCTTCTTCATAGTTGCTTTCGGTCAGGTATCTCATACCAAGGTCATATTGCTCCTGCCAAGTGGCGGGTGTTTGGCAGGCCGCGAAGAGAAACACTGACCATAAACAGACAGCAAACATAAAAATAATGTAGCCAATTTTATGTTTCTTTTGTTCCATGATACGCCCTCCATCCAATTTTTGATAACGTTTCAAAAATGCTCTGCTATATATACAACACTAGGATCTTTGTCTAACATACGTTCTTCTGTCCTATCAGGAACAAAGTCATACAATTCGCCATTCACACGCCAAGTATAGGAAACTAACATATTATTACGGTATACATAGGTGATTTCCATGCCGCTACTATAATTATATCGTATCGTTAAATCTCCTGGATGTTCTCCTCGCTCATAGACCGTTTGACTTATCAATTCCTCCTTATTCCACATACTAGTAGCTTCCATTAAAAATACATTGTCATTTACTATGCCTGTTTGTTCGGAACTTAAAGATTCATTCTGATTTTCTAATAATTCAAAAGAACTACCTATAATCTTCCAAGTGCCATTATACTGCCAATTATTACATTCAGCCGTGCGAAGGCTTTCCCCAGCTGTGTACATAGAAAGAGTATCTTCCATCGGAATAATTTCCATTACTCCATCTTCAGAATATGTATACAGATATCCAATACCGTTTTCTGGTCTGATTTCCGCCTGCGCCAAAAGTTTAATGTTCATATCGACAACATTGGTATCAATGTCAGAACCTATCTGCCGATAATACTGCTCAATAAATGTTTGATATGCATCTTCTTCCAAAGTTTCGCGCTGCATAATTGAAATATTAATCTTATACCCATCCAGGGTAGTACACAACTGAGGCGGCAGTCCACTTGTCAGAAGAAGCTCGCGTACAGTCTCACGCTCATCTGTCTGAATGGCAGTCAATAATGCCTGAATGGCCTCTTGTTGTTCTGCTGATAGTGCATCAAAAAGCCTATATGTGATGCGCTGTTCAAAGGGAATATTGTTATCATAAATAATCCATCCATTGCGGACACTCTGTCCTAGGCGAATATTTCCAGTAGCTTCATACCCCTGCAAACGGGTTGCTTCGGCCTTTTTGATATCACCTGTAGCCAAGTAAGTCTGTATTAAATAGACATAAGTATCCGGCTGGTTTGGATCAATTTCAATAGCAGCTGTGAAAGCTAAGATAGCTTCTTCATAGTTACTTTCTGTGAGGTAACGCATACCAAGATTATATTGCTCTTGCCAGGTAGGCTGTTTTTGGCAGGCGGCCAAGGCTAAAGCTAACCCTATGGCGCAAGCTGCGAGGCAAACCCGCCGCCAGGCTTTCCCGATCCTTCCAATCATTGCAAGTTCCTTTCCCTGCCTATTCTGGCTTCTGTTATTTCCCTTCAGCAGACACTGAACCCGGGGATTCAATGCCTGCTGAAAGGCCGCCCAAAGAGATCCGAATCGGTTTCGTGCTCCTTGCGCGGCCCGGAGCTGCCGGTGTTACTCTACTTGGGGATTCTGATCTTCCTCAGGCACATCCTCCAGATTCAGCTTGGACAGGTCCATATCCTTGGGCAGCGGAATGCTGCCCTTGCCGTCCTTTTCGTTGATGGCAGTCTTGACCGACTGGCACAACGCATCAATGGACTGCATAAAACCCTGGCGCTCTGCATCGTTGTAGCCGCAATACACCAACTGGGCGATATCGCTGTGGTCAAACAGATAAGACGACCCCTGGCCCAGATATCCCTCGGGATAGGGCACACCCAGATAGTCGTACACCCGCTCGGGGGTTTCTGCATCCATCTGGAGGATGCCCATGATGATGGTTTTCTTTTTTCCGCCTTCCAGCAGGACAACGCTGCCAACGGGAAGATATTCCGCCATAACGCTACACTCCTTTGTAGATATGATTCATCACTGTACAGGTAAAGCAATTGACATCATGCCGGGATATGTTTTGGTCAGTGCTTTGCCAATTTTCATCCAGGTGCCTTCGGTGGCTTCCACATTATGTCCCGGCACAACGGTACGGTTTTCCTCTGTATTTCCTGCAAAAACTGCGCCGAAAATCATAGCTGTCTGTTTCAGTGGTCCTGCCGCAAGGAATTCCTGCCTACGCTGCGAGTTGTTCACGATATAATCGCTGGCATTGGTGGAAATATCCGTGGCCCAGGATTTCACTGCATCCACGCACTCATCTGCATTTTTGCCAAAGACAGTCTCACAGGAAACCAGCCCGAAAGTCACCCCGGAAATCAGCGCGTCCAGGCCATTGATGCCGCTGGTAAAGAGAATTTCTCCCACATCCTGGCCGCTGATCCGTCCATCCGCCCCAAGTTCGATGGTCGCTTTTGCGCCCGAACTTACAGAGCTGACCACAGTATCCACCAAAGTCAGCCATGATTTTGCGGATTTTAATGCTTTTTTTGCCGTACCCGCAGCTTCCACGCTGCCTTTTTTGACAGCTTCCAGAACCGCCTTCATCCCGTTGCCGCTGATGATGGTATCCACCACAGATCCGCCACACTCTATGGTCTGTTCTACAGTGGATGCAAAACGGTCTACCACGTCGCCGGTGGTACTGTTCCACTTTTCCACAACGCCTGCAATGTCTTCCACCAGACCTGTCACGCTGCTGATGACGCTTGTGACGGCGCCGAATTTAGACAATCCCAGCTTTTCACCAATACTTTGAGAGGAATCCTCCAAAATCTCAGACAGCTTATTCAGAATGCTGAAGGAGTCGGACACATAACCTGTCACATTCCCAAACAGCTCCTGCGGGGTGGAATTTGCAATTTCAGAAACGCTAGAAAAAAGGGCGAATAGTTTGCCTGTAAGGCTGGCTTCATCCGATCCAGCAGCTTTTCCCGCATTTTTCAGCAGGCTGGCCGTGAATTTAAACGCCTCCAGAACACTGTTGTTGTCTTTGTCCAGAAACCCTGCAATTTGATTGGCAAAATCCGTCAGCCACTGGGGCAAACCAGATCCACTCTGCCCATCTGCAGACAAATCCTTCTGGGCATCCATAGCCTGCTGTTCGGTGGAATTGTAGATGTCCACCACTTCCTGGAGCGTTCGGTTCATCTGGCGGGCCGACTGGGATTCATCCTCTAGGTCCTGACGAATTTTTTTCAGCTTGGCGTCGATGTTGCTGCGCACAGCAGCGGACATGGTCAGCCGCAGCATGGTCTGCGCCTGCAGAACCGACATATTGACCATGCCAATCTGGACCGACAGGCTCTGCTGCTGGCCGATGACTGACCGGACATTGCCCAGATTGACCTCGTACTGCACCCCCATACCATCACCTCATTTCCAAAATTTGGCAGAGAACACCCCGGCCGAAGCCAACGGTTCTCCTGTTGTTTCACAGGCGGCTGCGCTGCACCACGACCGCCGAGAAGTTGTCCCGGGCACCCAGCCGCAGAATCTCCTCCGAAAGCTTTTGGACCGCCATCGCCGGGGCCCTTCTGCGCAGGGCAGGGCCCAACAACCGCCCCCAGTAGACCTCCGGGCAGATTTTATACACCCCGTCGCTGCACAGCAAAAACGCATCTCCCAGGTTCCATATCCCGGTGAGCAGCGCGGCCCGGGCCTGCTTTGGCTCGCCCACATAGCGGGTGATGCGGCCCAGCTCCCGGGGAGGCCAGCCCTCTCCCGGCCGGGCTACATCATCCGTCGTCATCTGGTTCAGCCTGAGCCTGCCCCATCGGGGCTGCAGTGCGTAGGCCCGGGAGTCACCGATAGATAGAATCCCATAGGCCTCCCCCTGCACCCAGAGGAGAACGGCCGTGGACCCACAGACTTCCTCGGCAGGGGTCATGCGGGCAATTTGTCGCCCGCATGAAAGCAGGATTTCCTGCAGTTCCTCCAGTGTTTCCACAAAAGAGGAAGACGCAGCCTGCCGGCGGTGCCACCAGACTTCACATGCCTGTTGCAGCAGGCCGCTGGCCTTTTCGCCTTGGTATCCGCCGCCCATCCCGTCTGCCACCAAGAAGATTCCCTCCTCTTGCTTGGCGAGGCAGACCACTGCATCCTGGTTAACCCTGCGTACCTGCCCCGGGTGGCAGACAAAAGCCTTATGTAGCGCTGCCATAGAGCAGATCCACCCGCAGTTCCACATTCCCCAGCCGGAGGGTGCTGCCGGAGGCCACCGGCTGGGGCCCTGTTACCGCACAGCCGTTCAGCAGGGTGGGGTTGGTCTGGCTGATGTTCCGCACATACAGCTCGCCGTTTTCCTGATAGAGGTCGCATTGATGCCGCCCTACCGTCCGGTCATAGTCTAGCACCACCCGGCAGTCAGGCGCACGGCCCACACTGATGGTGCCCTGCAAAGGCACTTCATACCGGTGCAAGCTGTTGGCGCAGTCCACCAGCAGCACCGAGGCCTGACCCCGGCCGCCTTTCCAGACAGCCGCCGTGGCATCGCTGTCCTCTCCGGCCTGGTCCACCGGGACGGTAGCCTCTCCGCTGTCCTGTCCCACCCACTGGGTCCGGTCATCCTGCTGCTGGGCGGCTTTTTTTCTGGCCCGTTTTTTCCCGGTCAAAAGAGCCGCCGCCACGCCCGCAGCCACCAGCACCAGCGGGATCACCGCCAGCAACGGGTTCAGCCCACCAGCCTGCTGCTGGGGCTCCGGTTCGGGTTCAGGGGCCGATGTTGCCGGCTCGGACGAAACAGCCGGCTGTTCCGGCTGGGGTTCCGCAGGCTGGGCAAAGGGCATATCCATCTGCATCGACCAGGTCTTGCCCGACTGCTGTATCACCTGCACCCCGCGAGAGGAACCGTCGCACACTTCCTCCGGCAGGGAAACCACCAACCGCTGGGCCGTGTTGTATTCGTCAATGATGCCGGCAATTTGCAGCGGGTCCCGGATATCTCCCAAATAGACGGTCTTGCCCTGGGTCAGTCGGGAAAGCCCAAACAGATTCTCAATCAGCTCGTTGCCGTTGGCTTTCCGGTTGGTGCAGCCGATGGCATACAGCGGATAGCCCGCCTGTTGGATTTTGCGCACGATTTCCTCGTGGGTATAGCTGAGTTTTTTGTTGTCCACGCCATCGCAGATCAGCACCATCCGGCGTAGGGTTCCATCGTCGCTGGCCTGCAGGTCATCTAGCAGCTGGTACAGCCCGTCGGTCAAACGGGTGTCCTGGTCATTGTGCTGGATACCTTCTATCAGTCCCTGCAGGGTCAGGTAATCGCCCTCCTTCTGGCACAGATAGTGAATCTCTGTGTCCATCGTGGCGATGGTGAACACCTCCCCCGGCAGACGGTTGCCAATCAAATGGTCCAGAATCTGCTGGATTAGAGAGCGGTCCTCCTGCGAAATCGAGATAGAGTTGTCCAGCAGGACAACAGTTTCCACCGGCATGTCCAGCTGAGTCACCGGTGTAGACTGGAAGCTGGTGCAGGCAGTGTTGCCCACCTGGACCCGGGTCACCGCCTCCTGGGAAGGCAGATACACATAGAGGTCCATCCCCTGCACCGAAGCCCACACCGGCTGTTCCCCTGCTGCTGACGCGGTCATCAGGCAAAGCGCCATCCAACACAATAAACATCCCACTGCTGCAATTCGTCTGATTTTCTGCATTTGTCTATCCCTCTGCCCCAGAAAAGAAGTGGCACAATCAGGCCGATATGCTCCGACTGTGCCACTTCCTGTTTGGTGTTTTGCCTTTTGCTCAGGCCATTACAAAATCGGTATTCAGCGCATTGGCCGTATCGGTATTTTCGTTGACCGTATTTTTGTAGTTCTGTGCCATCTCGGTCAGCTGCTCAGCATGGTGGGAGATCACCTTGTAGATCTGCTGCATATCCTCTTCCAGCTGGGTAAACTTGCTGACAAAAGCCTGCTTGTCCTCGCTCTCGTAGCAGCTAGTCAAATTATTCACCAGATCCATCATCTCGTTGGTTTTGGTCTGTACAGCGCCAGCCTGGTCTGACAAAGTACCTGCTGTGCTAATCAGTTGATCGGGGTCAACCCGCAAAGTTCCGCTCATAGCCATAATCCATTTCCTTTCTACATGGTACGCTTTTCTGTTGTGTCACAGGCAAACTCGTTCTCAGCTCCTGCTGGATGCGATTTCGGTGTTGGTTGCCTCGTTGTTGTCGTGCTCAGTGGCCATGGCTTCCAGGGCCACACAGTACTGCTCGATGCCCTTGCTGAAGGCGTCAAACTGCTGGGTGCTGTTGCCGTAGTTCTGGACAAATGCGTCCCGGGCGTCACCCTCCCACATCTTACTCAGAGCGCTCACCTGCTCGGTCATGCCATTGACCAGGTTGACAAACTCCGTGTTTTTCTGGCGCAGTTCCTCGATTTTCTGGCGGACTGCGTTGGTACTGATCATTAAGCTTGCCATGTGTGAATTACCTCCATTTAAAAATCTATCATGCACTGCCGCCGGTATTTTTCCTGCGGCAGCCGCACTGCTGTGTTACAGGCCCATCATCATCATCCGGGCAATGCGGACATTCTGCATTTCGGTGTTGTAGACATTACGGGCCACAATACGCACAGTCCGGGCTGCGGCCCGCAGCTGGGACGCCGTATTCTGAATCTGCTGGCCCAGCTCATCCTCTTTGCGAATGAACTGGCGGGCGCTCTCCCCTTTCCAGTCGCTAGACAGCTGATCCACCGACTGGCTGATGGTGCCGCAAATTTTGGTTTCCAGGCTGGCGGCGGCCTGTTCCAGATCCGATGCCTGCTTGAGAGCCACCGTATAATTCAGCCGGATCTGTGCTTCCTTGAGGTAGGTGATCACGGGATGCATTCCTCCTTTTTCTGGGGTCGGCGGCTCAAACCATCACAAAATCCGTATTCAGTGTCTGGACCGTCTCCACATTTTTGCGGATGGTGGCGTCATAGTTGCCGCTGATCCGTCGCAGATCCTCCGGGTACTGGTTCAGGGTGCGAATCAGCTCGTCCATACTGTCCTTCTGGTCGCTGAAGCCTTTGCGGTGCTGGTCTGCGGCATCCCCGTTCCAGTAGAACCTGGTCTGGTCTGCCGCCATATCCCGGATCTCATCAAAAGTCAACTGCAGCCGGTTTGTCAGGGTTTGCACCTGGTCGGCCGCATTGAGAAACGCCTGCAAATCCGCTTTGACGGTCACCGTTCCATACACCTGTTCCATGAAATTCCTCCTTTTCGGGTTCTTTCCTCACAGCAGATGGAAGCCCTGGATAGCAGCATCCACCTTGTTTTCGCCGTTTTCGTAGCAAATCTGGGCCTGCTCCATCTGATCGACGATTTTTTCCAGCAGATTGCAGTAGTCATGCAACGCCTCATAATCCGCTGTAAAACGGCTGTTCATGGCTTCGTTGGCGGGGCCGTCCCAGGTGCTGTTGAGGGTTTCCATACTTTCTTTCAGCTGCCCCACGATCTGCCGCGCCTGATCCAGCTTTTCCCGCAGTTTGCTCACCGTGGACCGACCGCTACCGGTGTCCACCTGGATGGATTGAAATGTTGCCATGCTGCCCCTCCTCTCTCAAATCAGAATGAGTTTTTCTCCGTTGATAACCCCATTTTGATGCACAGTGGCATCCATGGCCAGACGCAGGCTTCGGCTGACGCTGTACAGGGACATCTCGCCGGCCGGGTTGCCAAAACTGCAGTGCTCCTTTTGAGAGAGCATCTCCACAATTTCCGGCACAGCCGCTCTGACTTTGACGTTTTCGTCCAGCTCAAAATCATACTGCTGCCCCAGCGCCGGGACCACCAGTTCCACCAATACCAATCACACCGCCCCTTTCGTCATGCTTTCGGGATCACGATCTGGCGCACCGTTTCCTCGTCGGTGGCAGGGATCAGACCAAAGCCTACCTTTTTGGGCAGAGCCTGTTTTTCCCTGTAGCTCAGTGCGTCAAACTCAAAGACCATCTGTTTGTCTACATTGCCGCCCAGATGCACACCGTGTTTTTCCCGCAGCAGAATCTGGAACAGCGGATAGGCCGTGAGGGCAGAACGCTGGTCTGCGTTCATGGCCGAGAAGAAGTAGATGTTGTGGAGATAGCCCTTGTCGCAGAGCATTTCCATCACTTTGTCCAGCTTCATGCTTTTGGCCGGTGCGCTGTATACTGTCTGAAAGAACTCTCCCAAATCCGGCACAACCACCATCCAGGGCTGCTCTGCAGCCATTCGGTCAAAGATTTCCTCAGTGCTGGTGCCCGCTGCAATCATCCTGGCCTTTTCAGCGTTTCTGCGCAGGAACTCAGGCTGCAGCACATTGCCCACAAAACTGCTGATTTCCTGAGCTCCGGTATACTGGGCCGCGCCGCTCTCTTTGGCCAGAGCCCCCAGGGTACCCGACCCGGCGTCTAAGATGAACACCTTGGCGCCCCGCTCCCGGCCCAGCCGCAGCACCAGTCGCAGCAGATTGGTTTTGCCGCTGCGCTGGAATCCTGACACCACAAAACTGAAAGTCCGGCTCAAATCCACCGCATAGATGCTGGCGGTCTTTTGGTCGTAGCCAATCGGCAGCCAACGGGGGTCCTTCATCAGGGCGGCCGCCTCCTGCGACTGGAGGAAAGCATCCCAATCCAGCTTGTCGGGAATGGTGGGAATGGGCCGGGCCGGCTTGCCATGCCAAGCTGCCTTCATCCGGGCGCAGGCGGCGGCAATATCTTTCAGGCAAACATCGTATTCTTGGTCGGCATCCAGGCACACGGCGGTCTGGTACTCCAGAATGACTTCATCTACCCGGACCAGGCCGCGGCCCGGAATCCCCTTTTCGGGCACAATGGCCACCCGGTTGACGTTCAGCAGATCGGCATAGTCAGAGGGGTCGTTCATTTCCATGCAGATGGAAGTGCGGAAGAACTGCGCCACATTCCGAGGTAGCTGAGTCATTCCCCGGCCGCCCGCCGTCACCAGAAAGTAGACACCGCAGGCCTCGCATTCCCGGGTCATCCGGGACAACAGCAGGTCGTACTGTTCCCCCATCTTTTCCCGGAACGCGGCGATGTTATCAATGACCACCAGCACTGCCGGAAGCTTCATGCCGTGGGCCGACACATACTGCATGTAAGTGGCGCCGTGGAACAGCTGCCTTCTCTCCTGGATTATGGTCTGAAGGAGATAGAAGAGCTTGCCTACCTTTTCGGTCTCGTTTTCAAAGACGATGCCCCCCACCTGGGGCGCATCCGCAAAGGGCATGGTCAGCCGACTGCTAAAATCCACAATGTACACGTTGAGATATTCCGGTGAGTAGCTGTGGACTAGGGAAAACAGAATGGTCTGCACAAAAGTGCTCTTGCCACTGGCACCGGTGCCGTAAATCGCATGGTGGCCACCGGCGGTGAAATTGACTTCCATGGGTTCCTGGGCCTGGTTGGCAGGGTCATCGATGATGCCGGTGAGGACGGCCAGCTCCCATTTGGCCCCCCTGGCCGGCCATTTACCATCCCGGAACGAGTGCTCAGCCCAGCCCTGCACCTGGGCCAGTACCATCTGCCTCGGCAGCGGCGGCAGCCACAAGGGCTGCAGTTTCTGGCAGTGCTCCTCCTGGGCCACATCTGCCAAGTAATTGACCACAGCGTCCAACTGGGTTTTCCCTTTCATCTCGGGCAGCTTGACGCCTCGCTCCAGAGCGGTGTCCATCAGCCAGCGGGCCTTGTCCTCTGTTTTTGCGGATACATCGCAGCCCTCCAGCAGCTGGAAATAATGCTCCAGGCTGCGGGTGTTGTAGTCCGACACCGGGAAATCCATTCCCTGCTGCTTGAACAGAACATACAGTTCAGGGATCAGCACCGATGCTTCCCTGCTGCGGGTCCTGGCTGCCGCCTGGTCTGTGCAAGCCAGCAGCACCTCCAGCCAGCGCAGCCGGGCCTTCTCTTTTTTCTGGCGCTTGAGGTAGCTGCCGGTCAGCTCGGCTCGGCCGCCGCTGCCAATCAGGCGGGCCGCCACCTGGGTGCCGTCCAGATCGGTTTCGTCGTAGACAGCGCCGCTCCAGCCCGACTGGAATAGTTCAAACACCTCGTCGCTGCCCACCTGCAAATAGCCTCGGCCAGCCTGGGAAAGATAGGCTGCATCCGGCCGGTGCAGCATATCCATGCTGTCCTCCCGGTTCTGCACGCGCAGACACAGATGGAAGCGGGAGTTGCTCCAAATGTTGGGGTCAACAGTGCCGCTGGGCTTCTGGGTAGCCAGAATCAGATGAACCCCTAGGCTCCGGCCCACCTGGGCCACGCTGATCAGCTCGGACATGAACTCGGGCTGTTCCCGTTTAAGTTCGGCGAACTCATCGATGATGATGAACAGGTGGGGCACCGGTATTTTGGCCTCTCCGTTTTTATACAAAGCCGTATAGAGGTTGATGCTGTTGACCCCGTTTTCGCTAAAAATCCGCTCCCGGCGCAGGTTCTCACTCTTGATGGAAACCATCGCCCGCTGAACCTGTCCCCCGGACAGATTAGAGATTTCGCCTAGGACATGGGGCAGGTTGGTAAACAGCTTGGCCATGCCCCCGCCCTTGTAGTCGATGAGGAAAAACCCCACATCCGCTGGGCTGAAATTCAGCGCCAGAGAGAGGATATAAGTTTGCAGTGTCTCCGATTTGCCTGAACCTGTGGTGCCGGCCACTAGGCCATGGGGGCCGTGCTGTTTTTCGTGGACGTCTAGGTAACAGGGCTGGCCGCCTGCCTTAACGCCGATGAGGGCCCGCAGGTTCTCATCACTACGGCTCTGTTTCCAGCGCTCTGCGGCGTGGAACTCAGCCAGAGACCGAACACCGTACAAATCAAAAAAGGTGACCGTGTTTGGGATTTCCCCGCCGGTTTCCACTTCGTTGACCTCCACATTGGCCAGAACATGGGTAAAGCGGTTCAGCTCTGCCTTTTCCACCCGGTCCAGAACAGCCTGCTCGGGCCGGCGAATGACTTTCCATGTATGGCGGGCCACCACACGGTCCCCTTCTTTGCGGATCATGTATTCGCACTCGTTGGGCAGGTCATCTTTCCTGTCTGCCAGGATAAAGGTCGTCACCCCCAGGTTTTGAGGGCCCAGCAGATATTTGGCGGCCGGCTCATTTTCCAATACCCTGCGGTCTTCGATAAAGACAAAATACCACGGCCGGAACATCTGTACGTCTTCATTGCCCGGCTTGCTCTCCTCACTGCGGCGGCGCAGCACCTGGGTCAGTTCATAGAGGACATCCCCTGCCTCACGGCGGCTGGCTGCAAGATACCGGCGGCGGTTCCCACTCCAGACATGAGGCAGCCAGTGGCAAAACGCCCACTCTGTGGGGTCTGCCCCCGGATCTTCCTGGTAAAGAAATGCCATCTTTACGTCGGTGTAGCAGTTTTGGGCCGCAATCTGGGCCACCAAAACCCGCATCAGGTCCTTGGCGCCGCTGCGGTGGGGTCCGCCCACCAAACCTACCACCCGGTTCTGCTGCAGGTCTACACAGACCGGCACCTGATGCATTACGGCATACTGCCGACGAACGCTCCGGGGCAGCTCCGGCAAGTCATCCTCCACCAGGGTAAAATGTTCTTCTGGCACCCGGATGCCGCAGGGGAAGGTCTGATCCCCCAACCCAATGCGATAGGTCAAAAAAGCATTCTGTTCGGGATTCCTCTCCCACAAATGCTGTTTGCGCATACCGGCGGCCAGCAGTTCCTGGGCGGCAGGTGCATTGTGGAGCATGGCCTGGCGGCACTGCTCATAGATCTGGCCGATTTCCACCGCCTTTTTGCGGACATAGGCCTGGTATGCCTCTCTGCGGTGGGCTTCGTCTTCCCGGCGCTGTTTGCGGCGGTACTGCAGATTGACCAGTGCCCAGATCACACCGATCAGCGCTGAAAGCAGCGCCGTCACGATGCCGGTATATCGGTAGATGCTGTTGGTGGCCGAGCCCACGATGGCCAGGACACTGCCCGCCATCATGGGGATGGTCATGGTCAGGGAGGGGCCGATTAGCATCAGAAGGGGGGCTTCCCGGCTGTTCTGGGGCTCGGGCACCCCGTCGATGGTGAAGGTCTGGTCGGGCACCGGCTCCAGCTCCCGCAGGGTGCGGTTGTAATAGCCGGTGCCGCCGGCCTGCCGGTCCACTGTTTGTTCCGGTAGCTCTCCCCGGGCATAGGTACTGCTGATGGTGAGATCGGGATGCCGGCGAACCGCCAGCAGGCCTCCCAGCACAATCAGATGCAGGCCCCACAGATCAATCTGATCACCGAACTGCAGGACAACGCTGCCCTGGACCCGCAGATGGTTCACAAAAGTGCCATTACTGCTCTGATCCCGGAGAATCAGCGTGTCCCCCGAGTGCTCAATGACTGCATGGTGGCGGGAAATATATTCCCGCCCATCGCAGGCAAAGCTGTAGCGCAGCCCGTTGTCTTCGCTGGTGCCAATCTGCAGGGCAGCGGAGCCAAGCAGAATTTTTTCATAACCCGGCAGGCTGTCATCGGTCATCTGGACCAGAATGGCCGCCGCAGGCTCCTGCTCCCGGGTATGGTCCCGCCGGCAGTACAGGGCATAATACCCGCTGGCCTGCAAAGGCTGTTCCAAATCCGCCAGGCGGTCCCGGTACTCCAGGCAGTAAGGGTCAGGGAGCCCAAAAAACCAAGCCCCGTCCCGGTTTTCCAAATGGAGCAGAAAATCGTTTTCAAGGCAAAAGCAATCCCGCCGCAAACAGATGGTCCATGTGGTGTTGCGCACCGGCGGCAGCCGGAACTCGCGAAATGCTTTCTGACTGTAGACTGATATGGTTACATTCATGGCGCACACCCCGTTAGCGGTATTCATCCCAGATCTCTGTGCTAAGCTTCTTTTCCTTCCGGCGCAGGGCCACGGTACAGATGACGGTGGCTACCACACTGGCAACAAGCCCCAACACCCCTGATACAAAGAAAATCTGTCCTGTTGACATTCCGGCCCTCCTTTGGGTGTATCACAGCCAGCCGGTATCTTCCAGCTGGCTGATTAAATTCTGCAAAACCACCATGTTCTGGTCTTCCTGTCCGTTGGCCTGGGCTTGCTGGTACTTTTTCCGGGCCGACAAGTAGTAATCCTGCGCCTGGGTATAATCCCGGCTGCCCACCGGTTTGGCTCCCTGCCAGTCGATGAGCAGATAGGCCAGCCGCATATCAGGCTGATAATTTTGGGGATACTGTTCCTGCAGCTTCAGCAGGACGGATTCTGCCTGCTCAAATTTTTCCAAGGACTGCTCCACCAGCGCATAATTCATATAGGTAGCCATGGTGGCCGCCCCATCCTGCACCAGGCTTTCCAGCACCTGTTCCGCCTTCTGGTACCACGCCTGCTGCCGGGCGGTGTCCTCCACCGCCTTTTCACAGTAGGCATCTGCCAGCATTTCTCTTTGTAGCAGAGCATACTGCGATTCCAGGTTTTCCACCGCTTGCTCCAGAATACTGATTTGGTTGTCCAAATCTCCGTGGTTCTGGCAGATCTGGGCCGCCGCCAGATAGGCATGGCTCAGCTGATAGGCGTCCTCCGTCTCCCCAAACACCTGACAATAGTAGTCCAGAGCTTCCTGATACTGCCCACTGATGGCGGATATTTCGGCCCGCACCATGTCGGTATCCGCACGGCTCGCCCTCATCTGTTCCAGGGTGCTGAGCATTTCCTCGGCCTCGGCCGTCTGCCCGCTGCGGGCCAGAGCCACTGCCAAGCTGCGGTAATAAGAAGGGTTGGCCTGACTTTGCGCCACCGCCTGCTGCAGCACCTCAATGGACCGGTCATAATCCCCCAGCTCATAGTAGCATTTGCCCTGGATGTAATAGACATTTCCCAGAGCCTCGCCTTCCAGGCCGGACAGGCTGCCCGACTGCAGGGCATTGTCCAGCAGATCCAGTACCCCTTGGTAGCTGCCGCTCTGGTAGAGGGAAACCGCCAGCTCCAGGTAGGCGTCGCTGCGCTTGGGCTGGGTGCTGATGGCCTCTTCCAGCAGGGACTGGCTTTCCTCGTAATCTCCGGAGGCCCGGGCCTGCTGGGCCTGTGAGATCAGGTTGAGGTAGCTATTTTCCCGCTCGGCCCCCAGCTGGCGCAGGCCATAAACCAGCGACGCCCCGCTAAACAGATACGCTGCGGTCAGGGCCGCTGCCACAAAGCGGCGCTGGATCACAAAAGCCCGATACTGCTTTTCCCGGAACACCACATCATTGAGGGCCCGCAGCATTTCCCTTGCATCCGAAAAACGCCGGGTTGGCTCTTTTTCCATGGCTCTGTGAATGATTTCACACAGCGGGCGGCTGATTTGGGGGTGCCAGTTTTCCAGCGGCGTCACCGGGTCCACAGATTTTTCAGGCTTGTGTCCTGTGACCATATAGTAAAGGGTTGCTCCTACGGCATAGATATCGGTGGCCGCCGATATGCCAGATCTACGCTCTGCTGCCCAAGTGCTCCCGGTTTTTTCCGGGGCGCTGCCATTGCCAAGGCTCTGAAATAGGCCTGACCGTCCCACCGGCAGGGTTTCTTCGAGGTCTGTCGGCTGGCGTGCAGGTTTCTGCCCCACCGGCAAGGTCGCTTCCAGATCCGTCGGCTGGCCAGCAATAGCCTGTCCCCCTGGGAAGGCTGCATCCCAGTTTTCCGTCCCGCCGGCCCAGGGTGCCTGCTGCATCTGTGAAAAAACACCGTACTGTTCCGGAGCTGCATAGCCATGAGTCAGAAACTGGCGGGCCTTCTGCTGGCCGCGGCAGATCAGGGATGTCCCAAAATCAATCAGGCAGATGTCGCCGCTTTCATTAATCATCAGGTTGCTGGGCTTGATATCCAGGTGATAGATCACATGCTTGCCGTTTTTTTCCTGATGGAGGTACTGGACCGCCTCACACAGCTGGCAACCCCATTTATGGGCCAGCTTCTGGCTGATGGGCCCGTTGGTCTGGACGTACTGCTGTAGATTCTGGCCCTGAACATACTCCATCACGGTGTATATATCCCCCTGGGGCCCCTGAATGACGTCATAAATCCGGGGCAGATACTGATGCTTCAGGGTTTTGAGCACCTCTGCCTCATTGGTCTGGCTGACATTCTGGCGCAGATCCCGGTGCACCCGCTTGATGACCACATCGATATTCAGGCCCTTTTTATGCGCCAGAAACAAATCGCTCATGCCGGCGCTTGTGTGAAAAGGGCGAATGTTTTCATAGTTTCTGCTTTCCGGTCCCAAGTTTAAATGGAAGTCATCCGATTTTATTTCTATCATTGATTTTATTCTCCAAAACGCTGTCGCTTCCGTAGTCGGACTGCGGCTGAAGCGCGGTTTTTACAGCAAGATGCACACGAGATTAATTTTATTATATCATCCTTTTTTGTATACTTCAATAGATAGAACCCCAAACAAATTCGCCGAAAAGTGCAACGATAATACGTCATTTTATTTATTTTATTTTCGATAAAAATCCATTCTGTAGTATTTGATGTAACAGATTGTTGTTTTAATGTCATCAAACGTTTTATTTTCATATTTTCAAATATAACAAATTGAAATATATACTGTTTTTATTTTTCCATTCCGCCCATTTTCCTGATCCCTTTTTGTTGAAAATGAAACCTTTTTTCTGCGCCCGCGACGTTCCTCCCTGCGGCAGGCCTCGTTTCTTGCAACCTCAAACTGCACAGAGACGGGACAAAAGAGGGTATCTTTTCATCCTCCTTATGAACTGCCCCAGGTTGTGCAGACAGTATAAAAAGAGACCTGCAGGGGGTAGAAGAAAAAAGAATCAAAGACTGGCCTGGCTTCGCTCTCACTTCGCCAGGCCAGTCTTTGTCTGGATCCGTTCGCTGTTATAAAAGTGGATGTACTCGTCAATTAGGTCATTGGCCTGCTGGAACGTCTTGAGTTTTTGGCGGCAAATGCACTCTGTTTTCAGGATACCGAAGAAATTTTCTGCCATTGCGTTGTCATAGCAGTTTCCCCGTCTTGACATGGACGGTATAATGCCGTATTCTTTAGTCAGGTTAAAGTACGCTTGCGAGGTATACTGAAACCCTTGGTCGCTGTGGAGGTGCAACTCCCCAGCGACTTTCTCTTTCTTTACCGCCAGGCGTATGGTATCCAGAACCAGACTGACCGTCTGAGAACTTACAGTCTTGCAGGCTACAATGCTGTTGTCGTACAGATCTCGGATCATGGACAGGTACAGCACTCCCTGCCCTGTATGGATATAGGAGATATCCGTGACCGATTTGCTGTTGGGCCTTTCTGTGTGAAACTCCCGATTCAGCAGATTCTTATACTTGTGAACCTGTTGTCCAAGCCGCTTCCACTGTCTGCGCCTGCGGATTTCGGACAGAAAACCGTGTTGTTTCATAAGTCTGAGAACTGTTTTTGGATTCTTATGACAACCGTTTTTGTCCAGCCAGAGCTGCATCCGGCGATATCCGTATGTATTTTTGCACTGTTTCTGCTGCCGGGCAATCTGGTCTATGACCGCCTGATCGGGATTCGGCTGGTTCAGCTTATGAATCCAAGCATAATACCCGCTTCGTGAAATCCCAAAGAATTTGCACATCCTGTAAATGGGATATTGATCTCGATGGCGATGAATTACTACATACTTTGCCCTGGCTCTCACTCCCTTTCTGCGAATTGCAGAAAATCCCGCAGCAGTTCATTCTCCATTTTCAGCCGTTCGATCTCAGCTTTGTAATACGCAATGCTTGACGGATCAGGCGTTGTCTTTTTAGGGCGTCCCTTTCCTCGGGGAACGGTTCCCTCTACGAGTTTTTCGGGTGTTGAATTGTTTCATCTGCTTTTTACTGAAACCTAGATTTTCTCCAATTTCTCTCCAGGTCATTCCTTGGTTGAGCCCTTCCCCAAAAAATAGACACAAAACATGAGGAAAAAGCTGAATAAAAACACAGAGATAGGGTATTCGGTAATCAAGCGGCGGAAGCGGCAAGTTCAGCCTCAAAACTTGCAGGCGAAAGCCAGCCAAGGGCGGAATGGGGGCGGATGGTGTTGTAAAAGGCTTCGAGATAGACAAAGACATCGTCCTGTACAGCTGCCCTTGTAGGATAGTGCTTGAGGTGGGTCACTCCCAAATTTTGTGTAAAGTCCAATGAGCGCAGGAATAGAGCGAAATTTATATGTAGGCGGCAGCGGCATGACCGTCTGCCGCCTATGTCTACAACAT
>ERZ1090869.70-NODE-70-length-53328-cov-10.594785_pt1 | contig 53328 bp, 39 predicted proteins | sample MGYA00478474_ERZ1090869 | MGnify/ENA primary metagenome ERZ1090869 (study PRJEB33644, sample SAMEA5815748) | chicken gut metagenome | biome: Chicken; feature: Gastrointestinal Tract; material: Caecum | place: Ireland | collected 2019-01-01 | study: A study of the... | reverse complement strand
GTGACGATGCACCATCATCTGCGGTCAAGCTGCACTTTTTGAGCGGCGTACGCATTTGGCCCCTTTTTCCTCCCAGCCGGTGGCAAAAAGCCTGGCCAACCGGGTTCCTTGGAGCCAGGTATCCGCATTTTTTCCGGGATGGATTCCAATTGGAATCCTTGCAGGGAAATCAGACAGCCAGGGTGGATTCCATTAGGAATCCTTGCGGGGAATCAGTGGTATCATACGGGTGATACCACTCTGTGTACGGCCTACAAAGAGGTATCACACGGGTGATACCTCCCCTGCAAAACCATCTCCGCTGGAAACAGAATGCGGGAAGCAGGGCGTTTGCTTTGCAAATTGCGCCACGCTTCCCGTTTATTCGGTTTGTCCAAATTCGAATGACAGCGTTTTCATGTCATGCGGCCTCCTTTACGCGCCTGTTGTGCCGACTTGACTTCAAGTTCAAAAGTTTGTATACTGATTACGCGGATAATCCGCACTTTCTTGTGCTTTATTTTATGCGTTATACCCGCACTTGTCAATACTGTTCACAGATTATTCAGCAATATATCCGCACATTTCAGGAGGCATCCCATGACATTCGGTGAAAAGCTCCGCCGCGCCCGTAAAGAAAAAGGCCTGACGCAAGCCGAGCTTGCCAATCAGGCCGGGCTGGGGCTGCGGACGATCATCGCCTACGAAAAGGGCGAGACCTACCCGCAGAAGCGCTCCACCTATCAGACGCTGGCCGACATCCTGGGCGTGCAGCCCGACAATCTGCGCAATGAGGAAACGTCCGCATCCGGGCTGCCGCTTTCCCGCGTACAGTGGGAAAACGGTAAGCAGCAATACGAGGCCCTGCTGCCGGACGGTCCCGGCTGGCCCGGCGATCCCACCTACGAGGCCTATTGCGAACGGATGCGCCAGTTTGCGGGGTTGACCCGTGCCAATGATTTTTCCAAAAATCCCGATCAGGACCCAAGGCAGATCACGATCCGCCCCGCCCTGATGAAAGACTTCCCGACTCTGCTGGAAATCTGCAAGGCGAGTTACCGATTTGACTCCACCCGCAAGGGCGTGGACAACGGCGCCATCCCATCGTTTGAGTCGCAGCTGGAATCTCTGACGCAATCGCTTGTCGGCTGGATCAGCGCCGGGCAGTGCTTCCTGATGGAAGAAAACGGCCGCCCTGGCGCCTGGTTCGTGCTGCAGCTGCCGGAGGCGGACGCCTACGCAGCCGCAGGCAAAAGAAAAAGCGGCGCAAAGGCATCGGCCGCCGCACCTCTGCCCCGCGCCACCATGCTGGGCCCCTTTACCAACCGCCGCTTCCTGTGGCCCTCCGGCTACATGCTGGCCTTCTGCCAGGCCTGCTGCCCGCGGCTGGAGATCCTGATCCCGCTTGATGACCGCCAGTACCAAAACTACTGGATGGGCCGGGGTTTTGTCCCGGATTCGCTGACGGAGGAGGGCAAAGCCATCCGGTTGGTTTTGCGGGGGTAGACCACTTCTCTTCGCTGCGTTTCAAAAAAGCCCCTGCTATCCACTATTAATAAACAACGGCAGCAAAGAATCTGTTTGCCGCCGTTGTTTGTATTTATCTTTTCGAATTAGTTACCTTCTGCATCATCACGAGTTATTTTGTAGTAATTCAAAACTGCGTTGATTTCCTCGTCGTTGCATTCATAATCACCCTCTTTGAATTTGTTAAGGGCAATGATTGCTTTTGCTTTAAGCAGTTTCTCTTCAGGTAATGCCGAAAACTTCAACCACCACTCAGTTGTTAGATCGCAGTCATGTTTCGTTACCGTCGTATATCGGTGTGCCATCCTTGCTCTCAAATCGGCATCATAAATTCTCCTGTAGATGATGAATGTCTCTGGCATCCACAGAATTTTCATGAACTCATCAATATCTCTGCCAAATGCCTCTTCAAAAAACTCTGTTCCTCGACCAATCTTACCTTTGGTCGAGTTAAGAACAGCTTGGACTGCACGGATGAATTTTCTGTTCCAATGCTTTCCAATAAAATCTCGGTTCATAAAAAATTTCTTGTCACTTATCGGATGATATTTCATCGGAAAAGAATAAATGTTTGCACCTAATTCATCGCACAAATCCACATTCATTCTCAAACGGTAGTACAGTTCCTCTGGCTTATCCTCAAAGTTATACAAGAGATAATTTGAAAGATTTTTTATGCCACTGCTTACGGCCGTACGAACGGATTGCTCGTAAACATCTTTTAACTCCCAGTGGTCAAACGCTATACGAAGCGGATAGATATTCACTTCAGCCAGTTTATCCATATTAGCTTTGGTAATGAGACGAGAGTCAATTCCCTGATTGAAATCCACAATACGTTTACGCTTAGTGGGTTTATGTGTTTTTTCATATAGTGGACGTACATACTCGTCCATTGCCAAAATACTATCTTTAGATGCAGAGTAATAGTTTAGACAATGTGCTTGCTCCAAACGCATATACAACTCTGCTCTCTCTGTGTCATCCTTCAATTTATCAATAATCTCTTTGTAAATACGAATAGCTTTTCTAATATACGCTCTGTCATTATAAGAATCCCTCAGATTATTGATAGTGATTTCGTATTCATCAGGGGGAGTATATGTTGCACCTACACCAAATCCGCACGCCTTGATTTCATCAATTATTTGGTTATAGCATTTTGATGCCAAAACATTGTTATCAAGAAGAAGTAAATCTTTTCTTTCTCCAAAGCGATTATTCGTATGCTCAATTCTTTGCTGTAATTCGATATAGTCACAATACTGCGGCTCTAATTTAGGCACAGCACAGAATTTGCACCTGTTCACACATCCTCTCGTCATATAGGCAAAATATGCATTATTAGCCGGATATACATAATCGATCTCTTCCAGGATAGAATAATCTAAAGGCAGTTCATCAATAATTAACTTGTTCCCAGGATCAATATCCCCAGGATGATTAAGCAATCCCACAAAGGGGTGTATTCCCGTTGCTTCATAGATCTCGTCAGGCAAGATGGACGACATTATTCCACCCACCATTACATCTGCTTCATTTTTGCATAGTTGTTTTGCAAAGTTGATGGTATCAATAGTAATATCCCAGTAAAAAGTAAAGAGTGTTGTAATCCCCACTTTGTCAAACCTTGGTTTGGAAAAATATTCCTTATCCTTGTACTTTTTACGGTATTCTTTCACTATCTCTAATATAAGTTCGTCTGAAAATATATCATCGTTTTCCAGAATGGCATATTTTCCTAGCTTAATAAACGAAAATAAGGTCGGATAAAAGTCTTTCCAAAATACATCTGGATAAACAACAGACAGGTGGTTAATTAAATCCTCGCAAATTAATTCTACAGCCAGCGAGCGCATATCGCCCTTATAAAACCGCACATCATCGCCAACCATACGATAATAAGTTGCGAGTTTCATTAACCCCATAGGTGGGTATTTATTTCTGTAATTCGGCTCAATAAGTAAAACTTTTCTGTTCATAGGGTTATTATCTCATCTCTTCTTTGATTTTCTCAATAATTTGCTCCGCAATATCTTTCGGCGCAATTTCAGTAACAATCGACAAAATCTTGCTTACAATTTTCCTCTCACTTCTTGATAGCTTAGACATGCCACTTGTCACATACGTTTTTTTCTTATCATCCTCAACAGTAATAGTAGTCTGTTCAGCCTCTTTCTTTAGCTTTTCAGCACCGTATTTCCGTCCGATGTTCTTACGAACTTCAGACAGAGGGGAATCCATATCGCCAGTCTCCAACTTATCCAACCGTTTGCGGGCCTCTTCAGCGTTTTTCTTGGCCTTGTCAATATCAAACTGGAGTTGCTGACGTTCTTCTTCGTTTACAAATCCTTGCTCTTTTTCTTTCTTTTTGTACTCTGAAACTTTTGCCAAGTATTCTTGTTGTCGCTTATAGTCATTCTTCACCCTGTTTGCTTCATAGTAAAGTTTGTGAAGTACATCAAAGAAATACTCTCGCAATAAATCCTCAAACACCACTCGAGTTTCGTTTTCATTGAAATAATTCCGCTGAGAGTTCGGTATCAGGTTCTTGCTAACGGCAAAAACTTCGCCTACAAAATAGTAATTTCCGCGATTTTCTTTAAATAAGCCCTGGAGAGCATCGTCATTGCCTAATTGAATGTTGGAACTTCTTACTCGCAATCCTCTCATAGCATTTACTTTGGGTATCTGCTTTTCAAATCGAGAAAGTCCCACCCACATCCATGCAATTAGCTCTCCATCCGTATTGCGAAAATCTTTAAACTCTAAGCGAGAGATTTCATCATAGTTTTTTAAAGCCGCTCCACTCTGCTCCTTAAGTTTAGTTGTATATTCCTTGAATATTTGGAATCCGTTCACTCGCACACAATACTCATCAATTTTATATCCAAGTTTCTGGGCATACGCATAGATATGGCTACGCAGAATGAATGTGTTCCTATAAGGTACTGGAATAACGAAACTGAGATATTCTCGCACTTTCTTTTCATTAAGAAGGTCTGTATTCTCCTTGTTGATTTCAAACATCTCTACTTCGAAGTAATGTTCTTCTGGATTTTCTTCGTCGGTAGAGTAGGTTATAATTGCATCCCAAATGTCCTCAAGGGTATATTTCTTGTTTTCTACAAGCATTGCTCGCATCTTTTGTGCATCACAGGTCATAATTGATTTTACGTTTTCACCAAGATAACTTGTGGTAAATTTCAGGGTTTTACAGTATGCCAATCCACAAAGCCGACCAATACCACGAAAACCTTTATTTTTGCCAATTTCCTTATTGCTATTTGCAATATCGCCTACATCTCCAACGAAATCTTCAGCTTTTACACCTGTTGCATTATCCTTGATGCTGATGTATCGCTTTTTTGTATCCATGAAAATATCAACATTGCCTTCACCGGGAGACAGAATACCTAACGTAATGGCAAGATCAATTTGGTCGCATGCATTCTGAATATATTCACGAAAGATAACCTTGGAATCAGAGTACATACCCGTTGTAAGGTTATCGAGTATATTTTTACCTACCGTTACCATAATGATCCCCTCACTTGAACTGTTTATATATCGGCTTCGGAAACTTAATATTCAGCAAAGACCGAAAAATAGGGTTCTGGATAATATATTCTCCCTGTTTCAATCGGGTCATCATTGTCTTGTAAACAGAAGGAATACTCTTATAGTCACTTTTTGTTACTTCAATCGAATTTGTCCGACCATAGGCATGCGTTGAGCAGTTGCCGGTAACTCTATCATGAATGGCACTTCTAAATTGCTCGGCAGCAAATAATACCACACCAAGAGAACGACCTCTTTCAGCTACATCCAGAACCTGCCGTAAAATAGGAGAATTCTTCGGAGTTTCTTTAGATGCGTATTTATTAAGCTCATCAATAAAAATAACAATTCTCGCTGGCGGATTAACACCTTCTTCGCCAGCATATTGTCCTAATTGCAGATCGTAAATAGTTCGGATAGCATCACCAAATACGTATGCCTGCTTATCTTCGGACAGTTTTGCAATGTCAATTACGTGAACTTCATTCTTTTTGATATATTTCAATGCATCACCAATACGGGTTTCACCATCTTCTTCACGAATATCCCTTGCAAAAATCTTATTATCCGTAATACTCTTATTGATGATTCTGTAAAATTTGCGCCAACTCGCCACCGGGATTTCTTTGTCCTTTCCGGCATTCTCAGTGGAGCACTTCTTTTTTATCGCCCCAAGAAACCCCTGCCAGTCGCTCACCTGGTTGAAATCGCCTTGCCCTGACATAATGTAACTAATAATGGCTTCCATTGTCTGCGTAGAGTCGTCAATGTTTGCAAACATCAGGTCGAGATTATCTTTATCATACTGATAGATGTATTTGAATTTCTTTGCTTTTTTCTTCTTGATATTATCTTCAACTTCATCCGGTGTCATGTAGGTATTCCAATGCCGTGTTTTCGGAATTGAGTACGGATAATAATAGTGAACATTCTTAAACGGTTCCGGAGCCAACCCTAATTTTTCGTACTTCGCAAAAGTATCTTTTCTGACTGCTTCCGGGTCACGTTCATCTGCAAAGTCATTGATTTGATCAATGGCAAGTAAGTCCTTCCCTTTAACATTGAACAGGACAAAAGCTACACTGTCTTCATCTTCATTCTTTGGCTCTTTCTTCATATAACTATCTTGAATTGCTTTAAGCAAAAACATAGCATAAGAAGTTTTGGACGCAAGGCCAGAGATACCAGAAATGTTAAGATGAGCTCCTTCCGGGCCGATAATGAATTTGGAATTCAGATTTACGGGAAGTGTTACCTTTTCACAGTTTTTGGTTCCCTCATACATTTCAAGATATCCGCACACCAGAGGATTGCGAATATCATTCAAGCCAAGAGCATAGTTGATTTCTTCGGCGGTTGCCAGCATTACCTTTGCATTACTCTGCAAAGGAATATAAATTCCTCTTGTATTACAAATCACTTTGGCTGTAACATAGTTCATTCCAACGCGGAGGGTGTTTTCTTCTGCATTGACATCGCCAAAATCACTGGAAATAAAATTCGTTAAAAAGCTGGCAGCATCCGTAATATGGGCTATATCTTCAATGACACCATAAGAATACGAATTGTTGACATGCTGCACCTTAACAATGTCAAAGGGATTCAAAATAAGCTGAGGGTCAGTCCAAAATGTAAAATCATCAATGGTTGTCGGCCTCTTTTCTGTAGCCAGCACACGTCCTATAACATTATTTTCCATATATTTTCTCCTCTTTAAAAAAGGTGCAGAAACATTTCTGTGCTAATGTATTTGCTTTTGACGTAGGATTCTGTTAAAAACACAGGATATAAATGGTTTGCCCATCTACGATCGGTGCCATAGCATGTCGGGTTTCGTTCGTTGACGATATTGGCGGAAATCAAGTCAACAATGTCACTATCAATCCCGGTTTCAATTTCCTCATCCATCATTATTTTTTCGACTTTCACAACACCGTCAAAAGGCGTCTGCGTTCTCATTTTATCACGCAAGCGGATATACCAAACGCCGAATTGAACATCGCCTAAGAATTCTCGGTTCTCATATCTCGCAACAGGGGTTCTATGATAAACAGGCAAATCGGCAATATAGTTTGCGTTTGGCTTCCCTGTGTGATCAAGACAGCTTTCCGGATTAAAAGATTTTGAAACACCAATTACCCAACTATAATTGTGTTTAATTTTCTGCAAAGTACGCAGGTCTTCTCTGCCTGTTTTCATAACCTTATATTCAAGAGACCCATCTTTCAATAAATAGGCATCCTGTCCAAGGCGTTTATCTTTAACCAGTTCCGCAACCATTCTTTTTTCCGCTTCGACCATATAGTCCTGAACGACCGCAATCGCCAAAGTATCGAGTTTAGCACCAGCGATACCTGCTTTTGCGGTTGAATACGGAAGAATTGCAGAAAATTTCAATCCTAACCGTTTCAATTCCTCACTTTCATTGATTTTCGCAACCTTTGATGCAAAGTACGCCGTGTCATTCCATCCGTCTGCATTTGCTTTATCAGGGAGTGCTAACACAAGTTCTCGGTAAAATCGTTCCTTGTACATATGTCTATTTTCACGTTTGCAACAGCCAATGCCGATTTGGCCAGCAACCACCGGAAAAACCTGTTTGTTATAAGCAATATCATCGACCTTGAAAACATGGCGCGAACCATCAAGAAAATATTTGAGAAGCGGGGGTTCCCCTATCTCTTGCAACTTATCAGCTAACGGTTTTAAATCAATAGCATTCTTCGGAGATCCAGTTTCAGCAGAATCTTTCCACTTCATTATTTTGTTGGCGTCGTCATCGTAGTCTATGGAAGGCAAACCGATAGAGTCATAGCTATATTTGTATGTATTGTAGCTCCTTCCTTTTGTTTCCCTTGCAATAATCTCCATTATCTTAGCCATCGCACCGTCCCCCTTGCCGCCATTCGTTTGTGGTTGCAAGCCATTGTTGATGAAAATCGGTCTTGTTGACCACTGCAAAGATTGGTTTGATCAGGAAGGATCTGATTGTATGCAAAACGGTACTATAATTGTCGGTTTTCGTATCAATTTTCCGACAAAATGCCTTCCACTTTTTCTGCATAGATTCGTCATTGTCGAAAGCTACTACTTGTTCAAATTGCTCAACAGTGAACACATGGCCACGATTTTCGAAGGTCTTTTTCAGAGCTTCGGTTAGCACCGTACCATCAAAGTCAAATCTGTTTGCAAGGTAGTAAATGTCATAGTAATCCTTCATTCGGCTGGAGAACTCCATCAGATTGAGGATAGCATCTATTTTTTCGGCAATTGTTGTTTCTAGTGAGTATGTGTTTATCAAAGGGGCTGCAAAATCCGCCAACTGGGTTGGAATCCTGCGCTTTTCCTGATGGGGCACAATGACATCTCCCACACCAATGTCGATGCTGAACGGGGTTTTTGTATTCTTAATCCTTGCGACCAAGGAGCTCCCAATACCAGCGTATTTTTTTGCTACAGCAATAGGCGCAATATTGGTAATTTCAAATGTCACAAAGTCATTACCAGTAGGTGTTGCAACGATCTCTTCCAAGACCTTTTTCAGCTTCTCCGGGGTATTCGGAACTTTCCTGAGCAGGAAATCCACATCCGTGGTCACACGACTGTCAAAGTCGGTAATGGAATAGATAAACAGTCCGCCTTTCAGAACGAGGTTTTCTGCATAGGGGGACTTTTCCAATCGGCGGAGAAATTCTTCTTGGCAGAAAAGCTGCAGGCAAAGTTGATAGCTTCTCCCGGTTTCCCGGCTTCTATTCTTTAGCCGTGCCAGCACAGACGCAGCAGTGTCAGCCATTCAGTAGCACCTCCATAAGCTCAGTGACCTTTTTGTGTACTCTTAGTGTCTTTGCGTACTCAGAAAGATTTCGCAGATTTTTATGGGGGTCATTCGCATAGGAATTTAATGCCTTATTGAAGATTTCATTGTCCAGTCTTGAACGATATTTGAAGCAATCACAAATAGTTCGCTCTCGATCATACACAGCAAGCATTACACCGTTAAAATCTGCAGTATTTTTACCCAGTTCATATATCTCTGGTTGCACATAGTAAGTTTGCAATGTCAGTGCGTCTATATCCAGCTTTGTTCGAGACATGGATCGAGGAACAGCAATAGACCATTTTCTAGGCGCAAAGTCACTATAGCCATAATGAAAAAGAGCCGATTCTACACAAATAATTGCCTTGGGAATAAGTGTTGAGAGGAGTTGTTCTTCAGAAGGTGTGTCCCTATCGGCAAGTTGGTAGTATCCATGTCGAATACGTTTAAGGAATCCGGTATTGCACAGATTCACGATATCAACAGCCGGAATGCCGGCTGCAACAAAATCTGCAGCTTTTGCAATACCGCATTTTTCCATAATCACCTGTTTTGAAAGTGTTTTCTTATCCATATGTTCACCAACTTTTTTGCTAAAAAATGCGCACACTCGATCCGCTTTTGTGCTTATATTTTATTATAATACTCAAATCAAATCAATGAATAATTTCGTACACATTTTTGCGTTTTTGTGCGTGAAATTTTTCCTCTCCCGTTTCGACCCGCGGCGTCAATCAAAGATGGAGGTGCGGACAAAAAGTTGGACTGGATACACTTAAAAGGGAGATCGAAAGATGTATTCAGAGGAACAATATTACAAAGCTCTCGAGGTTTATGAAGAGACGAAATCAGTAACAAAGACCATAATGATTTTAGGATATCCAGCACGTAGACAGACATTGTATAACTGGATCAATCGGAAGCGAATTCTGCCGGAGGGGAAGTCTACTTTTCGAGGATATAACACAGAGGATCATCCCCGGCATCCCCCATTAGAACAAAAACTTCAGATACTTCATCGTTGCTTTGAGATGGGAGAAGATGTACAATCAGTTTCAAATGAAGTAGGATATAGCACAGCGAGTATCTATGCTTGGCGGCGTAAATATCTTCTGAAAGGTGCTGCTGCGTTAATGAATTCATCCAATGAGCGAAGGAGAGGAAAGCTGACTGCTGGGGAACCTGCACCTTCCAGGGAACTCAACGAATTAAAGGCAAAAGTCCAAGATATGCAGCTGGAAATTGATATTCTCAAACAAACGATTGATGTACTAAAAAAAGACCCAGGCATCAACAAGACTCCGTTAAGCAACGGGGAGAAGGTAGTGATTGTTGATGCCTTAAAAACGAAATATCCACTGCCTGTATTGCTCAAAAAGCTTAAAATGGCCAAAAGCAGCTACTATTATCAGAAGAAGCGTTTGTGTTTTGCAGAGAAGCACAAGGACGATTGCCAGATTATTACGACCATCTTTCACAATAACAAGGCAAGATATGGATACCGAAGAATTAAAGTTGTTTTGAATCGAGAAGGTTACATTCTATCTGAAAAGGTGATCCGCCGGATCATGCGTGAAAATAGATTGCTGGTAAAAGGCAGAAGTGCAAGGAAATATTGTTCATACAAAGGAGAAATTAGTCCTGAGGTGCCAAATGTAATACAGCGGAATTTCAGGGCTGACAAACCAAATCAGAAGTGGTTAACTGACGCGACAGAGTTCTCAATACCAGCTGGAAAGGTATATCTCTCTCCCATTATCGACTGTTATGATGGTATGCCGGTAGCATGGAACATTAGCAGCGAATTGGTAAATACTATGCTTGACCGTGCAACCCTTACTCTTCCACAGGATGCCCATCCGATTATTCATTCGGATCGAGGCTGCCATTACCGATGGCCCGGCTGGATCAAGAGAGTCCAGGATGCGGGGCTCACCAGGTCCATGTCGAGGAAAGGATGTTCGCCAGATAATTCAGCCTGTGAAGGCTTTTTCGGGAGAATGAAAAACGAGATGTTCTACGGTCGTTCGTGGCAGGGCGTTACACTGGAGCAATTTATACAGCATATTGATTCGTATATGGTTTGGTACCGGGATACACGAATAAAGCTGTCTCTTGGCGGACTAAGTCCAGCGGAATATAGAACAAAGATGCAGGAGACCATTTAGTCCAATAAAATGTCCGCAGGCCCGATTGTAAAATACTGATTATAATAGCTAAATGTGGTTATCCCTTTTACCGCACTAAAAACATGTTGCATTTTCCGTTCCGCATCCGCACCCTTTTACCTATCGGCGGGTCGCCGGAAAAGCATCATTAACTTCTATATTTTGTCTAACTTTCTCACGTCATTGATTTACAAATTCGGTGCAGTACATACCGGGCTGTCTCGTATATGATGCTCAAGCGCATCTGTAATTTTTCCGTCAATATACCTTGTTTATGAAAACCTGTGCTTGACTACTATTTGACTACTTTTCTTTCAGGGTCAGACTCACACGCTGCTTTTCACGTTTCATCATTGTTTTTCCGTGGGAATAATAAGTACCAATTCTTGTTCAGTTCGCACAAAATTCGGCGTCATATCATTGAGTTTATCTGGATGTCACAGTTCTCCGACAACTGTGACGCGTTAGGCAATCGGCCAATTTTTCCGCGCAGCAGCGCAAGAAACCATCCCACCGGCTCAGTGGTTTCTGGTAGACTGACCACGAATTGACCACCAACCGGATTTTTACAATTTTATACGATGAATCTCGTCCCAGCGACGATTTTCATACATGTGCGGTTGTAGCTCAGCTGGATAGATCGTTCGGCTCCGACCCGAAAGGCCGCAGGTTCGAATCCTGTCAGCCGCACCAAAAAAGGTCGCTGTATTGCCGTACAGCGACATTTTTATTTTGTCATGGTGCTGCTTGTCGAGCTACTTCCTGACAATGTACGCTACGATATTAGCCGTGACAGATAGCAAAACTGATAAGATAGTCCATAGTGGTTTTCCCTTCTGTGCCGGTTTTTGCCAGATGTTGACACAGGGACTATTTTATCAGTTTTTTCATACAAGAGGAACCGTTAACACATTTCTATATTTGAGGAGTTCATTACATGAACAATGATCAACGCATAGAATTTTGGAAAACCTTGTGTTCATTAGATGGAAAGGACCTGCAAGCAGATCAGAACAAACTGAAAGAAAAAATAGTGTTTCCGAGATTTATCTACAGGTATCGAGAAGTGACCTCGAACAATCTTGATGCTTTGCGTTCAAATCGTCTGTTCTTTTCCTCCGCCAACTATTATGATGACCCATTTGACACTTTTCTGTATATTGATAAGAAAAGGCTTCAAAAAGAATTTGACGATAATTTCAAAAGCTCTGAAGCCATTTCTCGTTTATCTACAGAATTGGAGTGCGCTCTTTCACAGTTCAAGCAAATTATTCCTTCTGATGTCATGCCAGAGAAAATAACTCCTGAAAATCTAAAAGAATTGTACGATAATGGACTAACAGGTCACATACTTTCACTGTTTCTAAACTCTAGAGATGTTCTCAGAAAACGTGTTTGGTCTGTTTGTTTTTCTGAAAGCGGCCTAAACGAGACCTTATGGTTAAAATACGCAAATCAGTACAAGGGATTTGTAGTATTCTATGATTTAGAGAATCAAGGCAATCTTTTTTGTGGGCAATATAGTAAATGTGAAAAGTGTGGCATATACAAGTTTGGGACACCTCTTTATCCAATGGTCTATTCAAACGAGCCCTATGATGCAACCGATTTCGCAAAATGGGCATTACTCAAAGAATTTGAGGAAGAAATTCATAAGCCCTTACCTCCATCGGCTTATAGCGGAAACAACGTGTCTTTTTGGGATTTTCACAAGATAACTCTCATCAAAAAAATATGCCATCAGTACGATGCCGAATGGCGGTTGATTACTGGTTGTCAGATGAAGCCACCAATCCTAATGGAATGGAGACCCGATGGCATAATCCTCGGTTTAAGAATGAGTGAAGCAGAAAAGAATCTCGCGGTTTCGCTTGCTTTACAGGCAGGAGTAAAGAAGGTTTATGCCTCGTATATTGATGATCTGAATCGACTTGGAGTAATTCCTTTAACAGAGGAATCCAAAAACACACCCGTGTTCTAATATTTGATTGGGGCAAAACAAAAGAGCCACCCGAATCTTTAATGTATCAGATGGCGTTATTTGTGGTTAACGACATTCGCTACAGTCCTATCACCTCCCCCAACTTCTCCTGCGCTTCCCGCTTCTTCTTGTCAAACGCATGGGCGTAAATATCCAGCGTCGTACTGGCCTGGGAATGGCCCAACAAGCTGGCTACGGTGCGGACGTCCACGCCTTGGGCAATCAATAAGCTGGCGTTTGTATGGCGCAAGCTGTGTACGTTCAGATTTTCCGGCAGCCCATTCTGCCGCAGAATTTTCTTGAAACGGAAGGTAAACGTGGTCGGTACCATCGGGTCGCCGCTGGACTGGCGGAACAGGTAATCATCTTCCTGCAGCGTTTCTCCCGTCTGCTGCCGCTCCCAGGCACATTGCTGTTTCCACGACTTCAACAATTTTGCCATCTCCTTGCTGATGTACACCACACGGTCGCCGCTGGCGGTCTTGGGCGGCTTTACGAAGATGGGTTCGTGGCTCAGCTTCACCACGTTGCGCTGTACATGGATGCTGCGTCGCTTCCAGTTAATATCTGACCACTGCAGCCCGCAGGCTTCGCCCCGGCGCATCCCGGTGGCCAGCACCAGTTTGAAGTAGGTCTCGTATTTGAGGCTCTGACCTTCCAGCGCCGTGATGAGCTTTTGTACGAGTTCCTCGTCTGCCACGGGGCGCTCCTTCTTCTCGCCTTGGGGTTTGTACATTTTCCAGGCCGGGTTGTGTAGCAGGTACCCTTCCTCCACCGCATCGCTCAAAATGCTGCACAGGGTGTTGTGAATGCCCTCCACGGATTTTTCAGCAAGCGGTTTGCCATCGGTCAGCTTCGGCGCCTTTCGCATTTCCTCGTAAAAGTCCCGAATGACCTCTTTGCGTAAATCAGTGAGCTTGTAATGCCCCAGCGCGGGAAGGATACGCCGCACGTCCTGCTGGTCGCGGGAAAAGGTGGTTTTCGCCAGTTTTTTCGGTGCCACCTCTGCCAGCCAGTGGTCAATGTACTTCGCCAGTGTAATGCTCTTGTTCACCGGCTCCGGGGTGTGGTGGACTTCCCGTTCAAATAGCACCGCCTGCTCTTGCAGCCACTTCTCGCGCTGCTTGGGTTTCAGCTCCATCGGCGGATGAACAGTTTTCTGCGCCGATTTCAGCCGGTTGCCCTCGTAATCATACCCACGGGAGACTACGATCAGGTAGCTGTTCTCTCCCCGCTTGCGAATGGATGCCATACTGCCACGTCCTTTCTGATGTGATTTTCTTTGGTTTGCCTTGGATACTTTTTTGGCGTCTGGTCATCATTCTTGACCATCCGCACCACAAAGCATACCAACCTCTGTGGCATATAGCTATCACCAAACCCAACAGACTTTGGCGGCAAGGCTGACTATTAATCTATCAGAACCAACAATGACGCCCACATTATTTAGTGACGATGATGACGGCGATGACGATGCCGTTGGGGTCCCCCCCCTGGCGTGGGGATATATCAAAATCAGCGTCATCATCGTCATGACCGTCATTTTCATAAAGTAACAGGGAGGCCTCGGAGCATAAGGCTTCCCTGTTGCTTTTTGCCTTGTATGTTGTGGTATGCGTGGCTTACTGTTGCCCTTGCCCCACCGTCAGCAATTGTTGCTCCCGCTCCCAGGCAACGGCATCCGCTGGTTGCAGCATGGCATCCAACACCCCCGCCGCCTGCTCCTTGCAGGTGTCCTGTGGGTGGCAGTAGGTGCGTTCGAGAAACGCTGTGTCGGCATGGCCCAGCAAATCGGCGGTCACCTGTTTGCTGGTCCCGTTTTCCAGCAGGTAGGTGGCGAAGAAATGCCGCATCGTGTGCAGGTGGTAGTCTTTGGGAAAGCCGTTTTTGTCGTAAAGTTTGCGCAAGTGACGGCTGAAGGTGTCCGGGTGGACGGGTTTTCCGTTTTTGGCAAAAATCAGGTCATCCGGGCGGATGCCATTGTTTTCCACAATCTGGTTGAAAAGTAACTCGCCCAGGTAATCGTACACCAACTGAGGCAGTACCACTACGCGGGTACGGTGGCTTTTGGTGTCGCTTTCCACCACCCCCTTGCCCACCACTGTGCTGCGGGAATGTTGGATCAGCAGTTGGTTCCCACCGTGCAGGTCCCACCACCGCAGGGCGCAGAGCTCCCCACGGCGCAGGCCGGTGGACAGTGCCAGCAGATAGTACACCCGGTAAAGCAGCGGCTCCTGCAAAATACATTGCAGTAACTTCTGCATTTCCCATGCCTGGGGGATGCGTTGGGGCGTGCGCTCCACACGCAGTTTGTCCACGCGATGGGCCGGGTTGTACAGTAAAATGTCATTTTTTACGGCATCTTGCAGCACAGCCGACACGGTGTCCAGATACTTATGTACAGTATTTTCGCTCAACGGATGGCCGCCGCGGCCGGGACGCTGGCGCAATTCCTCACACAATTCTTCCAGCACCATCGGTCGGATCTTGCACAGCGGCAAGCCGCCAATGGTGGGGTACACCGCCTCCAGCATACGGCGGTAGCCTTCCAGCGTGCTGGTTTTGTAGCGTTTGACCATCCGTTCCAGCCAGTGGTTGGCATAGTCCTCGAACCGGGTATTCTCACTCTGGTCGATGCCGGTGCGGAAACGCTTTTCTAGCCGCTCTGCCTCGGCCATGACATACTGCTGAATCCCCCGTTTCGGCACCTCTTTGGGCACATCGACAGTCCGTGCCTGCATCCGTTTCTGGCCGTTGGGTTTGTAGCCATTACAAACTGTAATTTTGTACTTGCGTTCTCCGCGCTGTTGAATATATGCCATACAGGCACCCCCTTATCGTTTCAAATTCCTGACGCCAGTGACGGACGTGACGCCGGTGACGGTTGTGACGGTTGTGACGGCAGTGACGGGATACCCCCAGTTCTGCTATAGCTGTCACACCCGTCACTGCCGTCACTCGTGTCACAGAAGTCACCGATCTGCGCCTCATAGCGAAGACACAGCAGCCGCTTACTATTGGTTCGCTTGGTCTCCAACAAGATTCCGCATCGGGCCAGCGCGTCATCGTGGCTTTGCAGGTATTTGGAAAGGATTGCCGGACTCCAGTAGCTCCCCTGTGTTTCCAGTTGGGCTGCCAGTTCGGTGGCGGTTCCCCGGAACTCGCCTGCTGCCAGCAGCTTTTTCAGCGCATTGACTACCAAGGTCAGTTGCAACTGCTCTTGCGGTACAGCCCGGCTCCACCGGCAATCGGCAAATTCCAGTTCTTCCTCCACGTCCTCAATGTCCCGCCCGGTGGCATAGAGGGTAGCGGTGCCATCCTGGCGCTTGTTGCGCATCAGGATGAGGGTTCCATCCGCCGCGCCTGCCAAGCCGTTGGTGCCGGACAGCCGGTTGAACGGGTCATCGTCCGCCATCTTGCGCAGGTGGTGGATCACCAACAGGCAGATGCCGTTGCGGTCAGCCAGCGCCTTGAGCGCCCCGGCGTCCTCGTAGTCGCTGCTATAGGACAGCCCGCTGCCGCTCTCACACCGCACCTTTTGCAGCGTATCCAGCACCACCAGCCGGATGTGCGGATGTCCCGCCAGCTGCGCTTCGATCTGCTGTTCCAGTCCCTGGCCTATGGGCGCCGCCCGGTGGCAGAGGTGCAGCCCCTTCGGCGCTGTGTCCGCCAGCCGCAAAGCCCGGCTGTGCAGCCGCTGTGGGCCGTCCTCCAGCGCCAGGTAGAGCACCTCGCCTTCCCGCGTTGCGCGCCCCAGAAAGGCCTTTCCGCCGCACACAGCGAGGCACAGCTGCAGCGCCATCCAGCTCTTTCCGACTTTGGGTGAACCACCCAGTATGTACAATCCCGGAGCCAGCAGGCCATCCACCAGACAGGCCATCGGTTCTAGGGGGTGCTCGTACAACTCCTGCATCGTGTAAGTTTTCAGTTCTTTGGTTTCATTCGTCATCGCATTTTCCTTTCTGCCTCGCGGCCTTACTTGTTATGCTTTTTTCCCAGCCAGGTAACCAGGGGTTTGGGTCCGCCCAAAAGTTTGCGTTTGGATATCCAAACGCTATGCTAGCAAATCTTACCGGGCTGGGAAAGAAGGCTTTCAGCTGGTTTTCTCGCGCAATTGCCCATCTGTACCCGGGTGGATTCCTATTGGAATCCATCCCGGCACAAAACGCTGCGTGCAGGGATTCCTATAGGAATCCTTACTAGGGCAAGTGGTATCATACGGGTGATGCCACTCTCCCCGCGGCCCGCAAAAGTGGTATCACACGGGTGATACCATTCCCGCATTCGGTTCGTCCAAGTTCAAATTCAGATGATCATGTGCTCTTGCCATGCGCCCTCCTTTACGCGCTTATTGCGCTGACTTGACTTAAAATCAAGAATTTGGTATGCTAATTATGCGAATATTCCGCATCTATTTGCTTTTTATTTTATGCACTATACCCGCATCTGTCAATATCATTCACAAATTATTAAGCGATATTTTCGCACATTCAAAAAAAGGGGGGACAATCCATGACATTCGGTGAAAAACTCCGCCGCGCCCGCAGAGAAAAAGGCCTGACGCAAGCCGAGCTTGCCAATCAGGCCGGGTTGGGGCTGCGGACGATCATTTCCTATGAAAAAGGCGAAACTTACCCGCAAAAGCGCTCTACATATCAGACATTGGCGGACATTTTGGGTGTACAGGCGGACGATCTGCACAACGAAGAAACCACGACCAACACACCGCCGCTTTCCCGCGCACAATGGGAGAACGCCAAACAACAATATGAAAAGCTGCTCCCGGATGGTCCCGCCTGGCCGGGCGATTCTACCTATGAAGCATACTGCGAGAAGATGGCACAATCGTCCAATATGGACCCTGCGCGCAATTACTATAAATCGACAGGATCAGAGCTGCCACAAATCACGATCCGCCCGGCCCTGGCGAAAGACTTTCCGACGCTATTGCAAATCCGCAAGGACCGCTACCAGTTCGACGCTACACGAGCAGGCGTTGACAAAAGCCATGTTCCGACCTTTGAATCCCGGTTGGAAACGCTGACCCAATCCCTCGTCGCCTGGATCGCCGCCGGGCAGTGCTTCCTGATGGAAGCCAACGGCCGCCCCGGCGCCTGGTTCGTATTGCAAATCCCCGCGCCGGTCGAATACCCCGCCGCCAACAAACGAAAAGGCGGCGCGAAGGCAACGGCCTCTACGCCGCTGCCCCGCGCCACCATGCTGGGCCCCTACACAAGCCCCCATTTCGCAGGTGCTTCCAAACACATGTTCGCCTTCTGCAAAGCCTGCTGCCCGCGGCTGGCCATCGAGGTCCTGCTGGATGACCCCCTCAGCAAGCACCGCCTGGTCTACTGGCTGGGCCAAGGATTTGTTCCTAACGCGCTAACGCCATCCGGCAAAGCAGTGCGGCTTGTCAGCCAATAAGCTCATGCCGTATTCACGTTGTCAGCAGCGCCCCTGATCCGATCGAACAGGACGCCGCACTGTGGTCGGTCTACAGAATCTCTTCGATCTGCTGCGGCGATGGCATCGAACGGATCGCGCCTTTGCGGGTGGTGACCAGGTAGGCGGCCGTATTGGCAAAGTGCAGCATCCCGGCCAGGTCAGCCTCGGTCAGGCCGTCCAGGCCGTGGTCCAGCACAAAGTTCAGCACACAGGCGCAAAAAGTGTCCCCGGCGCCGGTGGTCTCGATGACGCCGCCGCGGGTGCAGGCGGGTTGGAACACCTGTTGACTGCCGTAGAAGGAATGGCTTCCGTTGGCGCCCGCGGTGACATTCAGCAAGCGGATGTTCGGGTACTGTGCCTGCAGCTGAGCCGCGCCCTTGGCAAAATCCGTCTGGCCAGTCATGAATTCCAACTCGTTGTCGGCGATCTTCAACACATCGCATCGGGCCAGGCCCCAGGCGATCTGCGCGCGGGCCTCCTCCAGGCTGTCCCACAGGGGCGGGCGCAGGTTGGGGTCAAAGGAGATCAACGCACCGTTCTCTTTTGCCAGCTCTAGCGCCGTTTGGGTGGCGCTGCGCACCGGCTCACGGGTGAGGGAGAGGGTGCCGAAGTGAAAGATCTTCGTCTGTGTGATCAACTCGGCGGGAAGCTCCGCTGCGGTCAGCATCATGTCGGCGCCGGGGTTGCGGTAGAAGGAAAAGTCCCGGTCCCCGTTCTCGAAGGTCTTGACAAAAGCCAGTGTTGTGCGCACGGCCGGGTCCACCGCTAGTCCATCCATGCAGATGCCTGCTTCTTCGGCCACCTGCCGCAGCTGGCGGCCAAACAGGTCGTCGCCCACCTTGCCCACAAAGGCGCAGGAGCGGCCCAGCTTTTTCAGCATGGCCAACACGTTGCAGGGCGCACCGCCCGGGTTGGCCTCAAACAGCGGGTTGCCCTGCTCGCTCTCGCCGTTCATGGTAAAATCGATCAGCAGCTCGCCCAGGGCGACCACATCAAACTTCGGTTCCATTGCCGGTGCCCTCCTTCCGGTCCAGGTCAATGTCATACTTTTCCACGTCCATCAGCACCGAGCCGATGGCATCGAAGCTGATGGCGTTGGCGGATTGCCGGGTAAAGATGGCGGTCGAGACTGCCTGCTCGCCGTCGTTGACGAACACCTCGACGCTGTACCGGTCCAGCAGGATGCGCAGCTTCAGGCGGCCGTCCTGCGGGCGTACCAGCAGGCTGCGGGTGTGCACCACATCGGCATTGCTGCCGCTGCGGGTGCGGTCGATCTTCAGGATGCTGGTATCCGGCCGGTAGCGGATCGTGGTGACATACTCGCCGTCCTTTGCCACATTGACCCGGAAGCTGTGGTAGAGTTCCCGCTCGGCAGGGCGGATCTCTACTGTCATGTCCACCATGCGGCCTTCCACCCGGTGGAGGTTGGTCTCGGAAGTCAGCAGTACATTCTGGTAGCAGACCCGGTTGCAGCGGTACTGTTCCAGCTCCCGCACCGGCTGCTGATACAGCCGCCCTTCGCGGATGGAAAGCTCCCGCGGGATGGACATCTGCCCAAACCAGCGGGCATCGCGCGGCTTGCAGCTGAGGGTGTTCCAGTTCTGCATCCAGCCGATCATGATGCGGCGGCCGTCCGGGGCCAGCAGCGTCTGCGGGGCATAGAAGTCGATGCCGTAGTCGATCGCCTGGACGGCTTCCCGCACAAAACGGTTTGCGGAGGTATCATAGCTGCCGATCAGGCAGACCGTGCCATTGCCCGCGTGGAATTCCAACCCGATGGGGCTCATCTCCTGCGGGCTGACAAACAGTACCTGTTTGCCGTCCAGCGGGAAAAAGTCCGGGCATTCCCACATTTGACCATACTGGCTGCGGGAGGCATCCACCGTACCCACCAGCGACCAGGCAAAGCCGTCTTCGCTGCGGTAGAGCAGCACGGCGCCGCTGCCGTCGGGGGTACGGTTGCCCACCACCAGGCGGTAACTGCCGTCCGCTTCCCGCCAGACTTTCGGGTCGCGGAAATCCACCGGGCTGCCGCCTTCGGGCAGGTCGGCGGCCGTCAGCACCGGGTTGCCGTGCCATTTTTCATAGTTGACGCCGTCGCCCACCGCCAGCGCCTGGGTCTGGGTCTCGGTGGTGCGGCCATCCTCGCCCAGATGTTTGCGCACAGCGGTGTACACCAGCAGCTGGCGGCCGTCCGGCAGTTCCACCGCGCTGCCAGAAAAGCAGCCGTTCTGGTCATATGCCGTATCGGGGGCCAGAGCTGCGGGCAGCCGCTCCCAGTGCAGGAAATCCCGGGTCTTGGCATGGCCCCAGTGCATGGGTCCCCATTCGGTGGAATAGGGATGATACTGGTAAAACAGATGGTATTTTCCCTGGTAGCAGGAGAACCCGTTGGGATCATTCATCCAGCCAATGGTTGGGGTCAGGTGATAGGCCGGGCGTTGGTCCGCCGGGATCAGGGGACCGTAACGGGCCTCGAATTCCCGCGCCCGGTGCAATGTGTTATCGGTCATTTTGCGTTTCCTCCTGTTGGGTTTTGGCGGCCTGCGCGGCTGCGTCCTCCGGCCGCAAATGCTTGAGAAATACCTTTTCGATCAGGATGCTGGCCAGCCAGTAGACACCTGCCGGGGCAACCAGCGCCATGCCCGGCAGCCCCAGCGCCAGAACCAGGCCCGCCGCCAGGCAGGCAAAGACCTCCAGTGTGCGGATGGGGTGCCAGATCATCAGCAGAACGCTGAAGCGCAGCACCTCCCGCACTGTGCCGTTGAAGCGGGCGGTGTAGGCGGCCAAGTAGATGGTCCAGGTCAGCACAACGCAGCACAGGATCAGCGACAGCTCATACAGCCCACCCAGCGGTTCGCCCTGCATCCGCAGCGAGCGGAAAACCAGGATGTCTGCCGCCATCAGCGCCAGCATAGCCACTTCCACCAGTCCTGCCAGCGTGGAACGGCGGAAGTTTTCCCGCAGGGCGCCGAAAAAGGTGGCCGTCAGGGTGCCTTCCTCCCGGCGGATATACTTGTATACCGTGGTGTACAGGGCGGTGCAGGAGACGCCGATGGTGATCACCGGCAGGCAGCAGACAAACCACAGCACGCTCAGGCAGATGCAGTCAAACAGTTTGATCAGGCCGCTGAAAACCGGGCCTTGCGCGCTAAACAGTTTCATAAAGGGTTCCTCAAGCAGTTAGAATGTGTGCCGCAGGCCACAGGGTGTATCTGGATCGATCCAAAGTGCCGGAGATTTTTCAGATGCACCTTAGGGGCGGGTGTACTCCCGCAGCGAGGTGAAGGCGACGGTGTTGTTCTCGGCAAACAGTTGGATGGTCTTGCCGCTGGCACCATAGATGCGCACGGTCAGGGCAGCCTGCCCGTCAATGTAGAAAGTGCCCACCGAGCCTTCCTGGAGATAGGTGAAGGAATAAGTCTGGCCCGGCTGCAGGTTGACGGCAGTCTCGGCGATGGGGGTACTGCCCTCGTTGAAGAGCAGGCGCACCATACCGTCGGCGGGGGAAATGGAGATCAGCTTATTTTTTTCCTGCTCCCCGTTGTAGTCAAAGCTCAGGCCGAAGGTCCCTGTGCCGGTATAACGGAACTCGCCAGTCAGGCGGAAGCTCTCGTAGCAGGTGAAAGCGTCTGCGTAGGTGTACAAGGTGCCCGCCTCAATACCCACATGAGGCTGTTCCACCGCCAGCGCCCGCCGGACCGAGAAGCTGTCCGCCACGGCGTCCACCGGCGCCAGGTACAAGGTACCGTCCTCATTCTGGCAGATCTTCTGTGCCACCAGGTTGCCGCCCCAAGCGGATACCTCCTGGGTGGAGGAGGGAGATTCCGACCGGCGCGCCCAGCCCACCATGTAGCGGTTTTCCCCATCTTCCACATGCTTGGCGGCGTAGAACAGCTTGCCGTCCAGCCGGACCGGGTCGCCGTAGGGGCCGTAGGGGGTGTCGGACATGGCGTACCACAGCGTGTCGTCCTGGGCCGAGTAGGTCAGGTAATACTTGTCGCCGATCTGGAAGGTATCGCTGCACTCCAGGTTCCAGAACTCGCCCACCGGGTTGGTGAAGATGATGCCATCGTACTGCACCGTCTGCAGATCGCTGCTCAGGGTGTATTTCAGGATGCGGGCGGTGCCCTCCTGTGCGGCGGTCACCGTCATGGTGATGGTGTCGGTGGCAGGGTCGTAATAGCACTGGGGGTCGCGGAAATCCCGCTTCTGGCCCAGCTCGGCGGGCGGGGTGATCTCCCAGCCCTCCATCTTTTCAAAGGCCATCGGGCTATCGCCCACCGCCACCATGATCTTCTCGGCGTATTCCATCGCCGCAGAATCGGTGTGACCGGTGTAGAAGAGGTAGTATTTGTCCCCCACCTTGACCACCGAGCCGGTGCCGGTCCAGCTGTCCTGCCCGCCGGAGCGAGAGGCCTCCACCACCGGGTCGTCGTACTCGGTGTAAGTGACAAAGTCGGTGGTGGTGGCCAAGTAGATGGAATGGTTGTAGGAGTCTCCGGCTTCTTTGAGGTAGTAAATGTAGTAGGTGCCGTCCTCATAGTAGGGCATCGGGTCACCCACATAGGGCTGGCTGACACCGTCCGGCGCGGGCAGGAAGAAGCTCTGGTACTCGTAGGCGTTCTCCTGGCTGCCAGGGGTGGTCAGGGTGGAAAAGTCCTTGTCATTCGCCGACTCGGTGATGGTGTCGCCGGTATCCCTGTCCCACCCGGCGTAGAGGGTGGTATCCCCCGCCACCTTGCTGGAGGCGGTATCCCAGGGGGTGTTTAACGTGGCATCCTGGAACCAGCCCAGGAAGGTATAACCGTCACGAGCAGGGGGCTGTACCTCCTGCACGGTCTTGCCCGACTGCACGGTCTGGGTGGACAGTGTCTGGCCACTATAGTTGTCGTCAAAGGTCACTGTATACTCGGCCGTACTGCAGCCGAACAGGCACCCGGCCAGGGCGATGGCGGAAAGTGTCATGGGAAGTCTCTTTTTCATACTGTGTCCTTTCAGGCCCCGCAAAAGAAGCAGAGGAGGTGCAGACGGCTGCACCTCCTCTGCCGGCTTGGACTGGGGCGTTAGATGATACTGCGCTGCCAGATGGTGATGTTGGAAATTTCGATGGAGGTCTCCCCCAGCGCCGCCGTCTCAGCGGAGCCGAACTGGAACAGCATCTCAAAGTCCATATCGGTGATCAGCGGGTCGGTCGTCTCAAAGGTGAAGGTCTGTTCCTCAGTGGTCAGGTCGATACTCTGGGAGATGCGGGGGTCCCAACCGCCCAGCGGGTTCAGATAGAAGCCGCAGCTCACCGGCTGAGTGGCCTTGGCGGTGATTTCCACTGTGAAGTAGCTGTCGGCGGGCAGGGTCAGCGGGCAATCGGTGTGGCCGAAAATCAGCTTGTTGTGCCAGTCCACCGTGCCGCCCTGGTCGATGCGGTAGAACAGGCTGCCTCCGTCGGTCCAGAGGGTGCCCACGCCCAGCTCGTTGTCCTCATCGGTGCCGTTGTAGACAGTCCACAGCAGGTCGGGGTTGGCGTCGGCAGCAATGCTCTGGCCAAAGTAGTCGATGGTCTTTTCGGTGTCCAGATCGCCGGAAACCGTGCCGAATTCCAGGTTGGTGACGGTCACTGTATTGGAAGTCACGCCCTCGCTGGGGGAACCCATCTGCAGGCGGATGACGGGGTCTTCCACGGCAGCCTCGGCGTCAAAGACGTTGGTGACCACCACTTCCTCGCCGGGGTCCAGCGCAATGCTGTTGAAGTTGGCGCGGGCGGCGTCCGCCTGGGAGGCGCTCTCCACCAGGCACTCGGCGCTCTGGGCGTTGGCAGCCTGAATGGTGAAGCTGTAATAGTACTTCTCACCGGCGTTCAGCGTGATACCGGGCAGGGCCATATCGGCCTTGATGCTCCAAACGCCACCACCCTCGCCGGGGTAGGCGTCGATCTGGAAGGTGCCGGCGCCGTTCGCTGCCGTGGCCGTGGCCGAAGCGCCGTCCCCGGCGGTGACTGCGACCGAGTCCGCTGCCGAGAAGTCGGCGGTGTAAACCGGCGTCTGGGTCTGTTCACCGGTGATCTTGTAGATCTCGATCTTGTCGATGGTAACTGTAAAATCGGAAGGGGTGGTGTCCTCGGGGTTGTCGGGGTTGGGTGTGATGCGGCCCAGATTCAGCATCAGTTCCGCGGTGCCCTCACCGGCGGCGGTGAACTCCATCTCCAACGGGGTGATAGCGGTGCCGATGGGCAGGTTGTAGGCCCCTCCCAGGAAGCTTCCATCGGTGCTGGCTTCGTCCCGTGCCAGCAGGTGGGCGTAGGTGTCGGCCGATGCCTTGGCCCAGACCTTGACCCGGTAGGTGGCGGCCTCGATGGGCACGCCCGCCTTGACCAGGGCAATGTCACCATCGGTGGTGCCTGGGTCAGTGATGGTAAAGACGTAGGCGCCCTCCTTCAGCTCGCCGGTGGCGCTGACGCCCTCCGCGATGCGGGGCTCCCAGCCGTGGCCATCGGGCTGCGGCGCACTGGCAAAATCAAAGTTCATCAGCTCGGTGGCTTCGCCCGCCTGCCTGGTCACGGTCAGGGTGGCGTAGGCTTTGGTCTCCAGGCCGCCCTTGTCAGTGACGGTGTAGGTCAGCTCGTAGTCGCCGGGGGCGTCGGGCGTGGCCTTGCCGTTCTGGAAAGTCAGTTCAGGCAGCGAGGTGATGGAGATCTTGCCCGTCACATCGCCATCCTCGGCATCGGTGGCGGAAACGCCCGCCATGGCGTCAAACTCGGTGCCAGCCTGCACGCTCTGATCCTGCACGCCGGTGATCTCCGGCTCAGTGTTGGCGCCGGACTGGCCGCAGGCGGTGGCACTGACTGCCACACAGAGACTGAGCAAGGCGGCAAGGCTTCTGCGCAATTTCATATAGGTCATACTCCCTTCGCGTATTACTGAGCGTTGCTGCTGGCGCTGCCGCCGTTGGCCGTCTCGCCGGAGACATAGCGATCGTAGGCGTCCTGATAGGTCTGCTGGATAGCGGACAGGTTGGTGCGGCCGTTCAGGTCCTCGGTGAAGGTGGTCCACTGCTCGTCGGTCACGCCGCCGCTGGTCAGCCAGGAGATCAGGTTGGTGCGGATGTAATCGTTCAGATTGGACTCGTAGCTGGTCAGCACGTTGAGCTCTTCCATCGTGAACTGCAGGTTGGGGGTGGGGGTCACGCCCTCGTCCACATAGGGGGTGGCGTAGGCGTTCAGACGTTCCAACCGCAGCTGAGCGCGGGGCTCCATGTGGACCACGTTCTCCCAAGCGTAATCGTTCAGGTAACAGATGCCCAGGGGTGCGTTCTGCAGGCGGAGCTCGTCAGCGGTCATGTCGCCGGTCAGTTCCTTCTGGACGAGCATGCCGTTCTCGTCCAACTCTTCCTCATAGACGATGCCAATGGGGCCGTAGTTGATCTGGGCGGAGATGTAGGGGTCATAATAGCGGTCAAAGTAGGCCAGCAGCACCTCCACGTTCTCCACGCCGTTGAAGAACACCAGCTCGCCGGTACTGATTTCGGGGTTGTTGGAGACGCAGATGGTCTGGTCGCCGTTGGGGCCAACCAGCGGCGCGCAGCAGATGTAGTTTTCAGGGTTGGAGACCACCGTTTCGCTCTCCCACCAGTAGAAAGCGCCGTAGGTCTCTTCTCCCTTGCCGTTGGCCAGGAAGTTGTCCTGAGACTGCTCGAAGGAGACCATGTCGATCAGACCATCGGAGACCCAGCCTGCGATGTAATTGGTGGCCTCTTTGAAGCGCTCATCCTGCACGGTGTAGGTGACCTGGCCGTCCACAATGACCCGGTGCTCCAGGTTGTCGTTCAGTCCGAACATCCCGTACAAGTCGCACTGGTTGCCCTGCCAGTTGTTGTAGACAAAGCTCAGGGGGCGTTCGTCGTCTGTCTCACCGTTGCCGTTCATGTCGTTGTCGCGGAAATAGGCGAGCATTTCCTCCATCTGGTCGCAGGTCAGGGTCAGGCCGTCCACCAAGTCGGCGTCCGTGATGCCGGTGACGGCACCGGCGTCAATGGCCTGCTTGGCCCAGTTTTTGTTCAGGAACAGCAGGTTGGGGTTCTGCAGCAGCCCCATCTCCTCCACCCGGGGCAGGGTATAGATCTTGCCATCCTCACTGGTAAGCTGGGCGCGGATATCGGGGCGTTCCTCCAAAATTTTGGAGAAGTTGGGCATATACTCCAGATAATCGCTGATGGGCAGAAGCACATCGCGCTGTGCATAGCGGATGACTTCTCCGGGGCTCATGCCCGCATGGTAGATGGCATCAGGGCGGTCGTCGGCATTGCCGAAGATCAGGTTTTTCTGCTCGCTGTACACCGACTCGGAAACATTTTCCCAGTTGACGGTGACGTTGGTGCTGGCCTTCAAATCCTGCATGATCTTCATGTCGTTGTAGTCCAGCGCCGATGCATTCTTGGAAGAATAGACGTTGAAGGAGAGAGCCTCAGCGCCAGCGTCATTCAGGATGGGAGCGCTGGTATCCGCCCACTGGAAGCCGTACTCCGACACCAGCTGGTCGATGTCCGTGCTGGACGCGGTGGCGGTGGTGCTTCCGCCGCCACCACAGGCGGTCAGAGAAAGGGTAAAAGCCACCAGTGTGGCAAGGGCGACAAATCGTTTCATGTAAAATACCTCCACAGAAAATGAGTGTTGGGAACAGGCGTTATCAGCCCTTCAGGGAGCCGATCATGGCGCCCTGCGCAAAATACTTTTGCACAAAGGGATAGAGCATGATGACAGGCGCGCTGGAGACGATCACCGACACATACTTGATCTGGTTGGCCAGGCGGTACTGTTCAAGAATGGTCTCGCCGCTGCCGCCGGTGGTGGTCTCAGAGGCGATCAGGATCTCGCGCAGGATCAGCTGCAGGGGGTAAAGGTTCTCATCCTGCAGGAAGATCATGGCGTTGAAGTAGCTGTTCCACTGGCCCACCGCGTAATACAATGCCATGACAGCAAGGATCGCTTTGGACAGCGGCAGCACCAGGCTGAAAAAGATGCGGAACTCACTGGCGCCGTCGATGCGGGCGGCCTCTACCAGACCGTCTGGGATGCTGGATTCAAAGAAGGTACGGGTCATAAACAGGTTCCACACCGACAGGATGGAGGGCAGTATGACCGCCCAGGGGGTGTTAATGAGGTTGAGCTGGCTCATGACATTGTAGAAGGGGATCAGGCCGCCGCCGAAGAACATGGGGATGATAAAGTAGATCATAAAGAACTTTTTCCCCAGCAACTGCTTACGACTCAGCGCCCACCCGGCCGGGACGGTGACCACCAGGGACAGCACCACCGTCAGCGCAGTATAGATGATGGTGTTCAGGTAGCCGAGCCATACATCAGAGCGGTGCAGGATCGCCTCGAATCCGGAAAGGGTGATGCCCACCGGGAACAGGATCACATCGCCGCCCAGGACCGCGTCCGGGTCTGAGATTGAAGCAATAATGATAAAGTACAGCGGATAGAGGATGACCAGGGCCAGAAATCCGAGAAAGACATAGATAAAAAGGTAAAAGATCTTGTCGCTTAAGTCGGATCGAGAGAGCCGTGGCCGTTTGGTTTTGGTCATTTCTGGCATCGTCACAGCCTCCTATCAGAACAAAGTGTTTTCAGAGAACTTCTTGGACGTGGTGTTTGCAATGAACAGCAGGATAATATTGATCACCGAATTGAACAACCCGATGGCCGTGGCATAGCCCTGATTGGGAACACCAGTCAAGCCCTGTTTGTACACATAGGTGGAGATCAGTTCGCTGACTCCCAGGTTGGCGTCGGTCTGCATCAGCAAAGCCTTCTCATAGCCAACGCCCATCAGGCCGCCGATGGACATGATCAGCATAACGCTGACCATTGGCATAATGGCGGGCAGATCCACATGCAGTACGCGCTGGAAGCGGTTGGCGCCGTCCAGGATGGCAGCCTCATGCAGGCCGGGGTCCACGTTAGAGAGGGCGGCAATGTAGATGATGGCGCTCCAGCCGAAATCCTGCCAGTTGCTGGACAGGATGTACATGGGACGGAAGGCACCGCTTTGCAGGAAGTAGGATACTCGATCTGCTCCCAGCGCGGCGGCGATGTTGTTCACAAGGCCGTAGCGGCCAAAGAACAGCGTCAGCATACCAACCAGGACGACCAGGGAGATGAAATGCGGGGCGGTAAAAATAGTCTGCAGCATTTTGGCGGTGCGCTTGCCCTTCAGAGCATTGAGTGCCAGCGCCACGATGATGGGCAGCGGGAAACCGATGATGAAACCCAGGATGCACAAAATAAAGGTATTGGACATCAGCGGCCAAAACTGCACGTCGTTGAAAAAGCGGATGAAGTTGTCAAAGCCGATCCAATGGGTCAGCGGCCCGATGATCGGGTCGCCGGGCATGTAATCCTGGAAGGCGATCAGGATGCCATAGATGGGCATGTAGTTGAACAGAAATACCACCAGCACAGCTGGAAGCAACAGCAACAGCCATGGAAAACTCTCTCGCAGCCGCTTCCAACGTTTGGCACCCGATGGTTTGACCGCAGCAACGGCGCCCGATCCGGTTTTTGTTGTTTTCATTTGATTTCTCCTCTCTTGTGTCTGGATTTGAGGCTGCGCAGCAGATCAGTTCCCCGCAAAACAGCAAGCCGGCCTTTGCCATTTTGCCCGGGAAGGAGACAACTTGTTGTACAGCCCCCTCTATTTCGGATGTACCTGTCATTCTCCCAGCGATTTTTGCTCGGAGGACGGTCACGTGAACTTTGCGTCTCTGCGGCTTGGCCAACGTGGTTTTATGCAAAGGGCACGTGGGCTTCAGGTACATCACAAGAACGGTCATCGACCGCAACACCAACTGGCGGCAATGGAGTATTTTTTATAACCCACCTCCCTGTTTGACCTATCCCCTGCGCTTGCAATGGTTTACAAAATGTAAATCATTGTAGAAGGCATATCGTTTCGCTTTGTTACCAACAATATACACCGCTTTTTACATCTCGTCAATATATTTTCGGGAACATAAAATATTTTGGCAATATTGCCAACCGTGCCTTCTTTGCTTTGGGCAGTTTGCTTATTTTTGGTTTACATTACGCACAACTTGCCATTTCACGCAGTTGTGTGATATAGTACTATGTAGAATCAGCAATGCCTTATACAAGGAATATCGGAGGTTTACATATGGCGGTCCATCGCGTAACCATGCAGGAGGTGGCAGATGCCTGCGGTCTATCCCGGAACACGGTTTCCAAAATTTTCAATCAGCGCGGTTCCGTACCCCAGGCGACCCAGAAGATGGTTTTGAAGAAAGCGCAGGAGTTGGGGTATATCCAGTCTCCCGAGCAGCTAGCTGCCCCCCAGGCCGACAACCACACCATCGTCCTTTTCACCAGCCGTATGCCAGCGGACTATCATTTCGGCACCTTTTTCATCCCCGCTTTTGCCAACCAACTCAGCCGCAGCGGATACACCCTAATGATGTGTGAGATTTCCCCCGAGGAATTGCAGTCCTGTACCCCTCCGCCCCATGTCGATGCAGACCGTATCGCTGGTCTTTTGAGCATTGAGCTGTTTGATCAGGACTATCTGGATATGCTTTGCGGTCTGGGCATTCCCGTTGTTTTGGTGGACGGGTACTATGGCTCCAATCTTCGGCCGCTAAAATGTGACAGCATTCTAATGGAAAACACTGGAAGCATGTTCAGTATCACCCACCACATTCTGTCATCGGGGGCAAAGTGTGTTGGATTCGTGGGGGACATTCATCACTGCAGCAGCTTCTACGAACGCTGGCAGGGTTTTTGTGCTGCCATGCAGGCGGCGGGAACGCCAGTCGATCCATCGTACTGCATTCTGGACAGTGACAGTTCTTTTTACGGGGATTCCCAATGGCTGGAGTGCAAGGTCAAGGGTATGCCGAACCTGCCAGATGCCTTGGTCTGCGCCAATGACTTCCTGGCGCTGAACGTGATGGCTGCTTTGAAGCACCTGGGGGTCAGCATCCCCGAACAGGTCATGGTCTCCGGCTTTGATGGCACGCCTCAGTCGGCTATTGTAGCCCCGTCGCTGACCACTGCCCAGATCCCCAGTTCCGAAATCGGCCGCTTGGCAGCAGATCTGCTGCTGGCGCGTATCACAAACCCGGACAGCCCGCTCCAGCGCGTTTATGTCGAAACCACCCCGGTTTTACGGGAGTCTACCGCAAAAAGGCAGTGACCGATACTCGCCACCGGGCACATCGTCCCACAAAATGAGCGCCGTGCCTCCGTGGCTTGGACACCCGGCATCTTCCGTGTGGTATCGCGGCCAGAAAATACCAGCCAGTGGATCGCGGTAGAGGGCCATTGGTGCCCAGGGGGCGCGCATAAAAGCCAGCGCCCCCGCCCGCAGACGTGAGGCGGTGCCGACCACTGTTTGACCACTTTTCTTTCCAACCGGCTTCGCCTATTGTTTTTTACGCTTTAACATTCTTTTATTTTCATAGACATCAGCGCGGGAATTTGTGCAAAGCGCACAAATTTCTTCGTTGTATCATTCTATATTGCCGGATGCCACAGTTCTCCGACCCGAAAGGCCGCAGGTTCGAATCCTGTCAGCCGCGCCACGCAGACGCCTTGCTGGAAAGCAGGGCGTTTTTCTTTTGTCCAGTCTTCGGGAAAGCTGCACCCGGTGCGCCATCGGGGATGAGAACAGCACGTCCGGCCGGTCAGCGTCCCGGCCGGTTCCAACAGTCCTGCGGACTGTTGGAAAGTGCGCGGGTCCCGGTGGAGCCCGGATGGAGGAATGGGGGCAGTGCGCCATCCCCTTCGGGGCGGGATCATGCATCGCGCGAACGCTCGCATTCGCCTCGCGGGGAAGTCGCTAAATACGCTCCGCAGGAGCGTTTTCTTCACGCGCCCGCTGGCGCACCAAAAAAAGCCTTACGGAAACGTAAGGCTTTTCCTTTTCTATGGCTTGTTTGGCTGTATACGGCCTGAACCACAGGATGCCCCGGCAGCACCTGTCAGGAATGGGGATAAAAATCGCTCACGGTGTTGGTCACCAGGCGGAAGGTGAGCTGCGCCATGTGCTGGGGACTTTCCTCACATCCGTGGGACAGCCAGTCTTTGATCAGGCCCACGCCGCCGGCCACGCAGTAGGCATAGGTGTATTTCAGATTGTCCATCCGCTCGGGAAAAGCTTCGCGCAGGGCAGCCAGGCTGTACTGAGAAAGCATCTCCTCGATGCGGTGCAGAAAGCCGATGTCCCCGTGGGGGCCCAGCAGGGCGGCACAGATTTCCCGGTTGTCGAACAGAATGGCAAAGATATCCTCGATGAAAGGAAAACTGTCTTTGTTGAATGGACTGACCGGATGGGTCCGGATGGTGTGCAGGATTTCATCGAACAACTCGTCCTCCACGCTTTCCAGCATATTGTAGATGTCGGTGTAGTGCAGATAGAAGGTGGAACGGTTGATGTCCACCAGGTCCACCAGCTCTTTGACGGTCACCTCGTTGACACTTTTCTCGGACATCAGCTGGGCAAGACCATGCCGCAGCAGCGCCTTGGTGCGGCGGATGCGCCGGTCCGACTTCTTTTCCATGGAAGCCCTTCCTCCCGTTTGTAAATTATTTGTGACTGTTCAACATCATACAACATAATGTCGATTACTGGTCACGGCGATGCGAAATTGTCGGTTGAGTCCCTTCCTCCTGTTTAGTATAATTCTCGATGCAGCAAAAAGCAATACAGCGACGAATAAACAACACAATGTCTTGCTTCTTGCGCAGACAGAGGAAAGGAAGCGATTTTTTCGTTCTATGCTGAAAGGTGAATGGAAAAAGCTGCTGAGCAACAGGCTGATGCTCGTGGTGGTGCTGGCCGTCATCGCCATCCCCACGATCTACACCACCCTGTTTCTCGGTTCCATGTGGGACCCCTATGGCAGCGTGGAAAATCTGCCGGTGGCGCTGGTCAATCAGGATCAGCCGGTGGAATATGAGGGAAAAACACTGAATGTGGGCGGCCAACTGGTGGAAAATTTGCAGGAGGATGCCTCGCTTGACTTCCGGCTGACGGATGCGGACGATGCGGCCCAGGGCCTTGCGGATGGAACCTATTACATGGTGATCACCATTCCGCAGGATTTTTCATCCAACGCGGCGACGCTGACCGATGAGCAGCCCCGGGAGATGGAACTGGAATACGAAACCAACCCGGGTACCAACTACATCGCCTCCAAACTGAGCGAAACCGCCATGAAAGAGATCCAGGCGGGGGTTCGGGAAGAGGTGACCAAAACCTACGCCGAAACCATGTTCGATCAGCTCGCCCAGGTGGGGGACGGCATGCAGGAGGCTGCGGACGGCGCAGGCGAAATCCAGGATGGAACCCGGCAGCTGGCCGACGGCAACAATACCATCCGGGAAAATCTGGAGCTGCTGGCGGACAGCACCCTGACCTTCCGCAGCGGCAGCGAGACCCTCACCGAAGGGCTGGCCCAGTACACCCAGGGGGTGCAGCAGCTGTCGGACGGTGCAAAGAAGCTGGATGACGGGGCGGCACAACTGAAGGATGGCGTGGACCAGATGGGAGCATCGGCGCCGGAACTGACCCAGGGGGTGAGTGCCCTGAACGACGGCGCGGCCCAACTGGCCCAGGGGGCGGCCCAGGCCAAGACCGGCAGCGATACGCTGGCCGGCGGCGCAGCCCAGGTGGATGACCAGATGAAAACCCTGAACGAAGGTCTGGCCCAGCTGCAAAGCCAGACCGAGACGCTGCCGGATTCGGCATCCGCGCTGGATGACGGGGCGGCGCAGGCACTGGACGGCGCAAAGCAGGTCCAGCAGGGGGCTCACAATCTGGCCGATGGTGCCCAGCAGGCCCAGGAGGGGGCGGATGCCCTGAATCAGGGGCTGCAGGCGCTGAGCGGACAGTCGGATGCATTGAATCAGGGGGCAGCAGGGCTGAAAAACGGGCTGGATTCGCTGGCCGCAGCAGTGGCAGGGTCCGCCGGAGCAGGCGACAGCCTGAATGCGCTGGCCGGGCAGCTGAATGAAACTGCCCAGGCAGTTCAGGCCGGGGCAGTCACGCTCCAGGACCCCGCTGCGCTGGCCCAGACCATTGCGGACAACACCGCAGCCGCACAAAGCGGAGACCCCGACGCCCTGAACGCCCTGATCGCGGCAGCCGACGAGCTGGCGACGGCAGCGCAGCAGAATTATCAGGCGGCGCTGACCGCCGACACCGCCCGCCAGCAGGCTTCGGATGCGCTGACCGGCGCGGCGGAAGCCCTGGGCAGTGCCTCCGGCGGGGCGGCAACCGGAGATCTGAGCGCTGCCGTCACCCAGCTGCAGCAGGGCGCGGCCCAGCTGCAGACCGGACTGACCGCCTACACCGACGGCGTGGGCCAGGCGGCTGCGGGCAGCGCGGCACTGGCCGATGAGACCAGCGGTCTGCCGGCCCTGCAGGCGGGAGCGCAGCAGCTTTCGGCGGGGACGGATTCCCTGGTGACCGGACTGACCCAGCTGCAGAGCGGTACCGGTCAGCTGGCGCAGCAGGCCCCGCTGCTCACCGGCGGAATCGCCCAGGCGGCCAGCGGCGGCGCGGCCCTGCAGCAGCAGGGCACCGCGGTGCTGCGCCAGGGCGCCGACCAGCTGAACAGCGGTCTGGATGCACTGGCTGCCGGCAGCGGAAGCCTGCAAAGCGGTATGAACAGCCTGAACGGCAAGCTGCCCGCCCTGACCGACGGCATCAGCCGGCTGCAGCAGGGCACGAAGGATTTGAAGGACGGCACGGCGCAGCTGGTCAGCGGTGCCGGAACGCTGACCCAGAACAGCCCGGCGCTGAATCAGGGGGCCGCGGCGCTGACCGACGGCGCGGTCCAGATCCAGGACGGTGCCCGGCAGCTGGCAGACGGCAGCGGCGAACTGGCGGACGGCATTGACCGGCTGACGGACGGTGCCGGAACCCTGCAGAGCAGCCTGGCGGATGGCGCGGAGGAGATCCGCAGCACCAATACCGGCAATGCAACGGTGGAAATGTTCGCTGCTCCGGTGACCGCCACCGAAACCCAGCTGACCCAGGTGCCCAACAACGGGCACGGCATGGCCCCCTACATGATGTCGGTGGCGCTGTGGGTGGGCTGCATCGCCTTCAGCCTGATGTATCCTTTGACCGAATATACAGGCAAGCTGAAGAGCGGTGCCGCCTGGTGGCTGAGCAAGGCCTCGGTGCTGTACGCCATCGCGGTGGCACAGGCGCTGGTGATGGTGGCGGCGCTGCACGTCATCAACGGGTTCGACCCGGCCCGGATGGGTCAGACTCTGCTGGTGGCCTGTGTGGCCTCGGTGACCTTCATGTCGGTGATGTACTTCTTCACCAACCTGATGGGCAAGGTGGGCAGCTTTTTGATGCTGGTCTTCATGGTGATCCAGCTGGCCGGCTCGGTGGGCACTTATCCGCTGGAGCTGTCGGGGTCCTTCGTGAAGTATCTGCATGACTGGGTGCCCTTCACCTATACCGTCACCGCCTTCCGCCGTGCCATCTGCGGCGGCGGGAGCGTGACCGGATGCCTGGCTTACCTGGCGGTATGGCTGGTGGTCTTCACGCTGCTGACCATTCTGGTATTCACGGTGCGTGCACGGCGCATCAAGGCGGAAAAGCCTACCCTGATGGTCTGGCTGGAACAACACCGCCTGGCCTGATCCATAATGCATCGCCCCGTTCCATGCGGTTGCATGGAACGGGGCGTTTTTGGCGGCGGAATGCCGCGGTATCCGCCAGCCGCAAAGCCCGGCTGTGCAGCCGCTGTGGGCCATCCTCCAGCGCCAGGTAGAGCACCTCGCTTTCCCGCGTTGCGCGCCCCAGAAAGGCCTTTCCGCCGCACACAGCGAGGCACAGCTGCAGCGCCATCCAGCTCTTTCCGACTTTGGGTGAACCACCCAGTATGTACAATCCCGGAGCCAGCAGGCCATCCACCAGACAGGCCATCGGTTCTAGGGGGTGCTCGTACAACTCCTGCATCGTGTAAGTTTTCAGTTCTTTGGTTTCATTCGTCATCGCATTTTCCTTTCTGCCTCGCGGCCTTACTTGTTATGCTTTTTTCCCAGCCAGGTAACCAGGGGTTTGGGCCCTCCCAAAAGTTTGCGTTTGGACGTCCAAACGCTATGCTTGCAAAACTTACTAGGCTGGAAAAGTGATTTTGTGTATACCTCTTTCACGGTATATCTTGATTTTTACAGCCATAGTCGAACATCTTTTCGATTTGTACCACCGACATACCATCTTTGTACCACCCGGGTACTTTTCACACTCCACCACACCGTTCGTCTCCAAACCACCGTACCAACTGTGGTACTTGTAGAGGGAATTTGTACCATGTGTGGTATGCTTATGTTTCCTCACTTGCCGTTTGCCAAACTTTGCAGGAAATCAATCGTCTTTCGGGGAACTTTCTTCTCCTCTTGTTCCTTCTTGGATGTTGCCACGGCACTCACCCCAACAGACGGTGCCAAATATGCCTGCGCCAGCTCTTCCCGGATAATAGCCCGCAGCCGTTCTTCAAACTGCCTTTGCTTATCCTGTTGCAAAATCGCCTCCACCAAAAATGTAGTGCGGGAACCATGACGCTTGCTTTGCAAAATTCGCCATGCCTCCCGCTCGTTGGGTTCATCCAGATTCAAATTCAAGTGATAATGCGCTCTTGCCATGCTGCTCCTTTTTGCATATTCTGCCGATTTGACTTTTTCTAAGATTTTGTCTACAATGAAATGTGAAGATGTCCTTCACTTTTATGTTTATGTTATATGCATTTAATTTTCACTTGTCAATATCCGAGCGCAAACAACACACAATATTTTCTCATATTTGGAGGTTCCCATGAAATTCAGTGATAAACTTCGCATGGCACGCAAAGCCAAAAAGCTGACGCAGGCTGCGCTTGCCGAGCAGGCGGGGCTAAGTTTGCGGACAATCATCGCCTACGAAAAAGGCGAGACCTACCCACAGAAACGCTCGACCTACCAGGTGCTGGCCCAACTGTTGGATGTGTCGCTGGACTATCTGCGCAATGAAGAGAGCGAGCCAGACCTGCAGCAGCCATTGCCCAAAGAGGTGTGGGAGGCAAAGGTGCAGCAGCTGGCCCATGACCTGGGCCTTGTCCCCCGCCTCACCTATGAAGAGTACTGCGAGGGCTTCCGCAAACATGCTGCCGGGCATGGTGTGATACTGGATGACAACTATTTTCAGCAAGCCCAACAGCCGACGTATCCCATGGAAGTCACCCGTCCGGCACAGGTCGCAGACTTCCCTGCGCTGCTGCGCATCTACAAGCAATGGACGGCGATCCAGAAAAGTGACGATGACCAGCCGTTGGAATCCATTGCCGAAAAGCTGGTTCACTGGCTGGATGCTCGACAGTGTTTTATGATGGAGCAAGACGGGCAACCAGTCACCTGGTTTGTATTGGAATTTCCCAAAACCATCGACTACGTTCAAAACAACACCACAACAAAGCCCACCGCTACAATGGTCGGCCCCTACACGGTCATCAGCCAGCAAATCGCCATAAGCCGGATGTTCAGTTATTGCCAGACTTGTTGTCCAAACCTGCAAATCTGGGTGGAAGCCGATAACGCCGCTGCACTGGCATGTTGGAAAGGCCAGTGGATGCAAGAAAAAGATTCCACCGTGGATTCAACCGGCAAACGCCTAATACTGATGAGGAACGGATAACAACAACGAAAAGGAGCAATCAATGAATTGGATCGAGACTATCAAGAAAATCCGCGAAGCACAAGAAAATAACCGTCTTGTTATTTTCGTGGGCGCAGGGGTTTCAAAAAATTCAGGGTTGCCCTCTTGGGGACAACTGGTTGATTCCATTGCGCAAAAAATCGGTTATGATAAGTGCTCGCTGTGTTCCCAACGAAGTTCCTGCAAAGTGCCAGGCAAGTGCTCCTTTACGCAAGAAGAACTTTTACGGATTCCAGAATATTTTTATCAAAATGATCACTCGGAACAGAAAAAAGAATATTACGATTTCATTGCCAGCCGGTTGACGTCGACACAGCCCTCCAATTCGATCAACGATCAAATTCTTCGGATCTTGCCGCATCATATTATTACTACGAATTACGATCACCTGCTGGAAGAATGTACTTCGGCAAACGTACACTTTTATCAGGTGATTAAAACAGACCAGGATATGCTATCCGCCGCCAACGACCGGTATATTGTCAAAATGCATGGCGACATAGACAGACCCTCATCAATGGTACTGAAAGAAAGCGATTATATTGACTATGAACAAAATCATCCATTGATCAGCACATTTATTCGGTCTCTCTTGATCAATCACACCTTCTTGTTTGTCGGATATTCTTTGAACGATTATAATTTCAATCTCATTATTGGTTGGATCAATTACTTTCAAAAAAATTATAACATAAAAAACTGTCCGTCAAACTTTCTTGTTGATGCCAAAACGCCTTCTGAATATGAGGTAACCCGACTTCAGTCAAAAAACATTTATCCTATTGGGCTGGATACACTGCCCTCAGACCTTGACCAAAAAACAGCAGTGCCCAAGGAGCTGACCGACAAGGTAGGCCGACAGCTTTATACATTTTTGGATTGCATCACGGATGTGGGCGTTCTGAACGCCTATATACCATTGCGTGACGTACTTGGTGAAAAATACGCGTTGTTGGCCCCTTATAAACGAATATCTTGGCAAGATTTGCTCCAGGTTCAAAATTTGGGGCAAGCCGAAGTGATTGCCGATATTCTCCTGTTTCATAACAAAAACTGGTATGATCAGGTTTCCGAACTGGTAAAGGATAATGACACAAATGTGCTTTCAACCTTCCGAAAAGCCGGTATAGCAGGTATTCAACTTTCTGAAGACGAGGCATCGTATCTGAATGTTTCTTCTACCGAAGCAGACAGCGCCTCTTGGAGCAAGCTCTTTTCACTCTATCTGAACAACGAATACGCCACCTTGCTTGAGCAATCCAAATCTCTTGCGGACCCAGACCAAATTCAGTATTACCAGTATTTGATCACTGGCCAACTTTTGCCAGACGCACATCCAGGCAAAAACAGTGATTATATATCTCTTTTACTTCATCAAATTCGTCTGCGCTTGTATCGTTTGAACTGGTTGAATCGACAGGAAGCGCGTACTCGTGGCATTGAGCAATGGATCGACTCCGCTCCTTTCCGTTATCGACCGGCCATTCGCTATATCACCAAGCTGTTTCAGTCGACTGCATCTGATATGAAAAGAATGGCGGGGATTCTTCAAAATCAAGAGAAGCGATACCAATACCGCATAAATGGTTGGAGGTCCGGGCAGGCAGACATTGAAATTCTCCGTTTGCAAGCGTATGCGTATGATTTCTACTTTTTCACCAAAGAGAACGCGATTCCGCTCGACTACTTTCAAGATGGACAGAATTATTTGAGTTACTACTTGCAGGCCATTCTCTGTTCCTATTCGCCAATTGATGATAGTTATTCGGGCAATTTTTTCGATGTGCGGACAGAACGCGGGCCGTATACCCTGCAAGAAATTGATGTCGACATGTTCACAAAGTATGTAAAACCCAGGGATTTTCTGGCCTGGTTGAAAAAATACCACGTCCAAGAATTACATCTTTCAGATAATATCGACATTGCAGTAAAATTCAAAAACCTGTGTGATAGTTTTCTCTGTTTCGATATTGCGAAGTGGCTGGATTTTATTGCCAATCTTTCTATTATCGTTTGTTTGACAGCATTGAAGCAGGAATCCTTGGAAATCATTCTGGATTCACTTTCCAATATTTTGGAGCAGAAAGCCGTTAAAGATCCCACCACTAGGGATTCCTTGTTTGATGCAACCGAACGTTTACTTTATCATTGCAATGATGCAGAACTTTGTAAGTCAAAAAAGCGTTTGCTCAACGACCTCTTGGATGATCGACTATACATCAATATTAAGCACCTTGATTTTAGGTTATCGAGGATGTTTAAGAAACTGGCTCCGTATGCAGACACCAACATTCGTACGCGTGCGGAAAAGCTAGTCGAAAGCGCCTCCCTCGAACAGGAGAAATGTGACCGAAATGTTTTGTTACACTCTTTGCTTCCTGTGGAGAAGTATGTCTCTTATCTCTGCGGACATTTAGATTTATTAGATATTCGTTTCCTTTTTGACTTGATCCATGAAAACATTATTCCATTTAGCACTGATATTTCTGATTACCTGCTCAATGTGATAAACCAAGAAGTTAAAAAGCGTGAATCCCAACAAGGATATAGGGTTATTCCCGATTCCTTAGCAATTGCTATCCATGCATTCATCCTCTTTTCTCTGATGGGGGAACGAGTTGACCTGTCGAATCTTGCGCCTTACGCACAATATGATAAATTTCTTGAATTTATCTTGGCGCCTGACGAATTTGACTATACCAAAGTTGACACAAGAGACTATCTGTGGCAACGCCTCATTTCGTCCAAACAATACCAGCGCCACTTTGTAAATCACCGTAAGGATATTCTCACTAACGAACTCAAACAGGCGTTTTTAAGCAGCAACACCACCCGGGAACAGCAAAAAATCGTGTACGGTATTCTCTTGCAAAAAGATGAGCTTTTCGAATTCGAGTAAGCCAATCCACGAATTTGTAGACTTAGTTTCTCGCTTTCCTTCTTCCGCCTAGTACATTATATCCAGTCTCCATCAACGCCCGCTTGGTATCAGGTGGGCACTGTTTTTGAAAATCCCATCTATAACCACATCACCGTGCTATACTGGTTATACCGGCAGAAGGATTTTATCCCCGTAAAAGCGGTCTTAAAACCAGCGTAGCCCGGCCGATCTGTTCTGGAACAGGCTGGGTGTTTATGGTATACTGATACCATATCCAAACAACCTGTCATGCCAAACAAGTCATTGGCAAACCACAAATCAGCAGCAACAGGAGGATTTACCGTGGCGGATATGAAGAAAGAGCAGCAGCGCGAGGAGCTGCACCGGGCGATCTGGGCGATTGCAGACGAGTTGCGCGGCGCGGTGGATGGCTGGGATTTCAAAAACTATGTGCTCGGCACGATGTTTTACCGCTACATATCCGAAAGTCTGTGCAATTACATCAATGCAGGCGAGGTCGAGGCCGGCAACGCCGGCTTTGACTATGCCAAACTGTCCGATACCGAGGCAGAGGAAGCGCGCCAGGGGCTGGTGGAGGAGAAGGGCTTTTTCATCCTGCCCAGCGAGCTGTTTTGCAATGTGCGGGCGCGGGCGGCGCAGGACGAAAACCTGAACGAAACGCTGGAAACGGTGTTCCGCCACATTGAGGAATCGGCCCAGGGCAGCGCGGCCGAGGGCAGCATGGCGGGGTTGTTTGACGACTTCGATGTCAACAGCAACAAGCTGGGCGCCACGGTGGCCAAGCGCAACGAAAAGCTGGTCAAGCTGCTGGACGGCGTGAACGACATGAAGCTGGGCGACGTGCGCGACCACGACATCGATGCCTTCGGCGACGCCTACGAATACCTGATGACGATGTACGCCAGCAACGCGGGCAAGTCGGGCGGGGAGTTTTTCACCCCGGCCGATGTGTCGGAACTGCTGACCCGGCTTGGCACCGTGGGCAAGACCCAGGTGAACAAGGTGTACGACCCGGCCTGCGGATCGGGTTCGCTGCTGCTCAAAGCGGTGAAGGTGCTGGGGCCCGACGGCGTGCGGGTCGGGTTCTTCGGGCAGGAAATCAACATCACCACTTACAACCTGTGCCGGATCAATATGTTTGTGCATGACATCGGGTACGACCGGTTCGACATCGCCTGCGAGGACACCCTGACCAACCCGCAGCACTGGGACGACGAGCCTTTTGAGCTGATCGTCTCCAACCCGCCCTACTCCATCAAATGGGCGGGCAGCGACGACGCCACCCTCATCAACGACCCGCGGTTTGCCCCGGCGGGCGTTCTTGCCCCCAAGAGCAAGGCCGATCTGGCCTTCATCATGCACAGCCTGGCCTGGCTGGCCCCCAACGGCACAGCGGCCATCGTGTGTTTCCCGGGCGTGCTGTACCGGGGCGGTGCCGAGAAGAAAATCCGCCAGTACCTGGTGGACAACAACTTTATCGACTGCATCATCCAGCTGCCCAGCAACCTGTTTTTTGGCACAAGCATCGCCACCTGCATCATGGTGCTGAAAAAGAACAAGCAGGACAACAAGGTCTTGTTTATGGATGCCTCCCGCGAGTGCATCAAGGTAACAAACAACAACAAGCTGACGCCGGAAAACATCGACCGCATCGTGGACGTTTTTGCCGCACGGCGGGAGGACGCCCATTTTTCCCAGCTGGCCAGCCGGGACGACATCGCCGCGCAGGAGTATAACCTTTCGGTCTCGACCTATGTGGAGGCAGAGGATACCCGGGAGAAAATCGACATCATGGCGCTGAACGCCGAGATCGCCCAGATCGTGGCCCGGGAGCAGGTCCTGCGGCAGGAGATTGATAAGATTATTGGGGAGATTGAAGGGAACTAAAGATGCGACTTTCAGAAGTACTTTCAAGGCCTCCAACGCATGAATTTCAACAAGTTGAGGGCTTTCTATCAACTCCCCTCAAAAGCGGTAAGCAAAGGAAAATCTCTGTAGGCGCTGTATGGCTGACATATCACTGTGAAAACTGCCACACTGACATAAGTTTTCTTTCCGATGATCAACTATATTGCATCGGCATTCATGAGCACCTCGTCAGTATTGATTGCGCATTAAAATGTCCACGTTGTAAGCAAACCTTACCTGTATGGTTCTTGGTTGAAAGCCATCAGCCTATACATAGTGTTTCCCCTAACGTGCGCATTCTAAAGCGTACAGAAAAGTTTTCTGACAAAGTATCCACCAGTTCTGGAGCGTATGAGGAATTTTCTCAGTTGTTTGATAAGGCCGACCGGGCCTACTATGACGAGCTCGGTGCAGGGGCGGTGATCTACCTGCGGAAAATTTATGAGACTGTAACAATAAGGACAGCCGATGCTGTTGGAATCGAGTATCAGAAATATTCAGGCGGCAACCCAAAGAACTTTTCTAATTTACTGCAAATGGTAGATAGTCAATGCCATATCATTCCGGCAGAGTTCTCTTCAAATGGTTATCAATTGTTCCGTGAGCTTAGTAGCGTCGTTCATGGCAATAGCGATGAAGAAGAATGCTTGAAAAAGTACGAACCGCTTCGTCGATTGGTAATTGGAATACTAGATAACATCAAGCAGAAAGAGGAATTGCACCAAGCAGTACGAGCTCTGGGATGGGAGGAGATTGGTAATGCAGGGAGATAGATTACAACAATTGATTGCCAATCTCTGTCCCCAAGGAGTTCCTTATAAAAGAGTTAGAGATGTATATAAACGCTTGAAGGGGACTCCTATAACAGCATCTAAAATGAAGGAGATTTCAACACCCAATGGCGAAATTCGCGTATTTGCCGGTGGGAAAACGGCAATTAATGCGCACAAGTCCGATATTCCAACAGCCAATATTATTTACAGGCCCGCCGTATTAGTTCAGTCACGCGGCATTATTGATGTTATTTACTACAATAAGCCTTTTACATTTAAGAATGAAATGTGGGCTTACTATGCCGATGACCAAGTTTCAACGAAATTTTTGTTTTATATATTAAAGAACAACATTCAAACATTTAGGGAAGCTGCTTCCGGGATGGGTTCTTTACCACAAATTTCTTTGTCCGTCACAGAAGATTTTCTCATCCCCGTCCCTCCGCTGGAAATCCAACAGGAAATTGTGCGGATTCTGGACCATTTTACCGAACTCACCGCGGAACTCACCGCGGAACTCACCGCAAGAAAAGAACAATACAAGTATTATTCGCTCTCATTAATCAATCATGCAGTCGATATAAAAGAAGTTCCCATTCGCTCCTTGGGAACGTGGCGCGGCGGATGTACGCCTTCCATGGAAAATTCGGCTTTTTGGAGTGATGGAAATATCCCATGGGTTTCCTCTAAAGATATGAAGGCCCCGTTGCTTGTTGATACGCAAGATCGCATCACACAAGAAGCCTTGTCCCAAACGTCGATTAAATTGTTGCCTAAAAACACTGTTGCCATTGTTGCTCGCTCGGGTATTTTGAAGCATACACTCCCGGTTGTTTTTATTCCGTTTGAGACAACCGTTAATCAAGATATTAAAGCATTAACTGCAGCTCAAAATATTGAACCTCGATACGCTTACCATGTGTTAAATGCTAATAGCGGCAACATTTTGCAAAGAACCAAAAAGCAAGGGGGCACAGTCGATTCCCTAGATATACAAAAATTCATGAATTATCTCGTTCCCGTTCCCCCACTCCCCGAACAGCGCCGCATCGTTGCCATCCTCGACCGCTTCGACGCCCTGTGCAACGACCTGACCAGCGGCCTGCCCGCCGAGATCGCCGCCCGACAAAAGCAGTACGAATACTACCGGGACAAGCTGTTGACTTTTAAGAAGAAGGCGTCTGATTCCTTCAGGGGTGAGTAATTTGAGCAAAGAAATAAAAAAATACCATATTTTCACAAAAACAGTATTCCAGATTTTTTTGTATGGCTTGGAAATTGGGGTGTTGTGCGGCGGTGCCACTTTTTTAAGTATAAAGCTTTTTGACGCCAACAACACAATAACGGCTATTGAAATCATGGAACGGTTCGCGCTGTTTTATGGTTTCTATCAGCTTATCGTTTTTCTCATTCTCACGAATCTGAACGATATTCAGGCAGATGAATATTTGGCTCTAAAAAACACAACGGAACTTGCATCACTCTCACTGGAGTCGAAAAGCGCGCAACTGGAACAGCAAGTTAGACGATTGGTTGATAGGCAGTTGAAAGGCGATGTTTTCAACGATACGAATGTCCGAGAAGGTTATAGAAATATTGTAGCCTGTTTGGATCAGAACAATTTGGTTGGAATAAAGCAAATATCCATCTGGGCAAGCCATTGTTCAGAAATGGCTAGATTAAACTGGAGATTTTCTTTTCTTCTACGGGTCTTCAAATAAAGGGGGATATCATGAACTCCTACAACCTCATTGCCGCCACCACCGAGGACACCGTCCTGGCTGAGTACACCCCCGCGCCCACCCGCTCGGAGGCTTACCAGAGCGAGGCGGAGCTGGAGAAAGCCTTCATCCGGCAACTCACCGAACAGGGGTATGCCTACCTTCCCATCCACACCGAGGCGGAACTCATCGCCAACCTGCGCCGTCAGCTGGAAGCCCTCAACGATTACACCTTCACCGACAGTGAGTGGGATCAGTTCTTTGCCCATGCCATTGCCAACCCCAACGAGCATATTGTGGAAAAGACCCGCAAGATCCAGGAGGATTTCGTCCAGGTATTGCGGCGGGACAACGGCAGTTCCAAAAACATCGCCCTGATCGACAAGAAGGACGTCCACAAAAACCGCCTGCAGGTTATCAACCAGTACCAGGTCAGCCAGGCCCAGGGCGCCCGCCATGACAACCGCTATGACGTGACCATCCTGGTCAACGGCCTGCCGCTGGTGCATGTGGAACTCAAACGCAGGGGCATACCCATCCGGGAAGCCTTCAACCAGATCGATCGCTACCAGCGGGAGTCCTTCTGGTCTGGCTGCGGTCTGTTTGAGTATGTGCAGATCTTTGTTATCTCCAATGGCACCAACACCAAATATTACTCCAACTCCACCCGGTTCAACGCCATCAGCGAAGCAAAAAAACTGCGCGGCAAAAAGGCCAGGACCAGCAACAGCTTTGAGTTCACCTCCTTCTGGGCCGACGCCAAAAACCGAATCATTCCCGATCTGGTAGATTTTACCCGCACCTTCTTTTTGCAGCACACCCTGCTGCGGCTGCTGACCCGGTACTGTGTGTTCACCTCGGAAAATATGCTGATGGTCATGCGGCCCTACCAGATCACCGCCACCGAAAAGATCCTGATCCGCATCGAGATCGCCACCACTTACAAAAAGTACGGCACCTTGCAGGGCGGCGGCTACATCTGGCACACCACCGGCAGCGGCAAAACGCTGACCTCCTTCAAGACAGCACGGCTGGCCAGCCAGCTGCCCTACATCGACAAAGTGCTGTTTGTGGTAGACCGCAAAGACCTGGACTACCAGACCATGAAGGAGTACGACCGCTTCGAGAAGGGCGCTGCCAACAGCAATACCTCCACCGCCGTGCTCAAACGCCAGCTGGAAGATCCGGCGGCCAAAATCATCATCACCACCATCCAGAAGCTGTCCACCTTCATCAAGAAAAATCCCGCCCACCCGGTTTACCAGAGCCATGTGGTGCTGATCTTCGATGAATGCCACCGCAGCCAGTTCGGCGATATGCACACGGCCATCGTCCGGCATTTCAAAAAGTATCACCTGTTCGGCTTCACCGGCACGCCGATCTTCTCGGTCAACGCCCCCAGCGGCGGCAAAGGCGCGATGAAAACCACGCCCCAGCTGTTCGGCGGCGAGCCGGACGGGCAGGGCAACCCGGTGCGCCCGCTGCACACCTACACCATCGTGGATGCCATCAACGACCACAACGTTCTGCCGTTCCGGGTGGACTACATCAAAACGATGGACGAGGAACCCGACATTGACGACAAGGACGTCTGGGACATCGACCGGGAGAAAGCTTTTCTGGCGCCCCAGCGCATCCGGCTGGTGACGCAGTACATCCTCGACCACTTTGACCAAAAGACCTACCGCAACCAGCGCTATTACCGCATGAGCACCCTGACAAACATTGCCCAGGTTGCCAGCGGCAAGCAGGGCGCGGTGGAAGAAATCAAGCGGGCACAGCGTATCAGCGGATTCAACTCCATCCTGGCGGTGGCCTCGGTGGAGATGGCAAAGCTGTATTACCGCGAGTTCCAGCAACAGATGGCTGCCGAGCCCGCCAAGCAGCTGCGGGTCGCGGTCATCTACAGCTACGGCGCCAACGACCCGGAGGAGGACGGCATCCTGGGCGAGGAAAACAGCGAGGACACCAGCGGCCTGACCCAGACCGACCGGGATTTTCTGGAAGCGGCCATCCGGGATTACAACGGAATGTTCCGCACCAACTACTCCACCGACGGCGAGGGTTTCCAGAATTATTACAAGGATGTCTCTCTGCGGATGAAAAACAAGGAGCTTGACCTGCTGATCGTGGTCAATATGTTCCTGACCGGCTTCGATGCCACCACCCTCAACACCCTTTGGGTGGACAAAAATCTGAAAATGCACGGCCTGATCCAGGCGTTCAGCCGCACCAACCGCATCCTCAACTCGGTCAAACGGTTCGGCAACATCGTCTGCTTCCGCAACCTGCAAAAGCGGGTGGATGCAGCTATCAGCCTGTTTGGCGATCCCGACGCCGGCGGCATCGTGGTGCTGCGCAAGTTCCGCGATTATTACGAAGGGTATACCGATGCAGACGGCAAAGTCCACACCGGATACGCCGGCATGATCGCGGAACTGACCGAGCGTTTCCCGCTGAGCGAACCGCGCATTACCGGGGAGCAGAATCAGCGGGACTTCATCGCGCTGTTTGGCGCGATCCTGCGGATGCGGAACCTGCTCGCCTCCTTCGATGAGTTCAAGGGCCGGGAGATCCTGTCCGACCTGGACTTCCAGAACTATCTGGGCCGCTACCAGGATCTGCACGACGAATGGAGCCAGCGCGACCACGGCGACAAAGAGGATATTACGGACGACATCGTATTCGAAATCGAACTGGTGCGCCAGGTGGAGATCAACATTGACTATATCCTGATGTTGGTCAAGAAATACCACGACAGCCACTGCAATGACAAAGAAATCCTCATCAGCATCCGCCGCGCCGTGGACGCCAGCCCCGAACTGCGCAGCAAAAAGCGGCTGATCGAGACCTTCCTGGCTGGCATCAACGACGTGGACGATGTTCTTCTGGAATGGAACGCCTTTGTGGCCGCCGAGCGGGAGGCAGCCCTGCGCCAGATCATTCAGGAAGAGAACCTGCGTGAACCCGAAACCCGCAAGTTTCTGGAAAACGCCTTCCGCGACGGCGAGATCAAAACCACCGGCACCGACATCGACAAACTGATGCCGCCAGTCTCCCGCTTTGGCGGCGGCGCCCGCGCCAAAAAGAAGCAGGCCGTCATCGAAAAGCTGCAAGGATTTTTCCGGCAGTTTTATGGGATCGGGGGCAATCGCGGGACGGAGGAAGAGTAAACCTCCTGGCAGAAAAAAGGCTGCCAACCACACCGCGCCGCCCCCTGTTGCAATCCTGCTTTTCTCTGCGATATAATGGGCCTGTAATCCAAACGAAAGAGGGTGCCCGCCATGCTGGACCTTGCCAATCTGCGCCAATACAAGGAGAACAACCGCCTGGAAGCCAAGCGCGCCCAGGGCGGGCTGCCCCACAGCATCTGGGAGACCTATTCGGCCTTTGCCAACACCTTCGGCGGGTACATCCTGCTGGGTGTGATCGAAAACACCGACAAGAGCTTTTCCAGCGTACCGCTGCCCGACCCGGAACGGCTGGTGGCGGACTTCTGGAACGGTGTCAACAACCGTGCCGTCACCAATGTGAACATCCTCTCGGATCAAAACGTGCAGATCCGGGAAAGCGAGGGCAACCGCATTGTGGTCATCGAGGTGCCGCGGGCCGACCGGCATGACAAACCGGTGTACATCGGGACCGACCCCTTCGCGGGCACCTACCGACGAAACGGCGAGGGGGACTACCGCTGCACGCGGGAGGAAGTGCTGGCCATGCTGCGGGATCAGGCGGACGTCACCCAGGATGCCCGGGTCATGGAGACCATGACGCTGGAAGCGTTGGACAGGGACACCATCCGCCGCTACCGGCAGAGAATGGACAACCTGCGCCCCGGACACGTCTGGTCAGAACTGCCCACCGAGGAGTTCCTGCACCGCATCGGCGCGATGGCGCGGGATGCCCAGGGCCGCCTGCGCCCCACGGCCGCCGGTCTGCTGATGTTCGGCCACGAGTACGAGATCGTGCGGGAGTTCCCGCATTATTTCCTCGACTACCAGGAACACGACCGCCCCGCCACCGCCGACGAGCGCTGGACGGACCGGATCGTTTCCAGCTCGGGGGATTGGAGCGGCAATCTCTGCGACTTTTACTTCCGCGTCTACAACCGGATCGCGCAGGACATCAAGGTACCATTCAAGCTGGAGGGCGCCGACCGCATTGACGACACGCCGCTGCACAAAGCCCTGCGGGAAGCGCTGGCCAATGCGCTGATCCATGCCGACTACTACGACCGCCGGGGCCTGGTGGTGCAGAAATGGCCCGACTGTATCCGCATCACCAACCCGGGCGCATTCCGCATCAATGTGCAGGAGGCGCTGGTGGGCGGCATATCCGATCCGCGCAACGAATCGCTCATCAAGATGTTCAATCTCATCAATGTGGGCGAGCGCGCAGGCAGCGGCCTGCCCAGCATCCGCGCCGTCTGGCAGAAGCAGCGCTGGAAAACGCCGGAGATCACCGAGAGTTTCGGCCCCGACCGCACCTCGCTGCTGCTGCCGCTGGTTTCGGAAAAAGCGGCGATAAAAGTCGGCGATAAAAAAGTGGCGATAAAAAGCGGCGATAAATCCGGCCGTATTGCCGAGCAGCGCAAAGCGGAGATTTTGCAGTACCTGACCGACACGCCCCAGGCCACCAGCAGCGAGATCGCCCGGGCCATCGGGCTGCAGGCGTCGGGAACCAGAAAATACCTGTCCGAACTGGCCGCCGAGGGGGCCATTGTGGCCGAGGGTGCCAACAAGGGTCGGCGCTACCGGCTGAAAGCGTGAGACGGTGCTGACTACTGTTTGACCACTTTTCTTGTTTGGCGGACTGAGCATAGCTTTTTGAAACGGTTCTCACGTTCTACCGTTGTTTTGTATCGTACAATAACCAGCGCGGGAATTTGTGCATACCGCACAAATTCCTGCGCTGTATCATTCTATATTGCCGGATGCCACAGTTCTCCGACCCGAAAGGCCGCAGGTTCGAATCCTGTCAGCCGCACCAAGAGCAGCATCTGAAAAGATGCTGCTCTTTTCTTTTATCCTCTGTTTGTAGATGCTTACTCCTCCAATTTGTCCCGTAGCGGGCTTTGTGGGCGTTCTGTTCATGGTTAGCCCCGATATGCGCGATTGCTCCGATTCCCCACCCAAGAGCACATTTTGGGGCAATGTGGCCCATTTCGCAGCCAGGCACTCGTGCTTCACAAAATACAGATTACAAACAGCAAAGCCAGCCGGTTTTCTAAACCGGCTGGCTTTTTACTGTTCGGTATGTTCCAGAAGCGCCCGAATCATGGTAAGGGCGACTTCCTGCTTTTGCAGCGGTACATTCTCCCAGAGCGTTTCGATTGCCTGAATTTTGCTGACCTCATTTTCCTCCAGCTCGTCCTGGAGCAGATAATCCGGAGAAACATGAAGCGCGTTGCAGATGTCGATAAAGACCGGCAGGCTGGGCATCTTTGCGCCGCCCTCGATCTGCCGCAGATAGGTGGCATTGATGTTGCACAGCTCCGACAGCTTGTCCGCCGTCAGGCCGCGGGCCTTCCGTACCTCGTTGATCCGCTTTCCCAGTTTGCTTTGTTCCATAGTCTATACCCGTCTGTTAGCTCTTGGCGATTATTTTGTCCACTTTAAGGCTACATTATCCTTGCAGGGGAAAATAGATACTGATAGACTATACTTTATAATCTAATAGCTTTATGCAGGGGAATGCGGTATGATTGTGACTTTTTGCGGGCACGCCCAGCTTTCGCAGAACAGCGGCGTTGAAAAATGGCTCTATGGGGTGACGGAAAAACTCATAGAAGAGGGCGCGGCATCCTTTTACCTGGGCGGTTACGGGGACTTTGACAGCCTGGCAGCTTCGGTTTTGAGAAGCCAGAAAAAGCAGCACCCGCAGATTCAGCGGATTCTTGTTCTGGCTTATCTAGGCACCAGGCAGGATGTTTCCGACTATGACGGCACTCTGTATCCACCGCTGGAAACGGTGCCCCGCCGGTTTGCGATTCCCCGCAGAAACCGGTGGATGGTTGATGCCGCCGACGTGGTGGTGGCCTGTGTGCTCCACGATTGGGGCGGAGCCGCCGCAACCCTGCGGTACGCCAGGCAAAAAGGAAAGCAGATTATTTCCTATGAACAGCCGCAGGCCCTCCCTCGAATCACGGAAAAATAAATGGCAGTTATCCTCAAAATGAGGACAACTGCCATTTTCTTTTTATTGGGATGTATTCGTTTAGAAGGGTAAACTTTCCTGTGGGCCGCACAGCTCCGTTCAAACAGATTGCCGCAGCCGCTGGTCCATCGGGACTTCCGCCTGCAGCTTGTGAAGAGTCGCCAGCGTAATGGGACGCTGACCATTCGTTTGCTTTTTCCCGCAGTGCTCCCAGGCCAGTTTGCCGGGCCCGTTGTATTCCTCGGTAAAGGTTCCGTCGGGGTGAATCTTCAGCACAAGCAGCCATTCCGGTTCACTGGACAGCGCCACCCGGTCAATCTGGGTGGCCTTGATCTGCACAAGTCGCCCGTCGGAAGCTTTGGCGTCGTGGGTTTCTGCCCCCGCCTTGAACAGCTCCAGCCCGTAGCAGCTAGCGGCCAGGGCTTCCCCGATGCTGCCTACCATGTGGCCATCCGGCGTGTAGTGCCTGCCGGGAAAAAGCTGCTCCAACTCCCGGGAGATGGCATACAGTGCCTTGATCTTTTCGGCCACCGATGTCTGCAAGTCAACAGGGTTCATCTCGAACCATCCTTTCGTAAGATCTTTTGAACAAACTATTTTACTTCAGCAAGTCCTTCTCCTCGGGATGAGTCTCAAACCAGTGTTTGGCATAAGAACAGGTAGCCCTGGCCTTGCGGCCATCCTGGCGCAGGGTATCGGCCACCGCACGCAGAAGCTGTCCGGCACCCCCCTGTCCCCGCAGGGAACCGTCCACAAAGGTATGGTTGATGACGGCGACGCCCTCCTGTTCCGGGAAGGTTACTTCTGCCAGCAGTTTCCCTGTTTCATCCGTGGCAAAAATCCGGCCCGGTTCTTTGCGAAACTCCATCATAATCACCTCTGATCTCAGTGTAGCAAAGAAACTCGGCAATAGCAACAGCCATGTTCCTGCCGCCTCGGCAGGAGAATGGCTGTTGCAGATTCGTTTATAGCCCCATCACCTTTCCCAGCTTTTCCTGTGCCTCTCGCTTGGTTTTATCAAAGGCGTGGGCATAGATATCCAGTGTGGTACTGGGCTGGGAGTGACCAAGCAGTCCTGCCACGGTGCGGACATCCACGCCCTGGGCAATGAGCAGGCTGGCGTTGGTATGGCGCAGGCTGTGGACAGATAAGTTCTGAGGCAACCCATTTTCCTTGAGGATTTTCTTGAAACGGAAGGTAAAGGTCGTGGGTACCATGGGATCGCCGCTCGGCTGCCGGAAAAGGTAATCTTCCTCCGTCAGGGCCTGCCCTTCTGCCTGTTCCATCTGCCAGGTACATTCCTGCTTCCACGCTTTCAACAGCTTGCACATCTCTTTGCTGATGTACACTCTCCGGTTGCCGCTTGCGGTTTTCGGCTCCTTGGTAAAGATCTTTTGTCCGCTGAGTTTGACCACCGTCCTCTGCACATGGATGGCCCGGTGCCTCCAGTCAATGTCAGACCAGCGCAGTCCGCAGGCTTCACCCCGGCGCATCCCGGTGGCCAGTACCAGCTTGAAGTACACCTCATATTTCATGCTTTGTGTTTCCAGAGCGGCGATGAGGCGTTGCACCGTTTCCTCGTCGGCCACCGGGCGCTCTTTACGCACGCCTTTTGGCTTGTACACCCGCCAGGCCGGGTTATGGGTCAGATAACCTTCCTCCACGGCACCGGACAAGATGCTGCACAGTGTGTTGTGCAGTCCCTCCACGGAACGTTCCGATAGCGGCTGTCCATCTGTCAGTTTAGGCTCTGAGCGCATGGCCTCGTAGAAGGCACGGATGGTTTCCTTGCGCAGATCGGTCAGTTTGTAATGCCCCAGTGCTGGCAGGATGCGCCGGATATCCTGTTGGTCACGGGAATAGGTACTGGCTGCCAGCTTGCCTGGGGCGATATCCCGCAGCCAATGTTCGGTATACGCTGCCAGCGTCATGGCATGGTTCACGGGTTGCGGGTCATGCCGTACTTCCCGCTCGAACAGAACAGCCTGTTCGTTCAGCCATTTTTTGCACTGGCCGGGCGTGAGATCTTTCGGTGGGTGGACCGTTTTCTGTGCAGCTTTCAGCCGGTTCCCTTCGTAATCGTAGCCGCGGGATACTACGATGAGATAACTGTTTTGTCCTCGTTTTCGGATGCTTGCCATCTTGACCACTCCTTTGTGTGTATTGACACAAAGGATACCAACCTCTGCGATACAAAGCTATCACCAAACCCAACGAAGAACGGCCACGATACTTGTGCAAACCGGGCAAAACACCAAAAGTTTGCAAACATAACTAATAGTGAGGATTCTCCCTTTTAGGAGAATCCTCACTGTGGGTGTGCCGGACAAACAAAAAAACCGGGCGCATTGCCCGGGGAATGTTAGTTCTGCAAAGTGTCGCAGTATTCTTCCTCTGCCGGTGCCAGCAGAGAATCAAAGAGCCCGGCAGCTTCCTCTTTGCAGACATCCTGCGGATGGCAGTAGGTTCGTTCCAGAAAGGCGGTATCTGCGTGTCCCAGCAGGTCGGCTGCTACCTGCTTGCTGGTGCCATGTTCCAGCAGATAGGTGGCGAAGAAATGCCGCATGGTGTGCAGGTGGTATTCCTCGGGAAAACCGTTCCGGTCATACAGCCGCCGCAGATGGTGACTGAAAGTATTGGGGTGTACTGGCTTGCCTTTTCGCTGGAA